>Ga0207646_10000170_pt1 | contig 87928 bp, 72 predicted proteins | sample KBSK5502metaG_FD_184343 | JGI IMG/M metagenome (GOLD analysis project Ga0207646, IMG submission 184343) | Corn, switchgrass and miscanthus rhizosphere microbial communities from Kellogg Biological Station, Michigan, USA - KBS K5-50-2 metaG... | ecosystem: Host-associated > Plants > Roots >... | reverse complement strand
AAATCGTCTGTTGGTTGCAACGCCCGGTGGCAGAGGGCGAGATGGAACTCAAGCAAGCTGCTTAACATGAAGATCATGACTTACTTATCTCTTAACTTGGCGCTTATGAGCGGTCGCTTGGCGTCAACTAGCTGCTCTGAGTTCTCGAGGATCTCAAATAGTTTCGGCATGACTTGGTCTCTCCATCCGGCATTGGTATAATCGTTTGTCGGCTTCCACCGCGACCACGCCACGATGACCATTACCAGCCACTGCTGTGAAGGGACGGCTTGCCGTCAGACGGCAGTGTGTTCGCATGGTTTCGAGGTCGACCACCACTAAGTCTTGATTACCGCAGCAAAGATATAAGGCATTATCTTCGGTGTCCGTCACGCAGTCGAGGATCGATGAATCAAAATCCATGGGCACGCTTCTTTCCTCGCCCTTGAGGAATGCCTCCGGTGTGCCGATCTTGGCGCACAGCGCGAATTGCGAGTGGCCGTGGAAAATCGCTAACAATTCCTCCCGTCCCCCACCGCCAGTGATGAGTTGGAGGCGTCCGTTTTCTTTTGGGAAGCTGCGCAATTCGACCTCCCGCAGATGCGAGGGATGCTCCGAAAGACGGAAGAACAACAAGCAGTCCTGAGAATCAGCGTATGGATTGTCTGCAGTGACTGCCGTGCTTTTGCCTTGCCACACGATCCAGTTCTCTAAGGCGCTCAGCCTCCCACCGCTCACGCCCTGCTGATTGACCTTGCATTCCAGGGTGAGCGCGTAGTTCTCGGTTAGCTGGTAGACTCCTCCCAAACGGTCAGCCAACCAGAACGTCCGCTTGTGGACAACTGCGGAGTTCAGGGCGAGCGGACCCTCAATCCGGCGTGCGACGTGCGACGTCAAGTCCGTGAGGACGCCACCTCCATTCGCTCCAATCGTTAGCAGGTGCCCGTGACCATCTAGCACATGGAAATGACGCACCGTCGCGCCAGGAACCAGACGGAGTTCCTTCTGTTCCGAACAATTCACCAACCAGAGGTCCTGGCTGCGCTTCTGGATTGCGTAAATAGCTCCGCCAGCATCTACCAGAGCCTTGTCTACGGAGTAGGATGCTGTCTGTATGGATTCCATCAACTCGATTCGGCAAACGAGGTAGTCCCCAAGGACGAGGAGATCTCCCCGCGGGCTCGGCGAAATTTGACCGAGCCGGAGGAACAGTGTTGATCCAACCAGCGTCTCATCGTCTTCGAGCGGCCTGGCAATGCCCTGCTTTGGGTCCCAATACCGCAGGCCCTCCTGTTCGGCCCACACCACTCTGCCCTTCCAAATGCCCACACAGACCGGCAGATACTCCGTCTCCAATAAACTGCTGTGCCGCAGTTCGGGACTGGTTTGGATAGTACGCACCGTCCGATCCGAAAGGCCGATCACCAGGGTGCCGTCCTCGCCGCAGGCGGCCGAGGTCACATCAGCCGCCAGAACAGCTAGTTTGTCGTCGCTGCCGCAACGCCAAATCCAAGTGTCCGAGGCCTGCCGGATCATCACCACCCACTCGCCGTGCGTGAAAACCGCTCCACTCAACTCTCCTTGGCTCCCGGAGGGCAGAGGAACTATCTCCTCCCGCGTGTGCTCGACCATCGCAAGGCGACCGTCCTGCCGCTGAAAGAGGATCTGGTCTCCGTTCCATCGCATCACGGGAGGCTCGCTCTCTGGCACAAGGTAACGGTAGAAAGCCTGCTCCTGCTGTTTCAGAAGAGCGCGGTCGACGGAAAACTCAAGTTCGAATAGAGCGAGATCACCGCTTTCGAACGCAACTGCGAGAAAACGCCCATCCGCGGACGCGAACAGCCCGAGCACCCTGAAGGCAGGGATCACAATTGCCTCAGGCAGTTCCCGCATAGACTGAGCATCAATAATTCCGACACGTCCCAGCCTTTTCAGATAGAAGGCGACCTCCAGAGTTTCCGACAGGCTCGTTGCGGCACTGCGATCAAAGTTGTGTTGCGCTACAACCTTGATGTCCATTCCGGCTTCGTTCGCTGCCGGAACCGGCAGCCGGACGGGCGTGGTTCGCAACCAGGGATTGTTCCATCGCTTCGAGAGCAGGAGTCTTTCTGAGCGCTGCCGCGCCGCAGCCGGTCCCTCGTGCTGAATGAGTCCGAAGAGAACCTCGCGCTTGGTTTCAAGGCGCTGAGCGTGCACGAAGATGAAATTGTTCATCTCTCTGGCCGCCTCATCGGGCGCCGCCAGACGGCCGAAATCCGTCAAGAGCCCATGAACGTCGGTATAGTTGCATCGGGCGTCGAGATAAGGAATGGCGAGAAGGAGTTCCTGTAACTCTTGCTGCTGGCCGGAAGCAGCAAGGTGAAAGGGGAGCTCAGCCATCCCCCGCCTCGATCCAAGCCAGGAGGAGTCTTCCTGAGGGTCGCCTGCTGTGCGGAACAGATCCGCCAAGCGCCGGTGAGTCGCGTCGCGATTCCGCCCCTCCCCTTCGCTTGCTGTGAATCGCTCGGAGAGTTGGCGGTGGTAGAAGGCCACTACGGTCGCGCCTTGAGCATCGCGCTCGGTGAGATACTCCTCCAGGTCTAGGTAGAGGCGCGACCAGACGGCCACGGGAAGCCGGCGTTCCGGCGGCTCGTGTTTCGCGCGACTAATGAAGTCGTTCCAAATAGCGTCGTCCTTCGTGAGGACGTCGAGCATCTCGTCCTCCGCCAGGCCGTAACGCGCGGCAGTGAGATAGCTGAGGCTGCGGCTGACCAGTACAGGACCGTGGTTCCCTTGCTCTGACAGACGATCAAAAAACCCGTCGATGATTCCGGCGAGCCCTTCGCCGAGGACGCATTTTTCAGGCTGGTCGAACGATCTCCAGCGGCGGGCTTCCTCGAAGGCGAGCCTGAGATAGAGAGGCAGGCCGCAGCGGTGGAAAGCCGCGATCAGTTTCTCACGCTGTGCCAGCTGCAACTTACGATGGGCGTCGTCGAGCCACTGCGAGAGAGCTTCCTCAGCCTCTTCGACCGGGAAAGGCTCGACTTCGATAAGCCTGGTATTCCGTAGCGCATGAGGAACTTCAATCGTGGAGATTACTACGCGGCAGTGCGGCGGCAATTCGGATGGCAGCCACGTCATTATGGCTGCCGGGTCGGGATGCCGCAGATGGTCGAGAGCGTCGATGAACAGTACGAGCGGTTGTTCCGCCGTTGACAGAGCAAGTCTCTCCCTGAAAGCAGTGACAACCTCATCGAAGCTGGCTGGGGCATCCTCTATACGGCCATAGCGTCGGTCGATCTGCTGGCAGAGACTTCGGAGTAGGGTCAGACCGCTCGACGAGTCGGGCGAGGCTCCGATAAAGCGACGAATGATGCCGGGATTAGCGTCGGAGGGGGGCGCGGAAGCTTTGGCCATGATCGCCGATTTGCCCGACCCGGAGGGCCCATGCAATACGAGCGGTCGCGGGTCTTTACTTTTCAGGTAGCCGTCGATAGCATCAATGGCCGATTTGCGGCCAGTGAAATGGCGGCCGCGCTCAATTGCGAATGCGTCTTGTGCGTCTATTTCCAGGTCCAGTGACAGGCGGGGCTTAAAGCGGGATGCCTCGCCCTCGATGACCTTCGTGAGGCTTGCGGCTACATCGTCGCAGAGTTTCCTGTAGTCGCCGGGATCGTACGCGAAGACGTTTTCTTTTCCCAGGCGATCCCGCAGGTACCTCTTCAGGGCCTGGAGGTCGGGATCCTCTTTCGACTCGTCGTCAGTGCGGAAAAACGCGAACACATGCTCGCAGTCCTTCGGGGTGCTGCCGAGGCCCTTCAGGATCTCCTGGTGGGTCGCTGATGCCTCGTATTTGAACAAGGCATCATTCGCCAATCCGAATGCCCGCGCGGCTTCACGTAGCGCGCCGTGCATGCGTTGTTCATCTTCCTCCCAACGATCCCTATTCACGAACTCGCCGGTTCGTGGCTTCAGGAGATACTCCGGAGGAACAGCGTTGTCATCCCGCTGGTACCAGTTCTCGACCAGCAACCGATCGGCATCATTGGGGATTTGGTCGCGCACCGTCGCGAACTCCTGCGCTTCGACGCGCGCCGGCAGTGGCCGCCAGCCGTAGCGGCCACCGAGTAGAACAATGAAGTTAGGCTTGATCTTCGTCCGCTGGCAGCGTTCGATCTCAGCCAGACAGATCTCCATCGTCTTCTGGTCGAGCCCGGCTTCTTCGCGGATGCCCCAGCGCAGATCGATAGCCTGAAAGCGGGCGCCGTGCGACTCACAAATCTTGCTCAGTCGAGGAAATACCTGGCGCTGAAGCGCATTGCGCTCTTCCTTCAAATCCTCGAAGGTCGAACTGACAAAGACGCGGAACGTACGTGTCGTGATCGGCATCAAGTTGCCTCAAGGAAACCGAGAATAGCGACCAAGTCAATCTCGACAAAACCCGGCCGGGCTTCGTCCCATTGGCTGAAAGTCCGAATCGGGATCTGGTGCTTGAGCAAGGTCCCAGGCTTCGTCCGCGCACGACTGCCCAAGTTGAGTTGCTGCCGCTCCTGAGCCAGCAACCGATCGATGGTCGCGGCGCTGATCTGCCGCAGTTTGTCGCGGACCCTTTTAGTCAACTTCAACTCCCGATGCTGATCGAGCACGGAAATGACTTCCGGCAGAATCGCCGCCAACCGTTTGCCGCAAATGCAATTCATCCACAGCCACACTTGCTTGAGCACGGTGAGGACCGGCGCATCGTAGCGACGAACCGCACCTCGCTGTGGTCGCTCAGTCGTTGCTGCCGGCGGCGGGAGTGGCTGCAGTGTCGTTTTGAGCACCTGTGTCGCGTAGCAGTGATTGTATCCGGTGAGCTGACAAAACTCATTCAGGATCTGCTGTTTCTCTTTCTAACTCGCCTGCTGGTAGCGTTTGGCCAACTCTTTGGTGACAGCTCTTCGCTCTCTCATTGTCAACCCCATCTTTCTTCCTCCTGCTTGTGCTTGGTCTAGGCAGGAGATTTTTCATTTAGATTTTCAGATGAGGCAATGATTCTCTTTCGTTTAGATTTTCAATGGGGCAATTCGTCTCATTGACAAGCACCACACATTGGCATAGACTGCGCCCGTCTGCGAGCGTTACTCAGCATTTATAAGTAGTCTCAACATGACCGCTCCTGAAGGAAGCTGATGATCAGACAATTATCATTACTTTGGCCGCACCACCATCAAACCATCAGTCCGTAGGTTTGCAGGATCGGCCCTCTTTGTCACTGGCACTCCCGACCATAGGGCAGTGACTCTTTGTCAGCGCTCTGAAAACTCCATGCGGCTCTCCCACCTATTCCAGGAAGAGGGCTGTCAGCCCGCGCTCATCAGACTACGCGCAACCATTTGATGATCTGGACAATGATTATATTCACATCAAAGTAAGGTCGCTATGGGATTGCTCGATTGGCTGTATGAAAAGAAACGCCGCAGGGAAAACCTGGAAGAATTCCAGCGCTTGCTCGAAAACCGCGACGCCGTGATCAAATCGGGCGATTACTCCGAACGCGACGGCCTTCTGGTCTGCCCGCATTGCGGCTACAGGCTGTCGCAGCAAGACATCGAAGACAACCGCCGCACGTGCAGCGGTCTTCCCCAGGGCTTTAACTCAAGGGACTTCTTCCAATGTCCCAACTGTGAGCGGCTGCTGAACTACTGACGGCCTACCTCTCGTACGCCGCGGTTGCAGGCCAGGGTCGTGATTCGTTTACCTGCTTGGGCGGCCGTTGAATCAGCCGAAGTGCTTGTTGTCCGGTAGTCTATTTCCTTTCATGTTCATGTGGAAGGCAAAGCGAAATCCGCTGTGGGTCACGCCCCCCGCAGCGATAGTGTGTCTCCTGCTCTACCTCCGCGATCCACCCCAGGGAAAAAGCTACCTGATATTTCTGGCAGTCTACGCCCTCGCAGTCGGGCTACAGACCGCGATGGTTGTCGCCAAGCGGGTCGCCCCACCTCCGGTGCCTGATTACGCCGTTTGCGACCTCCTCCAGAGATGGGAGCATTGGCCTGACGATTGGATTGTTGTGGAGTTCGAACCATTGGTCTCTCTCGCACAGGCGCGCCAGCGAGTGCATAGCACGACCTATTCGCAAGAGGATCGCAAAGCGGCCTTCCTCACCAAGGCGCGGTTGGTCTCTGCCAGCGCACCGCGGGTGGCCTTCTTCTTCTCGTCTGAGAAGGGCCATCTCCTCGCCAGCCGGGAGGCGATCTCTGCGAGTTGGAAGCTCGCTCGCTCGACGGTCCTCAGTTCGTTCGGTTTCCAGCAGCTTAGTGCGCGCGCCAATGAGGGCCTGCTAGTCTGAGGGTAACGCCATGTCCTCCGCGGTTTTCTTGGTCATCGGGCCCTGCTTGGGAGTGACGCTCGACGCAATGCCGGCGCTTGCGAGGCTTAGAAGGCGGCGCTTCGACGCACTGCTCAAGGAAGCGGAAGCCCACGTAGAAGAGACCGGGCAGCAAAAGCCTGATCTGCACTTGACTGCCATCGCGGCCGAAGTGACCTCTTCCTGGCAGCTAGCTGGAGATCATGCTTTCAAGGCTGAGGCTTTCCTGCGCTTGGCGCTGGCCAACGCAAAGCTTGAGAATCTGGACGAGATGATACGTCTGGGGATGGCGGCCAGCCAAGAATACCAGCGGATTCGGCCTCGCAGCGGCGAGCCCTTCAGGCACTGCGTCAAAAAACTCGCACTTCTGAACAGGGACATCGGGCTGGCGCTCAACACTCAAGGGCAAGCCGCATTTGCCTATGAGAAGCTCAAGCTCGCGCTCGATCTTCTGGGGCAGTATCTTGAAGAGAAACCGGTTCTGCGCCAAGCATCCGCCGATCTCCGATCATCCTTAGAGGAGCTGCCTGAAGCGAAACAGATTCTGTGCGAAGCATCCAAAATACTCCAATCACTGATCCAGAATGCAGTGAAGGCGGGAACAGCAGAGCAACGCTTCAGAGGGGCTCTTCAACTGATTGACGTTCTTCCATTCGACATCGTGGATCCCGAGGACAAAGCGAACATCCTGCAACTCCTGATGGATGTTTTCCCCGGGGGCAAGCCGGGACAGGCGCCAGCGACTCACATCCCAAGCCGCAACGCACGTAAGTTGCTTGCCGAAGCCAATCGGCTCTTCAATTATGGAGAATTCTTCCATGCCCTCCTGACAGCACACTCGGCATTCAGCTATGCTCTGGGAGATGGTGACCTCTATACGACGGCGGCCGCACTTGGTCTGTGCGGAAATAGTTGCGAGGCATTGGGGCGGCCATCCGAATCGCTGGTTCATCTTTGGGCTTGTGATGCTTTCGCACGACTCCTGCCAGCAGGGTACACCCTGAAAGCGGAAATCGCTGCGGCTCTCGGCAATGCCTTCCGTAGTCTTGGCCGAACAGATAAAGCACTCTGGTTTCTGAAGGAAGGCGTAGAGCTGGCGGAGAGCGCCTCCCCAGGACGCACTCTCATAGTCGCGTATCTGGATTTGGCGCGGACATACCTCTACAAGCACGCGTACAAGGATGCGGGGGATGCCCTGGCAAAGGCACGCAAGGTCGCCGGAGCGTTGCCGTGGGACCTAGGGCCGGTCGACATCAGCCACCTTCACATGGTGAACTGTCTTCTCCAGTTAGCTGTGCTCCTCGACAACCAGGAGCAAGATTTGTTGGCGGCTCCTCCTAAAGAATGGGCTCTGCTGGCAGGGAGCCTACGCGCTTACGTGGGAAGATATTCTCCCGCCTGGTGGCGATGGCTGGACAGCCTTGACGAGGTGCGGCAGCGGCCGGAACGCATCGTGGCTCGGTACTTGAAGCGGGCCTGGGAACTCAGCATCACGTCGTCGGATCAGCCTAGCCACATCGCCGCCAGCTTCTATTATGGCCTCTACCTGGAGAAGGTAGACAAAGATCCGCGGAAAGCAGCTCGCTTCTTCGAGAAAGCGGCTGAGGTTGTGGACACGACGCGCGGCAACATTGTAGAACTTGGGAACCGGAGGAGCTTCGCCGGCCAGAACTCTGAGATCTACGATCATCTCGTCAGTTGTTACGTTCAAGCAGGCGACCTGGGGCGGGCCTTCGCCACAGCAGAGAGAGCCCGCGCGCGTGCGCTCTTTGAGTTGCTTCAAACTGGATTACTCGACGGTGGAGACTTTCCCTTGAACCGCGAACCCACCACCGAACCTTGGGGCGCCGCGCAGATAAAGAGCACCCTGGACCGAGTCCTGCTGCGATCGCGCTTGGCGGGCACTGTTGCACGCGTCTCTCGTGTGAGTGTCGCGGAAGTTGGTCAGTTTCTTGCGCCTGGAGAGTGCTTACTGCAGTTTCATATGCTGGCGGAGGAGACCTACATTTTTGCCCTTGGCCCGTCGGGCATCACAGAGGTTTTCAGCGCTCGCTACGGGCACCGCAAGTTGGGTGCTCTCCTCCAAAAGAAGGAATGGTGGAAGCGGATGGATGAGTTGGAGAAGGCGGGCTCCAATCCACGGATCAGTGCCCTGGAATTGTCGATTGTCAAGCGTAGGTTCGAGACCACGCTGGGTGATATGCTGCGTACGCTTTCGGCAGAGCTCATCGATGGGGCGCGCAGTCTTCAAAGGGGAATCATGTTGGAGCAGTACCTGGCCCCCGGCGGACGTTCCGCTTTCACCAGAATCGTTCTCGTGCCGCACCGCGCCTTGTGGACTGTGCCCCTGCATTGCCTGACCGTTGCGGGTCGGTTCTTGGTTGATCTGGAAGCTCCCGCCGACGGCCGCGTTGCTGTCTCCTACGTGCACAGCTCAGCCATCCTGCTTGAGTGCCGAAAACAAATCCGCAGCCGCACACGGCACCTGCTGGTCGTGGTCCACCCTGAGTTTGAAAGTACGGTGCATGATTGGGTCCCCCGGGAGAATGCGGAGATCCGCCTGCATGCAGAGCCAACCGGGATCGTGCAAAGGTTGAACGGAGGACGACAAGGCGAGTATCATCCTGCTTCTCTCGATGTCCATTTCGCGACCCACGGGCGCTTTGACAGGAGCGATCCGGCGGAGAGTTACCTGGACTTGGGAGGGAAGCGTCTCTTGACGCTCGCGCAGTTGCTGCTGGAACTCAAAACTGGCGTGGTCGATTGCGTGTTTTTGGCCGCGTGTTCATCCGGGCACGTGGAGGTTGACGCCTCGGCTGACTACCTGGGGATCGCGACCGGGTTCTTGAAAGGTGGCGCGCGCAACGTGATCGGTACGTTCTGGCCGGTAAGCTGGCCGGTCTGCGCTGAACTGGAAAGGGCTTACTATCGGAACCGGGACCAAAGTACTCCTTGCCTCGCTCTCCGTGATGCCGTTTATGAAGTGAGGCAAACGCACCAGCTCTCAACGTGGGAATGGGCAGCGTTCTACTGTCTTGGCGCCGGTGCGGTGGAGAATTCAACGGATGCGTAGTGCGAAGGAGCAAGACGATGGATTCGAGCGAAGTGATCCGGGTTGACGTGCTGATCATGGGAGGCGGGATTCAGGGCCTATGGCTGCTCCGCGATCTCGTCGGTGCAGGCTACTCGGCCGTGCTGCTGGAAATCCGCGCGCTCGGCGGTGAACAAACGTGCCATTCGCATGTGTACCTACACCGCGGCTACAATTATCAGCGAATCGAGCTCATCAAGGCACTTGGCAAAGCCCACCAGCGGTGGGAGCACTGCCTCAAGACGGACCCACTCCCCGGCCCCAAGCCGGTGCTAGGCTTCACCAATCCAGCCGATTGTGAGAAAAAGAAGAAGGCGTGGGAGCATGCCGGCTTAAAAGCTCCAGAGCCTCTGAGCGAGGCGGAGTGGTCGGTTCCCTTGAGAGGTGGATCGATCAAGTCGTGCTGGTCCACCGATGAAGAATATGCGGATGCGACCGTCCTGGTATCCGCTTTGATGCAGGGGTTAGAGGAGCACACCTCAAGAATCGAACGCGTCCTCGACATGACTCTCTCCATGGTCGAACTGGATCGCTACACGAGGTTTGAGGTTACCGAAGTCAAGATACGCCTGCCTAGCGGCAAAGTGGTGGCAGTGCAGCCAAGCGCCGTAGTATTTGCTGCGGGCTATGGGAACCAACAGCTTCTGAACTTCCTGGCAAGATATGAGGAATTAAAGCCTGCCTTCGCCAACCAGCAGCAGGTCCGCAAGGGGCACATGCTGGTAGTCGAAGGCAGTATAGAACCGCTGTGCGGCATTTTCTCGTTCGGCGAGGAGCACGAACTGTTCATCGTGCCGCGCACCCACAAGGAACGCACGATTTGGCTTATTTCGGACAATCGGAGCCCTGCCCTTTCGTCGGTGGAGGATTACTTCGGCCGGTGTCACGTTCGGCAGTGGCTACCACGAGTCCTTGCGGGACTCGATAACCTGGCACCAGATTACTTCAAGGATGACAAGAAAGCGCAGTTACGATGGGGGGTATATGAGGCCCCGAAAGCTGAAGGCCGCCAAGCTGGGAACTTGCCTCCCGAACATGTGGTCTTACACCATAGAAGTGTGCCGAACGTCTGGGCGGTCTGGCCAACCAAGTTAACACTTGCTCCGCTCGCGAGCCAGGAGGTTGTTGCGGAGATCGAGTGTGACCTGACTGCATCTGGGCAAAGTGAACTCCCATCGCAGTGGCACAAAGTTCGCTCCCCGCTGAGACCCGAAGATGAGCGTTGGACGAAGACGCCTTTGGTCTCCTGGGAGGACTTCAAGCGTGGGCACGATCTGGTAGAGATTAAAGCGAAAGAGGCTATGCCATGAGTGGCAGCGAGGAAGCCCTCCGGTGTCTGCAAGAGATGGAGAAGCTCACAGATGACACCGAGATAGTTTTTGAGTTAGATCGCCTCCACGCGATCGGTGTGGGTCTCCGCGGACAGGTAGGGCCGCGCGGCACACTGGAGAGCCCCGCCGTTGCGCTGTTAGAGACAGAGGAGTTGCGACCGCTCAGGCGTTTGCTCAAGCACCCGCACGCTGAGGTGCGGTGTGCGGCTGCACTGGCCATAAGTGAATGGGGTGGCGACGATGATGTGCCGCTCCTAGTAGATCAACTACTGTCGGATGACGAACCCAACGAGACAAAGCTTCACCATGTCGTTGCCCTCCGCGTTCTTGGCGGCCCCAAAGCTACTGAAGGACTCTGTCAAGCTGCTAGCAACAGCTCAGAGCAGGAAGATATCCGCCGTGCATCGGTCGCCGCCCTCGGGGTTTTGGCAAGCCCTGCTGGTTACGCGAAGTCAGGGTCCCAGTTCAGGACAGCGACGGAAGGAGCGGCTGTGGAAGCGGCGCGAGCCTCACTGATGAGGGTCGCTGTCGACCCGGTGGCTTCGTCCTATCTGTGTCTGGCGGCGAGGGAAATTGCCGAAGAGATCTGAGAGGGAAATTGTCAGGGTTCACGACATCGCAAACTGATGCTTGATTAAGTGAGCCTTGTGGCTCTGGCGCCGGTATGGTGACATTCGTAAGATTATAAAGCCGGTAGGCGTTGATATAATCAATACCCAATTATTGCGCAAATTGGACTACATTTCATTCATTACAGCGGTTTTCACATGAGTGTGCAGCATAAGAACGTTGTTATGGCGTTGTTACAGCAGTATTCGCCTTTATATTCAGTATTGGCAACGATGCTACCCAATACGCGCTGGCTTTCGAACCTGCACACTCATCTGAAAACCGCTGTAGGTCACGACATGAGTGATGGACGAAGTCGAATCAAGTGTGGAAAGCAATGCTTCATTGTGTTGCTGCCAGTTACCAACCACAACATCTTGATAACCTATCGACGTGCCATCGCTGCTTTCCAGTACTGATGAGGCCCTTTGCTCTCTCGCCGGCCCAGACAAAAATCAGCGCCAGCGTGAAGCGGTGCCGATGATGGGCCACGGCCAGGGTGGCATACACAGGGTGGCATACATGTGAAGATGAGTCGTCCCACTCTAGGCTGCTCCGCGCCGGATTTCGTCTGGGCCCACCTGGGCCTGCTCGTGATAGGGAATCTCGACCAAGTCGGTCGCGACCTCGACGCGGCATTTGCGCATCCGACGGCGCACCGGCTCCGGCAACTGTGCCCAGCACATGGCATTGAGTGGTCGCACCAGCGCCCCCATCACCTCGTGCGTCGAGTCGGGTTCGGCCTCCAGATGCGTGCGCCCGGTGTGGCCCAAGAGGACCGCAGCCAGCGCCAGAAAGGCGCTTTCAATCGAAATGCATTTGACCGGAGCGAAGTAGATGATCTCCCAGGCCCGTCGATCATCAATGGTCCGTCAATGCCCAGTGGCAGACGCTGAAGCGCCAGCTCGACAATGGCGGAGCGAGCTTGCTGGCCGAACCGGGAGCTGATAAAGTAAGGGTGACGCTGACTCAGCCATGACTTCCTTGAGCGTGACTGTCTCAGCTGAGATCATGGCATATATCAGCCTTTTAGCTGTCGTTACTTATTTGCTGTTTCGAGATCTACTGATCGTGCGCGGGTGATATGTATCTATGGAAACCCTGCGTCAATCGTTGGAAAAAGAAACCCGTGACGGGGAACTATGGGAACCGCTTGAAGGTGGGCACGTACACTGTTATGCCTGCAGCCTTGAATGCCGAATCCTGGCGGGATCATCTGGCGTGTGCAAAGTGCGATTTAACCGCGAGGGAACGCTGTTTGTGCCGTGGGGCTATATTGCGGGTGCACAGGTAGAACCAGTCGAGAAGAAACCGTTCTTTCACGTTCGGCCAGGCTCACGGGCGTACAGCTTCGGGATGCTAGGCTGCGACATGCACTGCGCCTACTGCCAGAACTGGATCACCTCTCAAGCACTGCGTGACCCCCAAGCGATTTCGCCACCAATTCGGGTCACGCCGTCACAGTTAGTTGAACAGGCACTCCACCACGGTGCGACAGTTCTGGTGAGTACTTACAACGAGCCGCTGATCACTGTGGAGTGGGCCGTCGAGATCTTTCGCGCGGCGCGTCCCGCCGGGTTACTGACCGCTTTCGTGTCTAACGGGAATGCCACGCCACAAGTTCTCGAGTACATTCGGCCCTGGGTTGATCTCTACAAAGTCGACTTAAAATGTTTCGACGACTATCGCTACCGCCGTCTTGGCGGTCGTCTGGCGCCGATTTTGGAGACGATCGGGAACCTTCATCGGATGGGATTCTGGCTGGAGGTCGTGACGCTGCTCATCCCCGGATTTAATGATTCGCCAGAGCAACTTGGCGCCGCCGCCGAGTTCCTCGCTAGCGTTTCGCTGGAGATCCCCTGGCACCTCACGGCGTATCACAAAGATTACCGGATGAAGGAGCCACGTGACACCACGCCGGAAGACCTGTTGCGTGCGGTTGAGATCGGGCAGAGAGCTGGGCTGCGCTATGTTTACGCCGGAAACTTGGCAGGCCGCGTCGGCGAGTTTGAAGATACGCGCTGTGCGGCCTGCGGACAGGTGTTGGTACGGCGGCGCGGATACAAAGTGATGGAACTTCGGATTGATTCCTCAGGTCATTGTCCTTCCTGCCTTCGTCCGGTACCTGGCCGGTGGGGCAACCTGGAAGCTTGAAGTGTGGCTCAGCTATTTCCAGCTCCGCGCCATTAAATTTTCCAGTGCTGAAATATATCTTCCTTTAGCAGCTTTAATAGATCATGAGTGGGCAACCCCAAAAGAAGGAGCCATAAAGTCAGGCGAATGGGGTAGCGGCACGGACTTTTCGCTTCACTTCATTCAACGTATAACCGCTGGCTTTTAGCCAATCCGCTGGAGCGCCGTCAAGGAAATCGCATGCCAGGGCTGATTGACTTAATCCAGTTTAATCAAAGCGCGCGACATTGTTCCGCGTACTTCCCGGAGGTGTGCTGATGCAGCCCGCTTCGTGCAATTGGGACAGCGATGGCGAGCTAGTTGACGCGATTCTTGCCAATAATGAGCAAGCCTGGAAAGAACTTTACCATCGGTGTCAATCGGCAGTGAACACAATCGCGAGAAGCTCGGCGCGACGGCGGAATCGCCCGGATATCGAAGACGATCTGACCCAGGAATGCTGGCTCCAGATACTCAAGGCCCTCCCGCAATGGAAGGCGCTCCCGAATGGAAAAGAGGATGACCTCTGTCGCTTCGTGAGCACAGTGGCCAAGCGCAAGCTGATCGAGTTGTACCGCGCGAGCAGGCAGGCGCAAGCTGAGACATCTATTGACGACAGGCAACACCTGCTAGTGGAACTGCCTGACACCACTACCAGCGAATCCAACCTTCTGGCCGGGATTGCGATGAGGGAGTGCCTCAAACAGATCGCCCCACGTTATGCTGTGGTCCTTCGTCTGATGGCGCTGGAAGGACTCAGCGCCGCCGAAGCGATGGAAATCCTCGGTGCCAACAAAGCTACGATTGCCGTGTGGAAGTTCCGAGCCATGCAGCAGATGAGGCACTGCCTGGAAGAGCGCCGGGCAAAATGAGTGTGAGAGGAGCTGCAATGACCTGCCAAGACATCCAGGACCTGCTAACCCGCGAAGGGAAGATTGATGGCTCGACCGAAGCGGCTATGGAAACACACCTTCAGCAGTGCCCAAGCTGCCAACGCGACTGGGGCGAGGCTGAGCGGCTGAGCGAGCAATGGAAGCCGGCTTCGGTCAACGAGCCGCATCTGACAAACGAGCAGATCATCGAGATGGCTGAGGAGATTGGTGTTGTCGTTACGGCGGAACAACGGAGGCGGTGGAGACACGTGCTCCATTGCGAGGTCTGTTACGAGGCGGTTGAGCATCTGCGCGCCTGTCTGCAGGACTGGGTGGAATCGGCTGAAGCTACGACACCAGTCCCGGCGGAACGAATCTGGGCGGTCTGGCAGGACAAACACCGAATGATTGGGCTGCTGTGGGTGGGCGCGGCGTTGGTGCTGAAGACGGCAAGAGCCCGCCGCGCCCCAAGTGTCCAACAGCGAGGCGGAGGCGAAATGGTCGAGGTTACTGAGGAGTTCGGTGATTACCAACTCGGGGTGAAGTTCAAAACCGCCGATGCGCAGCAGAAGAAGTGCAAAATGGAGCTGACGCTCAATTCCCGTTCCCCGGCCGCCTCAGTCAACGACGTGATTGCCACACTGTCACAGGCCGGCGAAGACAGACAATCTCTGGTCTTCCGGGATTCCGCCTTACGCCTGCCGGCGCAAGGCCTCGGAGAATATCAACTAACTCTCACGCGCCCGGCGGGAGAGTTGATCGGAGTGGTGAACCTTCAGATCAGCGAAGAATAGCAGGTCAGTATGCCTTCCATTCTTGAGATTCGTAGCGGCCATAACGCGATTATCAGCGGTGTCTACGAGCAGGGCGATCTGCTCCAGGCTGAAGCCTCGGAACAAGTGGCCCTTGGCGCGGTAAAAGACATCTGCCAGTGGATTGCGGAAGCGCTCAGAAATAGAAGCTGGTCTGACTTGCTCCGACACGGGAAAGGCCTTCGGTCTTTACTTGGGGCGCGGCACAGCACTCTGGCGGCCTCGTCGAAGCACGATCCGGCGCTGATTTTGCGCCTCGCGGAAGATATTGTCGGGATCCCCTGGGAGATCATTCCGGTGGGAGAGACAGATCGGCTGCTGGGTGAGACTTTTGATACCGGCCGGATGGTGATCGCTTCCCCGCGCTGGAGCGAGAAAGCGTCGCCCAGGCGCGGCTTGCTGCGGCTGCCAGTGCGCCTGCTGATCGTGGCGGATTCCGGACTTACCTATGCCGTCAAAGAGGCCAAGAGCTTGCGCGAGATGCTGCTGCACGATAGTCGATTCCTCCAGCCCCCGATCTTGCTGATGGATCCGGACCCGAAAGATTTGGTTGATGCTTTGGCTCTGTATGAAGTCGATATCCTGCACTTTGCGGGGCACGGCGAGACTGATCAAGCCGACCCGCTGCTCAACGGCTGGCGCTTGGGGAAAGAGCTGTTCAATGAGAGTTATATCCGCATCATGGCCGGGATTGACAAGTGGCCGACCCTGGTCTTTGCCAACGCCTGCCCTTCCACGCCCTTGGGGAAGCGACCCGTGGGACACCTAGGCGCCGATGGCATCGCGGTCTCTCTGCTGCGGCATGGGGTTCGACACTACATCAGTACGATCTCAGAGATCCGGGACGACGAATACTCGGTCCGTTTCGCCTTCCTCGTCTATGACGGACTGCTGCGTGGCTCGGCCATGGGCGCGGCCTTACGACAGGCGCGTGAGGCGCTGAGCTTCGACGAAGACGGCAGTCGGCACGAGATCGGCTCCATCACCGCCGCGCACTACCTGCTCTACGGCGACCCCAGCCAGAGGCTGTTCAAACCGCCCAGCCCGCCAGCGCCGCCCGCACCGGTGACAGAGGTCTTCGGTCCGTATACACTCGGCGCGAAGCTCGGCGAAAGCCCTTACCGCCACACCTATCGCGCCCAATCCGGCGACCCTGAGCACCCCCAGGTCGTGGTTTCGTTGCCCACCCAGTTTGCCGTCGAGAAACAAGCGGACGCTTATCGCGCACTGCAACCGAAACTCCGGCAGCCAGGGTTGGTGCCGATCCTCGACGTGAAGGTCTACAACGGACGCCTCCTGGTGGCTTACGAAATGGTCAAGGGCAGACCGCCGGATGTTTCCCACCCGCGCAGCCTGGAGGATGCCCGTCAGTTAGTCGAGCAGGTAGCGGCGGCGCTGGAGCCGGCTCATCGTCAGGGCATGTGTCACTGCGAATTGTCCCCGAACGATATTCTGATCTCGCCGGATGGTGCCGTCCGTGTGTTGGACGCGGGCCGGGCCGAGGTCCTCCAACGCGCGGGCCTGCCGCTGCAGCCGCGCAACGAAGCCTATCGCTCCCCCGAACAGTGGGCCTACTACCCTCCACGCCAGGAAGCGGCCGCCGATCTGTGGGCGCTGGCGGTGATTGCTTATCAATTATTCACCGGCCACCACCCCTTTGAGTCAGCCCACAACCGGGTCGGCAATTGGCGGGAAGCGGTGACGGGCTCGGAGGTGGATGCGCCGGAAAGTTATCGCCCGGAGCTCTCGCCCCCACTGGCCCGCTTTCTCAAGAAGACGTTGTCGCGCTCGGCGGATGACCGCTACCGCAGCCTGGCGGAATTTGTCGCCGCGCTGGGCCGCGCCTTTAAAGGCCGAGAGCGCGAGGGCGGTTTCAACCCCGACCTCGAATTGGCGCTCGAAACCAGCGCCTCGCTCTTCTACGTCAACACCGACGACGAGAGCGATACGGTTGAGAGGCTCCAGCGCATTGCCGGGCGCATGGATTATCCGTTCTATCTCTGGAGCCTGACTTCCGGGTTGACCCGCGAGTTAGGAGAGGTCTCTCCCAATCTCTTGCTCGACCCCCTCGGAGTGATCCGGTGGATCAGTGAGCAGGAGAAGCCCGCCATGCTCGTCTTGCTTGATTACGATGCCTATCTCGACGACTGGCCTCTGACCACAGCCATTGAACCTTACCGCGAGGTAGGCAGCGCCTCGTCGTCCTCGGACCCCTGGGACATTCAGGCCTACATCCCGGAATATCAGGAGCGCGAGGACAACGACGCGACCGAGATCGCTTTGCCCAAGGCCGAACTCCGCCAGATGATCACCGACTGGGTGGTCGCCGAGAGAGGACGAGGGCGACGTGGGCGACAGGGGCATAAGATGATCATCGTCTCGCGTGGTTTCGTCATCCCTTCCGATCTGAGTAGATACCTCCAAACCTTTGTCGCCAAGCCCCCGAGTCATGCCGAGGTGGAAGGGATCCTCACTAAATTCGGCGGCGGCGGACAAAGCTGGGGCAGTCTTTATGCCTGGCATGCGGTGGGCTTGACCGCGAGCGCCATTCGCGATTCGTTGCGGCTGAGCCTGACCCGACACGACAGCCTGACGGAAGCAGCCTTGCAGGATCTGCAACGCGAGAAAGAACAAGAGGTGCGCCGCTCTGGGCTCCTTGAGATGTGGCGGCCGGCAGATGCTGGCGAAGGAGCGCTCAGCTTCGCGAAAGATGTCATCGGCCTCAACACGCTGCGCGAGTGGTTTGTCGCCCGCCGCGCCAGCTTAGATGACCCGCTGCTGGCGGGCGTGCTGCCGCGGCCCAAAGGGGTAGTCTTGGGCGGGCTGCCGGGCACGGGCAAAAGCTTCTGCGCCCAAGCCATGGCGGGTGAGCTCGGGTGGCCGCTGCTGAGACTCGACATCGGGCGTATCTTTACGGGGCTGCTCGGGAAGGCCGAGTCCAACATGCGCGACGCGCTGGCGCTGGCTCAGAAGATCAGCCCCGCCGTGCTCTGGATCGACGACCTCGACAAAAGCTTCGGCCAGAGGTCGGCCTCGAGCGGCGTGAGCGGGCGCGTGCTGCAGACCTTCCTCAACTGGCTGCAGGAGCGCGAGAGTTACGTGTTCCTCGTCGCGACCATCAGCGACCCACAGGGCCTGCCCGCGGAGTTGGTCCGCGCCGGCCGCTTCGATGCGATCTTTTTCCTCGATCTGCCCGGCCCCGGCGAGCGGGCGCAGTTGATCGAGCATTACCTGCGGCGGCAGGGCCGCAACGCCGAGGGCTATGATTTTGAACGCCTGGTCGAGGGCACCCAAAACTTGAGCGGCGCCGAGATCGTCGGGCGCATTGATGAATCGTTCTTTATCGCGGCAGCTCAAGGCCGGCTGAATCCGACGCCCGCAGAATTGGAGACTGAACTGACGCGCATCCCGGTCGCTCCCGGAAAGCTCCGGGAGCTGGAGCGACTCCGGCAAATCTGGCTGACGGTGGCGACCCCCGCCTCATTTCCCGAACCCAGAGGCTAACGGCCTATTTTTCAAGGAGCGTGGGCAATGGCAGAACACTACGAAGAACTGAGCGAGGTTGATCGAGAGGTAGCACTCCTGATCCGCGCTAAATACCCCATCATCTCCGTGGTAACGCACGAGGAGTGGCGAGTGCTGGCGCAGTTGGAGGGGATCAGGAAGCATGTGATTGAGGCGCGCACCAAGCAACTCCAGGAGCATCTGGCGCGAGCCGGGGATGAGGCTGAAAGGGCCGATTTGCAGCGGCAGTTGGCCGCCCTTCCGCAAGCCCACCAAGTGCTGCGTTGGTCCATCATCGATGGTCTCTGGCACTGGTCGTCCCAGGAAACGGAACGGGACGTGGCGGGTCAGGTCAGCCAGGTGCACCGCCCACGCCCGCTTGACCTTTCGAGCGCCTTTCCCAATTTAGACACTCGGCATCCCATCGAGCTGTTGCTGCATCTGCGCCGCCCGCCGGACCAGCCGGTGGACGGCGTGGATCTGAGGACGGCCCTCTACGTCTTCTGCGATCTGCACATCTGGCTCGATCGCGAGGATCGTGCCGGCCGCTTCAACCACGTCCTCGTGCGCGCCCTGCGCGACTTGGCATATCTGTTCAAGAACAACCGGGAGCCGAGCGCGCTCATCCTGCTCTCTCCGCGTTCGGTCGTGCCGGTGGAGTTGAATAAAGAGATTCAGGTGATTGATTATCCGCTGCCCACGGTGGCGCAGTTGGAGCAATACCTCGAGCGGCTCTTCCCGGATATGCAGCGCACCTACGGCGCGGATTGCATCCAACTGAACCAGGAAGAACAGCGCCGCCTGATGCACGCCCTGTGCGGCCTGACCTACGCGGAGGCGGAAAATGTGCTGGCCAAATCACTGGCTGACAACGGCCTGCTGCAACCGGATGACATCGCCGATGCGCTGGAAGAAAAGCGGCAGATTATCAAGAAAGATGGAACGCTCGAATACTTCGACAGCGACAAGAGCCTGGAGGACGTGGGGGGCCTCGATGCGCTGCTGGAGTGGCTCCAGCGCCGGCGGCAGGCCTTCGAGGGGGAGGTCGTTGAATATAGCCAGGGGGGCGAAATTCAAAAGATCCCGCTACCGACGCCCAAAGGGATCCTCATGATCGGCGTTCCCGGTTGTGGCAAGAGCTTGGTCGCCAAAGCCGTGGCCAAGACCTGGGAACTGCCCTTACTGCGGTTGGACATTGGCCGCATCTTCGGAGGCACGGTCGGCCAGTCTGAAGAAAACATGCGGCGGGCGATCCGCATCGCCCAAAGTGTGGCGCCCGCCGTGTTATGGCTGGACGAGGTCGAAAAAGCTTTCCCCAAGACGACCGGCGCCAGCGATGCCGGCACCTCGCTGCGAGTGATGAACACCTTCCTCACCTGGCTGCAGGAGAAGAAGGAACCGGTCTTCGTCGTCGCCACCGGCAATGACATCCAACAGGTCCCGCCGGAGCTGACTCGCAAAGGCCGGTTTGACGAGATCTTCTACGTCGGGCTGCCGGATCAGAAGGCCCGCCGCGCCATCCTCGAAATCCACACCCGCGATTACCCGCTCCAGCACTCGGATTACGAGGCCCTGGCGAAGAAGTCGCAATACTTCACCGGCGCCGAAATCGAGCAATGCATCAAGGCCGCCCTCTTTCGGCTCCCCGTTATTGGTGGCTTTGCGTCGCCGCCGAAAGAGGACGTGCCGACGGCGCCGTTGCCACGAGCCATCTTTGCCGAAATGCACGAATTTGTGCCGTTAGCTCGGCGCGAGGAACACGGTGACCTGATCCTGGCCGAAACGCTGCGGCGGGCGGAAACGATGGCCGTCCCGGCGTCGCGCAATTTCGAGGACTTGCCGAAAAAACCGGCGGTCGGCGCGCACCCGATCCAGCGGCCCGTCTGGGGACCAGGCCGTTTCGGCTGAAAGAAATTCGTCCGTGCACTCGTTAATTGGTTTGAGCGGCGTCGGCGCAAGCCGCGCCGCAGGAGACTCGACGATGGAACTCTTGGAACTGGCGCCCGCCGGCATGATCGGCTGGGTAGATGAGTTGGAGTATGGTCAGCCGATGACGCTCTCAGGGCCGAACGAGCTACAGGTGAAGATCGTGGCGACCCCGCAGGGCATCATCGCGTTTGCACTGGCCGGACGCGAAGAGGAGGCACGCGAGATGCTTCTCCGTTTAGGTTTCCGGCCAGAGCAGATCCGGCGGATGTTATGTGGCTGAACCCGATCAGGTGGTTTTCGCCCAGACGGCGGAAGCAGAGAAGGGCGCTGGCGCTTCCCGACCTGGCGCCAACCCCGACTGTGCTCTCGCCGGTCACCGCCCGTGAAGGGGTGATCGCGATCACCACTTTCATGCACAGGGTGGTCGATGGGCAGGTTTATTTTCCGGGGCCGGTCTCTGAGCCGGCCCTCGTGGGCCGTCCCTGGTGGCCGTCGCCCCAGTTGGCGGTTCCGGCTGGCGCGCGTGAGCACTTTAGCCGCCTTGAGGACCGGGCCCGCGAGTGTGAGATTCTCACCTGGGCCGAAATCGGCGGCTCCGAAGAGATCAATCAGTTGGTTTCCGAATTGCTCGTCCGTTTCCAGTTCACCCGGACGGTGATCAGCCCCCGAGATCATTTGCCGGCGCGGTGGGGAATCTTCGCCTGGCAAGCGGTGGTGGCGGCCTACAACGTGCTCTGGCTGGTGAGCGCCGTGCACACCGGCGCCGACCCGAATCGGGTGGAAGTGATTCGTCGTGCCATTCAGTCCTGGCTCAGCTCCCTGCCCGGCTCGATCAAGGTGGAGTGGGGCGATCTTTACCTCTTCCACCACCTTCAGGAAGTTCTCAGAGGGTCGTCCACTTCGCTCGCCCCTCAGGTCGCCGGGGCGGCCAAGAAGCTGGCTGAGGCGAAGGAGGCTGCGCGTGCTGCCGAAGAGTCCCACAACAAGGCCCACGGAGAAGCGTGGCGCCTGCTGGTGAGCCGAGTTGACGAAGCCCAGCTTCAGGCAAAGCGGGCCGAGCGTGACTATCTCCGGCTGAAAGCGGCTGGCGATGAGTTCGCCGCGATGCTTTCGCGCTGGCAACAGCTCGACCCCTTCGCGCACCTCCCACGTCTCGGCTTGCCGGAGGCGCTGCCAGTGAAGGCAGCCATCACCGGCGTCAGGAACGACGGCTTCGAGCATTGGCTCGTCCGCCGGATGGTTTCGTTGCTGCCTCACCGGGCGGAGGAAATCGCCCAGCAGCATGACCGGCTCGGCAACATCTGGGGTGCAGATTTGACTTTCACTGACGACCCCGCACTCTCGGACGGGGAGGGCCGGTGGCGGTCGCGGATCTTCTTCGTGCGTTTCTATTGGCTGTGGGCGACTTCCGTGCCCGACGCGGCACAGGTGAGAGGGGCGGTTTCCACGGTTGACGCCCAGCGGTGGAAAAGCTTCAACGCATTCTTCGCGCCCTGGAGACAAGTGCAGAAAGCTCGCCTTCTCGTCGCACGCGAGGCTCCCAGATACGGCGTCCGGCGAGAATTCCTCGTGGAAGTATCACGGCTGCGCGAGGAGTTCGGAACCAAGCTCGACGAGTTGGCCGAGCACCTCGCCTTGCTGCCGCTCGGTCCGCTCACGGCGAGTGAGTTCTCCAGTTGGGGCGGCGCCAAGCAGGACTACTTTACTGAGAGCCTGTCCATCATTAGCGGCCAGGAGACGCCGGCCGCCTGGCAGCGGCGCTTTGATTTGCTGCAATTTTACTGGCGCTGGGGTGCGGCGGCGCCTTCGCTGGACAATGTGCGGCGGGCGGTGCCGAGAGTGGACGCCGTGCAAAGCCGCTACGTCACATTTTTCGCACCCTGGCTTCATCTGCGCGAAGTGTTCTATAGGCTAAGTTACAAAATCACCGAACAGTCTTTAGCAGGTCTGAAATCCGACGACGTTCCAGGCGATGTTTTGGAAAAACTGCAAGCCATCAAAGACCAGGAGGCTGAAGGAGACAAACAGTTTGTGGAACTGCTTAAAACTACGATTGGAGATGAACAAACTAATAGGTTCAAACCGCAAATTTTGAAACATGCCCTCTATAGGCCGCTAGAGGGCGATGTCCGTCGCGAATTTCGGCGCCAATACTGGCAGATGGTGAATGGGGTCGAGGAGAAGATCGAAGCGCTGAGCAATTATCTGCGCAATGTGTCCGTCGCACACGCCGCGGCGGAGAACTAAGCCAGTCCCAACACGGTGAGTGACCTTATGCCGGAGATAATGAAAGATCGCTCTTACGAGGAGAGTGACCTTATGCCTGAGACAATGAAAGATCGCTCTTACGAGGAGATCGCGGCCCGGAGGCGTTTTCAAAAGACCGATCCGAACCCGATCGAGCGTCATCGTCAAGAGGGGCGCGAGGCGGTCGAGGTAGCGCACGCCAGGGAGCTAGGGGAGATCACGCGCTGCCTCAGCAGCGGCCAATCGGTGCTCGTTGAGTGTGACAAAGCCCTGGCCGGCTACATTCTGGATTGCATCACTGACGAGCAGAAGCTTCCAGCCATGCGCTGGAATAAGGTTGCCTACAACGACGCCGCTCCCAACCCGCCGGACTCAGTCGTGGGGCAGCTCATCCGCATCCTGGCCGATAAGCTGCAAGGTGCCTTCAATACCTCGCAAGGCAACGCCATCGTGATCCGCCATCTGGACCTGATGATGTGGACCGCCGAAAACCGCCCCCGCCCGGAGCTCAATGACGTCATCTTCTGGCTGGCGGAATTCCCGTCGGTGGTCAAGCTGTTGTTCTGGGACCCGGTCTTTCCGGTGCCCAAGCTCGTCGGGTCGTTGTTTCCCAATCGGCTCTCACTCCAGGCGTTTGACCGCAGCGTGCTGTGGCAGTTGGTCACCCCGAGCGAGGCGAAGAAACTTTCGTCCGATCATGCTTATTTCACGGTGTCCGCCCAATCGACGCTTTATCAATACGTCTCCGGCACGAATGTGGTGGAACTCCGGCGGATACTGCGGGGCTTGAATGCAACCTCGGAGAGGATCTTTATGGAACATCCGTCGAACCTCGGTCACGTTTACGAGTACATTCGCAGTCAAACCGGGATGGCCCCGATAGTCAGGGGTGGTGAGGTAGCGGGTTACGAGCAGTTGAGAGAGCAACTGGAACGGGAAGTGAAATTCCCTATCGCGCTGCGCCGGCAGGCCAAGGACGAAGTTGAGCTGCGGCAGGCCGACGCGTTGGTCCCACGCGGCGTGATCCTGTTCGGCCCGCCGGGCACGGGCAAGACCGAGTGGGCGAAGTGGTTGGCGGCGCAGTTGGACACACCGCTCTTCACCATTCACGGGCCGGAATTGAAGAACAAGTACGTGGGTGAGACCGAGGCAGCCATTCGTCAAATGTTCTCACAAGCGCGCCGCGCCGCGCCGGCCATGATTTTAATTGACGAGATAGATGCCATGACTCCGGCTCGCGCCGGTAGCGAGAGCAACTTCGAGGCTGGCATGGTGGCTCAGTTTCTCTCCGAGATGGACGGGTTGCGCCGTGAGGAGTCAGTGATCGTGGTCGGGACTACCAACCGTCTGGAGGCAGTGGATGAAGCCTTTCTGCGGCCGGGTCGCTTCAGCATCCAGATCGAGGTTGGTTATCCCGAGGCCGAGGATCGGCGCCACATCATCGAGTACTACAAACAGCAGTACCTCCCTGAGCTCAAGCCGGAATCAATCGAGATGCTGGTCAAGGCGACGGGGGAATCACTCGATCCGAATCGCGAAAAAGAGTTACGGCAGTATTTCGACGCCTATGTCAACAACCAAATCCAACCAGACACCCGCCAGGCGGCGGGGCCAGAGTTGAAGCGGCAGTTGGAGCGGCAGTTTGGTCTCGACCAGGCCGCCGCCAAGTTCAGCGGCGATCATCTGCGGGCGATTTGCCTCTATCTGCTGCGCGAGTCGCTGTACCGCGATCCGCGCCCGGATGTGAACGACCGCGGGCTGCTGCAACAGGCAGTGGAGGCGGTGCGTCGCCGGCGCAACCCTCCGGGAGAGCCGTCTGCCCCGGTGCCGCTCGATTGGACCAATAAACGTTTTAGATAGGAGGAACAAGATGAGTCAACCACATCAAATCGCCATTGTCTCGGTCAACATGTCTCAGACCGAAACCATCCAGCTCGGTGACATTTTCGGCCGCGTGCCGGTTGAGGAGATGGTAGAAGTCCTGAATTCAGAATGGGCCACCCAGCGTGGCTGGCAGACTGTGCAGTCAGGAGTCACTTACCAACGCCAGATCGCTGAGGACATCAACCTCGAAGTCCGAATCGGGGAGCAAGGCCAAGTGACTGTGCAGCGACACGCCCCAAGAGAAGATGTCCAGGCTAACGTGGCGGCCGAAGTGAGGGCGAAACAGAATCAGCGGTTGCAGGAGACCAACCAGGCTTGCGACTTCGCGGTGAACGAACTGGTGAGCCAAGCGATGATGCTGGCCTTGCCTAGACGCGCTGAGGCGTTGGGCTATGTCACGTCGGAACCGGTCGTCCGGCAACAAGTCGGGGCGCACGAGGTCGTCGTGCAAGTGCGACTCAATATCTGAGGAGGAGGTCGTCATGCCAATGGTAGATGCAACCTTTCGCTTGAGCCAGGACCCGCAAACCGCGCTGTTCACGTTCGCCGTCGAGTACAAGTCCGATGAGACGGGCGAAGAACACCAGGGCAATCACCGGCGCATCGTGGAAAAGGCCATTGAAATGCTCCGCGAGTACGGCCTGACCCGTGACCAGCTTGAACAGACGCGGATCGGCATCACGCGCATCACCTCATCGGGCGAGGAGCAGCACTACGAGCCGATTCCGGTCCCGAACACGGAGAATCAGTGATGGAAGATCCCAGAGATTACGACTGGACTGAAGTAGCTAACCTGGCCGACTTCAGCAAGCCCGATTGGACGAAGCACATTCTCGAAGGTCTCAATCCCGGCGGTCCAGCGGAGCAAAAGACGGTGGCGGATCTGCTCGAAAAACACTTCGAGCATTCGCTGCTTCGGCTGCGCGCTCTCGAACAGAGCCTCCAGACACGTTTCATCGAAAAAGACGAGATCATCGAGATGGTCATCGTTTCGGCCATCGCCCATCAGCCGCTGCTGCTGGTGGGCAAGCCCGGCACGGCCAAGAGCAAGATCATCCTTAAGTTTTGTGAGGGGCTGGGCCTGGGCAGAGTAGGTGAGAAGGAAAAAGAGCAGAAGCCAGGCCAGCCTGACGCCATGAGGCCGGGCCTAGCGAGTGGCAACGGCCAGGCCAGTCACCATACGGTCTTCCAATATCTTCTCAATGCCTTTACGGAGCCGGACGAAGTGCTAGGCCCGGTGGACATTGAGGGGTTGCGCGCGAAGCCGCCGCAATTCGTCCGGTTTCGCAAAGGCAGCATCACCGAGGCCGAAGTGATTTTCATGGACGAGGTCTTCCGCGCCAACTCGGCGATCCTCAACGCGCTGCTCTCAGTGATCAACGAGCGCCAGGTGTATGAAGGCGGCCAGCTCCACGAGGCGAAGGCGCGTTTGATTTATGGCGCTTCCAACTCGACCCCGACGGCCAGGCAGTTGGAGGACCTGCGGGCCTTTTACGCGCGCTTTATCCTCCGCTTGGAGAGCACCTTCGTGTCCCTGGAAATTGACCCGCAGAGCGGTCCCACGCCAGCCCGTCGGCAGTTGATCGAGCAGGGCTGGCAGAATGAGGTCCGCGAGCTCCGCGCCGGATATCGGCCTGAAGGCTCGGCGATGGAGCCACAGGCTTGTCTCAACGATGTGTTGCTGCTCAACCGCGCGATGACGGAATTGTGGGGCGGCCCGGACCTGAGCCAGATGGGGCATTTCCTCGATCAATATCACAAACTCGTAGCGACGCTCGCGGGCGGGCAATCACCGCTGTGTGAGATCGATGACCGCAAGTTCGTTCGCCTGCTGGCGGTCCTGCGAGCGCACGCTCTCTACAAGGATGCCGGCCCCCCGAAAAAGAGTGATCTGACGGTGCTCAGACACATCTGGGACGACCTCGATAGCAAGAACAGCGTCCAGAGCGAGGTGGACAATTTTCTTGATCGGCACCACTGAAGTTGGCGAGAGAGACGGCGGGGATGCGGTTGCTACCTTGAGAGAAGATCATGGTACTCGACATCAAGGCATGGCTAGCGACTTTTCATCAGGCTGAGTGCGCGAATACGCAAGCGGGCGCTCCCGGTCTGGTGCGGCACGTGCTGGAGCGCGAATATCCGCGCCTCTTGAGCGCAGGCTATGAACTCCTCCCCAACGTCGTCGTCGATCTGGCCCACCTCTATCAGCAGGGCGAGAGTGCTCGCTTTGCCGCGCCGGCGAATTCGCCGGTGAGTCCGGAGGTGCTTCGGCCGTACTGTGAATGCCTCAATGCGGCCGACGGGGAAGGACACTTGCACCGGGCCATCAAGCGCGCCCACATGCTGCGGTGGTTAGAAGGCGGACCCGGTGTAGAGGCCAAGGCGACTTTGCCTGGCTTGTTCCGCTTCCTTCAACTGGCCTCCGGCTTCTTCCCCGCGGTCGGCGATGACGCATTATGGCAGCAGGTGCGGCAGTCGTGGGAGAGTGCCGTGGTCAAAGACGCCCTCTCGTCTGGCGCGCCAGGCGCTCAGTCTGAGGCCGTCAAATCGGCTAAAAAATTGTTGGCGGATTTCTTTCATGCCTTCAGGAAGAGAGCTTGGCAAGCTGCCAGCGAGGCCGCCGGGCTACTGACGCTCGCCACAGCCCGAGTCCCGGCGGCGATGGAGGGGCTGGATTTGGCTTTGTTGCAAGCCTGTCTCGAATATCGCCCACTTGAACTGGATGATCCCGGGACCAACCGCCTGCCGGTTGGGGCCATCAGCCCGCGTGAGAACCGCCGTTCACGTTCACCGGAATGCGGCAATCACGGCATTGATCGCAGCAAAGGCTCACCGACCGCCATTCTGCGCTCGTTACTGGCGCGGGAAGACTTCATTGAGCGCTATCACCGCCACGAGCTTCTCTATTTCAAGCGCCACGCTCCGCAGTTGGAGCCACGCCGCATTCTGCTCGCCTGGGTCATCGAGCGCAGCGACCCCATGTGCGCCCGCGTCGATGGCAACCGCCTGCGCCGCGATACGGCCGTTCTGCGGCTGGCTGCTTTTACGCTGGAGGACGTGGTGCGCCATCTCGCGTGGTTTCCGGTGCTCGATCTGCGTGTCGCTGTGCTGCTGCACAATGGGGAGAGGGGCGAACAGCTCCGCGGCGCGCTGTTGGAACCCAAACTGGACGAACTCTTCACCGCGCCCAGGGCTGATTCACAGAAGCAGGAAACCTGGCTGCCCCGGTTGGCGGCTTTCATGCCGCACTATTTTTTGCGCGAGCCAATCTGGCCCCAGGAGAACCCTTTCGCTCAGACTTCATCGGGTGACGCCGAGCCTGGCCTTGCTTCGGGCAGCGGGCGCCTGCCGGAGAAAGTTTTTGATGACACTTCACCGGGTCACTCCCCGTGGGCTCGCGCGCTGAAAGTACTCTCTCGTCTGGCGCTCCGTTCGGAGATCAATTCCTTCGGCGAAAGCAGCACGGTGTTTGATCTCGCCCACATTTCACTGCTCGGCCGGGGCGAGGAATTGCCGGCGACGGACAGGACCCGCGCAGATTTACTGCACCTGCTGATTTCCGTCAGCGGGCAGTCGAGCCTGCACAGCTTTTCTTTCGATCGGACGCAGATTCATTGGACTCCCTGGCCGCCACTGCGCGACAAGACGCTGAAGCCAGACCCAGGCGGATACGGGTACGGACCCGAGAGCCTGGGACGGTTGCGGCAGGGGTATTGGAACGATCTGGTGAAACGACTCCTGACATTATAACTGGAGAGTTGGTGATGCGGCTGAAACGTTGGTTGAAGGAACCGGAGTCTTACCGCCTGCTGGCGATTTTTGCGGGTGACCGCCGCGAGATGCTGGGCTTTCTTCAGGTCTGGCTACGCTGGCGCGGTCATCTCGAACTGACGGCGGGCCAACTCGATCCGGCGCGGCTGGTGCGTGAGGCCCAGGCGGCTCCGCCACAGCTCGCCTTGGCGACGCCGATTGACCGTCTGCCATCTTATTTTCTGGTCAACTGGTGGCTGGAGCGGCCCGCGCAGTGGCGGTTGCTCTACCAACCTCTGGAGCAGCCCAGCAGAAGCGAATTTTCCGCAGCTCCGGCGGCGCCTGCTGGGGTATATCTTCCCTGGGGTTATTGCCTCGAGCCCAACTCTGGCCCTGACCTCGGCGCTCACCCTGGCCAGAGTAGCGCGACCGCCATCCTCTGGGAGGAGGGATGGGAGCAGGGAAAGAGCTTGGCGCTCCCGCAGGAATACAAGAATCTAGTTGAAATGCTGGACAAAGGTCCCATCATCTTCGAGCCGCCGGACGGGCATTCGCTTCGCGAGGTGGTGCCCGTCGCTCAGTCTCCCGGCGGGGCCACTCAGTCACTCGCGATCCGGCTGGAAAAGGCGCTGGACCGCCGCGGGTCCACCAATCCACGGGTGGACCTGCATCGCATCCGCCATCGCATTCAGGAACTAACCGAACAGGCGGCCACGCTCGAATGGCAACTCGGCGAGCGGGAGCCTGCCATTGAACTCGCCGTCTACCGCGAGACCCTAGAAGAGCGTTTGGGAGTGGGCACGAGCTGGGATCTGCGCAACTGGTTCGTCAGGGCATCCACAGAAGCCACCCAGGAGTTCCTTCACGCGCGCATCGCCGTTAAAGGGCTTGGCCCGCTGCACCTGGCGCTTCCCAAAGACTTCCATCGGGTGCCGAAGGCCAAATTACCGTCGGCCGCTTACCGGCTTCGTCTCGACAGGCATTGGTGGCGCAGACATCGGCGGCAAGTGTTTGTGACCCAGGGGCTAGAACTGCTCCCCGCGCCGCCCATCAGTAACGAGCACACGGCAGGTTTGCTGGAGGCAGCCTTATGGGAGGGTGCCCGCCCGGACGAGACCATCCTCGTGATGCTGGAAACCAACGACGGTGAGCGCTATCGCTTCACGGTCGGCCAGGGTGAATTTGCGCTTCTGTCTGATCACCTGGGCCAGTTGAATTTTGACGTGGCGCGCAATTCGCGAGCGCGCGACCCGGAACCGGACGCGATGCAAGAGCTACTTCGTCAGGCCCGCGCTGCTCTCAGCTCCACTGTGTTGACCCACGCCAACACGATGCAGCAGGAGCTTGACAGCATCTGGGAACACGAGCGAGTCGATCTGACCAGGTATCGCCAACAAGTAGCCGAAGCGGTCCAGGCGATAGCTCGGGTGCGAAGCCAAATTGTGGAGACGGAAAAGCTTCGTCAAGAAGTCCGCCAGGGGCTCGGCAAAGACTGGCGGGATTGGACGGGTTTTCTCCATGAGGCGCTCGAACTCGACCGGAAGCTGATGCCGGCCTTCCGCACACAAATCGCGGATTGGTTAGGGCAATTGGACCAGACGCGCATCGAAATCTCTAACCTCTGGGAGAAACCTGACAATCCGCAGTCGCGGCTCAGCGCGGCCACGCGGTTGCGCCATCTAGCAGATCAACTCAGCCCCCCCAAGCAGGAGACCAATGAAAGCGAGTCGTGATCTTGAGCCAACACTGATTGAGATGCACAAATCCGCCGTTCCGCTGGAGCACGCCGGTCGTGGCCTGTCAGACGCATTCCATCGGTGGCAAAACCCACGGATGAGAGTCGAGGACGCGCGCTGGTTGTTTGTTCGCGCCATCAAACAACTGAGCAGATCACAGCGGCGGATACGCCGGTCAAGGGAGTGGCAGTGTTCCTGGACAGACTTCAAAAATCAGATAGCTTCGTGGCGGAAGGCGCTCCGGGGTGAATGAGGTGAAGGTGATGCCAAGTCTATGGATTGTGCTTATCTGTTTGCTTCTCGCCGCGGCCGGCGGTGCGCTCGCGGCTTTATCACCAATCCCGGCGGCGGCGGTAGCCGGCTGGATCGTTCTACGCTGGGTGATGTTCCCGAGTCGCCGACTGCCCGGGCTAGCCGCCGTCAGCCTCGGCGGCTGGGTGGCGCTGGCGTGGGCTGCCGAGCCGTGGTTGGCTCCCACCGGTTGGGGAGCGGCGCTGGGCTTGATCACCGCAGTTGTCACCTGGTGGGAAGGTGATCCGCAGCCAAGCTTCAAAATCACCGAACAGTCCTTGGCGCGTCTGAAAACGGAAGGCGTGACGGTCGATGTTCTGGAGAAGCTGCAACGCATCAAACACCAGGAGGTTGAAGGAGAGGAGCGGTTTCTGGACCTGCTTAAAACCACGCTTGGAGACCAGCAGACCGACAGTTTCAAATCCTCGATTTTGACCTCTGCCAACCTGGGGCTGCGTCCGAAAGCCGGACCTCGCTGGATGATCGTTGCCGTCGCGGCGCTCGCTCAGTGGCGGGCTCTGGCGGCGTTCTATGACGCGGTGATCAGCGATGTCTTGATCAACCTTTGGGGGCATCTTGGTGTGTGGCTCTCGTTACTCGTGCTATTGGCCCTGGCCATCGTCAGCTTCGCCTTGCTCAGCTTCAATTGGCTCTGGCGCTTGCCGCTCCTGAAGACGTTCCTGAACCGCCGCGCCCTGGTCTTGCTGGAGCGTTGGGACTCTCAGGACCCGCTGTGGAAGCGGTATTTCGAGTTGCGCCACAAATTTCATCAACTGCTCGCGAACCAACGGGCTGATCTTCTCCGCCGGCTTCTGCGCAAAGTCTGGGAATACACTTTGGGCAAGTTTCCCTCCTGGATCATCCCGACCGTCAAGCCGAACCGGGTTGAGAAATATCTCCGGGCGCAGTTGAGGAATGCCCAGCGGGAGGTCAGCGAAGAGACCTCCGAGTGGCGTGCCGCGCGGTTGAGCCGTTCCGGCGACTCCGATCAAGCAGCCAACAAGCTACGCGCGGCGCTCGACCAGCGCGGCAAGCGGCTGCTCGCGCTCGGTGATTACCTCTTCTGTCCCCATGAGCCTTGCCCACATCGCCTGGATCCGCCACACACACACATCCGGAAATTGGCCTTCGCGATTGACGCACACCTGCATGCGAGTTTTGCTTTTCGGTCCCTCACAGGCGTCGGCGTGGGAGAGGGGGAGAAGGCGTTACTCACCGAGCGGTTGGGCCACTACTACCGCATCCTGCACCGGAATGCGCCGGAGCTAAGAGGCGCGATTGAATACCGGATCGCGATGCTCGAAGAGGTGCCGGAGGAGCTCAAAGGGATGCGCGAAGGCCAAGCGCGAGACGACCTCGACCGGCTCCGCCTCCGCAAGCAGATTGTGGAGTGGGCCCGCCGCAAACCGCCAGGAGCCAGGTTCGTCCTCGACGGCCTCCTCGCCGAGTATCAGGTGGAGCGGGACTCGGCGGGACTGATTGAAACCTGCCGGCAGCTCGGCTTGCTTGATCTCAAGCTCAGCGCCACCGGCAAAGTGGAGTTGGGTGAAGCTTATTACTGGTATGCCTACGAAATAGACCCGACAGGCCAGACTCCGCTCAGCGTCTGGGCGTTCGATCAGGCGGTCAGCCATTTTTTCGAGGCTGGGGCGGAAGTTCACCTCGATGTGTTGAGCAAGATGAAAGGAGAGGCCAGAACCCATGTCGCCTGAGGTAGTCGAACGTGCCAAGCGACTGATGCGTAGCCTGCCAGTCAGGCCACAGCCTGCCGACCCGGTGAAAAGGCTCCTGCAAGAGTTCGAACAAACCCACGTCGAGCGCAGCCGAGTTTGGCTCATCATCGTCGTGCGGCTCGTCGCGATCATGACGCTCGCGGCGGTCTCGGCGGGGATGATCTACTTCGCCCTCCGAGCGCTCGGTGTGATTTCACGCCCAGTAGCGCAGCAGATCGGCGACGCCCGTATACATCGAGACTACCGTGATCATCCAGCCACGGATGTCTCGGCTCTGGATCCGAAAAACCTTGTGATCACCACGCGCGGCGGCGGGGCGCATCACCTCCGCACCGATGGCGGGAGGATTGGCATCTGGGAAACTTTCGACCCGGAGCGCACAAGCGGGCGGTTGCCTGACCCGAATCTGATCCAGGTACACGATGACGGCGAGCGGCTCTATTTCGTGGGCCAGAGTGGCAGCCTCAGTTCGTGCCAGCGCGGCTTTCGGGACTGGAAGCTGCATTTCGGCGGCGGCGGTTTTGCCGGCGACATCGATTTGGCAGCAGAGCTGACTGCGCTGGCCATCAGTCCGGATCGGTCGTTGTTTGTCGTCGGCACCAACCACCACGGCACGGGTGTCTACGACATTACTTCACGGCAATGGCGCCGGTTGAGCCCAGAACAGCCGGTGCACGCATTGCTGATTACTGCGAGCTCAATCTGGGTCGGGACAGAAACCGGCTTGCGGGTGTTTTCCTATGACCGGCAAGGCGAACATGTGAAGCTCACCGCAGAACCTTGGCGGGAGTTGCCCCCGGATTTCCGTGGTCGCCCCGTGCGCGCGCTACAACTCGCAGGCGAGGGGCGAGATGCCTCTGTCGAGTGTGTCGTCGGGCGTGGCGCACATTTGACGGCCCCGGTGAAGGGCGGGGCTTGGAGAACGCTGGTTGATGAGGGTGAGGCGACGCTTGCCGGGATGAGCGGCTCCGCTGAACTCCACAGTCTGCTCGCGGTAAATGGCGGTGCCTACCTGGCGTTGCCTGGCTACGGGCCGGGGTTTTATGAGAGCGCCGGCCGCCGATTGAAGCTGGTGGGGGGCGGTCTGAAATGGCCTCGTCTACTGACCAGCCCCAACCCCGGCGCCGAGAAGCCGTCGATTTATCTGGTCGCTGGGCCGACAACTAGAGAAGACCGCAGCGGTTTATACCAGTTGACTGACAAAGGGTGGCAGCTCATCGGCGACTCCGGCGATAACGTGACGGGGTTGACTTTTGTCGGAGGCCAGCCATTGGTCAAACTCGATCATGGTCTGGCCAGACTGTTTCAAAGCAGCGGCGGGAAGGCTTCGTTCTTTGCGTCGGCTCCGTTGAAAACCGCGAGCGGACCTGCCGATGTCGGCGGCGGCAGACTAGTGGTCAGCGGCGAGGGAGGGGAGGTCCAAATCTACCTGCCGGCAATCCGTGGCTGGAAGCAGCTACCGCCCACCGGGAAAGAGCCAATCCGGCAACTGCGCGCTGGTGATAATTTCATCGGCGTGGTCAAAGAGAACGGCGAGGCCGGGTACTTCGCCTCGGAGCAGTATCTCCCAGTCTTCAGATCGAGCGCGCTCCCGTTGCAGCCCGAGAAGACGATTTCGGCCACTACCTTCAACGACGAGTTTTGGTTCATCCGTCACGGGCAGCCTTACGTCTACAATCCGGCGTCGAGTTCCATTCGGGCGATGGGTGACCAACTGGGCAAAGACTTCACGCCCCAGCAGATTCGCTCCACTAACCGTTATGCGTACCTCCTGGGAACTGAAAAAGAGAGCCGCCGCATTTACCAGACCAGCGGTCAGGGATGGAGCGCTTTTGACTCGTCAGGCTTTGGCTCCGATGGGGTGGATCAGATCGTCACGGTGCCAGATGGCCTACTGATCCGGAAAGCCACGGGTGAGGTTTTGGTCTCTGCGGATTCCGGCCAGAACAGGATCTTCTTCGAAGGCAAAGCGGCCTTACGCTGGCGGCGGCTGGCTCCGGATAGATTCGGGAAGGTCTTGGGCTTAACCCAAACCGGATCACTCAAGGCTTACGACACCGCCACAGGAAAATGGTCGGAGCCGATGGGCAGTCAAGCTTACGCGAACCTTCTCCTCCACCAGATCAGCACAGACCAAGACCGTCTCTATCTCGCGTCCTCGAATGGCGTCCAGCTCTTAGACATCAAGGGCAGTGAGATCAAAGCCGGTAACGCTTTCTTCCCCGGCCAATCCATCATCCAGCTCGGTCTCTCCGGCGAGCGCCTTTGGGTGTTGACCGGCGTGCAGGGCCAGGATTCCGCCAATCGCACCATCTGGACGTGTAATCTCGACGGCTCGGACCCAAGCAAGATTTTGGACCCTGGCGGGCCAGAAGCTCCCACCACCGAGCAGTGGCAGAAATCCAGCTGGACGACGTTTGTCGAAGGCCAATTCTGGTGGGTCACTTCCGGCGGCGACTTGTGGCGATACTCGCTCGAGGTTCCGGCGTGGCGCCGTTCATCGCTTAATGTGACGGCTCCCACCCGTTTGAGAGTGGCCGACGGCGGCATCCTCTGGTGGATGGATGAAAGCGGGAATCTATATTCCCAGGACCCAGACTCCGGGATCAGGCTCGATCTTGGCAGGAAGCAGTTTAGCCTCTCCGAGATACGATCACTGGTGGAGATGATCAAGCAAGCGCGAGTGGGACTGGTAGAATTGGCGCTCGGGCTGCTGCTGCTGGCGTTTCTCATTCCCGCGGTCAAAGCGGCGTGGCGTTACGTTCGGAGCCGCGTCTCGCAATATTACTCCCTCCGCCGCAAACAGAGCCACCGGCGCGACCAGGCTCCCGCCAAAGCTGGGCCTCACGTTTGGTGGCACAGCAGATTGCTGATGGCGGCAGGCGTCGTCGCGGCTTGCTGCTTGCTCTCGCTGATTGTGCCTTGGCTGCTGGTCGCCTGGATGATTGATCCGCTGGTACCCTTCGAGTCGGCCCGCTTCGCCAACCGGGTTCAGGATTATTGGCTGGAAGACAGTCAACTGGTCGTGAGCACTGAAGAAGGGCTGTGGAGCTTTAAGCGAGCCGGCACCCAGATCACTCCCAGCCGATTCGAGCCTGGCACCAAACGCGCGGCCAGCCGGGAGGAATCTGTCTACCCGCTGACCGACCGCTCGGGCTTCTGGCAAGTGCGCCGTCCTGGATCACGCTTCAGCCTCTGGCACAATGATGGCGGCGTGTGGAACGAAGTCGAGTGTGGCCGCTACGGGTGGGTGCGCGACCAATTGCTCTCGATCGCGGTGTCGGCCGACCGGCTGATCACCGTCACGCCCGCGGGTCTGGCCGAATATCAATTGAACGGCCGGCGGTCCCATTTCTACCCTCTCGCCGGAAACGCTGTTGGCGTGTTAGTGCAGATCGGCGATCAGGTGTGGCATGTAGATCCCAGCGGCAGGTCGCATCGGTATCTAGGTCCGGCCGGCGCACGCTGGGAGGCCGCCTCAAATTGGCCCAGGGATATGCAAGCACACGGCGTTCGATGGCGGCGTGGCCCGGAGGGCGATGAGCTCGATCAGCGGGATTTCGACGCCGCCTCGGGGCGCTTCCGGGACGATGTTTCGGTTCGATTAGTCCGAGACGACCAGGGCAAGCCCTGGATTAAAACCTGGGGACATTGGCGTGGCGTTGAGATCACCAAAGATGGGGTCCGCTTAAGCAAGGCTGCCGCCGCGCCCACACCCGCCCCGCCCACACGGCCCTGGCGAATCAATGATCATTGGGAAGCGCGGCTCACCGAAACCGATGCAGGCGATGCTGTCTCCTTCGTGTTCACACCCTCCGACCTTAGGGTAGAAGATCCCTTCGGCGACCGAGGTCGCTGGCCCGACGAGGATGTGCAATCGGTATTGGTGGAGGGAGCTACCGTGTGGTTCGGAACCGCCTACGGATTACGGCATGTCGGGTCCGAAGAAATTGACCTGCCTGGAAAGCGAATCTCGGCCCTGGTGCGCAGGAACGACCAACTCTACGCTCGCGCCGAGGACGGCGGTTACGTTCGCCACGGCCAAAGCTGGAACCCGGTGCCAGCGGTGCCGCCCGATTTGTTTGCTTCGCCGCGGCCCTTAGCGCTGAACATAGGCTCAGGGGTGACCATCACGGCGACCGAGCGAATAGTGGATGGTCACCTGCGCACGGAGTTGGCCCGGTTCGACCCGCCGGAAGGCCGTTTCTTAATCGACAAGATTCGTGCGATCGAAGGCGATGCGCAGGGATGCTGGATACTCACTCCGGGGGGCATGCAACGGCTCGGGATCGAGAATGAGTTGATCACCACACATACCGCCCACCTGACAGGCGAACAGATTGTCTCGCTGCGCCGAGATGTCAAAGGCCAACTTTGCGCAGCCGGCGCAGGAGAGACGAGATGGCGATTTCTTGAATCCGGCGGATGGCAGCCCCTCGCCGTTAATGATCCAGATACCCCGTTCTCTATTCGGCGTGAGCGACTCTCCGATGTGGTTTTCTGGGAAAAACACTACGCGCGTGAAGGTGACACCTGGCGCTTGACCACCACGGCTGGCCCGCTCACATTTGAAGAAGGGAAGCTGGCCTCTGACTATGTTACCTCGGTAGCGACCGGAGTGGGACAACGCGCTGAAGTGACTCGCGCCGGCATTGTGCGCCAGGGTCAGGTGATTACTCTGCCTGGTCCCGATGTGCGGGTAATGTTCGATCGCGGCCAACTCGTCGCGCGCCTGACTGATGGCACCTACGGTTACGATGAGAGTTCTCGCCAGTGGCAGAGTAGGCCAACTTCAGTTCTTGACGCACCAATCATGAAGTTTGATGGCTTGACCTGGATGGCGGGCTCGGTCTCCGCGATGAAACCCACTGTCGTTTGGGTGGAGTCGGGCAATAACTCACGCCCGCTCCGGCTGACGGAGCGCGGTCAATTCCCATTTGACAACATGCAAGCTGTCGCCAGCCGCCCCGGTGAGGTATGGTTAGCGCATAGCGGAGGTGTGACAACGCACCGTGCGGCCGATTTTTCGCCCCTGCGGATTGTCGATGCTAGCGCGCTCTCCCGCTCGGGCGATGAGCAGAATACGCGGCTGATCTCAGTGGAGAGCCAGCGCGTCTGGCTAATGGTGAATGGCGATGGCGTAGTGAGCGAAGGCGGTGCTGGTTTCCGCGCCCTTGAGCCGAGCGAGCGGGAACGGTTGGGAGAGTTACACAAACCGCGCTGGTCGGGCCAACTCGGAACTGCCCCAGCTCACGCGACTCTGACTTCGGCCAACGGCCTGGCGCTTGAGCGAGACGGTGAAGAGCCAAGTTTGACACCGCTTCCGGCGGCGATCAAAGCAATAGCCGGCGCAGGCGATTTCCTTTGGGCGCTGTCAGAGCGTGGTCTCTATCGCTTGGACACCTGCTTGATTCCGCACGGCGCCCGCAAGAAACCTTCCACTACATTGCCTGCGACACTGCCGTCTCCCGAAGCGGCACTTGCCGTTCTGTGGTTCGATTTTGGCAAGGCTGAGTTGACTCCCAAAGCCAAAGAGCAAATACCGAATATTGTCCAGCGACTCAACGGACCAGACAGCAGGGCCATGGTTTGGATTGACGGTCATGCGGACCGCATCGGCAGCGAGGCATTGAAGAAGGATCTTTCCTATCGCCGCGCTAAGTCGGTGTACGCGGCTCTGATCGCTGGCGGAGTGGCACAAGAACGGTTGGAAATCCGCAAATTTGGAGATAGCCGCCCGTTTCTCGGCAACGAGCGGGATGATGCCAAAGATCGCAGGGTGGAGGTACACCTCCAAAAGTAGATAGTCACTACCTCGGTGGGACACGATGAACTCAACTGTCAAGACACACTTCGGCCCCTGGGAGTGAGCGCGCTCCTGCAATCACCTCCATCTCTGGCTTGAGCCTGCTCCCCCGAGAGGCGACCGAGAACTTCGATCAAGCAACCGATCAACGTGCTGGCATCGAGCAAGTCATGCTGGCCACGGTATAAGCAGTTCTCGCCTTTCTCTTGTTTCCGGTCAAGCCACTTCACCACGCCCTGGAACTACGGCACCGTGCAACGAAAGACTGTCGGCTGGCGGTCCAGATGAAACTGCGTGTCCAGACACGACTTGGAAAGTTAGTGGTTGAAGGGTCAAGATAGGGAGTCAATCCCCAATCGAACCGTGGGGAAGAATGAGGAAAGATAGTGCTCCCCTTGGTCGGAGTGCCGCCGACAATCGCCGCAGGGATTAAGAATTATCGCGAGGTGTTTTGCCGGGAAGCAGGCTTTGAGCATGTGAGCCGCTATGTGAGCGGTTTGGTGTTGAGCCCGAACAAGACCCTGCAAGGGATTTACGCCCAGCAAGTCTTGCCCGACGGAGAAGAGGTCAGTCGGCGCGCGATGCACGCCGCGGTCTTTGAAGCCGGGTGGGGGCCTGAAGCATTGATGTGGTGATATCACGAGGTAGTGGCGGGAGACACATCACGAGAGCGGGCCGCAGATTCACGGGATAAAGGAGTTGTATGACTATGTCGAGCGGCGGAACAGTTTATTTCAGACGGTGGTGACGGCGGTGGTGTCAAACCGCGAGTTGGTGAATGGGTTGGCCGTCGAAGTGCAAGTGCCGAATCTTGCCGAAGCGGAACTGGAGTATATGCGGATGACGAGGCAAGAGAGTCACGGCGTAGCGTCGGCTAAGCGTATTCCACATGTCAATGCAACCCCTATTAGGTCGCTGTGCCCTCATTTACTTAATTATTCTTACAATGTAAAGTGCTTAAAATTATAAAGGGCTTTACATAAATTGGATTATCGGACGCGAAGGCTAGGGCGACAATAACCAGGCCGGTCTGTTCCCTTACCTATAAATCGGCTGGTGGAAGCATAAAATGGCCAGGATCTTCGGCTCTCTGCTCTTTCAGAGAGGCAAATTCGGCTTGAAGCTTAGCCTCGCGTCGAATCCTGGCCCCGCAGCCGTCACGCTCGCCGGGGAAATCGCGCCCGCGCGGTTTTCGTCATGCTTCCTTGTTCTTGCCCAGGCGACGTTGCGTGTAATCCTTCCTTGCCTGCACAGACTCGGGATCCGTCAGCGCGCTCAGCAACGCCTCGCCGTCGCTGAAGGCGGTCAACCCGGCTCCCATCGCGCGCGCCACAGCGTTGACGTGCTCCTTGGTGATGACCACCGGGACCGAGGGCATGGCGGCGATCTCGGCGGCCAAGTCTGCCACTGCCTGGTCGAGTTCACTCAGCGGCACGACGCGGTTGACGAACCCCATCGCCTGGGCTTCTTGCGGCGTAAAAGGGCGACAGGTCATCACCAACTCCTTCGTCCTGGCCGCGCCGATTTCGCGCACCAGCCGCGGGATGCCTCCCCAGGCCAGCGGGATGCCGAGGGCGACTTCCGGGATCGAGAAACGCGCCTCCTCCTCCGCGACGCGCAGATCGCAGGCCGCCGCCAGCACCACGCCCCCGCCGATGATCTGACCGTGCAGCCGCACGATCGTCGTCGCCCGCATCTGCTCGACGGCGTCGGCCATGCGCCGTCCGGACTGCGCCGCCTCGCGCCGAGAGAGCCAGGAACGCTCCGTACTGGCCAGGGCCTCCTGCGCCGGCGGTTCCTTCAAATCGGCCCCGGCACAGAAGGCCCGACCGGCGCCGCCGACGATCACGACGCGGACCTCCGGCTGCGTGTCAAACCAGCGGGCGGCCGCGGCCAGCTCGCACAACATCGTCGCATTCATGGCATTCAGCCGCTCGGGACGATTGAGCGTCAACTGTCCCAGTGCGCCGTCAACTCCCACGTCAATGGTTCTAAATTCCATCATCTCACCTCATCGTGGGGAGGCAGGGAGACCATCCGCAGAGCCACTCTCAATGGTTCAACCTTCCGGCTTCATCCCGCCGTCTATCCCTTGTCGAAAGGCTTGCACCGGCTCACCCGCGCGCCACCGCTTCACCAACCGCGCGGTGCCTCCGTCGTGGGTGAAGAGTCCCGCGCTCTGGATGTTAATAGAGAAGAGATGGAACGGCTGTCCTGCGGGACTCCAGCCGATCTTCTGCTGCAGTTCATCGCAGTAAAGTTTGCGCTCGGCTGGATCCTGAACGTTCACGGCCAGCCCGTGCAGTTTGAACTCGCCTTCCGGCGCCTGCTTGTCGCTGATCAAGCTGTGAATGGTGCAGCGACCGTCGCGCAGCAGGTCTTGCGCTTTGAACGAGGCTGCCATCATGCCCAAATAAAGTTGGCCGCCCGCAATGAGTGGCTCGACGGGGCTGATGCGCGGCGAGCCGTCTTGGCGGAGTGTGCCGACCAACACGACGCCGACCCGCTCAAACAGCTGCTCACCGGCTGCGGCCAATTCCGGCGCGGCGGTTTTGAATTCGCCCCAATTCACCTCTGATTCCTCCTGGCTTTGACTTTTTTTCACGGCTTTCGCGGAGGGCATTTTACTCCGGCGTAGCTTCAGAACATTGATGCCGTTGCCATCGGACGGTTGAGGCTGGGATCAGGTGTTTGACCGCGGTCTCGCCAACTCTGCATTCAACCCCCTCCACCACTAGGCGCAACTGTTGCGATAGTGACCACAGGGTAGTACGAACCGCAGGTGGGGTTGGCCGCTCGCCCGCATCAGTGATGTTCAGTTTCACTAGCCTCGCGCCGAGCATAGTCCAGATGAATCGGCTTGTCGATCATTACTCCGATGATGATTCGGGGGACGTGAACGCTGACCCATCTCGGTCATCGTGCAGCCTATCTCCGCCAGCCAATTTCAATCCGGAAGGTCCACCACTTCAGCCTCAGATGCCGTCATCGCTGCTTTAATTTCCTGAAGCCGGGCTAAGCTCTGCCAGGTCCCGACGCGATACACCTTCGGGCCACGTAAGCCTTGCAGGTCAGACGGCTTCGTCAACCAGAAAGCCTGACCGGGAGTCAGCCCGAGTCGCTGGCGCGCGGCCGTATACTGGCTCGTGGTGCCGGCCAAAATGAAAACTGCGCGAGAGCGATCAATTCTCTGCGATTGCTTCTGCATCGCAGTATTATATCAGGCTGCTGGAAGGAGGCATGGGGTCTGGGCGGCTCTCTGAACGATTGCTTTTGGTGTGGCCCCAGTTCAGGTGTTTTGCTAAATCCAGCCTCCATCACTGAGACGTATTAACTGGCAGTGTTTGCTCGTCTCAACTTTCGGCAGGATGAAGACCTCATGCTGAAGGCACTGGCCCCTGTCCTTTATCTGAGCTTGGTACTCTGGGCGGCACTCGCCCCGGTACAAGCTCCGGTTGACTCCCTTGGGGCCGATCCCCGCCTCATCTCCACAGTATTGGCCCCCTCACCCATTGAGGGAAATCTGCGACACCTGACCGATTACATCGGTGGCCGAGCACGTGCGCCAGCACGGGCGTCTGACGGCAGCCGATCAGGCGGTGGAAGATCGCGTGCAAGATTTTCTTCTGGGAGCGTCGCCGCCCGCGGTCTCGCACTTCGTCGCCGGGTCAGGGACGGTTGACGGATAAAGTGTCTGTCCTTCTGAGGTGAAGCCGGACGAGGGACAAGAGAAGATGACGAGCCGCCAAGAGAGGAGACGGTTTGTGTCCGACGTGATTGTCCTCTAGCATGTCGCCAGTGAAGGTCCGGGCACGATCGCCGACGCCTTCAGTCGAGCGCGTCTGTGCGGGATGTCCGCCCGGTCGACGGGCAGCCCGCTCCCGGGAAGATGGGGCAGGCGACACATGCTTCCAGGTCCGGTTGCCGATTGAAGGCAAGGCGCCAGACGGTGACTAAGACGGCGAAGACTGAAGCGGTCCATCAAGACCAAAGGGAGTGCAAGCTTAGATGGCCATCGCCTGCGAGCATCTTGACCAAATCCGAGAGGTCACGCCTCGGACGGAGGGCTGTGAGGAGTGTCTCGCGGCGGGAGAGGAGTGGGTGCACCTGCGCCTCTGCCTGTCTTGCGGCCATGTCGGTTGCTGCGATGATTCGCGCAACAAGCACGCCACCAGCCATTTTCAATCGACCGGCCATCCCATCATCAAATCGCTCGAATCCGGCGAAGACTGGCACTGGTGCTATCTGGACGAGGCACTCTTTTCGCCGGAAGGGAGTGGCAGTGAAGGCGATGCTCAGGGTGAGTTGACGGCGGATCAAACATCGCCGCCAGCGACCGCTTCCGCGGCCAAAGAGACTGCCGAACGTGATTTGTTATCGAAAGGGCGTGAGATGAGCCATCCCGAGGGTAGTAAAAACTCGACAGATGTAAAGGGCATGTTCAGGACCATCTGCGGCCAGGTGCGCCATTGTAACCGGGAGAACCTGGAGCCTGTGATCGAGCTGGCGGTCGAGATCGCGCGCGAAGGGCGAGAGGGACGGCGCATCGGCACGCTCTTCACCTTCGGCGACGCCGAGGCGGTCTTAGAGCGCTCACGCCCGCTCATCCTCGACCCGCTGGCCGGGCATCCAGATGAAGCCAGAAGCATCAGAGACCCTAATTTACGCGGCACGATCAAAGAACTGGCGCAGCTCGACGGGGCTTTCGTGGTGTCCGACCAAGGGGTCGTGGTTTCGGCCTGCCGCTACCTGGATGCGGCGGCTTCGGATGTGACGTTGCCGTACGGCCTGGGCAGTCGCCATCTGGCCGGAGGTTCAATCTCCCAAGTCACCAATGCCATCGCGATTGTGGTGTCGGAAAGCTCGATGGTGAGAGTCTTTGATGACGGCCAGCTGATCGCCGAGATTATCCCCGAGTTGTGGCTGATGGACCGCTATCAGGTGCAGTTACGGGCGCCATACCGGGAAGAGCGGGCGGGCGACCTCGCCGTACTCGTCACCAAGTCGTAAGTGGAGACGAAACGGCAACTAGTATTTGGTGATTGCCTTCTGCTCGATGAGACCCGCTTTTTCCAATTCCTCCAACGTCGGGACGATCCCCTGACGCTGCTTGATCACTTTTGCCTTCTCGACGTCGAGCGCCGGGCCCCTCCAGTTCTTGATATATTCCGGAGTCAGCACTAAGAAAAAAGACGGCTGGCTCGACGCCTCGCCCTGACTCGGCAGCGGGAGCGCCCAGAGCATGCAGGTGTGATGGTCGACCGGCTCGTAAAAGTAGAAGTACCGGTGGGCAGTGATCTCTCTCCCCGTCTGTCCATAGTTGCCGGCGTTGGGGTACTTCCAGACCTGCTTATTGACCTCGCGGAAGTCTTCCGGGTAGCGGCCCACCTGCTGGTGGAAAGCCTTGAGCGCACCGATCATCTTCCCGATCATGGGCTTCGGCTTGAGCTTCTCGGCCTCCGCCGCGCGCTGGTAAAGCACCCAAACGTAGAGGACCATATAAACCAAGAACGACACCGCGAGCATGATGCCGCTCAACTTCAGCTTGGACATTTTCGGATTATTTTCGGCCATACCTGTTACCTCGACATGCAGTCAAGCCCTCTGAAGGGTTCATGCTTGGGCGTATAATCGAATTCGTCCTCCTCGCCTCTGAGGAGCTTCTTGGCATATCCCGGACCGCTTTCCGACTCCCCTTGGCCCGCCTCCAAGGCATTCACTTTCTTACCCCAGCCGCCGCCATTGGAGCCACCGGGAGGGATACCATTACCGCCAGCCCGGCCTCTCCCGCCGGAGGAGGCAGCCGTGGCCGCTTTTCTTGTCTCCACCTGGTGATCGGGCGTCTCGCCCATGACCGGCGCCGGCGAACCGCCTTCCTCCTCCTGACCCACCTCGCCCCCGACTTCAGCAGCCGTCGACGCTGCGGCCCCGTCTTCGACCGGCTCTTCGCCGGCTTCCACAGGCCTGGCCGACAGCGGGAGCGCGGCGTAACCGGTCGAAAGGGCGATCCCCCCGTCGTAAGAGGTCCACTTGACGCCGAACGGGACGATCGCAACTCCCGGCTCGGGCTGCACCTCTTCTATCCCCCTCTTGGCCTTTGCCCCCGCCTTGGCCTCGGCCTTTGCCTCGACCTTTAAGGCGGGAACCATGACCGAAGTAGGCATCTCGGCCGCCTCCGGCCTCTCCCCTTTCGGCGGCGGGAGCACCAGGCGTTTCGGCTTGGGCGGATTATCGAGCTTAGCCATCGGCGGATAGCCCATCCGGATCGGGGGCGCGTTGCCGATGATCGCCAGGGCCTGGCGGTGCCTCACCAAGCGCCGCACCTCGGAAGCGTCAAGCAGCGGCCGGCCAACCTCGGTGGAGCGCTCGGAGTCGAGCAACCGGCTCCCGGCCACGTCGATCGAGGTGTGTCCCCAGGTGGTGACCTGGCCGACCCGCTTGGAGGCGTATTCGGCCGTGCGATGGCCGAGGCCTGGAAGGAAGATCATCGTCCCGATCGAGTCGAGGATCGCGTCACCCTTGTCGTTGCCGTACTGGGCGTAGACCTGGCCGATGTTCTGATAGCCGAGCATGACGCCGACCTGGCGCCCGCGGCCGACGCCGAGCATCTCGGCCAGGCCATGGATCGGGATGTTGCCCGCCTCGTCGAAGATGAACAGAACCGGCGCGTCCTCGGGCTGGAGCTCGTGCTTGCGGAGCATGCTCGAGGCCATCCCAAAGAGGGTCGCCAGGACGGTGCGGTAGCGCGAAGCGCTCCCCTCCGGGACGACCACGTAAATCGCGGTCCCCGCCGTGCGCAAGGCGGCGAGGTCGATCCGCATCACGCCGCGCAGTTCGTCCTTCTTCGAGATCGGCATCGCCAGCTTCTGCGCCGCCGGGTTGTTGAAGACCGCCATCCTCACGCCGAGCCCGATCAGCACGCCCCCTTGCGTCTCGGGCTTGATCTTGGTGAACATGCCCCAGTAGGTGGCGACGTCCTTGTTCGGGTGCGCCATCATCATCCCGTTCAGCTCCTCGAACTTCTTGAGCGAGATGAGACTCTGAACGCTGCCAGGCGTGGCCTCAGGGTCGGTGTCGGCCAGGTAGAGCAGCAGGGCCGTGAGCGCCGCCGACTCGGCTTCCTGCCAGAATGGGTCGGCGTTGGTGTGCTTGGTGGCGTCCACGCCGAGGATGATCGAGGCCGCCTCGGCCGCGAACTCCGCGTCGCCCTTGCAGGCAGGGAGGAAATTCCACCGGTCGGAGATCCCCGGATTCTGCAGGTCGATGCGGAAGACGTTCTCGTAGAAGCGGGCCGTCTGGTCATAGAGTTCGCCCTTCGGGTCGAGCACGATGACCGAGCCCGACTGCGACCAGTCATGCAGTGAGTTGCAGAAGTAGGTGGCCGACTTGCCCGCCCCCGGAGGGCCGAAAAAGGCCATGTGGCAGAGCACCTGTTCGGGGTTAAGCACGATGTTGTGCTTCTCCTTGAGCGGCCCGCCCTGGATCTCGCCCACCTTGAGCTCCCCTTGCCTCAAGGGGAGGTTGGCGGGCCGCGCCAGCTTAATGTCCTTCAGGTATTTCGGCTCGGCCCACTGCGAAGTGCCGTAGGTCGAGCGCTGGAAGCTGATCCGGAACGGGACCAGCAGCTGGGCGGCCTCGATGAGCGAGACCAGGACGATGATCATGGTGGCCATCAGGCAACCCGCCCAGATCCAGAACTGGTCCATCGGGCCCGTCCTCCGCCCGAGAACCTCGATCAGCAGGTTGTGCAATCCATAGGCGAAGAAGGCCGCGACGAGCCCGAGGGCGAGGACGCCGGCCATGGAGCCGATGACCCCCACCAGGTAGACCATGGCGTGGTAGGCGGGCAGGTGGGGCGAGGACGCCGGCCGCGGGATCGTGTACTTGGCATCGAGGCGTTCGCAGATGGCGGTGGCCGTCCGCGGCCGATTCTCCATCTTTTCGACCAGGCTCAGCCACCGCAGGGACAGCCTGACTGCCCCCATTTTAGCGAGCGCGGCAGCGACCCTGCTTCTGGGCTTCGACGGCGGGGCCTGCTTCGCCCCCTTGCCGCCGCCGGCCGGCGGCGCGAGTTGCCCCTTCGCCGGAGGCTTCCCCGCCCCGCCTCGACCTGCAGGTTGCTTTGACATAGCAATTGCTCCCCGGATCACTTCCCGCCGAGAGCGGCTCCCCAGGCCCGCAGGTTCTCCCGCTCCTCGAAGGACATCTTCGCCTCACGCAGCAACTCCTGCTGCCAGACGGAGGCGTCGATGAGCGCGGGATCGGCAAACGGCGCCGGCGCTTCGACCAGTCCCAATTTCCGGGCGCGAAAAAGCATGGCCCCGGACGCCTCGCCGAACCTGGAATCCAGCCTCACCAGCAAAGCCGGGCCGTCGATCTCTTCCCTGCCGAGCGAAACCACCTCGACTCCGATCGGCGCCGGCCGGTAGCGCAGGTAGAGCGTGGCGTAAGGAGTGACGAAGACGCCGGGCGCGCCCGAAACCTGTCCCATCCCGGGAGGGAGCCCGGAGGCAGCGACCGCGCCCGAAAGCGCTTCGACCGTCCTGAACGGTTGCTGCCCGGCCAGCGCCTCGGCCGCGCCGAGGCTGGCCCTGAGCGCCAGGGCCGCGGCCTCGCGCGTCCTAAACGCGGTGCGCACTACCTCGCCGTCGAAAGAGGGCACCTCTTTTACCTTCCCGCCTCTCGCCTGAGCCTCGGCTGCCTCCTCAAGCGGGTCGATCTCAACTCGCGCCTTAACGGACTGGCTCCGCAGGTACAGGCAGCGCGCCGCCGCCACTCCGCCGACGACCAGCATCGCCGTCACCGCCGCCACGATGAGACCCCGGTTGCGTCCCCTGGCGCGCCGCTTATGCCGCATGACAAGCCTCCCTTTCGTCGACCTCAGCCATCCACTGATCGTAGTCAGTCGAATTCCTCCTGACGGCCGACTCGAGCCGCGCCAACCCCTTGGCCAGGTTGGCTAAATCCATCTGCCTCTTGCCGAGGAAACAGAGATGATCTCTAATCACCCCGCCCGAAAGCTCCTTAACCCCTTGCTGCTCGAGCGCCCTGATCAGTTCAATCGACTCCCTCAGTCCGGGTTTGTCGACGATCCCGGCCATGCCGCGGATCTCGTTGATCATCTTGACGACCGCCACGATCAATGAAGGTGGGACTTCGCGGCAGCGGGCGCGCAGAATCGTGACCTCTTCGCGAGGGGTCGGCGGGTTCTGCCAGGAAAAGACGCACCGCGAACGCAGCGGCGCCGACAGATCGTGCCGGATGTCGTTCGAGAGCAGGATGACGATCGGCCACCGCCCGCGATCCCGCACGCCGATCTCGCCGAAGCGAGGCACGTGCGCGTACCCGCGCCCGAAAAGTTGCAACAACATGTCCTCGATGCGTCCCTCGATCTTATCGATCTCGTCGAGCATGAAGACCGGGACCAGGTCCTCTCGGCTCGCCGCCGCTTCGTAGGCCGCGAGCGCCTCGCCCAGGTTCAGATACTCCCGCGTCCACTGCTGCGCCCGCGCCTCCCCCAGCCCCAGGCCGGCACTCATCGCCTGCCTCACCCACTGCGTCTGGCCTTCGGTGTCCCAACTGTAGAGCACGTCGGAGAGCGTCAGGCCCTCCATCCCCTGGAGGTAGTAGACCGGCAGGTTGCAGGCGGCCGCGAGCGCTTCGCCCAGGGCAGTCTTCCCGCCCCCGCGCGGGCCGGAAATTAAGTACGGGTTGCAACTCCTCAGCGCGTGACAGAGGTCCCGCAGGATCTCTTGCTGGATGACGTAGCCGGTCTGTTCGAGCAGGGCAGCCAGCGCCGGTGGTCCCGCTTCCAGGACCAGGCGGCGGGGGTTGATGGAGGGGAGTTCGCCGTTGTGTGGTTGCATACAACTCACTCAAAACGGGGCGGGCAGTCGCCGGCTTCCGCGGCGCCAAAGCCATACTCCCCGCCTCACCGCTCCGCGATGATGTGGACGTCGTAGGGCTCCAGGAACGAGAGGTCGAGCGTCCACTCATGTGCGCTCCGCTCCTCACAGGTCCTGAAGCTGATCTCCAGGTATTCTTCCGCCTTCGCCTCGTCCCAGTCGTTGACCTGCATCAGGTGGGCGACGACCAAGTGCATCTCCCGATTGACGGCGGCCAGTCCCGCGTGTTTGACCCGGTGACAATCGACGCAGAGGGCGACGAGGTTCTCGAGCCTCTGCACGCGGCGCTCGTCGTCGTATTCCCAAACTTCGTGCGCGTCGAGGCGGATGCGGGGGCCGGCACCGCAAATCTCGCAGTGCCTTCCCGCCTTGGCGTAGGTCATCCGCCTCAGCAGGTCCCAATCATTCTCGGAGACGTGCGAGCGCACGTCAGAGAACCAGCAGGTCCGGGGGACCAGTTCGATGCTGAGAAAGGACCTGCCCGGTGGCGCCGTCTGCCCAGGCAGCCCCACGATTGCCAGTCTCATCTCTCACCCCCGATCTTCCCCGACTGGGGGAGGCCTGACTCGATCTCCCTGATGACCTGTTCGAGGACGCGCCGCGCCTCCTCGCTCATCCGCGGCAGGGCCTCCCGCAGGGCGCCGGCCGGGTCCTCCGACTGGAGGATGCGCGCCAGCTCCGAATCGCTCAGTCCCCCTGACGGCTCGGCAGAGGCCAGGATCGGGCGGGCGCCGGCCAAGTGCGATTCCACCGGCGGCAAGTCCGTCACCATGACGAAGCCGACGGTGCCGGCCGCGACCTCGACGAACTCTTTCGGGGAGTCGCGGCGGTTATCGAAGAGACCCGCCGCGCGATAGATGTCAGTCGGGTTCCCATAGATGACCGTTTCCTTATTCCGATTGAGAATCGAGGTCAGGGCCTGGATCGAGGTCTGAGCGACGCGATCCAGGATGCGGCCCCACTGGCGCGAGACCTTACGCTGGCGGCCTTTCAAACCCGCCCCTCCATCGCTCCCGAGCGCCTGTCCCCCCAGGCGAACCAGGTTGCCTGTCTCCTGGCTGAGATAGCCGAGCAGCTCGACGTAGGCGCGGTCGAGCTGCCCGCTCTGGACCCGTCCCACGACGACGGTTCCCCGCTTAAGCACCCAGCCCCGCCCCTTAACGTCGCGCAGAACGCTCATCCGCACGAGCGAACCGCCCTGCAGGGTGTAGACGACCCCCATCGTTTGAATCGGGATCATCGAGCCGAACTCTGGCTTCGACGATGAATCGAGGGCCGGCGCTGACTCGCGGTGAACGACGGGCGATGGCTTCGGGCCGGCCTCGACGACCGGGGATGCGGCCGCCGGCGCGCGGCCCTCTTCGCCCTCGCCCGGCTTCTTCTTCGGCTCGGCCGGCGGCGCCGTAAACCTGACCGACCTCTCGCCGTTGCGCTGTGACGCCTGACCCGCGGCGGGGCGGAGCGGATAGAGGTTGGCTGGCGGCTGCTCCGTCAAGCCGGAGTTGACGACGCCAGGGCCCGGGTTAACGCCCGCCACCTTACCGCCCTCAGAGGCGACTGTACCCGCCAGGCCGGGCTGAATCGTCACCGGGGATGAAGCCTTCTGACTCGCCCCCGCAGCCTGATTCTCGACCACTGATTTCTGCGACGAGGGGCGCGGGATCGCTGGCGACACCACCGAGTCCCGCATACTCGCCACGGCCGATTCCATGACCGCATTGGGGTTCGCGACCTGCGCCTCAGGCTTCGCCTTCCCCTTCGCCTTCACGTTCGCCTCGCCCGATCCGCTCCAATAGACCAGGATGCCGATGACCGAAGCGACGACGACGAGCATGATGAGTCCGAAGCCCAGGCGCCGCTTCTTACCCGGGGCCGCTCCTGCGGTATGGACTTCAGCGCCTTCCTCGAACCCGGCGAGTACCTCCGCCGACTTGTCAACCGCGACTTCGGGCGCGGCTGCGACATTTTCTTGCTGATCAGACATAGGCTCCTCCGCGCCCGCCGGCCGCCCGCGAGAGAGGCGCGGCCCGAGCACTCTCGCTGGTTACCGCTTCTGCGGGACGAGGTCGACCGTCACCGGCTCGTCGGCCGCGTTAGTCTGGGCAACCGCCACTGTCAAGCGCTGCTTCGCGCCGAGCAGGGGCGCCTCGAAGGCGATGGCGAAGGTGGCCGTGGCGCCCGGCGCGATCATCCCGTCAGGGGTGCTCGCCTCGACGCCGAGCCGGCGGACCGGTTCGACCTGGAGCACTCGCCCCTTCTCGTCAACGGTCGCCACCTGCAGTTCGGGCTGGCCCGGGACCACGCGCACGGGCGCGGCGAGGCTGTTACGGACGGCCACGTAAACGACCCGCCGCTCGGCGTCGATGACGGCGGTCTCCGCGGCCACGCTTAAGCCGTGCACGGGCTTCGACCACTTGGCCTGCCAGACCTCTGCCCGGTCAGCTTTCTTAGCGCGCGGCGCCCCCTTCTCCGCCGGGTGAGGCCGCTCGCCGGCCTTAGCGGGCTCCCTCTTGAGACCCCTCTGTTCCCTGCCCTGTCCCTCGGCCGGCGCCGTCCGGGCCGATAGCGTGCTTTCGGATACCCCGGTCGCTGGGGGCTTCGTGATCACCGCCGCCGGAACGGGCGTCGCCGAAACCTGCAGCTTCGGAGGGGGCGGCGGGGCGGGAGCGTCCGAAACACTCACCGCCACCAACTGTGGGGTCAGGTTCTGCACCGCGCCTTTCTGAGAAAACGAGACCGGCGGCGGCGGCCCCGCCACAGGTAGCGCCGGCTGCCTCCGTTCGACCGGAGGGAGGGCCGGCTCCGGAAGATCAGTCTCGACGTTCTTCCCGGCCGGCAGCGGCGCAGCCGTAGGCGTAGGCGCAGGAGTGAGAGGGGGAGCGGGGAGCGGGGTCGGCTGGGCAGAGGCCTGGGCGACCGACGGAACAGGCCTTTCATCGCCCTGACCTTGGGCCGGCTGGGGAGTTGGCACAACCCGGATCGAAGTCGTCTCGACCTTCGCCTCCGCCTTCTCTTCCCCGCCCCCGAGATTGACGGCCAGCCCCATGGCGCGGCGGGCCGCAACGATCGCGTCGCGGTTGTAGTTGACCACGCACCGGTGCGCGTTGTGCGTGATGTCACGCACCGGGTAGAGCAGGAAGGTGACGGTCATCCCGCTCTGCATCTGGGCGACGATTGAAGCGGCCGGCCCCTCGGCTTTCACCCCGGGCGGGGGCGGCAGAAAGGCCGAGCCGGCCCGGATGACGAAAAAGCGGTCGGTCGCCTTAGTCGGCGAATCGTCGATCGTCACGAGCTCGGAGTTGCCCGGGTGGAGGGCGAAAAACCGGTCGGCCGAGGGGAACTCCACGAGCGTCACCCCGTTCTGCGCCAGCCCGAGGCGGATGATCGGGTTTTCGTTGGCGCGCACATCGACGCTCACTTCGCCCGAAAGATAGCCCGAGGCGGGATTGTTGAGGACGGCCATCGGGGCCGGACCCGAAGGTTTGTCCTGTGCTTTCTCGGCCTTGTCCGCGGACGGCCTCTTCCGCGGGGACTTGCCTTGGGCGGCGCCCTGTGCGAGTGCCGCCGGGGATGAGAGTGCGACGGCCAGCAGCAGGCTCGCCGCCCGGTGAAGGGTCATGTCAGTCATCAGAGGACTCCTATTCGGGTATCAGTTGAGCTCCTTGTAGTCGATCGCGGCGACCTGAAATCCGCTCCGCAGGTTCTGGTCGGCGCGACCGCGCGGGTCGGCCATGAGCTTCACGGTCAACTGCAACTGCTTGGTCTCCTCGACGGCCTGGCCGTTCTCGAGACGCGTGATCTCCTGCTTGCCGATCACGCGCGCGACGTACTGGTTGACCGCGTCGATCTCGATCGACTGCGGCGTCCAGACGGCCTGCCAGCTCTCGTTGCGCTGGCGCTCGAGGATGCGCTGGTCGCGGAGATAGAGCGAGAACTTCTGGGCGCTCACCGGAACCATCATACGCAGGGCGCGCTCCAGGTCGCCGGCGCGCGTGGCCGGGTCGATGCGGTAGAGCGCCTTGACGAACTCCCCGACGACGTACTTCTTGTCGGAGTCGGTGAGCCGGTCGGGCCCGAGCTGCACGGCCTCGGTCTCGCCGTAGTCGCGGTCGTTGATCTGGAGGGTGCGCCCCGAACTGCGGTCGACGACGATCCGGTCGGGCCGCCGCATGTACATATAGAAATTCCCGAAGACGCTCAGGAGCAGCAGCGCTACCAGGATGATTTGGGTCGAGACCATTTGTAGAATCGTCCGCATGTCGGCGGGGTCGCGGTAGACCACCCGCGGCTGCGGGGGCAGGACCTCTTCCGCCGGCCCCCTCGCGGCCAGTCTCTCCCGGCGCGCCTTGGTTCGCCCGTCCCCTCCACCGGCCGTGGTTCGTTCCGCGACCGCGGCTTGCGTCCCGTTGATCGGATCGACAGACATCGCTTTGCCTTTCTGCTTAAGGTTAAACTTCCGGGCCAGCTCCCGGAGCGGGGAGAAGGCGGCCGGGCCGCCTTTCCGGCCGGCGTTTCCGCCCTGACTTTTGGCCCCTAGTAACTTCATAACCATGGCCGCCACCGGCCCGAACCCCGGCGAGATGCGGGAGCCGCCAGACGGGGTTAAATCAAGTCTAGTGCCAGAGCTGCATCTGGCCGCCGTCCCGCTCCTTAACGGCGTGCGAGGCGGCTATGCTCTCGACGCGCGGGCTGTGTTTGAGCGCCTTGAGCGAGGTGATCAGGTCCGAGATCTGCCCGCGCGTCAGCCCTTCGAGCTCCACTCGCGGGCGCTCGGTCAGGCCGTGCGCGACGCTGACCTGGACGCTGGTGGGCTTCTTCGAGCGCCAGCCCTGGTTCCGCTTGTGAAGATATTGGTCGACCCCGTGGCGGTCGAGCCACCCGTCGGCGATCTCCAGGGCGCGGGAGCGCGTCCTGGCCGTGCCCACGCAGGAGAGCGCCCCCTCGAGCGCCACCCGGACCTCGAAGTAGCCGGGGCCGTCCTCGACCACCTCGCAAAAATCGCCCCCACCGAGGTCCATGTAGAGGGTCGAGCCGAGCGGCACCCAGGCGTAGGTGGAGACGGCCGTCACGCGCTCGATCACGTCGAAGACCTCTTCCAGGTCGTCGTTCTTGAGCGACTCCAGCAGCCGCTGGCGCTCGAGCCACGCCTGGCGCTCCCGCTCGAGCCAGGACAACTGGTGCAGGGCCTGGCCCGAGGCCACGGCCTCCTCCGAAATCCCCATTGCGTCGGCGATCAGGGAGGAGGACTTCCCCGCCCCGGGCACGAACAGCTCCGCCGGGTCCGCATCAGCCCGCTTGTCGCCGAGGTCCCGGATCTCCAGGATGATCGCGTCCCGCTTGCCCGTCTCGGGCGAAGGCCTGAGCACGCGCCCGAACATCTGGGGCCCGAGCACGCAACTCGAAGCGGGCGTGGCCGGCCGCGTGATCAGGCAGCAGCTCGTCGAAGGGTCGTCCCAGCCTTCGATCAAGAGCGCGGCGTTGGTGAGCACCTGGATGCGTCCCGCGCGGTAATCTCCCATCACCCGCTCGTACTCCTCCTTCGGCATGGCGCCCCAGACCGCTCGCGCCGCCACGCCCTTTTCCCGGAAGGACTCGGCCAGATCCTGCGCGTGCAGAACGTCGACGCAGAAGGCCACCGTCCGCCGGCCCCGCGCGTGCCTCATCCAACCTTCGACGGCCAAGGCGTTGCGCTCCGGGACGTTGACCGTGCGCGAGAGTTGGCGGTCGTCGAACCTCCCCGCCCTGACGGCCACCTCATTGAGCGAGACGTCCGAATAGATGTACCGGCCCGAGCAGGGGACGAGATACCCCCAGTCGGTGAGCTGGGCGATGGTGTTGTAGACGATCACCGTGGGGAACCACTCCTCGCCGGCGATCGAGATGCCGTCGCCCCGGCGGTAGGTCGCCGTCACCCCGACGACGAGCTTCGCCCCGCGGAAGTGGTCGAGAATCTTTTCGTAAGTTTGGGCCGCGGCGTGGTGCGCCTCGTCGATCACGATCAGGTCGAAGGCGTCCGGGGGCACGGTCTCAAGCCTTCGCTCGTGCAACGACTGGGCCGTGCCGATGACCACCTCGCCCAAGTCCGCCACGGGCTGGCGCGGGACGATCTGCCCGACGCGGGCGCCGGGGATGAACTGGGCGGCGCGGCGCGCCGTCTGCGAGGCGAGCTCGCGCGAGGGGACGATGACCAGCGTTCTCCACCGCCAGCGCTTGAGCACGGCCGAGGCTGAAGCGAGAAAGAGCACCGTTTTGCCGCTGCCCGTCGGCTGGATCGCCAGCACCCGATCGGACTTGAAATTCGCATCCTCCGCGGCGCGTCGCTGCGCGCGCTCGGCGGCTTCGATGACCGAGCCGAGCGCGTCTCGCTGGTAAGGCCTGAGTTTAATTGCCGGGTGATTCGCCGTCTGTGTGGACATAGAGTGAGCGGGTGGGTTGTTTGCGCCCCGGCTCGGGCGCCGGTTCGGCCGCGGGGGACGGTTTCTCTTCCTGCCGGGTCGGGGCTCTTGCGCCAGCGACGTTCTTGCCGCGAGCCGAAACGACCTCGACGACGGGCCTGCCCCCCGCTGCGCGGGAGGGCCGAAGCCAACTAGGCACATTTTCTCCTAGCGAATCGGCAGAAAAGTGCCTAGTTCTCTCGCCCTCGCGCGCGCGGTCCCCTGCATTAAAATATAGGCTCGCCCTGACCATTCCGCGACGCGGCGGGAACTCCTCGCTCACGACCTCGGCCACCTGCGGGCCTGTCTCGCTCCCGCGCCCGCCGAGCACCGCCAGCACGCGCATCCCGTCGGCGACATAGTTGACAGTCTCCCGGTATTCCGGGACGCCGTTGGTCCTTTTCCCGGAAGGGTTGATCACCTTCCCGTTGCTGAGCCTGATCGCCCGCCCCGTCAGGTAAGCCTCGACGGCGAGTTCGCCCGCGTTATACCCGGCGAGCACCAGGTCGGAGCGGCCGAACCGCTCCTCGAGAAACCTCACGTACCGGGCCGCGGCGTCGATCGACCCCCAAGGGTCGTAAGGGTTCTGAAGCCCGAAGCGCCGGGCCGTGGCGGGCATCAACTGCATCAATCCCCGCGCCCCCAACCGGTGAGCGCCGGCGGGGCTGAACTTCGTCTCGAGATACCCGATCGTCCACAGCAGGCGCCAGTCGACCCCCTGGAGCGCTCCCGCCTGTCTCAGATAAGGCTCGTAGTAGGCCGCCCGGCGCAGCACGCCCCCCTCCTGGGCGCGGGCGGCGGGTGCGAGCAAGAGCAGGGCGCCAGCGGTCGAAAAGAGCAGCCGCCAGAGCGACCGTACCCAACCCCACAACCAGAGCAGCTTCGACATCGCAGGTTCCTTCCTTGGCCGCCGGGGGTCGGGACACCGCCCCAGCGCGACGGGGCGCGGGAAACGCCCGCCCGGGCTGCACTGCAAGGCCGGTGCCGCTCCCGAAAAAGGACCGGCTTCGCTCTTTTCTCGACTGGCTCCCGCGAGGCCAAGGCGAACGCTTCCCCGCCATCACGCCCCGCAAGGGGGCCGCCGGGCGGTCCCCGCAAGGCCGCCAGGCCAAAGGGATAACGGGAGTGGAACGGTCCTTGAATGGGCATTGGGGCGCCGGGACCACGCCCGATTCGCCGGCCGCAATTTTGACAACCACCCCCGGCCCCGCCGGGCACTGATTAACGACCCAGGAAAAGGATCCTCCGATATGTTCGACAAGCTCGCCGCCAAAACCGCATCTTTCATCCGCGCCAAGCTCTCCTCGTCTCCCGAAGTGGGCGCTGACCTGCTGGCGCAATCCCGGGCGGCCCGCGTCGGCCACCGGCTGATGCAGGCCGCCATCATGATCAAGGCTTGCGAGGGGGCGCTCGCCGTCCTCGTGCTGCTGGCCCTCGCGGCCGCCCCCGCCCTGGCCCAGACCCCCGGCGGGAGCATCTTCGGGGGCGACTCCGAACAACTCGGCCGGTCGATCCGCGAGATCATCAAGTGGGGCCGTAACATCCTGTTCCTGCTCGGCATTGGGGGCATCATGTGGGGGATCGTCAACTTCATGATGGAGAAGCCCTGGTCGAAGCAGATCATCGGCGGGATGCTCTGCTTCATGTTCGGCGGGATCGTCGCCATGGTCCAGGCCTTCGCCAAGGGCGACTCCGTCAACGTCGACACCTCCTTCAGCGGCAACTAAAGTCCCGCCCGGCCGGCGGCGCCGGGCATCACCGCAGAGCATGATCATGCGCTTACGTTCTCGCCCAATCCGGTCCCAGATCTACCTGCCCATTCTCCGGCTGGGGCTTCAGGACTCGGATTGGGCCTATGTTCTGTTCGCCGGGACGCTGGGCTACAGCGTCCCCTTCCTGCTCGGTCTCAAGCTCTGGGGCGTTCCGGCCGAGCTCTGGATCGCGCTCGCGACGGTCCTCGCCGCGATCGGCTTCCTCAACCTTGTCCGCGTCGGCCGGCGCCCCAACTGGCTGCGCTACAACGTCCAGAGTTGGCTCCGGGGGGACACAGCCCGCCGGCGCCTGCCCGGCGAGACATCCCGTCCTTGGCTGACTAAATAACTCGCCCGCGCTCGGAGCGGGCCTATCACGGAAGACGCTATGATCTTGGATCCCACAATCGCCATCACCGGGGGCGTCTCGGCCCTCGCCCTGGGCGCCGGCCTGAGGATCGGCGCCTCGCTCGTCCCGGCCGCCGTGCGCACCGTCAAGGACCTCCGCTTCCAGCGCTCCGGCCCCGGCGGCGACGCGCAAGAACGCCTCGCCGAGGACGAGGCCGCCCGCCGCCGCCTCGTGCGGCCGGAGGGCCGGTTGAGGGACTCTTCCGTCCTCGGCCTCCTCGACGACGTCCTGCGCCACTCGGACGGCTCCTACACCTGTGCCTATCAGGTCGAGATGTCACCGACGCTCTTCGGGCAAGACTTCCTGGTCGAACACCGCTACGATGCGCTGGCGCGCATGCTCGGCGCGCGGATGCCCGTCGGAACGATTATCCAGTTCCGCCTCTCGGCCGGCCCCGACCCGGGCTTCGCCCTGCTCCAGCACCAGCAGGCGCGCGACGTCACGGGCGTCAACCCGCTGGCCTCGCTGCTCCACAACGGCTCCATCTTCAAGTACACGCGGATGGCCGAGGACCGCCTCTTCCGCCGCACCGTGCTTACGCTCTGGGTGCGGGTCCCGAACGCCTCGCGCTTGAAGCAGTCCGACGAATTCTTGCCGGCGCTCAAAGACGAGATCGCCGCCCGGGGCTGGCACGACTTCTTCGGCGCCCTCTCCTCGGCCTGGCAGTCCTCCGCCGCCGAGCGCATCCTGCGGCGCACCCTCAAAGAGGAGGAGGCCGCCCGCGAGGCCGCCGAGAAGACCTTCCGCCTCGTCGAGCGCGAGTGCCCGCTCAAGCTCAAGCGCCTCACGCGCGAGGAACTCTGGGCTGCGGTCTTTCTTTCGCACCGGCAAAATGCCCAGGCCATCCCCGCCATGCCCTTGGACGGGCGCGACGTGCGCGACTACCTCTGCGGCGAGTCGATCGTCGCCTCCGGGCACTACCTCCTGCACGGGATTCACCCCGCGGCCGTGATCTCGCTCTTCACCCCGCCGCAGCCCTCCGTGACGGCCGACCTCATGCGGCTGCTCTCGGTCAACGGCAACCTCAATTTCCGCCACACGGTCATCGCCGAATTCGTCTCGCAGGACTCGACCAAGGCCATGAAGGGGCTCGACCGCCGCATCCGGCAGGTCCGCCGCTCGATGATCGGGATGACCGGGCGGATGCGCGAAAGCCCCGAGGCCCGCGTCTCGCTCGACGACCTGCGCGCGGTCCGCGAGGAGATGGCCGGCGGCCGCGAGGCGCTCACCGCCCTCAGGTTCTACGTCCTGGTCTACGGCGAGCCGGCCCGCACCCCGGCCGAGCTGCAGCAGTCGGTCAAGCACCTCGACCGCTACTGCGAGGCCGTCATCTCCGAGATCCGCAAGATGAGCGGCGCCGACGCCGAGCGGGAGGAGCCGGCCGCCCTCAAGGCGCTCTACCAGCGCGGCCTGGTGGGGGAAGCCGACCCGCGCCCCACGGGGCGCGAGGTCAAGGAGACGGTCCACTCCCTCTCGCCCATGATCCCGACCGAGAGCGAGTGGGGCGGCGCCCGGCGGCCGCACACGCTGGTCTCGCTCCCGACGGGAAAACTCATCGGCCTCGACTTCTTCGACCGCGCGCTGGTGCCCTCGCCGCTCATCCTCGCGCTGGCGGCCCCGCGCGGCGGCAAGAGCGTCTTTCTCGGCCGGATCGTCAACGACGTGCTGGCGACGAAGCGCCACGCCCGCGTGCGCGCCGTCGACTTCGGCGAGAGCTTCGCGCCGCTCGTCGACACCCTCGAGGGCCGGCACCTGCGCTTCGACCTCTCGGAGGAGCGCACCATCAACGCCTTCGACTATGACGGCCTGGAGCGCGGCGAGATGCCGGACGACATCCAGGTCGCCTACGTCGTCGGCGACCTCATGCAACTGGCCCGCGTCCGCGGGGACGACACCATCGCCGAGGACATCTTGACCACCGTCGTCCAGGAGGTCTACCGCAACGAGGTCCCGCGCAACACGCCCGGCGGCGAGAAGCACGAGCCCGTGCTCTCGCACGTCATCGACATGCTCAGGACCTACCCCTTCCAGAGCAACGCGGCCCGCGACCGGGCCGAGACGCTCCGGCTGGCCTTAGAGAGCTTCCAGGGTCACCCTTTCCTCGACGCGCCCACCCACCCGGACTTCGCCGCCCAGTCGATGTTCGACGTCTACGAGCTCGATTCTCTGGACCAGTTCCCGCAGCGGGTGCAGGAGTCCTTAGCCTACCGCGCCGCCGCGCGCGTGACGCGCGCCATCGGAGAGCTCCAGGAGGACGGCACGCGCTGCCCGACGCTTCTGGTCTTCGACGAAGTCTGGAAGATCGTCCAGAAGTACCCGCGCATCCTCCAGGTCATCAAACGCGGCGCCCGCCAGGGCGGCAAGGAGAACGTCGTCACTATGCTCGCCTCGCAGGCCTACGAGGACTTCGAGACCCTGCCCGACATCACCAAGACCGCCGGGGTCAAGCTGATCGGCAAGCAGATCGGCGACTACTCGAAGCTCGCCGCCGACTCGGGGCTTTCCGAGCACGGGGCGGCCGCGATCTCCGTCATCAACAACCTCCCGGGCTCGCACGCCCAGTTCGTCTGCGTCTTCGGTTCGGGCGAGGACAAGATCGTGGAGATGATCCAGGTCGACCTCTCCCCGACCGAGCTCTGGACCTTCACCACCAACCCGGACGAGCGCAACGCGAGGGCGCGCGTCTCCGCCCTGCGGCCCCACTGGCCGCTGGCGATGGCGATCGGGTGGCTCGCTGAAAAATACCCGCAGGGGCTGACCGGGGCGGGGCTCACCGACATTGATGAGTCTTTGCTCGAGGCCTACGCCTAGCGGCGCGGGGGCCGGGGGCCTGCACAGCCCTGGGATCCGGCAGGTCCCCGGCCCCCGCGACCAAGGAGAAGACGTATGCGTCAAGACTGTTTCGCCAGGCAGGTGGTCATCGGGCTCGTGCTCGGGGTGCTGCTCCTGCCGCAGACGGCCTACGCTCAGTTCGGGGGCGTCGTCCACGATCCGATCCAGACCAATATCCACATCGCCAACTTCGCCAAAACGGTGGCGAAGTGGGAAAAGGAGATCAATCACTGGCTGGAGGAGATAGAAAAATACAACGCGATCATCGAGAAAGGCGAGAAAACCGTTCAGGGCCTCGGCAGCCTCCTCAACGCCGCCGAGCAGATCGCGGCCAAGGACCGCCAACTGCGGCAGACCCTCTCCACGGTCGGCAAGACCGTCCGCCTCGCCTTCCGGCTGAAAAACCAGATCGTCAACAGCGTCTACAACCAGGCGAAAGCTCTGCGACGGATAGAGGAGCGCGTGCGCCACGGCGGCGCCTGGGCCTGGTCCTGGCAGGACCTGGAGGACTGGCTGCGCAACGACATCGGCCGCTACTCGGAGCAGACGATCGCCGAGGAAGAGCGCCTGATCAAGATGGACAACGAGCTCGACCGCTATCTGCTCGAGCAGCGTCAGGCCCACGAGCACGCGCAGGCGATCCAGCAAGAACTCGAAGACACCAAACTCGCCCTCGAGATGCTCGCCGAGAGCGACGACACGACCGACAAGGACCTCCAGATCGCCAAACTCAAAGAGCAGCTCCCGCAGCTCGAGAAGGAGCGAGAGCGCTACTACGAGCGGGCCCGCGAGTTCGACGAGAAGGCGCGCAAGCGCGTCGAGATGATCATTAAGCGCCACGAAGAAGACGTCGCCTTCGGCCGGGACGTCAATGCGCTCCAGCAGACCTGGAAGGGCGTCCGGCGCGCCGAGCAGAAGCTGAAAGACAAACTCAACGACGAAGCGAGGAGGAGCGATGAAGAGGCTGCAAGCAAGTAACAACCGCTCCCGCCTAACCGGCCTGGCCCGGCTCATCCCGGGCCTCTGCCTGCTCTCCCTGCTGCTCCTGCTGCCGGCGGCTGCCCGGGCCGCCGGCTCGGACGCCAACCCCTCCCCTTCGCCCACGGCGGCCGCCGGTTCGGGCTCGACCGGCGGCGGCGCGGCGGCGGGCGACCCGCTGACGGCGCTCGAAAAAATCGTCGACACCGCCGCCACCCACGTCCCCGTCATCACCAGGCGACTCGAGAAGGGCGAGGACGGGGCCGGGGGGCTGCTGGAAGTGATGGAAGACCTGGCCTGGTGGGTCGCTCTGGCCGTCATCATCTTCTCCTTCATCCGCCTCATCATCTCCGACGACGGGGCGAGCAAAAACCTGATGATGTGGCTCGTCCGGCTCGGCGTGCTGATGGCGATCTTCGGATTGGGGCCTAAAATCCTCACCTCGCTCCACCGCCTGGGCCTCAGCGTCGTCCGGCAGGAGGCCATCGCCTCGCCGCTCGAGCAGCAGAAGGACGCTTTCGACGAAAGTTACATGACGTTCTGCCAAACCATCTTCCAGAAAAAATTGCAAGACATAAAGGAGGGGGCCGAGGGGCAGAGGCCCGAAGGGCGCGTCTCGGACAAGGACTGGGTCGGCTCGGTCACCGGCATGCTTGATGTCGGCTCCTGGAACCTGACGAACGTCTTTTTCGCCGTCTCGATCGCCCGCTGCCTGCTCGAATTCTCGAACGTCTTCCTGCTCTTCCTCGGCGAGTTCGTCCTGCTCGCCTTCAAGCTGCTCTCGCCGCTGATGATCGCGGTGGCCGTCGACCGCAGCCTCGCCCAGCGGATGAGCTACCCCTTCGCCTGGACGGTGCTCATCTTCTCGCTCATCACGCCGCTGGTCTCGCACGTGATCACCTACCTGGTCTTCGCCTCCGGGAACTTGGTTTTTGCCACCGTTGACTTATCCAACCTGACCTACGTCAACGAGATCAACAGCGGGCAGGTCCCCCAGGCGCTGAGCCCCGAGATGATGGCCCCGGCCATCTACACGGCGATTACCGGCGTGGTGGTAATGATCATCGGGAGTCTCCTGATGTTCACCAGCCCTTATATCTCCTACAAGCTCTGCTTCGGCCAGCTCTACGAGGCCGTCAGTTCCTCGGTCTCGAACTGGATGGGCGCGCTCACCTCGACCGGAGTGGAGTACGCCGGCCTCAAGATCGGCACGAGTCTCTCGCGCGCGGCGACGCAGACTCAGATCGAAGGCGGCTACCAGAGCCGCCAGGTCGAGCTCGAAACCCAGCGGCAGACCGGCCAGATGAGCGTCCAGTCCGCGGCCATCATGCAGCGCCAATCGGCGCTCGCGCAGAAACAGACCTCCGCCGCCACGATGCGGGCCGGCCTCGTCCAGCAGACCATCCTCGCCAACCTTAACGCCGAGGCGCAAAAACGCTCCAACCAGAACCAGCTGGCGCTCGCGACGAGGAACGAGGAGACTTCGGCGGGCTACGGCAAGCTGGGCAACTGGAACCAGGAGACGAAAGAAAAACAAACGATCGAAAACAACGCCCACCGTGAGACGCAAGGGGCCGTGATCTCAGGCATCCAGAGCGTAGGCGGCGCCTTCGGGCACGTCTCCGGCGGCGCCGCTGGCGCCATCGCCACGCCGTTCCAGGCGAGCGCCATCAACGAGGCTAAAACCGGCAACCAGGACACTGCCCACGGTTTCGCGGAACGGGGTAATCGATACCTGGAGTGGCAAAAGCAGCAGAGGGTCGAGGCGCTCCAGAAGTCGACGGAGGAGTCCAACAAGATCGCCGACTTCACCGCCGGCGGCACGAAGCAGGCCGCCGGGGCCGCCTACAACATCGGCCTGGGCGGCGTCGAGCAGGGCTACCGGACCCAACTCGGCGGCATCAAGCAGGCCGAGGACATCGGCCTGCAGGCCACCGAGGTGAGCTACCAGGGAGGCATGAAGTCGGCCCTGATCCAGAAGACTTCGGCCGAGACGGCGGCCAACCTCAACCAGATGTCGGCGATCGTCCAGGGCATGACCCACTCGATCTCCCGGCGCGTGGCCGAGGCGATGCAGCTCAGGTTTTGATCTATAGATCCCGGGTAAGTTCCGGGATGTTTGGTGGTGGGCACCCAAGCAGCCTATCGGTCTGGGAGCGGGGAAGAAGCCCTTTCGCCCCCGCTCCCATCAACCCACTCACGAAGGGTCGCTCCCCGCGGAGGCCCGCAACGAAAGTTGACTCAATGAATTCGACTTCAATGAACTCTTCATCGAAACCCCTCGGTGACAACGCCAAGCAGGTGGTCAAAAAGCGCTACTCCCTGGTCGACGAACACGGGAACCCGCGCGAGGACTGGGACGCCATCGCGCACCGCATCGCCGGCGCGGTAGCTCTGGCCGAAACCGACCCCCGGATGCGCGAGCGCTTTCACGCCGAGACGCTCCGCCTGCTGCTCGAACGCCGCTTCCTGCCCAACACCCCGGCCATCGTCAACGCCGGCACCGAACGCGCCCAGATGGCGGCCTGCTTCGTGACCCCGATCGAGGACTCGCTCGACCAGATCATGGACCACGCCAAGAACTGCGCCCTGATCCACCAGTCAGGCGGAGGCGTGGGGATGACCTACGAGAAACTCCGCCCGGCCGGCGCCCCGATCTCCGGCGGCCGCGGCATCGCCTCGGGGCCCGTCTCGTTTATGGAGATCGTCAACACGATCACCAACACGGTCAAGCAGGGCGGCGTCCGGCGGGGGGCCAATATGGGGATTCTCGCCGTGACTCACCCGGACCTCCTGCGCTTCATCCACGCCAAGAACGACCAGCAGAGCCTGACGAATTTCAACATCTCCGTCACGATCTCCAACCGCTTCCTCCAGGCCGTCGAGCGCGAGGAGTGGTTCCAGCTTGAATTCGAGGGCCGGCCGTGGGAGAAGCCGATCTTTGACCCGAAGGCGAAAGACGGCGAAGGCGGCGACTACGCCTACCAGGGCCAGCCGCCGCCGCAACCGGGCATGGTCTACGCCCCGGACATCTGGAACCGGATCATCGAGTCCACACACCGCTGGGCCGAGCCCGGCATCATCTTCATCGACAACGTCAATCGCACCAACCCGCTGCGCAATTCGATGGGGCCGAAGCGGGCGTCGAACCCTTGCTTCGTCGGGGGGACACGGGTCGCCCTCCAGGACCGGTGGGTGACGGCCCGCGAGTTGGCCGAAGCGGGCCGGGCCGAAGTCTTCGCCATCGACCCGCGGTTCGGGGCCGGGACCCTCGCCCAGGCCACGCACGTTTTTTCAAGCGGCATCAAGCCGGTGGTCAAGGTCGAGACCGAGGACGGTCACAGCATTCGCCTCACCCCGGACCATAAGCTCATGACGGACCGGGGCTGGGTCGCCGCCCAGGATCTAACCCCCGAGGACGTTATCCACACGGCGGCCAAGGTCTGCCGCGATGAGACCGTGAGCCCGCCCCAGACCGTGGTCGTCCCCGGCACGACGCGCCTCCGCGCCCCGGTCCTACCCGACGGCGAGGAGGAGGTCTTTGACGTGACCGTCCCGGTGACCAACTCCCTGATCGCCGACGGCTATACGATTTCGAACTGCGGGGAGCAAATGCTCCACGACTACAACGCGTGCAACCTCGGCTCGCTCGACGTAGCGAAGTATTACGACGAGTCGAGCGACGACCTCGACTGGGAGACGCTCGCAGAAGACATCCGCTGGGCCGTGCGCTTCCTCGACAACGTGGTTGAGGTCTGCAAGTGGCCGCTCCCGCAGATCGCCGACACCGTGCGCCGCACCCGCCCGGTGGGCCTAGGGATCATGGGCTTTGCCGACCTGCTGCTTCACAAGCGCCTCGTCTACGGCTCGGAGGAGTCGGCCGCGCTGGCCGAGAAGGTCATGGGCTTCATCCGCAAGACCGGCTGGGAGACCTCGCTCGCTCTGGGCGCTGAAAAGGGTGTCATGCCCGAGTTCGAGGCGAACCGCGACCTCTACGAAGACCTGGTCTACAACCAGATCGGCGTCCCGCGCGAGATTCCGTTGACGGTGCGCAATTACGAAGTCACGACCATTGCCCCTACCGGAACTATCTCGCTGCTGGCCGAGACGAGCTCGGGCTGCGAGCCGAACTTCTCCTACGCTTACGTCCGGCGCGACACGATCGGGACGCGCGTTTACGCACACCCGATTGCGGCCAAGGTGTTAGGTGTCGACTACGATCCGGAAAGCAAGGAGTCCACCGAGCAGGCCGCGGCTTATATCGAAGCTCACCGGGCGGACCTCCCTCCGTATTTTGTCGACGCGCTCTCGCTCACGCCCGAGGCCCATATCAAAGTCCTCGCCGCCTTACAGCGCCATGTCGACAACAGTATCAGCAAAACCATTAACGCGCCGGCGAGCTTCACCGTCGAGGACACCGACCGGGTCCACCGCCTGGCCTGGAAGATGGGCGTCAAGGCCGTCAGCTACTACCGCGACGGCTCGCGCGACGGCCAGGTGCTGACCTCGGGCTCCTCGGTGAAAAAGGACCAGCCGGCTCCCGCCACTCAAAGTATGAGTGGCGGGCAAGGTGTGCAAGGCATGGTGACCGGCTCGCCAGGGGCGGGAGTCGCAGCGAACGGCTCCCTCCCGGCGAGTTCGCACCCAGCCCCCTCCCAGATCCGCATCCCGCGCCCGAAAGAACTCACCGGATCAACCTGGCAGATCAAGTTCGACGCCGGCTCCTACCTCTACGTCACCGTCAACCACGACGGCGAGTCCGTGAGGGAGGTCTTCTGCGCCGGCCCGATCTCGAACTCCGTCGGCATGCTCATCTCCAAGATGCTCCGCGGCGGCTTTACTGCCGAGGAGGTGGCCCGCACCCTGGAGAAGAACACCGGAACCCACTCGGTCTTCTTCAACCAGCGATTGATCACGAGCCCCGAGCAGGCCATCGCCGAGTGCATCAAGATCACCCTTCGGCGCCTCGCCGGCGAGGGTGACGTCAAGGTGAAGCCGGTCCTGGCCGCCGCCGTGGCCGAGGTCTCGGCCACCCTCAACGGGTCCCGCGCGCTCAACGGCTCGGCGGTCTCCGCCCCCGCCTCGGCGCTGGCCGCCGTTGCGGGCCTGCCCGCTGTCGGGCAGGCGCTCGGCGCCGAGTGTCCCGAATGCCGCGCCCCGACCTACATCAAGCAGGGCGGCTGCGACGTGTGCCTGACGTGCGGCTCATCGAAGTGTCGCTGAGTTACTAACCACCGCCGGGGCGGAAAACGCCCCTCCCGCCCGGCGGCCCTTCCCTTTCAAGCCCCTCCCAAACGCCCCACGCGACAGTCTGGATGACAACCCGAACAACAACCCGAGCGCCCAGAGAGCAGAGACCGAAGGAAGAATGAGCCCGGAGGGAACAGACAAAAACCGGGCCGGAGAACCCCGAATATGGGATCCAGAAAGCCACGAGGGAACGTCAGGCGCGTGAACAGGAAGCGCCTCTGCCGCATCTGCGGGAAGCCCGACTACTGCCTCTACACGCTGGACGAGGAGGTATCGATCTGCGCTCGCGTCACAGCCGGGGCCACCAAGGTCAACGACCGGAACGAAGGCGTCTTCGTCCACCTCCTGCGCGACTTAAAGGCGCAACCGTTCGCGGCCCCGAAGGCGGAACCAGTCTCGCCCCTCGCCCCGATCGAGGTGCGCGACGCCGTCTACCGCGCGATCATCGCGCTCTCCCCCGCCACGCGCTACCCGGCACACCTCATCGACGGCAAAGGGGGCCTCGCCGAGCGCGGCTTCAGGCCCGAACACTATCCCAGCTATGGCGCGCTCCCGCCCAAACAGCGCCTCCGGGATGAGTTAGCCGTGAGGGCGCTCAGGCTGGTCAAGAAACGCTACTCCGGATTCAAATCCTTCGCCGGCATCCCCGGCTTCTGGCGCGACCGCGGCGGGATTCACCTCTGGAAGCCGCGCGACTACACCCACCCGCGACTGCTCATCCCTTACTACGACGAGCAGGGAAGAATCCAGGCGCTGCAGATGCGCCGCGTGCACGTGGCGGAAAAAGAGCTGCGCTACATCTGGCTCTCTTCGGACGGCGAGCCGGGCGGGGCCTGCTCCGGCACCCCGCTCGACTACTCCTACCGGCCGGCGGAGTTGCCGCCCGGCGCCTGGCTCGTTCTGGTCGAGGGCGGCCTCAAGGCCCAGGCCTTCGTCGCCAACCGCCCGCGCGCCTTCGCGCTCGCAACCAGCAGCGTCAATACCTCGCACCCCGAAATCCTCGCGGCCACGCACGGCCACAACTTCCTGCTCGCCTTCGACCAGGATTACCGGACCAACGAAAATGTCTACCGCCACCTCGCTTCCCTGCTCTCGCTGCGCGTGCTCGAAGAGGGCACCGCCGAGACCACCCGGATCGCCGTCTGGGAGGGGGCCAAGGGCATCGACGATGCGGTGCTCGCCGGGCTCCAGATCCGGATGGCCACCATCACGGAGTGGCGCCAGGCGCTGCCCGAGGTGATGCGCGAGCTCTTTGACCAACACTGGCGCGAGGCGCGCCGGGCCCGCGCCCAGGCGATGAAGGCCGCCGCGGCCCAAAGTTCGGGCGGAGCGCAGCAGAAAGTGGCCTAAGCAACAGCCCCTTTCAAAGGCCGATCAAAGGACCTGACCAATGACAGAATACCTGGACTCCAGCCCCTGCCCCCAGACCCCGGCCAGCTTCTCCGATGAATTCATCACCGGCCTCAACCCCGCGCAGCGAGAAGCCGTCCTCCAACCCTCCGGACCGCTGCTCGTGCTCGCCGGAGCGGGCTCGGGCAAAACGCGCTTGATCACTCACCGCATCGCCCACCTGATCGCGGGCGGCTACGCCCGCCCGACAGACATCCTCGCCGTCACCTTCACGAACAAGGCCGCTGGCGAGATGCGCGAGCGCGTCGAGCAGCTCCTCGCCGGACGGGATTCGGCTACGGGGGTAGTGCTCTCGACCTTCCACTCATTCTGCGTCCGCGTCCTCCGGGCCCACATCACGGAGCTCGGCCGCGGCTGGACCGGGAGCTTCTCGATCACCGACCAGGACGATTCCACCCGCGTCATCAAATCGATCCTCAAAGAGATGGGCGAGGACGACAAGCAGGCGCCGAAGGCGGTCCAGTCGCTCATCTCGGGGGCCAAAAACCGCGGCGAAAACCCGGAGACGTACTACCTCAGCCAGCGCAAGTCCGGGCGCTATGAGCAGCTCGCCGCCCAGGTCTTCCCGCGCTACGAGCGGGCACTCCTGGTCTCCAACGCCCTCGACTTCGACGACCTGCTGCTGCGCACCGTCGAACTGTTCAGGTCTTCAGAGAAGTGGCGCTCCCGTTACCACCACCGCTTCTGCCATGTCCTGGTTGACGAGTACCAGGACACCAATAAAATCCAGTATGAGCTGATCCGGCTCCTCGCCGCTGGCGACCTCGCGCTCGCGGACGAGCCCTTCCCCTCAGACATCTGGGACAGGCGCAGCCTCTGCTGCGTGGGCGATGATTTTCAAGCGATTTACTCGTTCCGGGCCGCCGACTTCCGCATCATGCTCGGCTTCGCCCGAGACTTCACCGGCGCGCGCACGATCAAGCTCGAAGCCAACTACCGGTCGACCGAGCAGATCGTCGGAGCCGCCAACGCCCTGATCGCGCATAACAAGACGCGGCTCGAAAAGACCCTCGTCTCGGTCGCCGGTCCCGGCTCGCAGATCAACCACGCCCTGCTCGAAGACGGCGAGGAGGAGGCGCGATTCGCCGCCGCGAAGATCTCGGAGCACATCCGCCGCGAGCCGGGCCTCAAGGCCGCCATCCTCTACCGGACTAACTTCCTCTCGCGCGCCTTCGAGGAGGCCCTGAGAAGGGCAGGGCTGAAATACCAAATCGTAGGCGGCCTCGGCTTCTACGAGCGCGCCGAGATCAAAGACATCGTCGCTTACCTCAAGCTCCTGCGCAACGAGGACGATTCTCTGGCGCTGGCCCGGATCATCAACACGCCGGCGCGCGGCATCGGCGACGCGACCCTCGAAAAACTCGAGGTCACGGCCCGCGAGTGCGGCATCTCGACCTGGGAGGCCGTATGCCTCGCGCTCCAAGAACGCACCCTGCCGAAGCGGGCCCTCACCGCGCTTGAGAGCTTCAAGGCCCTCATCGAACGCCTCCGCCGGGAGGCCAACCATGAGGGCGTGCCGCTCCCGGACCTGATCAGAACGGTGATCACCGAGACCGGCTACGAGGCGAGCCTGATCAAAGACAAGTCCGAGGAAGCCTTCAACCGCCGTCAGAACCTCGGCGAACTCGTCTCGGCCGCGGCCGCCGAGCAAGGCGAGCGCCTCGACGACTTCCTCGACCACGCCGCCCTGGTCTCGGACCAGGATGAACTAGAGGGAGAGACCTCCCCCGTCACGCTGATGACGATCCACGCGAGCAAGGGCCTGGAATTCCCGCTGGTCTTCGTCGTCGGGCTGGAGGAGAACCTCCTGCCCCATTCCCGTTCGCTCGGCGCTGAAGAGGAGATCGAGGAGGAGCGGCGCCTCTGCTACGTCGCGCTCACGCGAGCGCAGAAGTACCTCTACCTGACCGAAGTCAAGGAGCGCCGCCTCTACGGCGGCTGCAACCTGTCGGAAACCTCACGGTTTATCAAAGAGATACCCAAGGACCTAGTCGATGCCAACCAACGCCTCCGCCCAGCCGCTTAACGCCTCCGCGACTCAGGCGACGCCGCGCCACCCGGAGTGCCAATATCTCGACTTGCTGCGCGACATCCTCGACAACGGTGTCGAACAGGAAGACCGCACCGGGACCGGGACACTCTCCGTCTTCGGCCGCCAGCTCCGATTCGATCTCTCCAGCGGCCAGTTCCCCCTGTTCACGACCAAAAAGCTCCATCTCAGGTCGATCATCCATGAAATGCTCTGGATGCTTGCCGGCGAGACCAGCATAAAATATCTCAATGACCGCGGGGTCACCATCTGGGACGAATGGGCCCTCCCGGACGGCACGATCGGCAAAGGCTACCAAGGGGCATCGCAGTGTTCCAACCATACCGCGCCAGCGCTTGGTTGGGGATGAACTGATGCTCCGGTGCGTCAGCACCGGGGATGGTTTCGATTAAGGTATAATTGAGTCAATGGCGAATCGCAAGATTACATATCGACTCTACCCGACGGCAGCACAAGCCGCTCGGTTGCATCAGATACTGGTGCTCCACCAGCGTCTTTATAACGCCGCGCTGGAGCAGCGGATTTCCGCCTATGCGCTGTGTGGTCACTCAGTCAGCTTCGCCGAGCAATGTGCGAACCTTACTGAGCTGCGCGCAGAATTCCCGGAGTACGCCGCGCTCAACGCTCAATCCGAGCAAGTCACTCTCAAGCGTGTAGACCTGGCCTTCAAGGCTTTCTTCCGTCGGGTGAAAGAGGGCTCGGATAGTCCCGGATTTCCACGCTTCAAGTCGGTAGATCGTTTTTCTGGGTGGGGATACAAAACCCACGGGGACGGCTGGCGTTTGATCGCGGGCGAAGGCATGCGCCACGGCAAACTGCGACTGTCGGGTATCGGGGAGATTGCAATCCGTGGCGGAGCGCGGACGCCTGGCGAACCGAAGACTTGCGAGATTATGCGCAAGGGCAATCAGTGGTATGCCAGTGTGACAATTGATTGCGAGCCGCAACGCGAGCGCGGGATCTTAGGCGTCGGGCTTGATTGGGGAGTCGACACTTTTGCCACGCTCGAATTCTCCAACGGGGCAACGGCTGAGATTGCCAACCCACGACATACCAAATCTGCGGCCCAAGAACTAGCACGAGCGCAGCGCGGTCTGGCTCGTAAGAAAAAAGGCTCTCGCAATCGCCAGCGGGCGAAGGCAAAGGTTGCTCGCACCCATGCCAAAACTGCCAACCGGCGAAAAGAATTTCTCCACCAGCAGACGGCGCTCATTATTGCGCTCTGCTGTCTCATTGCCACCGAGCAACTGAAGGTCAAGGCAATGACCGCTAGCGGCAAGGGCGGCAAGCGGGGACTGAACCGAGAGATTTTGAGCACCTCACCAGCGGCGTTTCTCCAATTGCTTCAGACCAAAGCGGCAGAGGCTGGGTGTGAATTCGTAGAGATTCCGACGCGCACGGTTAAGCCATCGCAAACTTGCCCGAATTGTGGGCGCCGACGAAAGAAGACGCTTTCAGAGCGGGTGCATGATTGCGAGTGCGGTTTGCGAACCAAGCGGGATCGGGCAGCGGCGCGGGTGAATTTGAATTGGGCGTTGACTGGAAAACCAGCGTCCCCCGGCTGGGAACCAACCGGGTCAGTGTGGAGCGGCTGCAGTTTGGCCGTGATGAAACACGAATCTCCACCCATCACCGCGAATGCGGTTTTGGTGGAGTAGTTCAAGGTTATCAATGGAGGTCTTGGGAGACCTCCGACGGCAGAAAGATCGACCAGATCGCCAACCTGATTGACCAGATCAAGGCCAACCCGAGTTCACGCCGGCTCTGCGTCTCGGCCTGGAACGTGGGTCAACTCCCCGAGATGGCGCTCGCACCTTGTCACCACTTCTTCCAGTTCCAGGTAGCAAAAGGCCAGCTATCTTTGATGCTCTCAATCAGGTCCAACGATATGCTGCTCGGCGCCCCATTCAATATCGCGGCATATTCGCTGCTCCTGTTGATGGTGGCACAGGTCTGCGGCCTCGAACCGGGCGAGTACATTCATTCGATCGGGGACGCGCACCTCTACAAAAATCACCTCGAGCAGGCCACACTTCAGATCACGCGCGAGCCTTACCCGTTCCCGCGGATGATCCTCAACCCGAACGTCAAGTCAATCTTCGACTTCAAGTACCTGGACTTTAAGCTCGTCGATTACCAGGCCCACCCGCACATCAAGGCGGAGGTCTCCATATGAAAGTAGCGATCATCGTTGCCATGGACCGGGGGCGCGGAATCGGGCGCAACGGTTCCCTGCCCTGGCGCTTGCCGGCGGACCTCGACCGTTTTCGCCGGCTGACGATGGGCCACTACCTGGTGATGGGGCGCAAGACCTTCGCATCGATCGGCCGGGCGCTCCCGGGCAGGACCACGATCGTTCTTAGTCGTGATCCCCAATTCACCGCCCAAGGGTGTCTCTCGGCCCGCTCGTTGGGCGAGGCCAGCGCGCTCGCCTCACAACGCGGCGCTGAGACACTCTTCATCTGCGGGGGATCGGAAATTTACGCCGAAGCGATCGCGAACGCCGCCGAGATGCACCTCACCGGCGTCGCGGCCGAGATCGAGGCCGACACCTTCTTTCCCGATTTCGACCCGGACGAGTGGGAAGAACGAGACTCCGATTTTCACTCCGCAGATGATCGTCATGGCTACGCCTTCACGTTCAAAAGACTCGTCAGGAGGCGCCCATCATGAGAGCTGAGGGACAGGAAGAAGATAACCTCTTGGCGAGTGCCGGAGTAGCTACCCGTGAAGCACTAAGGTTGCTGATGCTAACGGATTTTGTGGTTAGCAGATCAGGGAGCCAAAAAAGTATGGGATGATGAGGATGAAATGCTCTTTACTGTGTGTTGATGAAGACAGCACAGCACGAGCAACCCCCACCATCCCGTAAGCGCAAGCATATCTGTTTGCGGTTTGAGAGTGAAGCCCAGTATCAGGAATGCGTCGCGCAGCCGAGTCGATACCGGCAGTACCTGGCCCAGTTGCTGGCGCAATCCCCGGAATTGTTTCCCCAGGCGATGGCGCAAGGTTATCACTTTCACGACTGCTATCGGTCGAAGAAGCAACCTGAGTTGAGCTTGCGCCGGATCCAACTCAAGGCGGGCGGCGAAGCCTTCACGCTGCGGCCTTCGTTTGTCGTGCCCTATCTGATTGGACGCACCGATGAGATCGAGAAGGCGCTCTACTTGCGGTAGTGGGGCGTCCCGTTCGAGGCCTTGGCCTATGTCTTCGGGCGCAACGCCAGGTTCTGGTATCGAGCCTGGTTGAGCTTGGGCCGGCCCAACCTGGTCGGCACGACCGTCAAGCGCGCGGAAGCCATGCCGCAGGACCTGGTCGCCGATGAAAAGATCACCTGGCTTGATGGCCAAGAGGTCTGCGTCCCGATGACCGTCGGCGGCGGTGGTGTGCTCGGCATCGGCCTGGTCACGCAAGCCGACAGCGCGAGCTTGCAGCGCGGCTACGGCGAATTCGCGGCCGAAGCCGCGACGGTCTTTTCCTGATTACCAACTGCGCTCGGTCCGCACCGATGGCTTCCAGGCGACGCGGCAAGCCTGGCGGCAACTCTTTACCCGGCTCACCCTGGTCTTGGGTAGTGTCCCTTTTGTCGGGGAAACAGGTTTTGCGTATCCTTTGAGACGTCAACCTCAAGAAAGGGATACGCGATGGAGCCAAATCAACAATAGACTTGTTGCGGTTTTAGAGTTAATGAGTTAGGTAGAAGTTCCAAAGGCCCGCGCAAACTCTAATATCACATTGTATAGCTTGACATCTTGCACGCGCAGACGATCCGACAAAACTCGATAACGTTTCATGCCACCGATTGCATGTTCCACTACGATTCTGTTGCTGACCAGTAACTTGTTTTCCTGTTTTTGCTCCAGGCTGAGTTCCTGTTTCTTCTTTTTCTTGTTGGGTAATAACGCTGTAACCCCTTGCGCTCAAAAAATGTCCGAAGTATTGTCTGGTGTGATTCATTGTCATGAACCCTCAGCGGTTAATACTCGTCTACAAGCGGCAAGTGCAGAAACTGGGAGCCGAGGCTGCGTGGCTCACTCTGTTGGAGCCGAGATTTGAGTTGCCAGCCTTGCCCTTCGGCGGCGAGCGCGGCGACATAACCAGCAGCAGGTGTCAACTTCAAGAGCGACCAGCGGGCTGCTAGTCGCGGATCGCGATCAATCGCTAGCAGTTGCGCAGGCTCTCCCGGAGCAAGCGAAACTTCAATATGCCCTACGCCCTGGCCCAGCCCATCTCCGCAAGCTTTGACATATGCCTCCTTGCGTGTCCAACAGTTAAGGAAGGCGATGGTACGCTGCGCCAGCGGGAGCGATAGAAATGCGGCGCGCTCGCGGGTAGAAAATAAGTGGCGGGTTATTTGCTCGGCTTCTGGAATAGCGCGCACATATTCCACATCCACGCCAATCCTCCGCCCGCGCGACAGGGCATAAAGGGCCAGTCCGCGAGAGTGAGAAAGGTTGAATTGTAGCTCGTTGCCGCCGAAGGCAGCCGCCAACGCGGGCTTGCCGTACTCGCCATAACAGAACTCCAAACGCGACGGTGCTACTCCTAGATAGGCGCCGAGAATCAAGCGGAGCAAGCTGCGGCCAGCGATAAAATGCTGACGATCTGGCTCAAAATGAAACCGGCTGGCGCGCAGACGTTCGTCATCTGAAAGCATGCAAGTGAACCGCCGCACTTGCCTCCCTATCTGATCAAGTGCGGCGACCCAGAGATGAACTTCATCGTGCGGCAATGCCAACTCTTCCAGCGGAGCCTCCTCTGGGCAATCAAGCAAGACCATAAAAGCTGACCTCAAGCGATGGCCAGCGCCGCAGCTACAGTGCTGGCTAGGAAAGAAACTCCGACACCGCTTCAATCAGCGCGCGCCGGGTAGTGTTAAGAAAAAAGTGGTCACCGGGAAATAGGCGCAAGGTGAAAGCGCTTCGCGTTTGCGCACTCCAGGCAGCCAGTTCATTGGTACCCACCGCCCAATCGGCCAATCCGCCGAAAGCTGAGATCGGGCAACTGAGCGGCGGCTCCGGCGTGTAAGTATAAGTCTCGCAGAGGATCAAGTCCGTGCGCAACGCGGGTAGCACAAGCTGCTGCAATTCCGCGTGATGCAACATGTCTTCTGGGATGCCATTGAGTTGTCGGAGCATGCGCCAGAGTTGTGCATCAGGCAAGTCGCTTAGTGGTAGACTATGGCTCGGCAGTTGCGGCGCGCGGCGGCTTGCCACAAACAAGTGAGCCGGTGTTGGAAGATGGTGCCGACGCAGTTGTCGGGCTAGTTCAAAGCCAATCAGCGCGCCCATGCTGTGGCCGAAAAAGGCGAACGGTAGCCGCAAGTATGGCAACAACGCCTGCGCCAGCATCTGCACCAGCGACGGCATATGCCGAACCGGCGGCTCCAACAGTCGGTTCTGCCGACCCGGCAGTTGGATAGCGCAGACTTCGATTTCCGTCGGCAAATCATCAGGCCAGTGCCGAAAGGCCAACGCGCTGCCGCCCGCGCAAGGGAGGCAGAAGAGGCGATAGCTGGCTTGCGGATTGCTTTTCGGGAAACTCACCCAAGCCCCAGTGTTCGGCATTACTGTCATGGCTGCTCCGCGCCAAAATTATGCCACGGGAACTCGGCGAAGCTGAGCACCTTAACTGTCCCGCCCTTAGCATCCGTGCGCTTGACCCAGACGGCGTAACTTGCGCCGCGGTCCTCAATTATGACAGTGATGTCGTCGAAAACTCTCAACAAGCCAGCGATGGCGATAGGATAGCCTTCTTTGTCGCACCTCGTCACCACGTGCGCCGCAGGATCATGGCTCGTTGCCTCGACGAGCGCGCGGATCAAATCACAGTAATGTTGCTGACTAATGCCGCAGGCATCTAAACAAGCCCGCAGATTCGCGCCCTCGTCCTTGGGTTCGCTGTGCATATGGTTCACCTCAGATTAAGCAATTGTTCGAGCGTGCCGCGAAAGAAGCGATCCAACTCGCGCGGGCGCAGGCCCACCAATGGGCCTTGCTCTGCGAGCAGTATCTCGACGAAGCTGCGTTGATCGCCCTGCAACCGGAACAGCGGCCAGTCAGTCCCGAAAATGATTTTATGCGTGATACCGCGCGCGAATAATGAACGGAGGTTATCGGCCGGTCTGGCTTCAAAGGCGCTCACATCAAGATAGAGGTTAGGGCGGAAAGCACAGAGCATCGCGCACTCTTCTTCATAGGCTGTGCTGCCATGCGCGAGAATGAAATTAACCGTGGGGAAATCGCGAGTCGCTTGGTCAATCAAAATCGGACGCGCCAATTCAAACCCCAGCACCGGCGAAGTCGCGCCGATATGAGTCAGGACTGGTAACCGTTGCGCCGCGCAAATCTCGTAGAATGGATACAGGCAGCGGTCGCTTGGGCTGTAGCCGCACGGCGGGTACAGCTTCAATCCGTGAAAACCATATTCGGTCACAGCGCGCTCGAAGAGACGCACGCCGTCCTCGCCCCAGCGCGGATCCACGCCTGCGAATACCAGGAACGTGCTGGGTCGCCGAGTCATAATCTCCCGATGGCGGTCGAACATCTCCGCGATTGTCAGTTTGGTGTCGCGCAGCGCGTAGGTCAGATCGGGCAGCAGCAGCACCGCCTTGTCAATCCCAGCCGCCGCCATCTCCGCCGCCAGTTCATCGCAATACGGATCCTGCATCTTGGCGAGGTAAAGATCAAAGAGCTTGCGGCGCTCCGCGCGGATGCCTTGTGCGGACAACGCACCAAGGGCGTTGTCGATCATCCCTTCGATGAACGAGCGTGGGATGAACTCAGTCGAGGCCACGTGGCAATGCCCGTCAATTATCCCACGCGTCAGCTTGCAATGGTCCAGGTCTTTGTTCATGCCTGCTCACCGCTGTCGGCGCCATTTATCGCTCCGCGCGCGCGATCAGGTCACGTGTGGCAGCGACCATGTCCTGCACGGTGCGAATCTCATGGATGTTGCCGGAGAACTCGCTGAGGTCCACGCCCAACTGTTCCTCCAGCCGGAACGCCAGCGCAACCTTGCCGAGTGAATCAATCCCCAGTTCCTGCTGTAGAGACATCTCCGGGCGAATCTCTTTCTTGGCGAACTGGTATGGAATCACTTCACGCAACAAACGCACGATCAGCGCCTCCACCTGTTCTGCCGACTTCAATCTGCTCATCTCTTGCTCCCCTCGAAAGACCGCTCACAGCTAACTCAACCCGCGCCCACCAGCGCTTGCCGGAACGCTTCATACACCGCCCGCCGATCCACTTTCAGATTGCGCGTGAGGAAGCCATTGTCGACGCGAAACTGAGTGGTGGTGAAGACCACGCGCCCGATCTGCGACGGCGCTGGCACGGCGTGATTCAATTCGTCCACGAGCGCGCGAACGCGTAGCTCCGCCTGCCCATCACTCTCCGGCCGGAGCGCGACGAGCGCGACGAGGCCGGTTAACTCGCCGCCGCCGAAAACGACGGCCCGCGCGACATCGGGCGCTTGCTCAATCTCGCGCTCTAGGCTTTCGGGCTGAATTTTGTAGCCGCCCTGCGTAATAATGATCTGCTTCTTGCGCCCGACGATGTAGAGATAGCCATCCTCGTCGAAGCGGCCAATGTCGCCTGTCGCGATGCGGTTATCGCTGAGGTAGGTCTGGCGCTCATCATCTTCATCGCAGTACAGATAACCATGGCTGCGGGGCACGTCGTAGCGCACGATGACCTCGCCATCATCAGCCAACTTCACCGCGCCTTCAAACAGCAGCTTCCCGACTGAGCCGGGGCGGTTCCTTTCCGGCAGATTCCACGACACGAACCCACCTGTCTCCGTCAAGCCGTAAGCCTGATAGAGCGGCAAGCCGAGCAGATCAAACAGCTCCAGGGTAGAGTGGCGGCTCGGTGCCGAGCCGGTCAGCATAATGCGGATGCGTCCGCCGAAGGCGTCATGGAAAGGCGCAAACCATTTCCGCAGCAGGTAGCCGCGCGCCGCAGCCGGCCTCAGCGCGTGAATGATCCGCCCGCCCACCGTGAGCAAGGCGCGCTTGGTGGGTGGTAGGCTGCGGAAACGGTTCTCGACCGTCTCGAAGAACATTGGTGGTCCGCCCAAAATCGTCGGGCGCATCTCCTTCAACCCGTGAAAGAAGCGCAGCGGGTCAGTCAATAGGAGATCGAACCCATGCCAGATCGCCGTGTAAACCATCAGCCGCTGCTGGTAATTCGAAAGCGGCAGGACGACGAAGATGCCATCGTCGGATTTGAAGGCGTAGTGTTTCCCGAAGGCCGTGATCATCTCCTCCGTGCCGCGCTTGCTCAACAAGATGCACTTAAGTTTGCCGGAAGTGCCGGAGGAGAAGACCAACGTAAAGACATCTGGATCGAGCGAGAAGATATCTCGGTTGGTCTCGCTGCGCTCACCCACTGGGTGCCGCACGCGCCGGGCCACTTCGTCATCGCGATCCAACACCACGATCCAGGTGCGCTCTTCGGAGCGCTGCGAGCGCGCTTTCGCCGAGACGAAGAGTAGATGGAGTGCATATTTCTCCGCCAGATCGTCCGTCGCCACTGATGCGAACTCTTCGGTCGGGAAACAGACCGAGACACAACCGAGCTTGAGGACCGCCAGTTCGTACAGCAGCCACTCGTAGCAGTTCTCGGCGACTATGCCGAGGCGCATTCCAGGCTCGACGCCCCACGCCTCCAACCGCGCGATGAATCGTTCGACATCGGCCCACATCTCCGGATACGACTTGCGGACGAGGCCGCCGCGCTCGTGATAGATAATCGTTTGATCGGGCAACTCCCGCAGTCGGCTAGCAAGTTGAGATAGTTCCATGCTTAGCTCCTCCGCATCTAAAGTCATGGCTGAGTGAGGTAGCGCGCTTCGATGTCTGCGCGGCAGATTTCGTAGATGTTGAATTCGCCAGCACGCGCCATGCCGTCAGGCTTCTCCAGAAACGCCCGCTGCGGCGTCAAACTGAAGCGCCGCAGCAAGCGATTGATCTTCTCGTTGTGCGGAGAAGTCTGCATGACCAGTTTCTGGATGGGGAAGCGCTCGAAGAAAACCCTTATCGCCTCCGGAAAGAGAAAATAGGATACGCCCTTGCTGCGCAACCCCGGCTTCAGCACGTGGAAGTGTGCGCAAGCCTCCTCGGCTGAAGCGAAGTTGAGATTGGTGTAAATCAGTAACTCGTCGCCAGCGGTGACCACGAAATAGGCGCGGCTTGGCGGCGACTGGTCGGCGGCGAGCGACGACCACAAGCGCCGCCGCGTCTCCTCCTTAGAGGAAAGTTTGTTCAAGTCGACACCGAGCGATTGCAGGAATGCCGGGTCACTCTCGTGCCAGTAATCCACGATCGTCTCGATGTCGCCTTCCTCCAGATCGCGTAGCGTGACCTTCAACCCGTAAAAATTCCTCGTCACATACTCCATCGTCTATCCCTCCACTCTTCGCGCCATTCCAATCCGCTGTAGTTCGCCCGCCGCGTGCAACTCCCGCATCACTTCTGCGAAGGCTGTGCGCTCATCCGGCGTGCCGACCGTGATGCGGATGCAGCGATCAAGCGGCGCCGCGCCGGGCATACGCACAAAGACATCGCGCGCGAGCAACAGCTCGACTAAGGCCCGCGCGCGCTCCACGCCGCCGACATCAATCGCTACGAAGTTCGTCGCCGAAGGCAGCGCCGTCAGCGCGAGCGAGCGAGCGAGCGCCTCGTAATCGCGCCGTCCTTCCGCCACTGCACGCACAACGCCAGCGACGAAATCTACGTCGCTCAGCGACGCTAGCGCGCCAGCTTGCGCGATGGCGTTGACGCCGAAGTGAAGCCGGATTTTGTCGAACCCGGCAATCATCTCCGCTGCTGCGATTGCGTATCCGATCCGCGTGCCCGCCATCCCATGGGCCTTGGAAAACGTCCGCAGCCGGATCACGCGCGGATCTTCAGCCATGATCGGCAAAACCTCCGCCGCCGGAGCAAATTCGAGATATGCTTCATCCAGCACCAGCAAGCAGTCTGGGGGTAGCGCGGCGATCAACGCCGCGAGATCCGCCGCCGGATACCAACTGCCGCTTGGATTATCCGGATTGGCGAGATAGACCAGCCGCGCGCCGGCGCGAGCCGCAGCAGCGAGCGCCTTCAGATCGTTGCGATCATCGCGATACGGCACACGGTGCAACTCGCCGCCGTAGCCCGCAACATGGTAGTTGAATGTCGGATAAGCGCCGAGCGAGGTCACCACCCGCTCGCCGGGAGCGACCAACGCGCGCACGATCAAGCCGAGCAGGTCATCAATCCCGCTGCCAACTACGAGATTGCTCATTACCACACCAAGGCGGCGCGCTAACTCCGCGCGTAATTCATAGCTCTCTGGATCGCCGTACCATGCCGCGTGCTCCAGCGCTGACTCCATGGCCTCACGCGCGCGCGGCGAAATTCCAAACGGACTCTCGTTCGCGCCCAAACGCAGGATGAGCTTGCGCTCGCGCCGCCGCTCCAGCGCTTCCGGGGCCACGAATGGCACCACTGTGGGCAAGCTCTGCACCAAGGCAGTGAAAGGTGGTTGAACCGGCATGCGTTTCCTCGTAACCGTGAAGGCTAGCTCTCGACTGACAAGCCGAACTCCTTCGCCAGATATTCGTTGTAACGCCGCATCGCAAGCATGCGCCATGCGCCGCCAATGGCCAACTCGCGCGCGGCGGCGGGTTGCGCGGCGACAATCGGAGCGATTACGTGATTGAGCCAGCGCGCGCCGTGCTCTTCATCACCGCCGATGTGATTGTAGTAGTACTCAAAATCCGCTGGCGCGTTGAAGCCGAGCCGTTCCAGGCCGGCCACGACCGCGCGGTCACGCCCCGGATCGAACAGTTCCGGCATCGCCAAGCTGCCGAGCGCCTTGAAGTAATGCCGACGATTGAGGCCGAAGTATAGATACAAGTTGTAGCCGGCATAAGGCCGCCAGTCATCCCAGATCGGGATTAGCGGCGGCGACAAATCCAACTTCAGGAGCGCGCGGGTACACTGCCTGGTGTGCGCTTGGTCGCCCACTCCGCCACCGCATTCATCCCACATATGCTGGCTGATTTCCGCCTTCACGGTCTCAGAATAATGGAGTTGTGCCAAAGCCAGCGCATCATAGAAACGATAATTCAAATGCGCGTCGGCCAGGATGAACGTCTTGAACTGCTCGATTGTAGCTTTCTCCGCCAGGAACGCCACCACCTGCCGGTCAAGCGCTGACTTCCTCTCTGCCTGAGCGACAAACCAGGCGCAGAGGCGCTCCGCACGTCCGAGATCGGACTCGGTGGGTAGCCCCGGCTCAATTCGTGGCAATTCATAATTTAACCAGGCGGCTTCAATCGCATTGCGAGTGGCGATGAGCCAGGGGCTGTGCTCTTGCATGGTCGCCAGCGCGAGAGGGTTGCCGAAACTCAACTCATAAATCACAAACAGAGCTTGATGAACATCTAGCAGAGCAGACGGGTCTTCTTCTCCGAAAGCCAACTTCAAGGTGCCAGGTAGATCCCGACTTAATGCGGCTAGGACAGCAGTGGCCTCAGGCAGCAATGGGTGCGCCTCCGAGAGTAAATAGGAAACCCGTTGTGCTATCGTACGCGCCTGCTTTGGCCCCATAGGGATTTCAATAGGTAGCGCTTTGGCGACTACGCGATCAATCAACGTCTCTAACGTTTGATGAATCATGCGGTAACATGCTCCGAGTTGAGGTACAAACGATGGCAACGAAGTTGACGCAGTAATTGATAGGGTGTTATTGCCGCTTCACGCGCCAGGGCATGAACGGAGATCCGATCCCCCCATCTGCGCCGAGCAGCGTTACCCAATCATAGATCTGCACCTCAGGAATCCCAGTGACATTAAGGAGCAGATTGTCCATCCCCACTTCGTTAAAAAGTGGCACCCGCTGGCCATGAACTAAGGCGTGAAGCTTCTTGGCCCCGCAGGGATAACCGCTGCCAAACCCCATGGAGACGGTCGCCAGACGTGGCCTCGGTTTCGTTGTATGGTGTTGGCCAAAGCCGGCGCTTTCAGCCCCAGTAATTTCTAGAAGAACATCTAGTAGGTGACTGATACGCGCTCGGAGTCTCACCGCAGGCTGAAATTGCCGTATGGCTTCTGCCGTTTCCGGCTCGATCAGATCTTGGTCAAAGGCGTGTTCGCCATAGAGGAGGATCCCCGGCCGCACCCAGTCAGTGGAGAATGTCTTCGCCCAGTGGACCAGGCCATGGCTGGCGAACAGGCTGGTTTCCAACCCCGGGCCGAAAATTTCCTTCGCCTGATGAGCCATCAACCGAAACCCTGCGATCTGCACCTGCGAGATTTCGCGGGTGTCAGTCAAGGTGGCATCCCTTGCCAGGGGAGAGCTGTAGGAGTCGGTCAGGTGGGCATAGACACCCAGGACTTCGAGATGCCGACACGCCAGGGCTTGAAGCGCAAAGCGCGCAAACCGCTCCACACTTCGATAGCCTGAGCGATTGAACCCGGCATTCACCACCAGCCAGATCGGATGATTTCGGCCATGCTGTTCGGCGGCGCGTTCGTAGGCCAAGAGCAGATCTTCTTGAGCGATGCCCGGCGTGAGGTCATAGGCGATAGCCAGTGGAGCGTTGTCGGGCAGATCCCCATCAATGATCAGGACCGGTCGGTTGACGCCACTCGCCCGTAGCTCGATGCCCTCGGCGACATTGTCTACCGCAAACGCCGGAATCCCACAGGATTGGAGCCAGGGACCGATGACACGTGCCCCCAGCCCATACCCGTCACCCTTTAATACGGCCATGAGTTTCGCGCCATAGGACAGGTGCGAGAGAATATCCACGTTATGCCTGATCGCCGCTAGGTCAATTTCCAGGTAGGCGCGGGCTGACTGCGCTCGCGCAATCTCTTGGAATAGACCTGGCGGCGCTGGCAAGCTCGCCATGGCTTCCTGTGCAGGAGACAATGAGTGATGTGCCGGGGTCGCGGAGCTCATAGTTACCTTATCTACCAGTTAGCTGACGAAACGAGCTTTCGAACGAAGGGGTTAGATACGAAGCTTCTATCGGCGGATGAGAAATAACCAACTTCCGCCGTAAGCTTCAGATCCCGCGCGGGCGAACGACACCATATCAGGAAACCTCAAACGAAGCCCTGTCAGGCATCATGGCGTCTCGACGTACAAACGATGGCAGTAGAGTTGGCTCAACAGCTCATACGGCGTCATGGTCGCCGCGCGCGCTAAGGCGTGAACGGAGATATGGTCATTCCCATCCGCACCGATCAGCGTTACCCAATCATAAAGCTGCGCCTCAGGAATCCCGGTGACATCAAGCTGCAAGGCATCCATCCCAACCTCGCCGAAAAGTGGCACCCGCTGGCCATGAACTAAGGCGTGAAGCTTCCTGGCCCCGCAGGGATAACCGCTGCCGAACCCTATGGAGACAGTCGCCAGACGTTGTCTTGGCTTCGTAGTGTAGCGCTGACCGTAGCCAACCCCTTCTTCACTCTCGAAATCCAGAAGATGGATAATGCGCGCGCGCAGCCTAACTGCGGATCGAAGCTGTTGCACCGCCTTTACTGCCTCCGGTTCAATCAACTCTTGCATAAAGGCGTGTTCGCCATAGAGGATCAACCCTGGCCGGACCCAGTCAGTGGGAAATGCTTTTGCCCAGCGCATTAGCCCATGACTAGCGAAAAGACTGGTTCCTAGCTCCGGGCCAAGAGTTTCCTGCGCCCGCCTTACCAGTCGCTGGAATTCTGCGATCTGTTTTATCGAAGTCTCCGCATCGCTGTTTGAATTGGTCAAATGCGCGTAGATAGCTTTGACCTTGATATGCTTGCAGGCGCGCGCCTGCCGCGCGAAGCGCGCGAAGTGTTCGGGCCGACGATAGCCGGAACGGTTGAACCCAACATTCGCGGCCAGCCAGATCGGGAGCGTCACGTCCCACTGCGCCGCGGCCCGTTCGTAAGCCAGCAACAATTCTTCATCCGCGATGCCCGGCATCAGTTGATGCGCGATGGCGCGCGGAGCATTCTCCGGCAGATCGCCGTCAATGATCAGGATCGGTTGGCGTAGCCCGGCCTTGCGTAACGCGATGCCTTCGGCGACGTTGTCCACGGCGAAAGCTGCCACGCCACAGGCAGCCAGCGCGCGGCTGACGGCGCGCGCGCCCAAACCGTAAGCGTCGCCCTTCACTACAGCCATCACCTGCGCCCCCGGCGCGAAGCGCGAGATCACGCCGAGGTTATGGCGGATCGCAGCCAGGTCCACTTCGAGATAAGCACGCGCGGCACGCGCCTGCTCAATCTCTGAAACGAGCGGTCGTGCGCCTTCTGGCCTGGTGGCTAATGCAGTCTGCTCTGCGCTCATCGCCTCTCCCATTAGACTTGATTGCCCGCCGGGGCGTCGAAATAATCAACCACTTCGCCGCGCCAGTTGGTATAACGAATGATCGGGTGACCATCATCATCGGTCAGCCATTGCGGCCACGGCTCGTTTTCGCCGAGCAGTGGAATGGAATGCTTGCCGGAGCGATGCGGCAGCACAAATTCCGGAACGGCAAGATTTGATACATGCCGCTTGAGCGCACGGATGATTTCGATCCCGCGCCGGACACTCGTGCGGAACTCCGCCGCGCCCGGCGAAAAGGGCATGAAGTGGTAGAGGTAATGCGGGATCACGCCGACCGCATAGAGCGCCATCACTAGGTCGTGCATCGTCGTGACGTCATCATTGATCCCGCCGAGTAGCGGGATGTTGGCGAACACGATCGGCACCGCCCGGCGCAATCGCGCGACCGCGTCGCGGAATTCGGGTGTGATCTCGACCGGGTGATTGACATGCAGGCCGAGTGCGTTCAGGTGGTGGCGGCACAGGACCTCGACCAACTCCTCGGTGATGCGGAACGGATTAAAGGTGAGCGCGCGCGTATGCACGCGCACGGTGATCTCGCGGTCGAGCCTGCGCAAATCGCCAAGTACATGGTCGAGTTGCTCATCGGTAAGCATTAACGGATCGCCGCCGCTGAGGATGACCTCCTCAATGGCGGGACGCCGCTGCACATAGTCCACCGTCGCCGCCCAGTATTTTTGTTGAAATGGCTCCTTGACCGAGTCCTTCTCCAGCGTGCGCAGCGCCTCGTAGCAGAACTGGCAATAGCCATGACATACATTCGACAGACGGACAATGATCCGATTGTCGTACTTGTGCTGCGCGATGGGTGTGACCATCTCTTCGGGCATCTCCCAGTTCTCGGTCTCGCCGTCGTACTCGTAACCCGTCGTGCCCTCGGTCGCCCACTGCGGGACGCATTGCCGCCAGATCGGGTCATCGGGCTGTGGCGCGGAGCCATCTGTAGTCCGGCGAATCAAGCTCAGCGTGTAGGGCGTGATCTGCAAGCGCCGCGTCTCCTGATTGCGCCGGATCATTTCATACGCTTCAGGCGCGAGGCCTGGGAAGATTTGCAGGAGCTGCTCGGCGGAGCGCGTGGCGTTCCGTTGCTGCCATTTCCAGTCAGTCCAGCTCGGAGCCGTCCGCTGGTTTTCTGTAATCGCATTCATGGAAGTCATGCTTATTCCTCCTTTTCCATCACATTCCATCACCGTCACGCCACCACGCGCGGTGGAGTCTTGAAATCACGAGCGTGCGTGACGCCGTTGAGAAGATTGCGCTCCGGTTGGCCGAGCAAGAAGCGGCGCGCGGCGGCGGCGGCCTTGGAGCGCAACTCGGCCAGGGAGGCGTCGGCGTAAAAGGCCGAATGCGCCGTCAAGAGCACGCGGTCGGAAGCGCGTAGCGCGTCGGGCACTTGCGGCTCTTCGCTCAAGACATCAAGCCCGGCTTGCCCGAGACGCCCGGCGGCGAGGCATTCGAGCAGGGCTTCTTGCTCAATCACTTCGCCGCGCGCGGTGTTGATCAGGATTGTCTCGGAAGTCAATCGCGCCAACTCCACCCGCCCAATCAGATGGCGCGTCTCGTCCGTGAGCGGCACATGCAGCGAGACGATCTGGCTCCAGTCGAGCAATTCAAGCAGCGTTTCGTAACGCGTCACTCCGTGCGCCTTTTCCACGCCGCTCGGCACGTATGGATCATAAAAACCGACGGCTAGACCGAAGGCGGTCGCCCGGCGGGCGACCGCGCTGCCGATGCGCCCAAAGCCAATTATCCCCAGCCTCGCGCCACGCAAACGCGGCGCGCTGCCGATTGCGCGCCAGTCCCATCCACCCTCGCGCACTGATCGATCTACCAGGCGCAGCCGACGCGCCAGCGCCAGGAGCAGGGCGAGCGTGTGATCGGCAACTTCCTCGGTGCCGTAATCGGGGATGTTGCACACCGGGATGCCACAGGCGGCGGCGCAGGTAAGGTCAATGTTGTCGTAACCGACGCTCGCGCGCACGATGCCGCGGCAGTGCTGCAACTTCGTGAGCAGTTCGCGCTGTAGCGCGATGTGGTGCCATGAGATAATCGCGTCGGCCTCCTCGATGCGGCCCAATAATTCATCCGCCGCATTGACGCAAAAGAGATCCGCGTGCGCGCAACCAGCGAGTACTTCGCGTTCGATGTCCGGCTCGCGTAAGTATCCGCCCCGGCGCGAATCCACGATCATGACGCGCAATCCATTTTCCTGATTCATCGCCATTCTCGCTGCATCTTCGTGGCCTCCTGGCCACCGAATATGCGTTATGGCCATTCAGTAGCTTTTTGGAAATCGCGTACTCCAAGATGGAAGGATCACTGATTCGCAAGGACTTGTCAGCGGCGATACCGCCTTTGTCATCGCTGGAATTCGTGCCCGCTAGTTCTTGAGGTACGCTAACAGCGTCGTCAACCGTACGTTTTTTCCAGAATTCTACTGGATGGCCGTTATGTGTTGTTGGCTGACGCCTCCATCTTTTGGCGCAAGCTGAGCGGGCGCATGTCGGTCCAGACTTCCTTGATATAGCTCAGGCACTCCGCTTTGGTTCCGCTTTTGCCCGCGTCCCGCCAGCCGAGCGCGTTCTCCCGGTCGGCTGGCCAGATCGAATACTGCTCTTCGTGATTGACGACGACCTTGTAGATCGCCTGATCCTCTCTCTCGTCCTGCATAATCGCTCCCTGGAAAATGTTTGAAATGCCGCCTCGAGGCAATGCATCCAAACGATGCTCATTGTTATTGCCCGCAGACTAAGACTCGCCGGCCAGCAGCACTCGCACTTCCTCCTCGGAGAGCTGTTCGATCTCAGCCATGACTTGCGCGGTCTCCAGCGGATTGGCTTGCTCAACTCGCGCTTGCATGATCGCCACGGCCAAGTCCACTATCATCGGCGATTCGAAGAGGTGGCGTAGCGGCAATTCAACCTGAAACTCATCGCGCACGCGCGAGGCGACCTGCGTAGCGAGTAGCGAGTGCCCGCCCAACTCGAAGAAGTTGTCCTCTACGCCCACGCGCTCTATTTCGAGCACCGCGCTCCAGATCGCTGCCAGTCTCGCTTCAACCGGCGTGCGCGGGGCGACGAAGAGTCTGTCCAGATCGGGCCGTGACCGATCCGGCGTCGGCAGCGCGCGGCGATTCACTTTTCCACTCGGCGTCAACGGCAATTCCTCCAGAAACACAAACGCGGACGGCGTCATGTAATCGGGCAGCCGCTCACGCAGGAAGCTGCGCAGTGCGCTCGTCGAAAGCGCAGTCTCTCGATCAGCCGCGACATAAGCCACCAGCCGCTTGCTGCCCGCCGCTTCTTCCAGCGCCTGAACGATCGTTTCACGCACCGCCGGGTGCTGGCCGAGCGCCGCCTCGATCTCGCCCAATTCCACCCGGAAGCCGCGCACCTTCACTTGCTGATCGCGTCGCCCCAAGAACTCAATCTGACCGTCTGGTAAATAACGGGCGAAATCGCCGGTTCGATAGAGCCTTGCACCCGGCTGCGCGCTGAACGGATCCGGAAGGAACTTCTCGGCGGTCAACTTCGGCTGAGCAAGATAGCCACGGCTCAAACTCGTCCCGCCGAGATAGACTTCGCCCGGCACACCGACTGGCACGAGCGACAACGAGTTATCAAGCAAGCAGACGCGCGCGTTGCTGATCGGCACGCCAATCGGCGGTAGTCCGGGCCACTGATCCGGATCGCCGCTGAGCACACACTCCGTCACTACATGGCTCTCTGATGGCCCGTATTGATTGCGTAGTGTACAGCCCGGCAGCCGTAGGAACAGCCTCGCGATCTGCGGCGTGATGTGCAGTTGCTCGCCAGCCGTGATGATTTCGCGCACCGCAACGTCCGCCAGTTCAGCTTCGACGCAACTCTCCGCTAATTGCTGCAGCACCACAGGTGGGATGAAGAGTCTTTCGACCTTCGACTCAGTAATCCGGCGCCACAGATCGCCAACATCCTTGCGGCTCTCCTCCGCAATCAAGACTAGCCTGCCGCCTCCACACCACGTGGTGAACATCTCCTGAAATGACACATCGAAGCTCAGCGAAGCGAATTGCAGCGTCGGTCCTCCTCCCATCAGTGGCGCGGTGGCGCGTTGCCATAAGATCAGGTTGACCAGCGGCGCGTGCTCCATCGCTACGCCCTTGGGGTGCCCGGTGGAACCGGAAGTGAACATCACGTAGGCTAGGTTATACGGCTCGGACACATTGATGGGATTATCTTCCTTTTCTTGCCTGATGCTCTCTGCATTACTGTCCAGGTAAATTATTTTTGCCCCAGACTGCGGCAACCGTTCGGCCAACTGCGTCTGCGTTACGAGCACTAGCATCCTTGCGTCGCGCATCATCTGTCCCAGCCGCTCCGGCGGATAGCTCGCGTCCAGCGGCACGTAGGCTCCGCCCGCTTTCAGTATCCCCAGCACGCCCACCACCATCTCCACTGACCGCTCGACACATAACC
>Ga0207646_10000169_pt1 | contig 88722 bp, 85 predicted proteins | sample KBSK5502metaG_FD_184343 | JGI IMG/M metagenome (GOLD analysis project Ga0207646, IMG submission 184343) | Corn, switchgrass and miscanthus rhizosphere microbial communities from Kellogg Biological Station, Michigan, USA - KBS K5-50-2 metaG... | ecosystem: Host-associated > Plants > Roots >... | reverse complement strand
GTCGCCGCGCAGATGAACCGCCGACCACGCGAAACCCTGGGCTGGATGCGTCCCGCGCAGGCTCTGGGCCGCTTACTCTCAACAGCGTCGGATTCCCCGGGTGTTGCGACGACCAATTGAATTCACCGGCCACGAAACGCCCACTTTGCGCAAAACGCCCTAAATGGCCGGATTGAATCCGGCCTCCTTTGCAGCGCGGGCTAGAAGTGAATTCCGCGCATGAGGTACGCCATGGTCGCGGCTTCGACCGAAATCTCCTCCTCGGCGGGCGCGCCGGTCTTCTGACCATCCTTCGGCGCAGTGTCCGGGAACAGGTGATACGCGCCCGTCATCACGAACTGCAGCAGTCCCGGCCCCACGGTGTTGACCGTCTCGCCCAGCTTGCCCAGACGCGTCGAGACCTCTGGCTGGCGGCTCAGGATGGCCGCGCCGACCATCTCCGCCGCCTCCTCGGGTGAGCTCGTCGGGAAGTTCTTGTAAATCCCGGTCGGCGCGATCATCGGCGTGCGCACTAGCGGCATGTGGATGTTGGTGATGGCGACACCGTCGTCGACGACCTCTGGAGCGATGCACCGGCTGAGCGCGGCGAGCGCCGACTTCGAGGCCACGTAGGCGCCGAAGCGCGGCGGAAACGCCTGCACTCCGATGCTCGAGATGTTGATGATGTGGCCGCGCCGGCGCTGGCGCATTCCCGGCAGCACCGCCAGCAGCAGCCGGACCGCGCCGAAGTAGTTCAGCTGCATCGTCCGCTGGAAATCGTGAAAGCGCTCGTACGACGCCTCTATCGACCGCCTGATCGAGCGGCCCGCGTTGTTGATCAGGATGTCGACCTGGCCGTGGTCGGCGAGGACCGTCTGGATCATCGCGTCGCACGCCTCGAGGTCGGAAAGGTCGGCGGGGTAGACAAACGCGCGGCCGCCTTCATGCTCGACCTCCTCGCGCAGCGCGTCGAGCTTCTCCTTCGTCCGCGATACGAGCATCACCTTCGCGCCGTGCCGGGCGAGCAGCAGCGCGCTGGCGCGGCCGATGCCGCTGGATGCCCCGGTCACGACGACCACGCGGTCCTGCAGCGCGCGCCGCAGGTTGCGCTCAGTCGGGACCTCCGGGTCCATGTGCCGCTCCCAGTAATCCCAGATCTTCCACGCGTATGTGTGCAGCGGCGGACATTGAATCCCGCTGCCCTCGAGCGCGGCCAGCGTCGCATCGCACGTGAAGCGAGCCCTGCTCGAGGCGAAGCGCAGCGCCTCCTCGGGGATGCGCACGCCCTCGAGCAACCGGCGCTTCAGCGTCTGCGCGACCTTCCAGTGCTCGAGCATCGCCCTCGCTTCTTGCGGCAGCATCGCTCCGGCGCGGCTGTCGACGCGGAGCGTGAACTGCGGCGCGTGGGCCGCCCGGCAGAACTCGTTGGTGACGTCGCCGAGGCTGCGCACGTTCGGGTCCGTCAGGTGGAACGTCAGGCCGTCGAGGCCATCGCGATGCGCGATGACGTCGAGCGCGCGGGCGACGAAGTCGACCGGCACGACGTTGAGCTCACCACCCTCGAACCCGACCAGCGGCACCCACGGCGGGATGGCGTTGCGCAGGCGCTGGATGAGCTTGAACGCGTAGTAAGGGCCGTCGATGCGGTCGGCGACGCCGGTCTCCGCCGACCCGATTACGAGTCCCGGCCGGAAGATCCGGAACCGCAGTCCAGACTCGCGGACCAGCTTCTCGGCGTCGAACTTGGTCCGGTAGTAGGCGTGATCGAGGACCTGGCCCTCGTCGAACATCTCCTCGGTGAACCTGCCCTTCCACCGGGCGCCCGCGACCGCGATCGAGCTCATGTGGTGGATGCGCGCGTCAAGCTCTTGGGCCAGTTCGACCAGGTGCCGGGTGCCGTCGACGTTCGCGCCCTGGTTGGCCTCGGCTGACGCCTCGAGGTCGTAGACGGCGGCGAGGTGGAAGAAGTCGGCTCCCCGAAGCCGCTCCCGGTCGGCCAGACCCAGGCCAAGGCTTACCTCGGTGATGTCGCCTGGCACCGACACCAGCCTGTCCCGCGCTCCGATCGAATCTATGAATCCCTCCAGGCGCTCGCGCGACCCGGGCCGAACAAGGACGAAGGTCGTGCCCTGGCGCCTGGCCAGCTCGCGGAGGAGGTGGCGGCCGATGAACCCTGTGCCGCCGGTGACGAATCGCACCATGGCCCGAACTTTAGAACTCAACCTCAATTCGGGGCGGCGGGCTTTACTATGCCCGGCATGTCAGACGTCCCTCCGTCCTACTCGCCACCTCCGCCCCCACCGCCGCCTCCCCCCAGCGCTCCCCCGCCGGGACCGCCGGGATACGGACTGCCGCCCAACTACCAGGGCCCCACAGCCCCCGATTACCTCCAGCCCTACCAGCAGCAGGCGCCGAACATGCAGCCTCCCGTCTATCCGGGCATGTCGATGGGTGCGGGAAGCGCTGGCATCATGGCTCAGTTCTCAGGCCGTGCAGCGTGGTCGATCGGGATCGGCCTGGTCACGATCGTCGCGCCGTTTGTAGTCCACTTCGTGTTCTACCTTCTGGCTTTGATCGGCCTGATCTACGGAATCCAGGCGATCCGCCGCGGGCTGGTCATCGGTGGCATCGTCGGCATCGTGTTGAATGTGATCGGCGGCCTGCTCACGATTTTCATCCTGGCCAACGGCTAACCCAGGAACAGGCGCCCGATCTCGGCTCCGCTCGAAATGAACGGGTCGAGGTTCGCGGCCGGCGGCAGCGCCTGGTTGGCGCGCCACCAGAACAGGACGTGTCCCGCCCCTGCCACGTGCTGGCCGGGGTTCGCGGTCAGGTAGCCGCGCACCGCGAGCGTGAACAGCGTGGTCACCGACGCCGCGTCGCCCTTCAGGACGTAGGCGGACGAGAACGCCGGGTCCTCCGGAAAGTCGACGTCCTGGGCGCCGAACACCGACTGGCCGATGCGGCTGATGAAGGTCTCGGGCGCCACGATGAACTGCGGAAGGTTTGTGTCCGCGTTCTCCCACTTGACGATCGCCTCGCGGTACGTGTAGCTGCTCCGGCCCGTGCTCACCGTGTACAGGTACTCGAACGCTGCGAACTGGTGACCGCCCATCGAGCCCGAGATCTCGTGGCGCCACTTGCGGTAGAAGCCCTGGTGAAAAAACGGGACGATGCCGGCGTACACGTCCTGGCCGCCGGGGCGTGAAGGCAGGTACTGGAAGTTGTGGGCCTGGGCGTAGGCGGCGTACTCGATGTCCCGCTGCTGCTCTCGCCGCTGTCCTATGACGAAGACCCCTAGGGCCAGGGCCGCAAACCCGCCGATGAGAACCACGGGGAACAGCAAGTCGACCAGCCTGATCATTCGTCCCTGGCCGGAATTGTGACGATCGGCACGACCGCCGCCACCGCCGTCATGACGACCGCAAACCAGAGCGCGTAGTCGAGCGACCATCCGATGAGCGGGCCTGCGAGCGCGGCGCCGATCGGGTTGCCGAGCATGTTCAGCGAAACCGACACAGCGAACACCCTGCCGAACTGTGCCGGGTCAGTGCGCCGTTGCCGGAGCGTGAGGAACGCAATGTCGAACGGCGCTTCGACGAGCGCCACGACGACCAGGGCCGCGGCCACGAGCAGGACCGACGCCGCCAGCGGCAGGATCGCGATCGCCATCGCCACGCCGAGCATCGATCCCGCCATCAGCCACCGCTCACGGCCCCTCGTGCGTATGCGGCCGGCGATCAGGGTCGCCAGGAAGCCGGCGGCGCCGACCGCGCCCCAGATGTAGCCGACCACCGCGGGACCCTGGTGAAGGCGACCGAGAACCAGGACGGGGATCGCGATCACAAGGCCTCCCCACCCCACGCCGTAGGCGAAGAACGTCAGCGCCAGACCCGTGAGCGTGCGGTTGCGCAAGACGTAGACAAGACCTGACCGCGCGTCCGTAAGAACTCGTGCGGGGGTCCGCGCAAGCACCAGGTCGCGCACACCAAGGATCGAGATCCCGGCAGCCGCAAAGACAAGACCGGTCGCTCCAAGCGCCCACTCGGGCCCGGCGAATGCGACCAGCCCTCCAGCCAGCGGAGCCCCCATTACCGCGGCGAGGACGAAGGTGGTGTTGTCCAGCGCGTTGGCCCGCTCCCATAGGTGGTCGGGAACGATGCTCGGCATGATCGCGCGGGCGCCCGCGAAGCTCAGCGGGCCGGTCAGCGACGACAGGGCGCAGATGACGAGCAGTAATGCGGGCGGCAGCAGGCGGCCGGCGGAGAGTCCGGCCATCGCGAGCAGCCCAAGGGTGGCCACCATGTAGTCGACCGTGATCAGACGCGCGCGGCTGTAGCGGTCGAGGAGCGCGCCTGCGATGGGCGACAGCGCCAGGCCTGGCACCAGCAGCAGGAACGTCGCGATGCCGGCGAGCGGCGGCGAGTGGTAGCGCCCGAGCACGAACAGCACGAACCCGACGCCGAGCATCTGCCCCGCCACGCGACCGAGCAGCAGGCTGGCGTAGAGGCGCGGAAAGCCGCGCACGCGCAGCAGGGCGCGATAGCCCGGTGGGGTCTCGGTCGTCAGGTTCTCAGCCGACGGCGACGCGCGAACGCCGCTGACGGCCGGCGCCGTTGGCGGATGCCGAGGTCTTGGCTTTGGAAGATGCGACCTGCGCGCGCCCGGCCCGCTTGGAAGATGCGCCCGGCGCGCGCCCGGCCCGCGCTCGCTCCAGCGGCACCCGCAAGTACTGGCCGGTCGCCGACTCGCCGTTTGCCGCCAGCTGCTCGGGCGTGCCTTCGGCGATCACGTAGCCGCCCTTCTCCCCGCCCTCGGGCCCGAGGTCGATCATCCAGTCAGCGGTCTTCAGCACGTCGAGGTTGTGCTCGATCACGACGACCGTGTTCCCGTGGTCGACCAGTCGGTGCAGGACCGCCAGCAGCCTCTCCACGTCGGCGTAGTGCAGACCCGTCGTCGGCTCGTCGAGCAGGTACAGCGTGCGACCCGTGTCACGGCGCGACAGCTCGGACGAGAGCTTCACCCTCTGCGCCTCGCCGCCCGACAGCTGCGTCGCGGGCTGGCCGAGCCGGATGTACCCGAGGCCGACGTCGTGCAGCGTCCGCAGCTTGGTCTTGATCGCCGGCACGTTCTCGAAGACCTCGAGCGCCTCGTCGACCGTCATCTCGAGAACGTCGGAGATCGAGTGCCCACGGAACTTCACCTCCTGGACCTCGCGCGAGTAGCGCGTGCCGTGGCAGACGTCGCACGGCACGTACACGTCGGGCAGGAACTGCATCTCGATCTGGATGATGCCGTCGCCCTGGCACGCCTCGCACCGCCCGCCCTTGACGTTGAAGCTGAACCGCCCGGCCTTGTAGCCGCGCATCTTCGCCTCGGGCATGCTCGCGAACAGGTCGCGGATGTGCGTGAACATGCCCGTGTACGTCGCCGGGTTGCTGCGCGGCGTCCGGCCGATCGGCGACTGGTCGATGTCGATCGCCTTGTCGAGATGCTCGAGGCCCTCGACGGCCTTGTGCGGCCCCGGCCGCTCCTTCGCGCGGTAGAAAACCTGCGCGACCTTGCGGCTGAGGATGTCCGTGATGAGCGACGACTTGCCCGACCCGCTCACGCCGGAGACCGCGACGAACGTGCCGAGCGGGATCTCTACGTCGATGCTCTTCAGGTTGTTGGCCTGCGCTCCGCGGATCGCCAGGCGCTTGCCGTTCCCATTCCGCCGCCGCGCCGGCACCGGGATCATGCGGTCCCCGCGCAGGTACGCCGCGGTGATCGAGTGCGGGTCGCGGAGCACCTCCTCGACCGGGCCCGCGGCCACGATCTCTCCGCCATGCTCGCCCGCCGCGGGCCCGATGTCGACCATGTAGTCCGCGGAGCGGATCGTCTCCTCGTCGTGCTCGACCACGATCAACGTGTTGCCCAGGTCGCGCAGGCCGACCAGCGTGTTGATCAGGCGCCGGTTGTCCCGCTGGTGCAGGCCGATCGACGGCTCGTCCAGGATGTAGAGGACGCCCATCAGCTTGGAGCCGATCTGGGTCGCGAGCCGGATTCGCTGCGACTCGCCTCCGCTCAGCGAGTTGGCGCCGCGGTCGATGGTCAGGTAGTCGAGACCGACGTCGATCATGAACTGCAGGCGTTCGCGGATCTCCTTGAGGATGCCGCGCGCGATCAGCTGCTCGCGCTCCGTCATGTCGAGCCCGTCCAGGAACTCGATCGCCCTGCTCACCGCGAGCCGGCAAACGTCGGAGATGTTGTGACCACTCACCGTCACTGCGAGCGACTCGGGCTTGAGCCGGCTGCCCTTGCACGCAGGGCACGGCTTGTCCGACATGTAGCGCTCGAGCTCGGCCTTCAGGTACTCCGACTGCGTCTCCTCGTACCGCCGCTGGAGGTTGGCGACGACGCCCTCGAACGGCGCCTCGTACCACCGCGAGTGGCCGTACTGGTTCTTGTAGCCGAAGCGGATCTTCTTCTCGCCCGTGCCGTTGAGCAGCAGGCCCTGCTGCTGCTTCGTGAGCTTCGACCACGGCTTGTCCATGTCGATGCCGAAGTACTTGCTCACGGACTCGAGCAGCTCCGGGTAGAAGAACTGCGAGCGGCTCCACGCCGCGATCGCACCCTCGCGCAGGGAAAGCGAAGGGTCCGGGACGACCAGGTCCGCGTCGACCACGAGCTGCGAGCCCAGGCCCGTGCACACTGGGCACGCGCCGTGCGGGTTGTTGAATGAGAAGTTGCGCGGCTCCGGCTCCGGCACGTTGGTGCCGTCGTAGGGGCACGCGTAGTCCTGCGACATGTTGATCTCTTCGAACTTCGCGTCGACTGGCGCGATGATCACCGACCCACCGCCCAACCTCGCCGCGGTCTCGACCGAGTCGACCAACCGGGTGCGCTGCTCGGGTCCGACCACGATGCGGTCGACGACGACCTGCACGTCGTGTTTCTTGTTCTTGTCCATCGGGATCGCTTCGCCGATCTCGTAGAGGCTTCCGTCCACGCGCACGCGCACGAAACCCGACTTGCGGACGTCGTCGATCAGCGATCGGTACTCCCCTTTGCGCCCCTTCACGACCGGGCCCAGGACCATGATCCGCGTCCCCTTCGGCAGCTTCTCCACGTGGTCGGCCATCTGCTCGACCGTCTGCCGGCGCACCTCGCGCCCGCAAACCGGGCAGTGCGGATGCCCGACGCGCGCGTACAGCAGGCGCAGGTAGTCGTAGACCTCGGTCACGGTGCCCACGGTCGACCGAGGGTTCTTCGAAGTCCCCTTCTGGTCGATCGAGATGGCCGGCGAGAGGCCCTCGATGATGTCCACGTCGGGCTTCTCCATCTGGCCGAGGAACTGCCGCGCGTACGCGGACAGGGACTCGACGTAGCGGCGCTGGCCTTCGGCGTAGATGGTGTCGAAGGCAAGCGACGACTTCCCGGACCCGGAAAGGCCGGTGAAGACGACGAGCTTGTCACGCGGGATCGAGAGGCTGACGTTCTTGAGGTTGTGCTCACGCGCCCCGCGGATCGTGATCTGGTCAGTCGGCATTGGAACCTTCGGTTATCCCCTCCTTTCTCGTCACGGCAAACGTCGCGCTGGCGGTGGCGACGAGCCGGGTGCCGGCCTCGACGCGGCACTCCGTCACAACGGTACGGCGACCGGCGTGGACGACACTGGCCGTGACCGTGAGGTCCTCGTCCGGCTCGAAGGAAGAAATGTAGTTCAGCTTCAGGTCGAAGATCTTTGCCGCGCCCGCCCGAGCGACCATCGCAGTTTCGGCCAGGTCGGCGATCCTACTCACGGCCCTGGCCCTCCGGCACCGGCATACATGTAGAGGACGCGCGCGCGACCAACCGGCCGCGGTCGTCGAGCACGTCGGCCTCGCTGAACAGCAGTGACTGGCGCATCTCGATCACCCGGCCGACGGCGCGCAGCCGGCCCTCGATCGCCGGCCGGACGAAGTTGATCTTCAGCTCGATCGTGGTGTTCCACGTCCCGTCTTCCTGCAGCGTCGCCAGCGACATCCCCATCGCCGCGTCGGCGATCTGGGTGATGACTCCGCCCTGGACGACGCCGCCGCCGTGCCGGTGCTGTGGCCCGGCGATCAGCTCCAGCACCACCCGGCCGGGCTCGGCCTCCGCGATCCGGGCGCCAAGGGTCTCCATCCAGCCGGCAGGCTCGGCCGCCAGCAGAGCCCGGGCCCGATCCCAGTTTTGAACACGTTCTAATTGTGTTGACATTGCCCTTCCGCTCATCTAGGCTTTAACTTGAACATGTTCAATTTAATCTAAAAGCTGGGGTGTAACAGCAATGGACATTCTCCGTCTGACCGACTACTTCATCTACATCGGGGCCAGCGCGTTCCTGACCGTCTGGGTGAGCAAGACCCTGTTCCGCAACGGCCGGGCCTGGCTCGTGTCCGTGTTCAAGGAAGATGGCCTCGCCGACTCGGTCAACCGACTCCTCGTCGTGGGCTTCTACCTGATCAACTTCGGTGCGGCGGCTCTCCTGATCAACGCCGGCGGCGCGCCCGGTTCGGTGGCCGACATGATCCAGGAGACCGTCACCCGCGTGGGCGGCGTGGCCCTCGTCCTCGGTTTCATGCACTTCTTCAACATGTTCGTGCTCTACGTCATCCGCCGGTCGGGCCGGATCAAGCCGGCTCCGCCGCTCAACTACAACCCGTACCAACCCGCGCCAAGCGCCTAGGTCATCACCTTGGCCATCGCCTCCCCCAAAACCCGGCGCGGCGAAACCTCGAGGGCGGCCATCCTGAGCGCCGCCCTCGACCTCTTCCACGAACGCGGCTACGAGGCGACCACGATGCGCGGCATCGCGGAGCGCGCCGGCGTGTCGCTGGGCAGCTCCTACCACTACTTCCCGTCCAAGGAGTACCTCGTCCTCGAGTTCTACCGCCACACCCACGATCTCCACGTCGCGGCAATCGCCCCGCTGCTCGCGCGTGAGAAAGACCTGACCAGCCGGCTGCGCGGGACCGTCCGCGCGGTAGTGATCACCTGCGAGCCCTTCCACGCCGTGGCGGGGTCGATCTTCAGCACCGTCGCCAACCCGTCGAGCCCGCTGAATCCCTTCGGCGGCGCAGCGAAGCCGCTCCGCGAAGAGGTGGTCGCTCTCTACGCCGAGGTCGTCAGAGGTTCTGACGCTCGAGTCCCGGCCGACGTCGCCGAGATGCTGCCGTTGACCCTGTGGCTCTACCAGATGGCGATTCTCTATTTCTGGATCTTCGACACGTCGCCCGGCCGGCTCCGCACGCTGGAGGTGATCGACGAGACGACCGAGCTCATCGTCAAGCTCCTCAGCCTCGCCAACCTCCCCGTGCTGCGGGGATCGCGCAAACGCGTCCTCGGCCTGATCAAGAGCGTCGTCCACAATTAGAGGTAGAGGCTCGAGTGCTAGGGGCCGCGTCGCGTTCGTCTCCAGTTGCGGACTTGAGTCTTCTGCTTGGGCGCGGCTGCGATTGCCATCGCCACGTCCGCGTCGTCCTCTTTGGTCTCGAGCTCGCCTGACAGCCGGCGCCGCAGGAGGATGATCCGGTCGCGCACGCGCGCCGCGTCCTCGAACTGCAGCTCCTTGGAGAGCCGGCGCATCTCCTTCTCCAGGTCGCGCACGATCGCCAGCAGGTCTTCGCGCGGCACGCCGGCCCCCGCCATGATCTCGATCGCGTCCGCCTGGATGTCGTTCTCGTTGATCTCCAGCGCGTAGATCGCCTTCTTGACCGTCTCCGGCGTGATGCCGTGCTCGGCGTTGTAGGCGGTCTGCTTCGTCCGCCGCCGCTCCGTCTCGTCGAGCGCCTGGCGCATCGAGTCGGTGATCGAGTCCGCGTACATGACGACATGGCCTTCGACGTTGCGCGCGGCGCGGCCGATGATCTGGATGAACGACCGGTAGGCGCGAAGGTAGCCTTCCTTGTCCGCGTCCAGGATGCCGATGAACGCGACCTCGGGCAGGTCGAGTCCCTCCCGCAGCAGGTTGATGCCGACCACCACATCGACGTCGCCCGTGCGCAGCGCCGTCAGCACCTCGATCCGCTGCATGGCGTCGAGCTCGGAGTGCAGATAGCGCACCTTCACGCCGTACTCGCGCAGGTAGTCCGCCAGGTCCTCGGCGAAGCGCTTCGTCAGCGTGGTCACCAGCGACCTCTGCCCCATCTCGGTCCGCTTGTTGACCTCGGCCAGCAGGTCGTCGATCTGACCCTCGGTCGGACGCACCTCGACCGTCGGGTCGACAAGCCCCGTCGGGCGCACCACCATCTCGGCGGTGCGCTGCGAGCGCCGCATCTCATAGGCTCCTGGCGTCGCCGTGACGTAGACGACGTTGTTCGCGCGCTCCTCCCACTCCTCGAAGCTCAGGGGCCGGTTGTCGAACGCGCTCGGCAGGCGGAAGCCGTACTCGACCAGCGCCGCCTTGCGCGAGCGGTCGCCACCCAGCATGCCGCCGATCTGCGGCACCGCGACGTGCGACTCGTCGACGAAGATCACCGTGTCGTCGGGCAGGAAGTCCATCAGTGTGTACGGCGCGTCGCCCGGCTTGCGCCGCGTCAGGTGGAGCGAGTAGTTCTCGATGCCGGCACACGTGCCGGTCTCGCGCATCATCTCGAGGTCGAAGTTCGTGCGCTGGCGCAGGCGCTGCGCCTCGAGCAGCCGCCCGTGGTCCTCGAACCACCTGCACCGCTCCTCGAGCTCGGCCTCGATGTCGGCCATCGCCAGCCGCAGCTTGTCCGCCGGCGTGACGTAGTGCGACGCCGGAAAGACCGTGAACTCGCTGCGCGCACCGAGGATCTCGCCGGTGACCGCGTCCAACTCCTGGATGCGCTCGACCTCGTCGCCGAAGAACTCGACGCGGTACACCTTCTCCTCGTTGGCGGGCACGAGGTCGACGACGTCGCCGCGGACGCGAAAGCGTAGGCGGGCGAGGTCGTAGTCGTTGCGCTCGTACAGCATCTCGGTGAGCTTGCGGAGGAAGACCTCGCGCCTGATCGACTGGCCCTTCTCGATGTGCAGCGACTCGCCCATGTAGTCCTCGACCGATCCGATGCCGTAGATGCAGCTGACGCTCGCGACCACGAGCACGTCGCGCCGCGTGAGCAGCGACTGCGTGGAGGAGTGACGCATGCGGTCGATGTCGTCGTTGCGGCTCGAGTCCTTCTCGATATACGTGTCGGTGCGCGCGATGTAGGCCTCGGGCTGGTAGTAGTCGTAGTAGCTGACGAAGTACTCGACGGCGTTGTCGGGCAGCAGGCGCCGAAACTCCGCGCACAGCTGCGCCGCCAGCGTCTTGTTGGGGCTGAGCACCAACACGGGGCGCTGGAGCTGCTCGACGACCCAGGCCATCACGTTCGTCTTGCCGCTTCCGGTCACGCCGGCAAGGACCTGCTGGGTCAGGCCTGACTGCACGCCCTCGACCAGCTGGGCGATGGCCTGCGGCTGGTCGCCGGCGGGCTTGAAGGGTGCGTCGACACGAAAACGGTTGGGCATTTAGAGTGTCCCGCCCCCGAGGCTCCTTGCATCTTCGCGTCCTAGGCGGCCGGGCGCCTGCGGCGCTGAAGCCTGCGTCAAGGGGCCCGGCGCTGCGTCGTCGCGCATTTCGAATGCGCTCCTAGCCGCGCCACCCTTTCCTTGGCTCCGGCCGCCGATGCCGCGAATCTGCTTCGGATCTCGGGGTCGTGACACTCTGGGATTTTCAATTCTAAGGCGCACAAACGTTCGGCGGACGTTGGCGAGCCAGGGCGTTACTTAAGCGGAGGGTCGAGATGAAAGAACAGATCCGTGGCAAGGCAGAAGAGCTCAAAGGAAGGTTCACAGGGAACCGGGCCCTCGAGCTGAAGGGCCGGGCGCGTCAGGCGGTCGCCAACGTCAAGCGCGGCATGCAGCGGACGTTTCGCGGCGAGAGCGAAAGGCACCGCGAGGAGCGTGGCCGTCAGCAGTTATGGTAGGGCGAGGATCATCGCCTCGACCGTGGTCCCGGCGCTGATCGCCTGGTCGCCGGCCGGCACACGCACGAGCGCGTGAGCTCCGGCCAGTGACATCAACCGCGAGGAGGACTGGGAGCCGGTCGTCTCCGCGACCAGCTCTCGGCCATCGCGGCGCAGCCTGACCCTCTGGTACTCCGTGCGCTCGGCGGTGGGTTTGGCGTCGTAGCCGAGGCGGACGGGCAGCAGCGGGCGCTGCAGGTTCGCGAAGCCCTGCATTTTCCTCAGCGCCGGCCGCACGAACACCTCGAAGGTGACAAGAGACGAGACGGGAAACCCGGGGAGGCCGAAGGCCACCTTGCCACCCTCGAGCGTCGCAAACGTAAACGGCTTGCCCGGCTTGAGCTTCACGCGGCCCACGTGCACCGTGCCGAGCGACTCCAGCAGCGGCTTGACGAGGTCGTGCGTCCCGACGGAGACGCCACCCGATGTCACCATCGCGTCGGCGTGCGCCAGCGCGCCCGTCACGAAACGGCGGAGAGCCTCGGCCTCGTCGGGCGCTATGCCGAGCACCTCGACCTCCGCGCCCGCCTCCCGCAGCGCGGCGAGCAAGGCCCAGCGATTGGAGTCGGGGATCTGGCCGCGGGCCGGGGTCTTCCCCACCTCGACCAGCTCGTCGCCCGTCGACATCAGCGCCACGCGCGGCCGGCGGTGCACCGGCAGGAAGGCGCGACCGGTCGCGGCCGCGATCCCGATCTCCGCCGGGCCGAGCTGTGTTCCGGCGCGCAGTATCAGCTCGCCAGGGCGCAGGTCGGCGCCGACCTTGTGAAGGTTGGTGCCCTCGCGCAGCTGACCCGGAACCGTGACCTGCTCGCCCACGACCGTCACGTCCTCGACCATGACGACCGTGTCGGCCCCATCTGGCACGACACCGCCCGTGAGAATTCGCGCCGCCCTGCCCGGCGCCACGCTCCCGTCGAAAGGGCGCCCTGCGGCCGACTCGCCCAGCACCCTGAGCGTCCTGCCCGCGTCCTCCGCGCGCACGGCGTAGCCGTCGACGGCGCTCGAAGGAAAGGGCGGCAGCGGGGCTTCGCCGAACAAGTCCTCGGCGAGCACCCGGCCGGTCGCGTCCGCGATTGCGACGCGCTCGACGCCCAGCACCGGCGTCCGCTCGAGGACAAGGGCCGCCGCCTCGTCGGCGTCGATCAGCGGATAGGTAGACGCGCGCAAGCTCTACCTATTCATAGCGAAGCGCGCGGGACGGGTCCTGGCGTGCTCCACCCAGCGCCGGCAGCAGACCGCTGACCATGCTCAGCACCGCCGCGAGCACAACCGCGATCAGCACCACCGGCACGTCGATGCGGAACACTCCAAAGCCGCCGGAGCTGACCGACTGCGTGAGCCGGTCGACCGCCTCGTTGCCGAGGCGGCTGAGCCCGACCGCCACCAGCGCGCCGACGAGGCCGCCCGCGAGCCCGATGCCGAGCGCCTCCGCGAGGAACAGCAGCAGGACGTCGCGCGAGCGAGAACCCAGCGCCTTCAGCACGCCGATCTCCTTCGTGCGCTCGAGCACCGCGGTGTACATCGTGTTCGCGATCCCCAGACACGCGAGCAACAGCGCCACGATTGCCAGCCCGAGAAGCGCGACGCGCAGCTTGCCGAGCAGGTCCTCGAAGTTGCGGAACTGGTCGCCGAAGGTCTGGGTCTGGAAACCCAGCTCCTGCACGCGCTGGCGCAAAGCCTCGACGTTGAGGCCCGAGTCGGCGAGCAGCGTGATGCTGGCGTACTCGCCGCCCTTCCATCCGTTCGCGAGCGCGAGGTTGTTCCAGTACGCGCGCATCAGGCCGTAAGGCGCGAGCGCGCCCGGCGCACCAGCGGGCACGTAGTTGTTGGAGACGATGCCCACCACGACGAGGTTGAGGACGATGGGCCTGGAAACCGGGTCGTGCACCAGCGCCGGCACGAGGCCGCCGGACGTGGCGCTGAACTTGACCTGCTTGCCGACGGCGCCGTCGGGCGACCGGTAGCCGAGGGCAACCGCTTCGCTGTCCGTGAGCAGGATCTCCGACGAGGACTCAGAGCTCGGAAGGCGTCCCGCGCTCACGGTCGGCAGCGCGCTCGATCCGGTGAGCAGGGGGAGCGAGACGAGGGCGCCCGGCGGATTCGCTGCCGGCGTGGTCACGCCGAGGGGCGGCGTGCCGGCGGCGAAATTGCCGTTCATCCCTATCTGCCCCCATGCCGCTTTGACGTGCGGCAGCTGGGCGAGCGTCGACATCGTGCCCTCGCTGAAGGCGGGCGTGGAGCTGTCGGACACCGGGTAGACCGCGACCTGGTGGACCTGGCTGGTGACCAGCGCGGGCGAGTTCAATGCGTCCTGGAGGCCGCCGGCGAGTGCGACGATCAGGCTCAGCGCGGCGATGCCGATGGCGACGCCGGTGGTGGTCAGGATCGTCCGGAGCGGCCGCCGTCCGGCGCTGCCGAGACCGAGCTTGAGGGTGTCGCGCCAGTGCATCCGCGGCGCCGGGTCGACGGGCTCCTGGCTACGTACGGTCGGCTTGCCGGAGTCGAGCTCGATCGCCCGCCCGTCGATCATGCGGACCACGCGGCGGGCGTGGCGGGCGACCTCGGGGTCGTGGGTCACGAGCACGACGGTCGCGCCGCGGCGGTTGAGGTCTTCGAGCAGGTTGAGCACTCCCTCGCCGGCCGTCGAGTCCAGGCTGCCGGTGGGCTCGTCGGCGAGGATGAGGCCGGGCCGGTTGGCCAGGGCGCGCGCGACGGCGACCTTCTGCTGCTCGCCCCCGGACAGGCGACCGGCGCGCGTGCGGGCGCGGGCCGCCAGGCCGACGAGGTCGAGCAGGTGTCGAGCACGCTTGCGCCGCTCCTCGATCTCGATGCCGGCCAGGGTCATCGGCAGGGCGACGTTGTCCTCGACCGACATCGAGGGGATGAGGTTGAACGTCTGGAAGATCGTGCTCACGCGCTGCAGGCGGTAGTCGGAGAGATCGCGGTCTCGGAGCTCGCCGAGCGGCAGACCCGCCCCGTAAACGTGGCCGGTCGTCGGGCGGTCGAGACCGCCCATCAAGGAGAGAAGCGTGGTCTTGCCGCAGCCCGACGGCCCGACGATGGCCACGAACTCGCCCGGGCCGACGTCGATGGTCACGTTCTGCAGGGCGCTGACGTGGGTCTCGTTGCGGCCGCCGAACTCGCGGGTCACCGCGTCGAGGCGGAGTCCCACCGCCTGTCCGAGGAGGTCGCGGAACTCGTCCGGCCCGGCCTCGGCGGCCGGCTGTAGCGCCGGCGGCTGCGGTGCCGGTGGCGACTCGACGACCGCCACCACGGGCTCCCCATTCTGGTGGGCCTCGCCGCTCTGCCCGTTGGTAGTCTCCGGAGCCACGATCGTGGCCAGGGCCGCGGCGGCTTCGGCCTCGCGGCGCGTGCGCCGGCGGCGGCGCTTGGGTCCGCTTGGCTCGATCGGGTCCGTCACGGCAGTGGCCACCCCAGCCCTCCTTTTCCGCAGTCTACGGGTTCGCGACCGAGTTACTTAACGGTCAGCGGCCCGGTTTCGCTACCTGTTTTTCGAGCCAATTCATGTATTTCGACGAGCCGCCGTCGATCGAGAGCTGGAGGATCTCGGGAAGCTCGTATTCGTGGTGGCTGAGGACGAACTCCTGGACCGCCTGGGCCTGGGATTCGAGGGTCTTGACCAGCAGCAGCGCCTCGTGCTCGCGGCGGAGCTGGCCCTCCCAGTAGTACGTCGAGGCGACGGTCGGCACCACCGAGCAGCACGCGGCCAGGTGAGCGACGACGAGGGCCTCGCCAAGCCGCTCCGCGTCGTCGCGGCCGCCGGTCGTGACCAGGATCAGGACCGCCTTCTCTCCTTCCCCCACGCGGCTATTGTCCCAATTTTTTCGGACGGTCCAGCCAGACCGTGCCCGCGAGCAGGGCGATGGCGCCGAGGATCAGCCCGCCGACGACGTCCGACTCCCAGTGCACGTCGAGGTACAGACGGTCGAAGGCCACGACCACGATCACGGCGATCGCGCCGATCACAGCGATCAGCCGCACGGGGGGCGAGGGAGAGAGCCGCCGGATCACGAACGCGATCAGGCCGTACACGATGACCGCGCGCAGAACGTGGCCGCTGGGGAAGCTGTTGCCTGTCGCGGCGGTCGACGTGAACGACTCGGTGACGCTCGGGCCGTCGGTCTGCGCCAGCGAGCGCGGCGGCTGCAGGTGCTGCAGGTTGAGCTTGTAGAAGAGCTCGAAGGCCTGGGCGGCGATGAAGACGACCGACACGAGAGCGTCGGAGCCGAAGCCGCTCCGCCACAGGTAAAAGGTAAGGCCGATCATCAGCACCGTCGTGAGCTCCAGGCCGCCGAGCTCGGCGATGGCCTGGAACAGGCCGTGCAGCGATGGCTGCCACGCGTCGTGCATCGCCCGGGCGACCTGGAGGTCGAGGCCCTGGAACGCCCCGGCGGTGACGGCGATGGTCAGAGCGATGAACGCGACGCCGAGGACGACGATGGCGATCAGACGGGCGGTCAGGGGCGTTACCGCTGGCAACGGCGACAGAAGACCGTGGTGCGGCCGGCGATGCGCACGGAGCTGAGCGGCCGGCCGCAGTTGAAACACGGCTCGCCCGCGCGCCCGTACACCAGCAGCCTTTCCTGCTGCCCGCCGACCTCGCCCCACGCGTCGCGGTAGGTGTCGACGGAGCTGCCGCGGTTGGCGATCGCGAGCACGAGGGACTCGCGCAGCGCTTCGTGGAGCCGGCGCGCGGACCGCTTGCTCACGGTGTTGGCGAGCAGGGTCGGCCGCAGACGCGCGCGGTGCAGCGATTCGTCGGCGTAGATGTTGCCGACGCCGGCGATCGCCGTCTGGTCGAGCAGCACCGCCTTCAGCGGCGCGCGCCGGCGTCGCAGCTCGCGGTAGAGCTGCTCGGCCACGTAGTCGGGGTCGATGGGCTCGGGACCGAGGCGCGGCATCTTCTTCGCCGTGAGCAGCGCGTCCTCGGTGCCGAGGAGGAGCCGGCCGAAGCGGCGCGGGTCGCGATAGCGAAGCTGCCGGCCGTCCTCGAGGAAAAAGATCGCGTGCGTGTGCTTCTCGAGAGGCGCGACCTCATCGACGAGTCGCAGCTGCCCGCTCATACCGAGGTGCACGACCAGCACGACGTCTGAGGAGAGGTGGATGAGGATGTACTTCCCTCGCCTCCCCACCGACTCGATCTTCATGCCCGTGACTGCGTCGACGAACTCCTCCGGCTCGGGATGGCGAACGATCGTTGGAAAGCTCAGCTCGCAGCGGACGATCGTGCGTCCCACGAGGTGCGGGCGCAGGTCCGCGACGATCGTCTCGACTTCGGGCAGCTCAGGCACAGGGGCGATAGTCCGGACCAACTGACCTTCCCGGTGACCTGAGTGGCCGATAGTCCGGACTATCGCCAACAGCCGGCGGCTCAGGCACGGACGACCGCGAGCTTTTTCATGTCCGCCCAGTTCGGGCCGACCTTCATCTCCACCTCGATCCCGGTCTCGAGCTCGTATGCGCCCGTCATCACGCGCGGCACCTTCTCCGCGAACTGGTCGAGCTCGCTGCGCGGCACCTCGAAAAGCAGCTCGTCGTGCACCTGCAGGAGCATGCGGCCCTCGATCTCGTCCGCCTCGATCTCGCGGTGCAGCCGCACCATCGCGATCTTGATGATGTCCGCGGCAAGCGACTGCATCGGGAAGTTGATCGCCATCCGCTCCGCCGCGCTGCGCAGCTGGTAGTTCGGCGAGCGCAGGTCCGGGATCGCCCGGCGCCGGCCCGTCGCGCTGACGACGAAACCTTCCTCGCGCGCCTTGCGGCGCACGTCGTCGAGGTACTCACGCAGGTGCGCGTACATCGACCAGTACTGGCCGAGGAACTCGCGCGCCACGTCGCCGGTGATGCCCAGCTGCTGCGACAATCCGTACTCACCCTGCCCGTAGATGGAGCCGAAGTTCGCGACCTTCGCCAGCCGGCGCTGGTCGGGCGTCACGCTCTCGAAGGGGACCTTGAAGACCGCGGCCGCGGTCGCGGTGTGAATGTCCTGACCGGCGGCAAACGCTTCGAGCAGCCTGGGGTCGCCGCTCAGGTGGGCCGCGATGCGCAGCTCGATCTGTGCGTAGTCGGCGGAGACCATCACGTGGTCCGGCCGCCCCGCCTTGAACGCGCGCCTGATCCGCTGCCCGAGCTCGGTGCGGATCGGGATGTTCATCAGGTTCGGGTTCGATGACGACAGGCGGCCGGTCGCGGTGCTCGCCTGGCCGAACGACGTGTGCACGCGACCGCTCAGCGGATCGACCAGCTGGGGCAGCGCGTCGACGTACGTCGACTTCAGCTTCGACAGCTGGCGGTGATCGAGGATCAGGCCGATGATCGGGTGCTTCTCCCGCAGCGTCTCCAGCGTGTCGGCGTCGGTCGAGTAGCCGGTCTTCGTCCGCTTGCCGACCGGCAGGCGAAGGTCTTCGAACAGCACCTTGGCCAGCTGCTGCGGCGCGTTGAGATTGAACTTCTGGCCGGCGACCTCCTCCACCTCGGTCTCGATGGCGGTGAGCTGCGCGCCGAGCTCCTCCTGCATCTGCTTGAGGTACGGGACGTCGATGGCCACGCCCTCGGTCTCCATGTCCGCGAGCACTCCCGCGAGCGGCAGCTCGATCTCGTGGAAGAGGTAGTCGACACCGAGGTTGCGCATCTCGGCCTCGAGCCGCGGCCGCAGGTTGATGATCGCCTCGGCACGGCGCGCGGCGAACTCGGCGGCGTCGTTCTCGGCGATGGCCGAGGGCTTGCGCGCGGCGCGGCCGGTGCCGAGCAGCTGCTCCGTGCTGACGAGCTCCACGCCGAGGAACTCGCGCGCCAGGTCTTCGAGACGAGGGTCGCGCGAGCCGGCGCCGAGAAGGTAGGCGGCGAGGAACGTGCTGAAGGCCCAGTCGCGCTTGCCCCCGCCGAGCGAGCGCAGTGCGAGCTCGGTCTCCTTCGGGTCGTGGCCGGAGATGGGCCGGCCGGAGAGCGTGCTCGCGACCGCGTCCATCGCCTCCGGCTGCGCGGCGTAGAAGGTGCTGCCGTTGGTCGAGACGCCGAGCCCGAGAATCCTGCATCCGCGGCCCGTGCCTTCGGTGAAGGTGAAGACACCGACGTCCTCGCCGGTGCTCTCGAGGAGGCTCGCCGCCTCGGTGGGGTCGTCGACGATGCGCAGGCCCGCCGGCCGCGGCGCCGGCTCGAAGGCGAGGCTGGGCTGGACCGGCACCTGGTCCGGCGGAGGAAAGCGGCTCAGGAGCTGGCGGAACTCGAGGTCGTCGAACACCCGCCGGGCGTGGTCGTAGTCGTAGCGTGTCCAGCGCGCTTTTTCCAGCTCTAATTCGACCGGGACGTCGCGGACGATCGTGACCATGCGCTTGCCCAGGCGCACCTTGTCGGCGTTGGCCTTCAGCGAGGTCTTCAGGCGGCCTTCGGGGAGCTCGTCGACCCGGTCCAGCAGCGCCTCCACCGACACGTAGTCCTGGACGAGCTTGGCCGCCGTCTTGTCCCCCACTCCCGGCACGCCCGGGATGTTGTCCGAGGTGTCGCCGCGCAGGGCCTTGAAGTCGATCAGCTGGGGTGGCTCGAAGCCGTAGCGCTGGCGGACCTGGTCGGGGCCGTAGACGAAGGTGTCGGTGATGCCCCGCCTGGGCACCAGCGCCTCCACCGACTCGGTGACCAGCTGGAGGCAGTCGAGGTCGCCGGAGACGATCGTGACGGCGTGGCCGCGCTCCTCGGCGACCCGGGCCAGTGTGCCGATCACGTCATCAGCCTCGAACCCCTCGACGCCGTAAATCGGGATCGAGAAGGCCCCCAGGATCGTCCTCACCATCTCGATCTGGGGCCGTAGATCTTCGGGCATCGCCCGCCGGCCGGCCTTGTACTCCTTGTACTCCTGGGAGCGAAAAGTGGGCTTGCCGAGGTCGAAGGCGGCGATGGCGAACTCGGGCCGCGAGGCCAGGACGATGGCCAGCATGGAGGTGAACCCGTAAGCGGCGTTGGTCACCCTTCCGTCCGACGTGCTCATCGGCGGAAGGGCGAAAAAAGCCCGGTAGATGAGGCTGTGGGCGTCGATCAAAATCACGCGCCCGCGCCGACCCTTCGCCACGTCCAAATGTTACGGAGGCTGAGTTCGACACCCTCAGGGGGGTACGCGCGTTCAATAGGAGGGATGCGGAGGACCGAAGGCTAGAATGGACCCGAGGATGAAAAACCTCGTCGAGGTGTCCGTGGACAGCATTCGCATCCACATGCCGACGGCACAGCACCTCGTGATCCTCAAGGAGAAAGAGGCAGACCGCTACCTCCCGATCTGGATCGGCTCCTTCGAGGCGCAGGCCATCGCGACCAAGATCTCGGGTAACGCTCTCGGCCGTCCGCTGACCCACGACCTGATGGCCACCGCATTCGGCGACCTCGGCATCAGCGTGAAGCGCATCGTCGTCACACGCCTCGCCGACCAGGTCTTCTACGCGCGCCTGTATGTCAAGCAGAACGGCCGCGACCTCGACTTTGACGCGCGGCCGTCCGACGCGATCGCGCTCGCCGTCCGCGTCGAGTGCCCCATCTTCGTCGCTTCCGAGGTGATGGAGACGGCGGGCATTATCCCCGAGGCGGACGAGCTGGAAGGCGACAAGGACAAGGCGGAGACCGTCGTCGACGAGGAGCGCCTCGCTGTCTTCCGCGACTTCGTCAACAGCCTCGACCTGCCCGAGCTCCCGGACGAGCCGGGCGCCAAGGATGAGCCCGGAGCCCAGGACAGACCAGGAGGACGCCCCGGCCGGGGCTGAGCGGATACGCATCTGAGCGGCGAGCTCGAGCTCGCCTTGCGCGTGGTCATCGCCCTCGCCCTTGGCTTGATCCTCGGCGCCGAGCGCGAGTTTCGCGGCCATCCTGCCGGCCTGCGCACGATGGCTCTGATCTGTACAGGGTCGTGCCTCTTCACCGGGCTGGGCCTGCTGCCTGAGTTCGGCACGCGCGTCGACCCAACGCGCATCGCGGCGCAGATCGTGACCGGCGTCGGCTTTCTCGGGGCCGGCAGCATCCTGCGCCAGGGCGAGGAGGTGCGCGGTCTCACCACCGCGGCTTCGATCTGGGTGACGGCGTCGATCGGCATGTCGGTCGGGTTCGGTTACTACGCCGTGGCGGTCTTCGCGACGGTCCTGGTCGCGGTCGTCCTTCTGGGCCTCAAGCCTCTCGAAGACCGCGTCTTCCCGCAGCGGCGGAACCGGCGGCGGAACGATCCTGCACCGCACGAGCCCCCGGAATGACCGCCCCCAAAGTAGCGATCGTCACCGACTCCACAGCCGACCTTCCGGCCCAGCTGGTCAAGACCCGCGGCATCACCGTCGTGCCGCTGACACTGAACTTCGAAGGCCGCTCACTGCTCGACGGCGTCGAGATCCGGCCGTCGGAGTTCTACCGCAAGCTGCCGAACGCGACCACGCATCCAACGACGTCGCAACCGTCGCCGGGTCGTTTCGCGGAGGCATACGCGGATCTTCTCAACGAACACTCCGAGGTCGTTTCCATCCACATCTCGGAAAAGCTGAGCGGCACGTACGCGTCGGCGGTGCAGGGAGCGGAGATGGTGGATGCGAGCCGCGTGCACGTCATCGACTCGCAGCTCGTCTCGATGTCTCTGGGTCTGCTGACCCTGGCGGCGACCGAGATGGTCACGCAGGGTGCGGACGCGAGCGCCATCGCTCGACGGGTGATGGAGATGCGCGAGCAGGTGCAGACGTATTTCTCCGTCGCGACACTGGAGTTTCTGCGTCGCGGCGGGCGCATCGGCCGCGCGAGCGCGATGCTCGGCTCGGTCCTGCAGGTCAAGCCGGTGCTGTGCATCCGCGACGGACTGGTCACGCCGCTCGAGCGCGTGCGTACATTCGACCGCGCCCTGCGCCGCGTCATCGAGCTGACGCGCGAGGTCGACCGCGGCAAAGGCCTGTGCGTCATCGTCGGCCACGCCGACGCGGAGTCAGACGCGGAGCGCGTCGCGCGTGAGCTCGAGCCCCACACGGAGACGCTGATGATCCAGCCCCTCGGACCGGTCGTCGGCGCTCACGCCGGCCCTGGCGTCGTCGGCGTCGGGTGCTATCCGGCCGACCTCCTGCCGCTGCACATCAAGGGAGCCGCCAGAGCACAGACTCGGGCGTGACCGATTTGGTGACGCGGCCTTCGACCGCGAGGGCCTGCAGGTGCGCGAGGCCTTCCTGCAGCGCCAGGCGCTTCTCGTAGAGGTTCTCGCGCGGACCCCACAGGTCGACGGCGACCTGCCACCCGCTCTTTTCGCGTCGATCGAGAATCTCGAGGACCTGGTCGAACCTCCGCATGTGGTGAGACGTCAGCGCCTCGACGCGCTTCTTGACGTTGGTGAAGGGTCGGCCGTGCGCCGGCAGCACCAGCCTGGGGTCGAGCGCAGCCATCCTCTTCAATCCATCGAGGTAGTCGTGCAGCGGATCGGGCGTGCTCTGGGGATGCAGGCCGATGTTGGGCGAGAGGTCGGGCAGGATGTCGTCACCGGCGAAGAGCAGGCCCGCGGCGCCGTCGTGCAGGCAGATGTGCCCGGGCGAGTGGCCCGGCGTCCACTCCACCTTCACCACGTGGTCGCCCATCTCGATGAGCTCCGCGCCGTCCAGCTGCACCGATGGATCGGCGGGCGTGACGACCTGGCTCAGCGCCCGCTGCGAGTTGCTGAGGACGTCCGCGTCCTCGTCCGGGACGCCGTTGACCAGCAGGTACTTCCTCACCTCCTCGACGAGGTGGTCGAGCTCAACGTAGCGCGGGTGCACCAGGGGAACCTCGAGGCGATGCATGTAGAGGTCCGCGCGTCCTTCGCCGGCGAGCATTCCGGCGGCGCCGTAGTGGTCGGGGTGGATGTGCGTGACCACGAGGCGGCGGATCCGGGTGGCGCCCAGCTGCTCGAGCGCGCGCTGGATGGCGTCGAGCGAATCCTCCGAGCTCATCCCGCAGTCGAGGAGGTCGACCTCTTTGCCCGCCCGGAACATGAAGACGTTGACCAGGCCGTCCTCGAAGGGGATCGGCAGGCGCAGCTCGAAGACGCCGGTCGCCACCTCGCTCAGGGCGAGCTCGATCGCCATTGCGGCATTGTCGCCGACCTCCTGGCCTCCGACTAAGATGAGTAGCGAACGGTACTCGAACGTACAAAAGACGAAGACTGCATCAGGGAGGAGCCGATGTCCGAAGTCCAGATGACCCCCGACCAGATCGTCGAGGCGATGCCCGACTACCTGATCCCAGAGAAGGCCGGCACCACCAACGCCACGATCGCGTTCGACCTCAGTGGTGAGGGCGCGGGCAAGTGGTGGGTCCGGGTCAGGGACGGAAAGGCCGACTCGGGCAAGGGCGAGCCGCCCGACGAGCCGAAGCTGACGCTGATGGCGAGCGTCGACGATTGGGTGAAGATCATGACCGGCAAGCTAGACGGCACCACGGCTTTCATGCAGGGCAAGCTGAAGACCAAAGGCGACCTCGGCCTGGCGATGAAGATGCCGACGATGTTCCGAAGGCCGAGCTAGAAGCTAAATTTCCACGTCTCCAGCCGCGCTCCCATCTCGGACTCGAGGTCGAGCAGCCCCGAGTGCAGGTCCATGATCACGACATGGTGCGGGGTCAGCGCGATCCGGCGCCCATCCTGAAAGCGCGCGGCCTCCTGGGCGTTGCCCCACTCGATCGACTGGAGCTGGGAAGTCGTCTTCAGGTTGTCTGACACCCAGCCGGACAGGTCGGAAGCACTGCCGCGCTCGTAGGTCGAGACGATCATGAACGCGAAGTCGCCCGGACACGGGCTCGAGCCCGCCGGCCGAGAGCTTCCGCAAGGAGCGGGGGTTGGAGGCGCGTAGGTGATGTCGAATGTGAGATCGAGGCCGGCGGGGCTCTGGCTCGACTGCGCCCGCTCCGTGTAGCGCCAGGTTCCCGGGTAGCAGAACCCCCATCCCGCCTGCGGATCCTCGTAGCCGTGGTCGCCCTGGCTGCACTTGAGATCAGCGCCGATCTGAGGTACGCTCGGCACCGGCCGCGGGCCGCTCGCCGGTTGGCAGCCGGCGAGCGCGAGAAGCGCCACCACGGCCACGACTTCCGGGGGAATTGGCAGCGGGGTTCGCATTCGGCGACTAATTGTGCGGGAGCGGGTACGCATCCTGATGCAGGCGTTCTGACTCTCAGAATCCAAACGTCGCCGAATTCGGTAATGAGTTTGGAAGGGGGTTTTGCGAATGGCCATCAAGAAGACCGAAAAGGCTCCAGAGGAGAGGCTGGAAGCCGACAGGAGACTCCTCGAGCTCCTGGCCGCGCAGTGCGGCGAGGAGGCGGGGCTGCACCGACCGCTCAACGACGTGGTCGGTGGGGTGATCACAGGGATCCCCGAGGAGACGGACCTCGCCCAGGCGCTGTCCGACCGCGAGACCAGCGACATCCTGGTCCATCTGCTGGACCAGAACCGGGAGCAGGTCGAGCGGGCCCTGGAGAGGCTGCGCGAGGGCACGTACGGGGTCTGCGAGGGCTGCGGCCGGCGCATCCCCGAGGCCCGGCTGCGCTACCAGCCGGCGGCCACGCGCTGCGTCGAATGTCAAGCCCACTGGGACCGTCTTAACGGCCGGACAGCCTAAGACTTGTTCTCCAGGCCCCTCCCCATTCATGGGGAGGGCAAGGGAGGGGGTGTCCGTAAGGCAATAACCTAGCCTCGCTGTGGCGCAGGTCCCTTGGAAGTGGATCGCCCTCTTCGCCGCCCTCAAGCTCGCAGTCACCCTGTCCGTCGCCAACCGCTACGGCTGGCACGGCGACGAGCTCTACTTCGTCGCCGCCTCCCGCCACCTCGACCTCGGCTACGTCGACTTCCCGCCGATCGTCCCCCTGATCGCCGCCGCCGACCAGGCACTTGCCCCGGGCTCCCTGGTCGCCTTCCGCCTCCCGGCGGCCCTGGCCGGCCTGGCCGTCCTCGTCCTGGCGGCGCTGATCGCCCGCGAGCTAGGCGCGTCGACGCGTGCCCAGGCCTGGGCGGCGCTCGCCGTCTTGCTCTCCCCTGTCTTCCTTGGCTCCAACGCCCTCTTCCACACCGCGAGCTTCGACCAGCTGGCGTGGGCCGTCGCGCTGCTGCTCTTCGCGCGCCTGCTGCGCACGGGGGCGCAGCGGCTGTGGCTGTTCATCGGGTTGGCGGTCGGGATCGGCCTCGAGACGAAACTGACCATGGCCGCCCTGCCGGTGGCGATGTTCATGGCCCTCCTGGTCTCCAGCCGCCGGTCGATGCTGCTGTCGCCCTGGCCGTGGATCGGCGCCGCCCTCGCGTTCGTCGTCCTCCTCCCCAACCTCGCCTGGATGGCCACGCACGACTGGATCAGCGTCCAGTACGTGCTGTCCCACCGCGGCCACACAGACGGCCCGTTCGCGTACTGGTGGCAGCAGGTCCTCGTCTTCTTCAACGTGGTTTTCGTAGTGCCCACGGTCGCGGGGCTGGTGACGCTGCACCGGGACGAGCGCTTCCGGCCGCTCGTCTACGCGTCGACCGCCGTGCTGCTGATCTTCTTCGCCACGGGCGGCAAGTCCTACTACGCCGCCCCGATCTACCCGGTGCTGTACGCGGCGGGCGCGATGTGGCTCGACAGGCTGCTGACGACCCGGCTGCGCGTCGCCGCATTCATGACCCCGTCGGTGGCCGTCGGCTTGTTCCTGGCGCTGGCGGTGCTGCCCATCGCGCCCACTCCGAGCGGCCTGTTCGCGGACGAGGTCGGCTGGCCGGACCTCGCCCAACAGACGGCGAGCGCCTACGACAGCATCCCCGCCGACCAGCGTGCGAACACGATGGTCCTCGCGCACTACTACCAGGAGGCTGCCGCGATCGACTTCTACGGCCCGGCGCTCGGACTGCCCAACGCGGTGAGCCCGCACCTGACCTACTGGTACTGGGCGCCGCCACGCATGAATCCGACCACGGTGGTGATGATCAACTTCACGCTCGACGAAGGAAACCAGCTGTTCGACACGTGCCGCCAGGTGGGCACGGTCACGAACTCACTGGGCGTCCACAACAACGACTACGGCGCGCCGATCATCGTGTGCTCCGGCCCGCACCAGCCGCTGTGGCAGGTATGGAGGTCGCTTCAGACCCTCGACTGACGGCCGCGGAGCGCGCCCACGCCCAGCACAACACCGGCCGCGATCATCCCAACCCCGATCCAGAACCACTTCATGTCGCCGGTCATGAAGCTGCCTTTGATGTAGCCGAGTCCCTGGCCGACCCACACGAGCCCGACCAGGAGCAGCAGCACGCCGAGGACGGTTAGCCCGTTTCTCATACGCCGCCGTACACGACCGACTTTTCCTCGGTGTACTGGAGGTACGCCTCGACGCCGTGCTCCTTGCCGAAGCCCGACTGCTTGGTGCCGCCGAACGGCAGCTCGTCGTGCGCGATCTGCAAAGCGTTGACCCACGTGTAGCCCGCCTCGAGCTCCTCCACCGCGCGGTGCGCGGCCGCCATGTTCGTTGTCCAGATCGACGAGCCCAGGCCGTACTGCGAGTCGTTGGCCAGGCGCAGGCCTTCGTCGAGGTCCTTGATCTTCCGCACCGGCAGCGCCGGGCCGAAGACCTCCTCGCTCCACATCCGCGCGCCGTCGGGAACGTCCTCGAGGATGGCCGGCTCGATGAACCAGCCGCGCTCGTACTCACCGCCCTGGGGCCGTCCGCCGCCGAAAACGACCTTCGCGCCGCGATCGACCGCGTCCTTGACCTGAGCCTCGACCTCGGCGCGCTGCGTCTCGGTGTGCATCGGGCCCATGCGGCTGTCCTTGTCCATGCCGTTGCCGGGCTTGAGCTTCGAGGCGCGGGCGACAAGCTTCTCGAGCAGCGCGTCGTACGCGCTTTCCTGCACGTACAGGCGCTTGACGGCGAGGCATGCCTGTCCGCAGTTGAAGAATCGCCCGACCGAGATCGCGCGCGCGGCGCCCTCGAGGTCCGCGTCGTCGAGCACGATGCACGGGTCGCTGCCGCCAAGCTCGAGGGTGACCTTCTTCAGCCCTTCCGCCGCGCGTGCCATCACCTTCTTGCCCGTGGGCGTCGAGCCCGTGAGCGCGATCTTGCGGATGAGCGGGTGGGAGACGATCGCCTCGCCGGTCGCCTGGCCCAGGACGACGTTGACGACGCCCTCCGGCAGTCCGCCTTCGATCAGCGCCTCGATGCAAGCGAGGGTCGAAAGAGGCGTCGTGCTCGCGGGCTTCAGCACGACGGTGTTGCCCGCCGCGATCGCGGGCGCCACCTTGTTGGCGGCGAGGGTCAGCGGGAAGTTCCACGGCACGATCGCGCCGCAGACCCCGATCGGTTTGCGGATGACGAGCCCGTAGGTCGTCAGGTCCGGCAGGCGCACGTGCTCGCCATGGATCTTGTCGGCGAGGTCGGCGAACCAGCCGATGTTCTCCCCGAAGCGCTGCGCCTCGATCCGCGATTCGAGCATGGTCTTGCCCTGCTCCTTGGTGAGGATCGGCGCGATGTGCTCGACCTTGGTCAGCATGTGCTCCGCGGCCTTGTGCAGGATGTCGGCACGCTTGTTGGCCGGCAGCTTCGACCACGTGGTGAAGGCCCTGGCGGCCGCCTGGGCCGCCCGGTCGACGTCCGCGGCGTCGCCGGCGGGGACCTCGTCGACGACCTCACCGGTGGCCGGATTGCGGACCTCGTACGTCTTGCCGGACTCGGCCTTGGTCCGTTCGCCTTCGATGATCATCGTCGCCATTCGCGGCACCCCCGTTCGGTTCGTAGTTTCAGTACTCCGATAAGGTTATCGGGTTCCGTATGGCGGTCAGACTGGAGAAGCAGGGCGCGGTCGGAGTGCTGGTCCTCGACCGTCCGCCCGTCAACAGCTACGACTACGCGTTCCTGAGAGAGCTCGCCTCAGCGATTGACGACGCACGTGCGGACGAAGAGGTGCGCGCGGTGGTGGTCACGAGCGCGTCGGAGAAGTTCTTTTCCACCGGCGCGGACGTCAAGGCCTTTGCAGCCGGCACCACGCGGTCGCGGCTGATGACCCCGCTGCTGGCGCACGAGACGTTTCGCAAGATGGAGAACACGCCCCTCGTCTTCATCGCCGCGATCGCGGGGCACTGCCTCGGCGGCGGCCTCGAGCTCGCGCTGGCGTGCGACATGCGGTTTGCGGCGGAGGGCAGCTATCAGATCGGCCTCCCCGAGACCAACCTGGGACTGTTTCCCGGATCCGGCGGCACGCAGCGACTGCCGCGGCTGGTCGGTCTAACGAGGGGGCTGGACATGATCGTCAGCGCGACCACGCTGAACCCGGAGCAGGCGAAGGACATGGGTCTCGTCGACCGGTTGTTTCCAGACGCCGCCGCGTGCCGCGACGGAGCGATCGAGTACGCGACGAAGATCGCCGCCGGGCCGACCATCGCCCTGGGCCACGCCAAGCTCGCGGTGCAGCAAGGCTTCGGCGCGCCGCTGGACCTCGGCCTGGCCATCGAGCGCGAGGCCATCGCGCGGGTGTTCGTGAGCAAGGATGCGGAAGAAGGCATCAAGGCTTTCGCCGAGAAGAGGAAGGCCGACTTCAAGGGCGAATGATTCCGTGATAGGCTCTCGCGTGCGGATTTCTATCCAGGAGGTGGCGTTCTGATGGTTGAAGTGATGAACCGTTGCTCCCGGCCGTCGGCCCCCTCCGAAGTGACAGCAACTCCACCCGCTTAACTCCAGGCCCCTCCCCATTCATGGGGAGATCAAATAGCGAAAGCGCGCGGAAGCGCGCCGTCGTTATCGCGCTCGGCGCGCAGGGAAAGGGTGGGGGTGCGACTCCGGAACATCGGACCGATATGTCCACTCGTCATTCCGGAGGATTCAGAGTTGTCTCATACCCACTTCCAGCTCGCCTCGCTGGGCTGGGATTCCCGTTTCGCTGAGAAGTTCATCGAGATCGCACCACCAGGCGCCGTGGCCGCACGCGTGCTCGCGGACTACGGCGCGAGCTACCTCGTCCACGACGGCGACGGCGTGCAGCGCGCCACCGCCCGACACGTCGACCCCACGGTCGGCGACTGGGTGGTGCTAGACGGCAGCGAGATCGGCGGCGAGATCCGCGGCATCGTCGAGCGCCGCACAATCTTCTCCCGCCGCGCCGCCGGCAACGAGAACCGCGAGCAGGTCCTGGCGGCGAACGTCGACGTCGCCTTCATCGTGGCGGCGGCGACCGACGTCAACGTGCGCAGGATCGAGCGCTACCTGACGATCGCCTGGCAGAGCGGCGCGGTGCCCGTCGTCCTGCTGACCAAGGCCGACGTGGCCGGCTCCGTCGACGCACTGCGCGCCGACATCGAGGCGGTCTCCGCCGGCACACCGGTGATCGTGACGAGCAGCGTCACCGGAGAGGGAATCGAGGCCATCGAAAGCCACCTGCAACCCGCCCGGACCGGCGTCCTGCTCGGGCCGTCCGGCGTCGGCAAGTCGACCCTCATCAACACGATCCTCGGCAGCGAGCTGCTGCGCACCCGCGAGATCCACCAGAAATCCGGCGAGGGCCGTCACATGACGAGCCACAGGCAGCTCGTCCAGCTGCCCGGCGGCGGCATGATCATCGACACCCCGGGTCTGCGCGAGGCGCAGCTGTGGCAGGGCGAGGAAGGAATCGAGTTCCTGTTCGAGGACATCGAAGGCCTGGCGCTGGGCTGCAAGTTCAGCGATTGCGCTCACGACACCGAGCCGGGCTGCGCCATCAAGGCCGCGCTGGCCGATGGAACCCTGGACCCCGGCCGGCTGCAGAGCTATCGCAAGCTGCTGCGTGAGCTTCGTTCGATCGAGGTGCGGTCGAGCGCGCGCCTGCAGAACGAGGACCGCAAGAAGTGGAAACGATTGGCCACGGCCGCGCGCGAGCGCGCGCGGCCGTGAGTCGTGCCTACTTTCGGTGGTGGCGGATGCCGTCCCAGAACGGCACGTAGTCGTGGGCGATCCGATCGAGCACCTTGTCGGCCTGGGCCTGCGTGATCACTTGGTGGTCGACGAGCACCTCGAGCCGCGGCTTGAGGTTGACCGCGAGCTTGGCGGCGAACTGCTCCTTGGTCACGCCCTTGTCCTTGGCCAGGTCGGAGACCTTCTGGCCGGCCCTCAGGTCCTTGGCGAGCTGCTCGGGCTTCAAGCCGAGGATGTCCGCCTCGGACTCGATCACCGCCGCGCGGATGGCGCGGCGGTCGGAGTGCCTGTCGTTTGCCGGCTGAGTGGTGCCGGTCGCGGTCGGTGACGTCGGAGCCGGCGACGGGCTGGCGGCGCTGACGACGCCGACGCCCAGAAGCGCGGCGACGCCCGCGGCGCCCACGGTCTTGACGACGATTGCTGCTAGCGGGTTCATCGTTTTCACCTCAACAGAGATTTGGTGACGACGACGATCGCGGACCGGTGTCAGACGCCCGTTGTGCCCGGGTCAGCCTTTTGTAACAGTCCAGAATCCCTCGGGGTCGAAACGCCGGATGGCCGCGAGCTCGGCGTCTGTGGGCGCTGACGTTTCAATTACGTGCGGCGCGACCATCAGGTCCCAGCCGGTGCGCTCGCGCACCTCATCGACGCTGTGGCCCGGATGCACGGTCTCCAGGTACGCCTCGCCGCCGCCTTCTGGAAACCGCAGCACGGCGAGCGTGGTGATGATGGCGACGGGTCCGCCGCCGAGAAGTCCATTGCGCTTGCGCCATCCAGGCGAACCGTCGCCGTAACCCGGCGACGTGACGAACGAGACGCGATCCACGAGGCGGCGCTTCTCGTGGCTCATCAAGGTCACCCAGCGCCGGCTGAGGATCGCGATGTCGGCGCCTCCCCCGCTCCCAGGCAGCTTGACGCTCGGCCGGCCCGGGTCACCGACGTACGAGGTGTTGAGGTTGCCGAAGCGATCGACCTCCGCGCCGCCGATGAAGCCGAGGTCGACCTCTCCCTGGGCCATCAGCGCCATCGCGTTGGACATGCGCGTCGCCCAGAGCGCCCCCGTCACGTTCGGCGGGTCGCCCATCGTGCCGAGGAACCCGGACGCGGGCTGGTCGCGCATGAGGCCGACCTCGAACAGGCCTCGCGCGGCCGGGGCGTGCGAGTTGCGTGCCACCGCGTAGGCGAGGATCGGCAGCCGCATGCCGACGAAGACCAGGTCACCGTCGCGGATCTCACGCGAGGCGACCGCGACCATCAGCTCCTGAGGGGTGTACGAATCACTCATCGGCGAAGTTCGCGGGAACCGACGGTCGCTGCCCTTTGATCCGGATCGCGTCCAGGTCGATCTTCTGCACGTAGGACTCGCGGTCAGGCAGGTCGAGCACCCACTCGCGCATCCACGACTCAAAGCCCTCTTGTGTGCGAGATCGCTCGGCGTAGTCGCGGTAGAAGGCGTGGTCACGCTTGAAATGACCCTGCACCGGCGAGGGATGGGCGCCGCCCGGCTCGGGCACGACGGCGACGACCTTCGTCTCCGGGAAAAGAATCCGGTTCGGGTCGCTCAGCGTGACGCTGGGATCGACGAGCTCCTCGCAGCTCACGATCACGCGCCCGGCCGCGAGCCCCGCCTCCTCGGTGATGCCGAGCGGGCCCCACGCGTGCGCGCGTCCGTGCTCGTCGGCGCGCTGCACGTGGACGATCGCGACGTCGGGCTTCACCGCGGCGACGTGAACGACGCCATCCCCGGCCGCGAGACCCGGGTTGGTGCGGAGGATGTCGCTGCCGAGCAGCGTGAGCGTCGGCAGGCTCGGCACGTTCCACGCGGCCGCCCACAGCGCGAGGGAGATCGAGAAGTTGGAGTGGTCGTGGACCTCGATCGACCGCGGCACTCCGTCCTCCGTCGCGCGGCTGTAGCAGTGGCCGAGCCCCTCGGACACGTTTCCGACCCACGCGGCGGTCACGCGGCGCACGCAGCCCGCGCCGATGAGCTGGTCGAACAGCGCGTCCGAGATGGGTCCGACGAGCTCGAGGTCGCGCCGCGACTGGCGGATGATCTCGTGCCCGGCCGCGAAGGGAATCAGCGGCTCGAGCGCGGTGCCGAGCGCGACCGTCGCGCCGTCGGGGACGAACCGCTCGATGGCCTCCGCCATCGACATGACCTTATTTATTGGGCGATCGACTCCACGTACGCCCGGTAGTTGCGCTCCAGCTCTGTCATCGAGTCGCCGCCGAACTTCTCGAGCAGGGCGTCGGCGATGACAAGGGCGACGACCGCCTCACCGATGACGCCTGCTGCCGGGACGACGCACACATCGCTGCGCTCGTAGTGCGCCTCGGTCTTCTCCTTGGTGTTGAGGTCGATCGATCGCATCGGCTTCTTCATGGTCGAGATGGGCTTCAGGGCGACGCGCAGGTCGATCGGCTCGCCGTTGGTGACGCCGCCGGTCAGCCCGCCCGCCCGGTTGGTCAGGTGGCGGAAGCGACCCTCCTGGTAGTCGATCTCGTCGTGAAACTCGGAGCCGCGCCGCGAGGCGCCCTCGAAGCCCGCGCCGAACTCCACGCCCTTTACGGCGTTGATCGAGAGCACCGCCTGGGCGAGCCGGCCGTCGAGCTTGCGGTCCCAGTGCACGTAGCTGCCGAGACCCGGCGGCACGCCACGCGCGACCACGCGAAACGTCCCGCCCAGCGTGTCGCCCTGCTCCGCCGCCTCGTCGATGGCCGCGACCATGCGTGTCGACGCCTCCGGGTCGGGGCACCGCACCGGCGAGCGCTCGATGTCCTCCTCGGTCAGGACGTCGGGATCGCAGCCCTCGAAGCCGATGTCGATGGTGCCGATCGACTGCGTGAAGCTGACGACGTCCATGCCGAAGTGGCTGAGGAGCTTGCGCGCGACCCCGCCGGCGGCCACGCGTGTCGCCGTCTCGCGCGCTGACGACCGCTCCAGCACGTTGCGGATGTCCGTGTGGCCGTACTTGAGCGCGCCCGCCAGGTCGGCGTGCCCTGGGCGGAGCCTGGTCACGACCTTGGGCTCGAAGCCTTCCTTCGAGGCGGTCATCTGGCCGGTCCAGTTGACGTGGTCCTTGTTCTCGAGGACGAGAGTGACCGGGCTCCCGATGGTGTAGCCGCCGCGCACGCCGCTGACTATGCGGGCGACGTCGGTCTCGATCTTCTGACGGCCGCCGCGGCCGTGGCCGCCCTGGCGGCGCGCGAGGTCGCGGCGCAGGTCCTCCTCGGAGATCTCCAGGCCCGAGGGCAGGCCTTCGATGACCACGGTCAGCTGCGGTCCATGTGACTCCCCAGAGGTCAGAAACCTGAGCACTGACGCGATGATAGGGCCCTTGCCGAGGCCCCTCGAAGTAGCCCTGATCGACGTCGGCGGCACGCTGTGGCCGAATTCGTGGCCGATCCGCCAGGCCGACAGCGACGGCCGGCGGAAGCGTGTGGTCGCCGCGATGGACGGCCACGACCCGGCCGTGATCGCCGCCCTTGTCGACGACCTGCTGCGCAGCAGCCGGCCGGGAGACGAAGCTAGGACCGTCTCGACCGAGGCGAACGTCATGGTCGGCGCCGACGAGCTGATCGCCGGCTGCCTGGACCGGCAAGGCCTCCCACCAGCCCCCTCGACGATCTCCCGCATCCGGCGCGCCATGGCCATCCCGGTGGACGAACGGTTCCAGCCGCTGCCAGGGGCGGCCGAGCTGCTCAGGTCGATTCGCGAGCTCGGCCTGCGCAACGTGATCGCGAGCAACACGTACTGGCGCGACGCGGACAGCTACTGGGACGACTTCCACCACCTCGGCATGGCCGGCTTCATCGACGGCATCGTTACCTCGGTCGACGCCGGGCACCTCAAGCCGCACCCGGCGGTGTTCGAGATGGCGGCGCGCTTCGCCGGCGTCCCGGCCGGCCGCTGCGTCGTGATCGGCAACCGCGAGGAGAACGACATCGAGCCGGCGCTGGCGCTCGGCATGTGGACGGTCCTCGTCTACCCCGACGATCCGAAGCCCGAGCGCAGCCGCGCGCACGCCGTCGCGCCGGACCTGTGGGCATGCGCCGAAGCGGTCAGGGATATGCTCGAAACGGATTGAAGAACGAGATCCTGCGGGACGTCGAGCGCGTGGTCCTGTCACTGAACGTCAACGGCGAGACCAGGCAGCTGCTCGTTCCCGTGCACAAGACGCTGCTCGAGGTCCTGCGCGAGGACATGCAGCTGACCGGCACCAAGCACGGCTGCGAGCTCGGCGAATGCGGAACATGCACCGTGCTCGTCGATGGCAAGCCGCACCTGAGCTGTCTGGTTCTGCCCATCCAGATCGACGGGCGCGCGATCACCACCGTCGAAGGCATGGCCTCGCCCTCCGAGCTGCACCCTCTGCAGACGGCGTTTGCCGAGCTCGGCGCGGCGCAGTGCGGCTACTGCACTCCGGGCATCCTGCTGTCGGCGCGCTCGCTGCTCGAGGAGAATCCGCGGCCTTCCCGGGACGAGATCAAGGAAGCCCTTGCGGGGAACCTATGCAGGTGCACCGGCTACACGAAGATCCTCGAAGCCGTGGAGCTGGCGGCGGAGAGGATGGGGTGAGCGAGACAAGAGTCGTCGGCAAACCTCTGCCGAAGGTCGACGCCGCGACCAAGGTCACCGGCCGCGCCGTGTACGCGGACGACATGCTCCCCGCGCGCACGCTGCACTGCAAGATCCTGCGCAGCCCGCACCCTCACGCGCGCATCGTCTCCATCGACACGTCCACGGCCCGCCGCATCCCCGGCGTCCTCGCCGTGATCACCGGCGCGGACCTGCCCGTGAAGTTCGGCATCCTTCCCGTCACCCAGGACGAGCGCGCCCTCGAGCACGAGAAGGCGCGCTACGTGGGCGACCCGATCGTCGCCATCGCAGCGACCGAGGAGGAGATCGCCGCCGCGGCGTGCGACGCGGTCGAGGTCGAGTACGACGTGCTCGAGCCGGTGATGTCGATCGACGCGGCGCTCGAGAGGCCGAAGGGCGAGCGCATCCAGGAATACGGCGGGCCGAACAACATCCACAAGCTCGTGGCGCTCGAGTTCGGCGACGTCGACGGCGGGTTCGCGCGCGCCGACCACGTACGCGAGGACGTCTTCTTCTACCAGGGCAACACGCACCTGCCGATGGAGCAGCACAGCGCGATCGCCACCTACATCGACGGCAGGGTGACGTTGTGGTCCTCGACGCAGGTCGTGCACTACGTCCACCGCGCTCTGTCCAAAGTGCTCGAGCTGCCCATGCACCGCATCCGGGTCATCGGCGCCGCGCACGGCGGCGGGTTCGGCGGCAAGACCGACCCCTTCGCGCACGAGATCATCGTCGCCAAGCTGGCGATGCTTACCGGCCGTCCGGTCAAGTGCACGCTGACCCGCGAGGAGGTCTTCTACGCGCACCGCGGCCGCCACCCCGTGCTGATGTGGGTGCGCACTGGCGTGACGCGCGACGGGCGAATCACGGCGATGCATTTCCGCAGCGCGCTCGACGGTGGCGCCTATGGCTCTTACGGCGTCGCCTCTACCTTTTATACGGGCGCGCTCCAGACCGTCACGTACGACATCCCCGCCTATCGCTTCGAGGGCTGCCGCGTCTTCACCAACAAGCCGCCCTGCGGCCCCAAGCGCGGCCACGGCACGCCTCAGCCCCGATTCGCGCTCGAGCTGCACCTGGAGAAGCTCGCGCGCGACCTCGACATCGACCCGGTCGAGATGAAGCGGCGCAACTTCGTCAAGCCCAACACGTGGACGGTGAACTGGCTGCGCGTCACGTCGTGCGGCCTCGAGGAGTGCACGGAGAAGGTGATGGGCGCGTCGCGCTTCCGCGAGCGCAAGCGCACGCCGGGCCACGGCATGGGGTTTGCCATCTCGAGCTACCTCTCCGGCGCGGGCACGGCCATCTACTGGAACGACATGCCGCACTCCGAGGTCCAGATCAAGGTCGACCGCGGTGGAGTCACCGCGTACTGCGGCGCGATGGACATCGGTCAGGGCTCGGACTCGGTGCTGGCGACGATCGTCGCCGAGGAGCTTGGCCTGCAGCCAGCGGACGTTCGGCTGGTGACCGCGGACACCGACACGACGCCGATCGACCTCGGCTCGTACTCCTCGCGGGTCACCTTCATGGCCGGCAACGCCGCGCTGGAGGCGGCGCGAAAGATGCGCGCCCTGCTCGTCGAGGCGGTCGAGGCCGCAGGCAAGCGGTACGAGGATGTCAGCTTCGAAGAGGCGAGCGTGCTCGGCGAGGCGCGTTTCGGAACCCTGACCACGGCCGGCAGCTACACGCCGCCGAAGATCGCCGGCCCCTACAAGGGATCCGGTGTCGGCCCGAGCCCGGCGTACAGCTATTCGGCCTGCGTCGTCGACATCGACGCCGACGCTCGCACTGGTCTCGTCAAGGTCAACAAGGTGTGGATCGCCCACGACGTCGGACGGGCCATCAACCCGCTGCTCGTGGAAGGCCAGGTCGAGGGCAGCGTTTATATGGGGCTCGGCGAAGCGCTGATGGAGGAGCAGGTCTTTCGCAAGGGCCTGCACAAGTGGCCGTCGATGCTCGAGTACAAGTCGCCGACGTTCCTCGACATGCCCGAGGTCGAGACGTTCATCGTCGAGACGAACGACCCCGAGGGGCCCTACGGCGCCAAGGAGGCGGGCCAGGGCCCGCTGCTTCCCGTGCCGCCGGCGGTGTGCGCCGCCGTCCACGACGCGCTGGGCGTGTGGATCGACGAGATCCCGGTCACGCCGGAAAAGGTCATCGAGGCGCTGCGCCGCAAAGAGAAGGGCGAGCCCGCGCGCTACGGCCCGCCGCGTTTCCCGTCGATCCCTTATCCAGAGACGATCAAGGTCGATGGGCCCGTTGGGCACCAGGAGGGGACTTACTGATTGCTCCGCCTGCCTCGGTTTAAGTACCTGCGGCCGAAGACCGCACGGGAGGCGGCGACGATGGCGGCCGAGCGCGGCCCACGCGCGATGTTCGTCGCGGGCGGCACCGACCTCTACCCGAAGCTCAAGCGCCGGCAGTTCGAGGTCGACACGCTCATCGGTCTTGACTTCCTCACGCGCCGCATCCGCAACGGCTCCACCGAGTGCGTTATCGACGCCGGGGTCACGCTGAGCGTCGCGTCGCGTGATCCGCACCTGAACCACGGTTTCCGCGGTTACGCGGAGGCCGCCGGGCTCGTGTCCTCTCCCCCGCTCCGCAACGCTGGCACCATCGGCGGCAACCTCTGCGTCGACACGCGGTGCAACTACTACGACATGACGTACGAGTGGCGGAAGGCGGCGGGCTTCTGCATCAAGAAGGACGGAGACATCTGCCTTGTCGCACCTTCGAGCCCGCGGTGCTGGGCGGTGTCGTCATCGGACACGGCGCCGATGGCGATCGCGCTCGGCGGGGTCGTCACCCTCGTGGGAACTGACGGCGAGCGCGAGCTTCTTGTTGCGACGCTGTACAGGGACGACGGCATCGAGTACATGGCCAAGCGGCCCGAGGAGGTGGTGACGAGCCTGCGCCTCCGCGTCGAGCCTGGCACACGCACCGCCTACGTCAAGCTGCGGCGTCGAGGCTCGATCGACTTCCCGATCGCCGGCGCCGCGGTCGCGATGCGGATGGACGGCGAGACTGTCGCGGGCTGCCGGGTCGTGCTCTCGGCGGTGGCATCTCACCCACTCGAGGCGGACGCCGCTGCCGCCTTTCTTAAGGGCAAAACCTTGACGCCGGAGACGATCCGGGAGGCGGCCGAGCTGGCCGCGAAGCCGGCCAGGCCGCTGGACAACGCCGACCTCAGCCACTTCTGGCGGAAGCGGATGGTGAGGGTGGTCGTGGAGCAGGCGCTGCAACGTGCCAGCGACCAGCCAATGGGGCTCGGTGGTTAAGCTTTCAGGTCGGTATACACGGTTGCTTCATCATCCATACATCCAGAAGGGCCAGGGAATGGTTGAGTACGCGCTCATCCTCGCCCTGATCGCGCTGATCGTGATCATCGCGTTGATCGCGACCGGCGGCCAGCTCGTCAATGTCTACTCCAACATCACCGCCACGATGTGCAACTACCACGTGGGGTGCTGAGCCCGGCTCATAGGCCCGATCGTGGCCAGGGCATGGTCGAGTTCGCGCTGATCCTCGCCCTCATCGCCCTCGTGGTCATCGTTGCCCTGCTCCTGACCGGCGCCCAGGTCACCAACCTCTACTCGAACATCACCGCGACGATGTGCAACTACCACGTCGGGTGCTGAGGGTCAGGTAACGGGAACCCCCGCCGCGGCCTGCACCGCGCGCATGGCGTTCTGCCGCACAGTCTCCATGTCGTTACGGGCGAGCGCGTCGGCCGGAAATATCGCGTCTGTAAGTCCGATCGCTTTCACACCCAGGGCCAGGTAGGCGGGCACGTCTTCGATCGTGACGCCGCCCGAGACCCAGATCGGCACGCCGCCCATCGGCCCGGACAGCGACTTGACGTAGAGCGGTCCGCCGACGGGAGCGATGGGAAAGACCTTGACGAGCGCGGCGCCGGCCAGGCGCGCCTGGTAGATCTCCGTTGGCGTCAGCGCCCCGAGCACGCACAGGATGTCGTGCTCGCGGCAGGCCTGGCCGACCTCGGGCAGCACCACCGGCGTGACGACGAATGACGCACCCGCGGCCTTGGCCTCCTTCACGGCGCCAGGGTCCCAGACGGTGCCCACGCCGATCGGATGAACGTTGCCGGTGGTCGCGATCAGGCCTTTGACCAGCTCGAAGCACGAAGGGACGGTCTTGGTGATCTCGATCGTGCCGATGCCGGCCTCGAGGGCGGTCAGGCATGCCTGGAAGCCGGCGGCTTCGTTCTCGGTACGCAGCACGCCGCAGAGTCGGGTGGGGAAGACCTCGGCGATGCTCCGCAAGCGGGACTGATTATCCCAATACCCCGCCCAAATACCTCGCTCCTCGCCCGCCAATCCCGGCCCCTCACCCCCCACCCCTGCGCGCAGAAGCGCGTTGAGGACGGCGCGCCAAAGCGCGCTTCGCCACCTGATTGCTCCCCGGAGGGGAGAGGGGACGTGCCGTAGACCGCAGACTTATTTATGCTGGTACATACGTATGACCGGGGCGACCGCGACGGAGAGCACCCGAGATCAGATCATCCACGCGGCGGCTGAGTCGCTCCTGGAAAACGGCTACTCCGGCACCAGCGTCCGCGCCATCGCTTCCAAGGCGGGCGTGGCCATCGGCAACCTGCAGTACTGGTTCCCCACCAAGTCCGAGCTCCTGGTCGAGGCCTGGCGCTACCTCACCGCCAAATCGGTCGAGGAGCTCCGCCAGACCCTCAACCAGCTGACCGACCCCCTGGTCGTGCTCGAGATCGGGGTGGAGTCTCTGTGGGACTCGCTGCGACGCCTGGGCGACGTCCAGCTCGCCGCGTTCGACCTCCTGGTCCAGGCACCGCGGACCGAGCGCCTCCGCGCCTACCTGCCCGAGCTCTTCACCCGCTACCGCGAGGTCATCCAGGAGCAGCTCGACCGCCTCGAGGAGGACGGTCGGATCCGGCTCACCGTCCCCCGCGACGTCCTGGTGCCCCTGGTCCTCAACACCGTGCTCGGCTTCGGCCTGTACTACGTCGTCACACGCGACGACGAGTCCTGCGTCCGCGCGCTTTCCGCCTTCCGTCAGCTCGCCGGCAGCATGGTCGAGCCCGTTCCATGAGCGTGCAGATCCGGGTCCTCGAACCCGAGCTCGACCGCCTCGAGGGCCTGTGGTCCGACGGGCTTTCGGACACCTACCACGCCTACCTCGACCAGATCGATCAGCCCAAGCTCGCGCTCGCGGCCGCCCTGATCGAGGTGGGGCTGAGGCTGCAGGGCCTTGGCGGTCGCGCCGCACCCGCGACGACGCTGCTCATGGGCGACCTGTGCCTGGCCCGGGGCTCGCGCCTGCTGGCCGACCACGCCCCGCTAGCGGTGCAGGTTGCGTTCGCGCGCGCGATCGAGCTGCTCTCGTCGAAGGCGGCGTCGGAGGAGCCGGCCCCGCCGGCGCGCCAGCTGCTCGCCGCGTCGCTCGGCGCCGCAAGGTGAGCGCCAACCGCCTCGAGTTCGCGACAACCTCCGCCACCGAGTTCGTCGACATCACCTCGCGAATCCAGGAAGAGATCAGCCGAGCGGGGCTGCGCAACGGCCGCGTCCACCTGCAGTCGCTGCACACCACCCTGGGCCTTGCGGTGAACGAGAACGAGCCGCTGCTCCTGAGCGATTTCAAAGGCCTGCTCGAGCGCCTCGCACCCGCCGGCGCGGGCTACGAGCATGACGATTTCGCGCGCCGTTTCGACATCCGAATCGACGAGCCGGTGAACGGTCACGCGCACTGCCGTCAGCTGCTGCTGAGCCCGTTCGCGACGCTGATGGTCGAGGATGAACAGCTGGTCCTCGGCCGGTGGCAGTCCGTCTTTGCCGTCGAGCTCGACGGCCCGCGCCGGCATCGCGCGCTCGCGATCCAGCTCGAAGGTGAGTTTGCGACCCAGGGTCGCGAGACGGCCGAGTCGCTCGTCGAGATCGAGCTGGCGCGCCAGCTGATGGTCGATCCCGAGCCGATCGCCTCGCCGATGCGCCGGCTGGTCGAGGCGGGCGGCAAGCGCCTGCGCCCCAGGCTCGTGCAGCTCACCTCGGCGATCGGCCCCCGCAACGATCCGCTGCGCGCCGCCGAGCTGGCGGCCGCGGTCGAGCTTCTGCACAACGCGACGCTGATCCACGACGACTACGTCGACGAGAGCACCCACCGCCGCGGCAGGCCGACGGTCGCCGCCGCCGAAGGTCCGGAGCGCGCGATCGCCGTCGGCGACTACTACTTCGCCAAGGCGACGCGCTTGATCGCGCAGATGGGCAACGCCGGTGTCACCTCGGCGGTGGCGGAGGCGCTCGAGGCCATCTGCGCCTCGCAGATCGACGACGTCGCGCTGCGCGGGACGTACCCCGGCGACCGCGAGTCGTACATGCGCGTGATCCGCGGCAAGACGGCTTCGCTGTTTTCGGCCGCGTGCGCCTCAGGCGCGCTGCTGTCGGAGGCGAACAGCGACGTCGTCGGCGCGCTGCGCCGATACGGCGATCTTCTCGGCACGGCCTTCCAGATGGCCGACGACGTCATCGACTTCAGCCCGACGTCCGGCAAGACCGTCGGCCTCGACATCAAGCAGCGCGTGCTGTCGCTGCCGCTGATCTACGCGGCCGAGGACCGAGTGGTCGGACCCGAGGTGCGCTCCCTTCTCGCCGGGTCGCTGGGCGACGCGGAGGTCGGTCGCGTCACCGAGCTCGTCACCTCGACCGACGCGCTCGCGCGCGTGCGCGAGGAGGCGCGGTCCCTGGTCGAGGCGGCCGTCCGCGAGCTCGACGCCGTCGAGCTGGACGGGCTGCGTCCTGCTCTTGTCGGCGTCGCCCGCTCAGCGGTCGACCGAAGCTCCTAGCTCGCGAGGTTGTAGGTCACCGCGACCGTCACCGTGACGGTCTGAGTCCCGGGCGCGACCTGGAAGCCGCCTCCGGCTCCGCCCTTCCCTCCGCACTGGTCGCACGCGAAGCCGCCAGTTGTCGAGATGACCTCGGACACGCCGACCAGGCCTCCCAGGTGGTGGCCCGACAGGCGGGCGTAATCCTGCGCCTTGGTGCTTGCGTCGGTCATGGCCGCCGCGCGCGCGCTCTTGAGCATGGCGCTCTGGTCGGCGACGTACAAATTGACGCCGTTGATCTGCAGGTCGTTGCCGACGGCGTCGACTGCGACCTCGGTGAGCGGCGTGATGTTGTTGATGCTGCGCACCGTCACGGCGACCGAGTTGTTGGCGGTGTAGCCCGTGATGTTCTGCGGGCAGCAGTTCGTCTGCGTCTGGATCCAGATCGACGCGGTCTGGATGTCCTTGTCCTGCACGCCCTGCCGGTGAATCGCGTCCAGGAGCCTGGTCATGTCGGCGCTAGCCGCCGAGACGGCGTCGCGCACTGTCGGCCGGGTCGCGGTGACGCCGAGGACCAGGCTTGCCTGGTTGGGTGTGCCGGAGCCGTTGCCGACGCCGACGACGGTGATGGTGTTGCCGGTCGACGACGCGGCGAGGGTCAAGGTCTGCGCCGGCGGCGTGCTCACCTCGGTCGAGCGCGGATGGGCGATGACAAGAGCGGTGACGGACGCGGCGAGAGCCGCGATGAGGACTCCGCAGAGAACCAGCAGACGTGTATGCGCCGACATCATTTTCGATGTCCTCCGTGACGATCTGACGTTTGCTGCTAGAACAGGTCGCAGCGTCGGACGGTTACTGCGAGCCGGAAAGAATTGCCACGGTGCCCAGCGCGAGCCGATGGAGGCGCACGTCCTTCCAGCCCGCCCGGGCGGCCATCTCGATCAGCTCGTCCGGCGTCCGGTACGAATCGACGGTGTCGCTCAGGTAGCGGTAGGCGGAAGGTTCGCCGGACAACAGACCACCGACCGCCGGCAGCAGCGTGCGCAGATAGAGGCGGTAGCCGGCGCCGACGGGGCCGCTCGGCGGGTGGACGAACTCGAGCACCACCGCGCGCCTGGCCACGCGGACCATCTCGCGCAGGCCACGGACGGGATTGGCGAGGTTGCGCAGGCCGAACGCGATCGTCGCGGCGTCGAATGTCGAGTCTTCGAAAGTCAGGTTGAGGGCGTCGCCTTCGACGAGCTCGAGCTCGGGATAATGTGAGCGCGCGACCTCGAGCATCTGAGCGCTGAAGTCCAGGCCCACCACCCGACCCCCGCGCGACAGCCGCGCGAGCTCCGCGGTGAGCTTGCCCGAGCCGCACGCAACGTCGAGCGCCGAGCCGCCCGGCCTCAATCCCGTCTCGCGCGCGGCGCGCCGGCGCCAGCCTCCGTCGGTCCCGAGCGATAGCACGGTGTTGACGCGGTCGTAGCGGCGCGCGATCCGGTCGAACATCGACCGGACTGCCGCGGGATCTCTCTCGCTCAGACCCGTTGCCAGACGGACGCGATGCCCTGGCCGACGCCGATGCACATCGTCGCCAGCCCGTACTCCGCATCGCGGTGCGCCATCTCCCGCACCAGCGTGCCGACGAGGCGCGCGCCGCTGCTGCCGAGCGGGTGCCCGAGCGCGATGGCCCCGCCGTTGACGTTGACCTTCTCCTCGTCCAGGCCGAGCAGACGGATGCAGGCCAGCGACTGCGAGGCGAACGCCTCGTTGAGCTCCACCACACCCATGTCCGCCGCCTCCAGCCGGGACTTCTCCAGCGCCTTGAGTGAGGAAGGCACCGGCCCGATGCCCATGTAGTCCGGATGGACACCCGCAGGCGCCGCCGAGACCAGCCTCGCGAGCGGCTTGAGTCCACGTTCCCTCGCCTTTGTGGCGGACATCAGCACGAGGGCCGTGGCGCCGTCGTTCAGGGGCGAGGCGTTGCCGGCGGTCACCGAGCCGTTCTCCGCGAACGCGGGCTTGAGCTTCGCCAGCGCCTCCAACGAGGTGTCGACGCGCGGACCCTCGTCCCGGCTGATGCCGTCGACAGCAACTATCTCTTCCGCGAGCCGTCCCGACTCTTGCGCCGCGATCGCCCGCCGGTGGCTCCGCAGCGCGAATGCGTCCTGGTCCTCGCGCGAGATCTCGTACTTCTGGGCGACCCGCTCGGCGGTCTCCCCCATCTGCAACGTGCCGTACATCGCGGCCATCTTCGGGTTCACCAAACGCCACCCGAGCGCGGTGTCGTAGACGGTCTGCGGCCCGCGTGGGAATCCGCCCGGCGGCTTGGGCATGACCCACGGCGAGCGCGTCATGCTCTCCACCCCGCCCGCGATCAGGATGTCCGCCGCGCCGGCCTGGATCTCGCGCGCAGCCGTGATCGTGGCCTGCATGCCCGACCCGCACAGGCGGTTGACCGTCTGGCCGGGGACCTCGACGGGGAAGCCCGCGAGGAGCAGCGCCATGCGCGCGACGTTGCGGTTGTCCTCGCCCGCCTGGTTGGCGCAGCCGAGGATGACGTCCTCGACCTCCTCAGGTTTCACGTGCGCGCGCTGGCACGCCTCCTTGAGCACGACCGCGGCGAGGTCGTCGGGGCGCATGTCCTTGAGCTGGCCGCCGTAGCGGCCCATAGGCGTGCGCGCCGTGGCGACGATGACTGCCTCAGGCATGTTTTCTCCCTCTCCCCGCTAGGGGAGAGGGTTGGGGTGAGGGGTCACTTCTTGGAGAGCGTCGGGGTGAGGGGTCACTTCTTGGCGCGGCTCGCGATGAACTTCTGCACGCCGGCCCCAAACTCGCCGTTCGCGACCTGCGCTTCCTGGAGGTACGACTCGAACTCGACCGCCTCTTCGTAGGTCGACTCGAAAGCCCGATTGATCGCGCGCTTCGCGCCGGCCAGGGCCTGGCGGGGCTGCGAGGCGAGTTCGTCGGCGAGCTCGCGTACCTCCGCCTCGAGCCGCTCGGCGGGGACGACGCGGTTGATCACGCCCAGCCGGTGGGCGTCCTCGGCCGAGAGCGGCTTGCCGGTGAAGAACATCTCGTACGCCACCGCTGAACCGGCGAGCCGCGGCAGCAGCCAGCTCGCACCCCCCTCCATCACAAGCCCGATGTTGATGAACGCCTCGGTCAGGTAGGCCTCGGGCACCGCGATCCTGATGTCGCACGCGAGGGCAAAGCTCGCCCCGATCCCGAGCGCCGGACCGTTCAGGGCGGCGATCACAGGCTTGGGCATAGTGTGCAGGCGGATGAACATCTGCCCGTACTCCTCGCGCAGGACTCTGCCGAGGTCTTCGGGCGTGCGGGCGTCCATGCCCTGGTCCATCTCGCCGATGTCTCCGCCCGCCGAGAACGCACGCCCGGTGCCGGTCAGGACCACGACCCGGACCGCGTCGTCGCGCTCCGCCTGCTTGATCGCGCCCGCGAGCTGCGGCCGCATCACCGACCCGATGGCGTTCAGCTTGTCCGGCCTGTTGAGCCGGATCAGCGCAACGCCGCCATGGTTGTGTACCTGCACGTGCTGCTCCGTTTCGACTGCCATCTCCCTACCTACCTTTGAACGCGCCTTTTCGCTTTTCCAGGAACGCGTGCATGCCTTCCTTCTGGTCCTCGGTCGCAAATAGAAAGTAGAAGCTCTTGCGCTCGGCCGCCAGGCCTTCCGACAGCGGGGTCTCGAACGCCTTCTGCACCGCCTCCTTCGCCATCCGCACGGCGAGGGGAGGCTTCTCGGCGATCTGACGCGCGAGCCGCCGGGCGACGTCGATGGTCATCTCCGCGGGGACGACCTTGTTGACCAGGCCGACCTCGTACGCGCGCTGCGCGCTGATCGGCGCGCCCGTGAGCATCGCCTCCATCGCGACGTACTTCCCCGCGGCGCGCGGCCACCGCTGCGTGCCCCCGGCGCCGGGGATGATGCCCAGGTTGATCTCCGGCTGGCCGAACCGGGCGGTGTCGCCGGCGATGACCAGGTCGCACATCAGCGCGACCTCGCAGCCACCCCCGAGCGCGTAGCCGTTGACGGCCGCGATCAGGGGCTTCTTGAAGCCCGCGAGCGGCGCCCAGCGTGCGGTCTGGTCGCGGAGCAGCTGGTCGACGGCTCCCTGGTTCGCCATGGTGCCGATGTCAGCGCCGGCGGCGAAAACCCTGGGGCCGCCTGTCAGCACCACCGCGCGGACGCTGTCGTCGGCGTCGAGGTCGGAGAGGGCGCCGGTGAGCTCGCCGATCAGGGCCGGGCTGAGGGCGTTCAAGACCTTCGGCCGGTTGAGCGTGATCGTTGCGATCGGAGCCTCGATCTCGACCAGGATGTGCTCGTATCCCATCCGGCCTATCATCGGCTAAATGCCGCAGGCCTCGGCGATGGTGCCAGCGACGAGAGATTTGGGGATCCAGGCTGCCCGAATGCTAGGCGCCGTCGAGCACGCGAGGGAGTGCATCACGTAGATGCGTGACCGAGCGCGCGCAGACGGCAACGAGGCAGGCGGGCTGCATGGGACCCAAAGATCCGTCGATGGTCACCAGCGCCGAAGCCGCAGCCTATGGGATTCGTACGGGCGGGTCGCGGACGACCTGCGGATCTCTGTCACCGACAGGTGCAACTTCCGCTGCATCTACTGCATGCCCGCCGAGGGCCTGAAGTGGCTGAAGCGCGAGGACATCCTGCGGTACGAGGAGATCGTCCGCCTCGCCCGGATCTTCGTCGACCGCTACGGCGTGCGCACGATCCGGATCACTGGCGGCGAACCTCTCGTGCGCGTGAAGCTCGAGGAGCTGATCGGGATGATCAACGCGATCGACCCGACCCTCGACATCACGATGACGACCAACGGCGTCCTGCTGCGGCAGAAGGCGCAGGCGTTGAAGGACGCCGGCCTCAAGCGCATCAACATCTCGCTCGACACGCTGCACATGGACCGCTTCAAGGAGATGGCGCGGAGCGACGCGTTCGACCGCGTGATGGACGGCATCACCGCCGCGCGCGAGGCCGGCCTGTGGCCGATCAAGCTGAACATGGTGGTCATGCAGGGCCACAACGACGACGAGGTCGTCGATTTCGCGCGGCTCGCGCGCACCGAGGGTTACGAGGTCCGTTTCATCGAGTTCATGCCGCTCGACGGCGACAACATATGGACGAACGAGCAGGTGGTGCCGAGCCGGCGGATCATGGAGCAGATCGAGGACCAGTTCCCGCTGGTGCCATTCAACGACACCCGGCCCGGGCCCGCGACGCGCTACACGTTCGCCGACGGCGCGCCGGGTGGGATCGGGTTCATCTCGTCGGTCAGCCAGGCGTTCTGCACGACGTGCAACCGCATCCGCCTGACGGCGGAAGGCGGTTTGCGTACGTGCCTGTTCTCACTGCACGAGACCCCGCTGCGTGAGCTGATGCGCTCGGGGGTGTCGGACGACCACCTCGGCTCGGTGATCGAAGGGGCGATCTGGCGCAAGGAAGAAGGGCACCTGATCAACAAACCGGGGTTTATCAAGCCGGCGAAGTCGATGTCCCAGATCGGCGGCTGACCCGAGCGATAGTCCGGACTATCCACCACTTTCGGACCGACAACCGGCCGATAGTCGGGACAAACGGAACATTCGGAGCCGGGCAGTGCTGCGGACGAAGACGGTCGACCATACTTTTCGCCGATGAGGATGCTGGGGGAGGCGGCGGCGGTGCTGCTGGTCGCTGGCGCGTCGTTCGCAGGCAGCGCGGCGCCGACCCACGCCAACGCATTCTTCACCGTGCCGCTGACGGTCACTCCGAATCCCTCATACGCGGGTCAGATAGTCAAGATCACGATCGACTTCAGCTCCACCAGCTGCACGCTGCCCGTCCCCAACCCGCCGTTTGAGATCTACTCGGTCCAGACCGCGTCGCCCACATCGTTCCCGACGCAGATCCTTGGCTACAGGCAGATCCCGACTTCCGGGTCTCGGATCCTGGTCATGTACACGAACGCGATCAATGTCGGCTTCAACCGCGTGAACGGCATGGGCCAGTGCGCCATCGTCTACAACCAGCCAGACGCCTTCGTCAACACGAACGAGTGGCATCAGACCGTCCTCCCCAGGCCGGCGGCTCCGCCCGCAACGAAGAAGGCGTCGCCGCAGATCAAGCCAACCTCACCCCCGCCCCCGGTCGTGATTCCTACCGTGCACATCCAGACGTTCAAGCTCGTTCCTGTGCCGGCGGACTTCCACACGGTTGCGGCGGTACGGGAGCCAGCTTCGCCTACCGTTCCAGCCGGCGGAGCGCTCGCGGCCCTCGTCGCGGCCGCGGTCGCCGCGGTGACGATCGGCGCATTGGGGCGCCGCCGGTCGCGGCGGCACCGCTAACCAGGGCACTCGACCGAGACCTTCACGGGCGGCCTCTAAGCTAGACCGCGTGCTCAAGCCCGACGAAGCGCCGCGACCCTACACCGTCACCGAGCTCGCCAACGAGATCCGCCGCGAGCTCCGACCCCTGAACGCGCTCCTGCTCAAGGGTGAGGTCAGCGGCATGAAGCGCGGCGCCTCCGGCCACTACAACTTCACGATCGGCGACGGCTACAACAAGCTGGACGCGGTGCTTTGGGCCGACGCTTCGCAGCGGGTCACCACACTCCCCGAGGACGGCCAGGTTTTCATCTTCCGCGGCAAGGTCGACTTCTTCGGCAAGATCGGGCGCCTCAGCTTCATCGTCGACCAGGTCGAGTTCGACGACGTTGGCAAGCTGCGCGCGCGGCTCGAGGAGCTGAAGCGCCGGCTCGAGCTCGAGGGCGCGTTCGACCCCAAACGCAAGCGCCCGCTCCCGTTTCTGCCCACCAACGTGGCGCTGCTCACGTCGCCGACCGGGGCCGTCATCAACGACCTCCAGGAGACGATCTGGGACCGCTATCCCAACATGGGCATCCTCGTCTACCCGGTGCAGGTCCAGGGGGGCGGCGCGCCGATGAGCATCGCCCGCACGCTGCGCCGCTGCAACGCGGAGAGGCTGGCGGACGTGATCGTCCTCGCCCGCGGCGGCGGCAGCTTCGAGGAGATGTACGCCTTCAACACGGAGCTGGTGGCGCGCGCGATCCTCGAGTCGAGGCTGCCGGTGGTGACCGCGCTCGGCCACACCTCCGACCGCACTGTCGCCGACCTCGTCGGCGATGCGGAGTGCAGAACCCCGACCGAGGCCGGCGCGCGCGTGGTCCCCAAGAAAGCCGACGTTCTCCTCCATCTCCGCGAGCGCCGCCGACGCCTCGACCGCGAGCTCAAGCAGCGCGTGGCCCGGTACGTCGAGCGTGTCGAGCGTGCGGCACGCGAGCTGGCGCGGCTCAGCCCGGTCGCCCAGGTCGCGCGCCGCGAGGAAGCGCTCCGCGACCGCCGGCGAAGGCTGGACAGCGCGGCCGCCGCCCGCCTTTCCAGGAGCGCCAACGCCCTTGCCGCCCGGCGCGCCGAGCAGCGGCTCGAGCGCGCGCTGGCCGAGAAGTTCGCCGGCGCGACGCGAGCGATCGCGCACCGGCGCGAGCGTCTCGTCGCACTCAGCCCAGACGGCGTGCTCGCGCGGGGCTACAGCATCACCCAGGACGCCGAGTCGGGCGCGGTGATCCGCGCCGCGATCCAGACCTCACGTGAGCGCCGTGTCCGCATTCGCCTCGGCAAGGGTCGCCTCGGCGCGCGCGTCGACGAGGTCGAGCCGTGAGCGAGGACCTCACCTACGAAGAGGCGCTGGAGAAGCTCGACAACCAGCTCAAGCTCCTGGAGGACGGCAACCTCTCGCTCGAGGACGCGTTGAAGGCGGTGGACGAAGCACGCCTCTACCTGAAGATCTGCACCGAGCGGCTGGAGGCCGCGCGCAAGAAGATCGAGGTCCGCGGAGAGACGGAACCTACGGAGTAGTAATCGCCTCCGGCGCGGTCGATTCCAGCTTCGCGTCCATGGCTCGCAGCCGCTGGCTGAGGTTCTTGATGAACTCGAGCAGCACCTCAGGGTGCTCGTGGACGATGGTGTGCAGCCGGTCGCGACGCAGGACCCGCACGGTGGTGTCGCCTGTCGCCTGAGCGCTGGCCGAGCGCGGCTCCTCGTCGAAGACCGACATCTCCCCCACCACGTTGCCGGGTCCGTGCCGCGCGAGCGTCACCTCGCGCCCTCCGTGGTCGAGATGGACGCGGATCTCCCCGTCGACGACAACGTAGAGCTCGGCGCCGACGTCACCCCGGCGGAAGACCGATTCGCCTCTGGCGTAGTGCCGGGTGACCATCAGGCGGTCGATGCTCGCGAGCTGCTCGAGCGTCAGGGTGCTGAACAGCGGCACCTGCTTCAACGCGATCAGCTCTTTCATATGGTCATTGAGTCCTTCCGCCGCCGCCGCCGCCACCTCACGGACCCATTTGTCCGGATGCGCGGCCAGCGCTGACAGCTCTCCGGCCGTCAGCGGCCGCGCAAGAACAGGGTCGAAGGATTCCGGTTCGAGAAGGCGCGCCAGCGGCGTGGCCAGCCAGCTCGGGCCGAAGTTTAACAACGTCTCCAACGCCTCCACCCTCGTCTGCGAGTGCACCGACAAGAGCCCGCGTTCGACCGTGGCGAACCCGCGCTTGCCGTGCAAGGCGCGCATGGCTGCGAGCGCCGAGCTCGCGGCGGAGCTGACGTAGTCGTCGAGCCCGATGCGCAGCAGGGCGTAGCCCGCGGCCGTGTCGCCGTCCAGCCTGCGCATCGCGCCCGAAAGCCGCGCCGAGAGCTGCGCCAGCTCGAGAGCGCTCGCGAGCTGGGCCTGCAGGTGCTGGCGGGCTCGCTGGTACAGCTCGGGGCGGCCGCTGCGCACGAGCGCCTCCACCGCGGCGGTCGACGTGTCGTCACGCCGGAGCAGCATCGGCAGGGTAAGGGCCAGCGCCTCTGGCGCCTGGGTGGCCATCGCCTCGGCGGCCAGGTGGCGGACGTCACGGTCACGGCCGGCAAGGCCCTCGGCCAGGGCCTCGGCGTAGGCCTGACGCCGGTCTGCCGGAGGCGTCCACCGCACGGCCTGGCGCATCGCCTCGCGCCGGACCTCCACGTCCCGGTCGCGCAAGCAGGCGATGAACGGCTCGGCCACGTCCGCGACCTGCCCCTTTCTGCGGGCAAAGCTCCGCAGCGCCTCGAGCCGGACGCCGGCGTCGGCGTCGCGCAGCGCCTTGACGATGGACGGGTCGTCGGCGACGAACGCGGCGGCCCACGCGGCCGCGGCGCGGTCCCGCGCCACATCTGACCTGGCGAGGGCGCGCAGCACGTCTGGGCCTCCGCCGGCGACCGCGGCCGCGGCGCGGACCCACCCGTCCTCGTCGTTCTTCGCCCGCTCGACGTGCACGGCGGCGATGCGGTCGGGCGGGGCCATCTGGAGCGCGAGCCTGCGCAGCACCGGGTCATCCGAGGCCAGGAGCTCGGGCAGCATGCCCACGAACACGTCCGGGGCAGCCTTGGCGAGGGCGGCGGCGGCGAACTCGCGCGTGCGGTTGTCCCCGCCGCGGACGAAGGCCTGGAGCTCCGCGACCTGGTCGGGTGTGGGTCGGCCGACGGCCTGCTGAAAGTCGGCCAGGCTCAGGGCGTGGGTGCGCAGCCGCGCGTAGATGGCGTCGACGTACAGCCCGCGCAACCGCCAGGCGGCGGCGAGAAAGAAGCCGGCGACCACGATGCCGGTGATCGCGAGCACCTCGACGTTCGCGCGACCCGCCAGCTGGATCAGGAACAGGCCGGCGCCGCTGACCAGCGCGGCGCCGGGCAGGACGGTGTTGTCGAGCAGGAACACGAGCCTCGGCACGACCTGCGCGGGCAAAGCCCCGGCGAGCACGTTCTGCGCCGGATCGTCCAGGCCGGTCTGGAGGCCATTGCGGACGATGAAGAGGAACAGCGCGGCGGCGAGCACGGGGTTGACCGCCACGGCCGCGAAGCCGACGAGCGTGAAGAGCGGCAGCGCCAGGATCGCGTTCTTGACACCAAGGCGGTTGAGCACCCAGGGCGCGAGGAAAAGGCTCACGACCAGCTGCACCACGTAGGTCGCGAGCCACGCGTTGCCGATCAGGATCGTCAGCTCCTGCAGGTTGTTGTGCGTCGCGGCCACGAAAACGACCGCGACCAGGTAGTCGCCGACGCGGCTTGCCACCTGAAGCACGAGCGCAAGGAGCAGGAGCGCGAGCACAAGCCGGCTTCCGGTGACATGCTCCACCGCCCGCTGGAGGGCCCCGACGACCCCGTGTTGCTTGCGTTCCACCTCGTGCTCGACGAAGAGCTGGTCAGCATCGTCGACGAAGGCGGGACGGAAGAGAGTCCTTTCCAGCCCGACCGACATCACGGCCGCGGCGATCGATCCGAACGCCCAGACGAAGACAAGGGGCTCGGTCGCGACGACCGCGACGACCGTGGTCGTGACACCGGAGAAGATGTAGCCCACGCTCGATCCGGCGGCGATGACTGGAAAGATCCGCTTCCCTTCGAGGACGTTGAAGTGCTGTGTGACGAAGGCCCAGAAGTTGAGCATCACTAGCTCGAAGGCGACCGAGTACACGACGTAGGCGGTGAACGCGACGGTCGCGTCTTCGAGGACCGTGTACGCGACGAAGACCGCGATTGCGGCCACCGCGTTGGCGCCGAGCACGATGCGGAAAGCGCCACCCAGACCGAAGCGATGGATCAGCGCCCCCTGCACGGTGGCCATCGGCCACACGGTGAGCGCGAGCACGATGAAGAACAGCGGGTAGGCATGCGGGCCCGCCTTGTTGAGGAAGATCGACTGCGTGGCGCTGAACGCGGTGTACATCGCCCAGCCGAGGACGATCGCGAATCCGGCGACCTGCAGCGTGCGCCGAAGCTCGGTGCGCCGGACGCGGAGAACTCGGGCGAGCAGGGGTGAGACCGCCTCCTGCCGCAAATCGAATGCTTTAGGTCTGCTGGACGCCGGCGATCCTCTGCAGGGCCGCGATCCGCTCCGCGATCGGCGGGTGAGTGTCGAAGAGGTGGCTGAAGAAGCTGCCGTGATGCTCTTCGGGGTTGTCGATCATCATCGCCGCGACCGCGTGGTTGAACCGCTGGGGCGGCGTGTTGTTCTGGCCGATCTTCTGCAGCGCGTCGATCAGGCCTGTCGGGTTGCGCGTCAGCTCGACGCCGCTGACGTCGGCCAGCGACTCGCGCTGCCGCGACAGAGCCAGCTGCATCAAGGGCCCGACGATGAAGGCGATCAGGGTGAAGATCAGGCCGACGGCCAGGACGACCACCGCCCCCTGGCCGCGCAGCCGCATGCGGCCGACGCTGTTCCAGAAGATGCTCGCGATCAGCGCCGCCATGCCGATCATCGTGGTCACGACGAGCAGGAGGCGAACATCGAAGTTCTTGATGTGGCTCATCTCGTGGGCGAGCACGCCCTCGAGCTCTTCGCGGTTCATCATCCCGAGCAGGCCGGTGGTCACCGTGACCGCGGCGTGGTTGGGATCGCGACCCGTGGCGAACGCGTTCGGGCTCGCGTCGTTGATGACGTAAACCTTCGGCATCGGAAGGCCGTCGCCAATCGCCAGCGCCTGGACGACGTTGTAGAGCTGCTGGAACTGCCGCGGGTCCGCCTCCTGCGCGCCCATCGCCGAAAGCACCGTCGCCGAGCCGAAGTAGTACGCGTAAAGGGCGGCCACGACGCCCAGCAGCCCGAGGATGATCGCGCCGCCGACGGCGCCGCTCTGGCCTGACGCGATGGCCCCGATGATGAGCCCCGCGGCGAGCCACACGAAGAGGAAGCCCACGATCACGAAGATGCTGTTGCGCTTGTTGCGCGCTATCTGGTGGTACATCTCGAGCCTCCCGACCCCGGGTTCCGAAGCAGATTCGCGCCATCGGCGGCCGGAGCCAAGGAAAGGGTGGCGCGGCTAGGAGCGCATACCTGCTGGGGTCCCCGCGTCGTGGGTAGCGGGGGCAGCGACGCAGCGCCGGGCCCCTTGACGCAGGCTTCAGCGCCGGAGGCGCCCGGCCGCCCAGGACGCGAAGGTGCGAGGAACATCGGGGGCGGGAGGCTCATGTAACCTGGCGGCCCTGCCCGCGGAACAAGCTTCCCACGCGGTCGGCCGCGTAGCGCCCCCATATCTGCACCCACACGAGCCCGTTGCCAAACGCCGAGGTGTCCTCCGAGTGGTGTTTGAAGTGAAACGTCCACATCGCGCGGTGGCGTTCGTAAGAAACCTGGCGCTCGCGCTCGCGCGAAACGGGCCTGGCGTTGTGGGTCGCGCGGGCGGTCGGCACGAAGAAGATCTTCCAGCCGCCCTGCCTCAGGCGGTAGCAGAGGTCGAGGTCCTCGCCGAACATGGAGTAGCGCGGGTCGAAAAATCCCACGCGGTCGAGCGAGGAGCGGCGCAGCATCAGGCAGGCGGCGGTCCCCGCGTCCATCTCATGGACCTCGTTGTCAGGCAGGTGGCCCATGTTGGAGCGGCCGAACCGTGAGCTCTTCGGAAACAGCCTGCTGAGACCGACGGTCTGGTAGAAGATCGTGCCGGGGCTCGGGAAGGAGCGCCGGGCGTCGGGGTCGAGCTTGCCGTTGGGCAGGACCAGGCGAGGTCCGACCGCGCCGGCGTCGGGTCGTGTGAGCAGAAGATCCGCGAGCCTGCCGACGCACTGCGTGTCGAGCGTCACGTCAGGGCTCAGCATGAGGACGAACCTTCCCTGGCAGCGCTCGAGGCCCACGTTGGCCGCCCGCCCGTAGCCCAGGTTCTTGGACTGGACCAGCACCGTGGCCTGCGGGAAATCGTCGGTCACCGCCGCCGGCGAACCGTCCGAGGAATCGTTGTCGACGACGATCGCCTCGACGGGGATGTCGGCGCTCGCGAAGAACGACTTCAGGCAGCGCAGAAGGTCGTCTTTCGAGTTGCGATTGACGATCAGCGCGGAGACGATGGGCTTACCTGCGTCGGGCATCGGCTAGGAATTATCCCGGAAGGATCTTTAGAATCCTCGGGACGTGCAGCGATTGGGACCAGGCGGGCGGCTGGCCCAGCTGCTGAAGAACCGCCTCATCCGCCAGAACTTCGTCCTGTTCTTCGGTGGGCTTGTCGCCGGCATCGGCGGGTTTGTCTACCACGCGATCGCCGGACGCGTGCTCGGGCCCGAGATCTACGGCCAGGTCGCCTTCTTGATCGCGGTCTACGCGGTCGGCACCGGCCCGGCCCTGATCCTCATCGTCGTCCTGGCGCGCTACACGGCCATGCTCTCGGCCCGCGGCGACCCGGGAGTGCGCTCGCTGTTCACGCGCACCGTCCGCCTGATCGCCATCCCGTGCCTGTTCTTCATCCTCCTCACCACGCTTTTCGCGCGCCCCGTCGCGATCTACGCGCACGTCGGCTCCACGATCCCGATCCTCGTCCTCGGTTTCTCGATCGCGCTCATCTGGCAGGTCGCGATCCCGCGCGGCATCCTGCAGGGCCTGCAGCGGTTCACCGCGCTGTCGCTGAACCTGTCTCTGGAGCTGGTCGTACGCACCACGGTGGTCTTCCTTCTGCTCCGCGCCGGGTACGCGGTCTCGGGGGCGATGGCCGCGGTCTTCGTGGGCCTGGTCTTTGTTTTCTGCCTCGGACTCTTCTCGCTTCGCGATCACTTCCGGGGCCACGTCGGGCAGCGTGTGCGCCTTCGCGTGATGGCGGGCTTCTCCCTGACCGCGACCGCCGGCATCATCGGCGTGCTTGTCCTCTACAACCAGGACGTCATCCTCGCCAAGCACTACCTGAACGACCACGACGCGGGCATCTACGGCGGCCTTAACAAGATCGGCACGATCCTGTACTTCCTGACGTTGAGCGTCAGCCAGGTGCTGTTTCCGCGGGTGGTCGAGGCGGTTGCCAGGGAGCAGAACCCCGGCCGGATTCTTCTCTCCTCGGCGGGAATTCTCACCGCACTCGGCGCTTGTGCCCTGCTCGTGTTCGCGGCCGTTCCCGGGCTCGTCGTCGGCGTCCTTTTCGGCCCGAGCTTCAGCGACGCCATCCCGCTCGTCTTCCCCGTCGGCGTGATCGGTCTCGCCCTCGCGCTCGACAACCTCCTGGTCCAGTTTTTCATGGCCGTGCACGACCGCGCGTTCGTGCCGATCCTCGCCCTGGGGGTGATCGCCGAGGCGGCCCTCATCTTCCTGTTCCACGCGCGCGTCGGACAGGTGGTGATCGACGTCCTCGTCGCGCTGGTTGGGCTGCTGGTGCTGCTCAGCGCGCGGTGCTACGTGCTGCTACCACGGCTGCGCGCCGAGAGCGTCGCCGAGCCTGAACCTGCGGTCTGAGACCCGCTACGCTCCGCTGTGATGGCTGAAGTTGTTCTCTTTCACCACGCGCAGGGACTGACGGCGGGAGTTCTGGAGTTTGCGGCCGAGCTACGCGGCTCTGGGCACGACGTGCACACTCCCGACCTTTACGAAGGCGAGACGTTCGCGAAGATCGACGACGGCGTCGCCCACATGAAGAAGATCGGCTTCGACACGCTGATCGAGAGGAGCCGGAAGGCGGTCCAGGGCCTGCCCGAGGGTCTTGTCTACGCGGGTATGTCGATGGGCGCCGCGCCTGCGCAGATGTTTGCCCAAACCCGACCCGGCGCAAAGGGTGCGCTGCTCATGTCCGGCGCCCTGCCGGCGTCCGAGTTCGGCGGCCGGTGGCCTGAAGGCGTGCCGCTGCAGATCCACGGTATGGAGGACGATCCGTGGTTCAAGGAAGACATCGAGGGCGCGCGGGAGCTTGCGGACATGGCCGGCGGAGAGCTCTTCCTGTATCCGGGCGAAAAGCACCTCTTCGCCGATAACAGCCTTCCGGACTTTGATGAAGAGGCCGCGTCGGTCCTCAAGCAGCGCGCATTGGAGTTCCTCGACTCGATCGGCTAGAAAACATTTAAGTCCCACACCCGACGGCGCGGGACTTAAAGGTGCTCGGCAACGACCTACTCTCCCGCCGGGTTACCCCGGCAGTACCATCGGCGCTGGAGGGCTTAACTTCCGTGTTCGGAAAGGGAACGGGTGTCTCCCCTCCGCCATGGTCACCGAACGCCGGAGATTATACCGGCGCTAGCGAGTTCGCCTCCGCCGTGCCCTGAGGCTTTTGATCTTGCGTGCCTCCGCCGGCGGAACGTAGTGCGAACGGCGTCGCATCTCACGCACAAGACCCTGCTCCTGGACCTTGCGACGGAACTCGCGCAGTGCCTGCTCGAACTCCTCGGGATCCTTGACGACTATTCGCACGACCGGACAAGGATACAGGCCGAACGAACTGGACCGCTGCGTTAACCGCCGCTCACGGGTTGGTCGCCCCGAGGGTTACGGTCGCGGTGCGCGTGCCTCCGTCCTGCGCCGTCCAGGTTACCGAGACCCTGTCGCCAGGCCTGTGCGATTTGATCGCCGTGCCGAGGGCGGCGGCCGACGTGATGTCGGTGCCACCGACCCTGGTGATGACCGAACCCGCGGTGATTCCCGCGGCGGCCGCGGGCGAGCCGGTCTGGACGCCGACGATGAGAGCGCCGGAGACGGTCGGCTGCGCCGAGACGGAGACGCCGAGGTACCCGACCTGGCCGTACGTGAGGTCCGACCCGATCTCATGGGCGCGGATCCGGTTGGCCTGGGTGACAGCGTTGTTCGAGGAAACCGCGTAGCCGACGTCCGAGGCCGTGGAGCGGAACCCCTGCGCCTGGCCCGCGGTGATCATGCCAATCACCTGGCCGGAGCTGTTGACCAGCGCGCCGCCCGAGTCGCCCTCGTAGATCACCGCGTCGCTCTGCACCATGCCGCTAAGGGTTTCGGAGTCGCTCTGGCCGGTGCCCGCGGTGATGGTCTGGTTCAGCGCCGTGACGTGGCCCTGGGTCACGCGGGGCGTGCCGCCCTGGCCGAGCGCGTTGCCGACGGCGAGCACGGAGTCACCGACCTGCACCGCGGACGAGTCCGCGAACGTGACCGTCGAGAGGTCCGACACGGATTGGTCGATCTGGATGACAGCGACGTCCTGCGCGACGTTGACGCCCACGACGTGCGCCGAGTATGTCTGCGACTGCCCCTGGACGGTGACGGTGATGCTGGAGGACCCGGTGACCACGTGGTTGTTGGTCAGGATCTCGCCGGTGGAGCTGATGATCATGCCGGTGCCAGCGGCCTGACCGTTGCCCAGCGTGGTGTTGATGTCGACGATCGCGGGGATTACCTTCGCGGCGGCTGCGTCCAATGAGCCGTTGCTGGAGGCGTTGGGTGAGGGCGTCACCTGCGTGATCGGCGATTCGGGCCGGGTCGTGGCCTGCTGCGACGCCTGCGCGCTCTGGTGGGTGTTGACGTTGATCGCGCGCGCGAGGCTCCAGCCGACGCCGGCCCCGGCGCCGGCCGCGACCACCGCGATGAGGACGACGTAGGCAGCGATGCGGTTCCACATCGAGCTGTCGCTGACTGGAGGCGGAGGCGGCGGCGGCGCCCACGCCGGGGCCGGCGGAAGCGCGGTCTGCTCGGGTGGAGTCAACTCGTGCTGCTCTTGCTGGTTTGCGTCCTGGTCTGACATTTGTGTGGTACCTCCGCGTCCCAGGTTCGTCCCCACGCCTGGGAAGAGCCTCGACGATTCCTTAGCGTTTGCTCAGAGCTCTACGTTAGAGGGCTTGTCGATCGTCGCCAGGCGACGATTACTCTGTTGACGCCATTTGAGATCGTGTGAAACGATCGGATTGGCCGGGTGGTTCGAAAGGCGCAAGCCGGACGGATCGCTCGGTCACTTGTTTTAGTGGCCGCATCCTCCAGGTCCGGGGTGTGTCACCGGCGGTCCGGCGGGTTGAGCGCCACGAGATCCAGCCGGGACGGCTGGCGGCGCGCTGGTCGGGTTGCCGTTACAGATCCTCGAGGTGGTCACGATCGTTGCTGACGCGTCGTGCCTGGAGTGGCCGACGGCCTTCTCCACGACCTTGTCGAGTGCGACCGCGACCGGTTGGTTGGAGACGATGATCGCGGCCGGCAGCTCGCCGGGCGGAAGCACCCGGATCGACTGCGCCCTCTGGGCCACCGTCGTGGGCCGCGCGCCGGAAGCCGCGGGCGAAACGACGGCGAACGTGATCGCCACCGTGGTGGCCGTCCCGGCGGCGACCAGGGCAGCCGTGCTGGTCCAGCGATTGTTGCGCAGGTACTGTGCCAACCTCGCGTATGCCGCCAGCCCGAGAAGGGCCAGAGTCGTGATCCACACGCCGGCCCGGCGCATCGACTCCTCGAGCCGGGCCAGGGCGGCGGAGAGGCGGCGGCTGACGGTGCTGACCGAGACGTGCAGCATGGCCGCGATCTCGCGGTTCGTGTGCCCGCTCAGGTAGGCAAGAGAGAGGATCTGGCGGTCGTCCTTCGACAGCTGCGCAAGCTCGCCGTGAACGGTGTGGCGCTGCAGCGCCGACACGAGCCCTGACCATCCTCCGTGCCGGCTCGACTCCGCCTCGCCGTCCGTGGCGAGCATCTTCCTCGCGCCGCCGTGGCTTCCCAACCGGCGGCGCGGGTCCACCGCGAAACCACGGGCGCCGGTCCGCAGCCACGTCTTCATCTGCCCGACAAAGCCCTGGATGGGGCCGCCGTTCCCGTCACTGTCTGGCCACTCCGTTTCCACGCGGGCTCGCAAGGCTCGCAAACGCTACAACACCCTGTGGAAAAACTGAACGGCTACATTCAGTAAGCCGGGGTGAGTTTCTTTACTGGGTCTTGCAGAACTGGGAGAAGCCGGAGTTGGTCGGCCCGGTGTCGTGGCCGAGCCCGCCGTCTTCCTTGGCGTCCGCCGCGATCCAGTTGAAGCCCGCCGGGTCCTGGAACAGGAAGTGGTGCGAGAAAGCACCGAAGGCACCGTGCCCGGCGTCGCAGTTCGCGGCGGCGGCGGGCGGCTGGCTGTATCCGTCGTCGGCGGCGGAGGCGCTGATAGTGCCAAAACCGAAGAGCAGACCGGCGATACCAACCAGGCCGAGAACCTTCTTTGCCATTGGACACCTCTCATTCGCGCGTGGCAGTCTGACCGCGTGAGTATGCCACCCGCCAGGGGTTTAGTTAAGGCTCAGTTAAGCATCGTGCCCCGGATCGACGCGTTCGCCCACGTCATTCCTCCCGGCTATCTCGACCGGCTCGAAAAGCACCTGGAGTCTTCGATGCCCGCGGCGAGGCTTCGCTACTACCGCGAAGGCGTCTTCGGCTTCGATCCGGCGTTGACCGACCTGGACGCGCGCTGGCGCGCCATCGAACCGTTCGGCGACTACGCACAGGTACTGGTGCTGGCCGTGCCTCCGATCGAGGAGATCGGCCCGCCGCCGGTGTCGGCCCAGTTTGCGCGGCTGGCCAACGAGGCGATGGCTGAGCTCGTCGTCGCGCATCCCGCCCGGTTCGTGGGCTTCGCCGCTTCCCTCCCTCTCAACGACGTCGACGCGTCGCTGCTCGAGCTCGACCGTGCATGTTCGGAGCTAGGCGCTCTTGGAGCCCAGGTGTTCACCAACGTCTCGGGCTTGCCGCTGGACGATGCTCGGTTCGAGCCGCTGTTCGCGCGCCTGGAAGAGCTCGAGCGCGCCGTCTGGCTGCACCCCACCCGGGACGCAAGGTTCGCCGACTACGCGACCGAGAACGCCTCCGACTACGGGCTGTGGTGGTCGCTTGGCTGGCCATACGAGACCGCGGCGGCGCTCTCGCGGCTCGTCTACTCGGGATTGATGGAACGTCATCCTCGGCTGAAGGTGATCGCACACCACGGCGCGGGGATGGTGCCGCACCTCTAGGGTCGACTGGGAATGGGCCCGGGCTATCGCCAGGTCAGAGATTCCCTGCCGCGTCCGCCGCTCGAGTACTTCCGGCGCTTCTACGCGGACACCGCCCTGTTCGGCGCCCCACACGCGGTGAGGTGCGTCATCGATTTTTTCGGGCCGGAGCACGTCGTGTTCGGCACCGACATGCCGCTGGGACCCGCCAGCTCCGTATCGGCGACGATCGCGGACGTGGAGTCTTGCAGCCTGGACGATGAGGATCGCCCGGCCGTCTACGCGACCAACGCCGCCGGCTTGCTCGGGATCGCCAGGCGGGCGTAGTGGAGCCCACGCCCGGATTCGAACCGGGGACCTTCTCCTTACCAAGGAGATGCTCTACATCCGAACCAGGGCGTTAGATGAGGTGGACCACTTTCCATCCGCCCCTGTTATCCGTAGACCTACTTCCTACGGGCCGCGGATCTTCTTCTCGAACGAACCTTCATCGGCCCGGTGGGCCGGGCGCGGGCGACCGCTTCTTAGGCGGACGCGGCTTACGACGCAAGAGGCTTAGGCTCGAGGCGGGGCTGCGCCGGGCAACTGAGGGGGAGGACCGGCGACCGCATGGAATGGGACCGAGGCCGCGTGGGTGCCGTCGATCAGAACGTCGAAAGCATAGGCTCCATCTCGAGGCACGAGGAGGCCCTGGAGACTGAGCGGCACGTTGACGGTGACCTCCTCGTTTGGCTTGACTCCCGCCAATCCCTCGGGTGGAACCTGAAAGTCGGCCTCGACCTTCGCGATCATCTCGCCATCCTCGCCGGCCAGGATCACCTCGATCTTGTGCTGCCGACCAACCTCGGTCCGATGAAGCATGATCCGCATCGCGAGGGCAGCCCCGAGAGGGGCTGGAAACTGCGGACGGTTGATGCGCGAGATCCCGCCGCCCAAGATGTGGAGCAGGTTCTCGCGGATGGTCACCGCGTCGCAGAGTAGAGCTAGGTCGACTCGCACGAGACGAGGCGGGCTAGGCGGCTGTGCCGCTAGGGACTGGCGCCTCGGCTGTTCGGACGGATTGAGGGGCCGTACTCCGAACGACCGTTTCCCCTGTGTTAACACCGACAGCGACCGCACCGGTGACTGTTGCGCCGAGACCGGACACGCCCGTATTGCCAAGGAGGGCGAGGCCCGGAGGCGTCCCCACGAAGTCGCTGATGTTCAGCTCGGACTCGTCTACGTCCAAGTGGAAGGCGATCCCCTCATGGGCGAGCTGGATTACCTCAGCCAAGGACTCCCCATAAGCAAGGTATTCGGGGGCGTCCGGCGAACTCGCGGCCCAGCCCGGGCCTTCTGGCCGGTAGATGAGGTCAACTTTGCGCATCTGCTTGATCCCTCTCTCTTCAGACTAGCCGCAAGGCGTCGGACTCGCTCAGCCCAACGCGCTCGGTCAGAATTTCCTTCACGAGGCCGCCGGGAATCGTCACCCGATCGTGCCATGAGAACGTCACAGGCGGGTAGCCGGATGCCGATGTCAATTTCCGGTGAGAGCCCTTCTGCCGGACGACCCGGTAGTTGAGCGGCTCGCGCATGAGGACAGCAAGCAGCCGCGGCGCTTTGAGTGAAGGAAACTGCACACCTGGCGCCGGCTGAGCGTATCCCGGGTTCGTCGAACACTGGTTTGGTGCCGTAGACGCTGAGGCCAGGAAGCGCGACTCCATCCTGCTGAAGGAGGACGTGGTCCCGGCCCCAGACGTGATCCAAAGTCGGGAACTGGAGCCCACGCCCGGATTCGAACCGGGGACCTTCTCCTTACCAAGGAGATGCTCTACCGCCTGAGCTACGTGGGCGGGACTCCGCTCGATTCTATCCAGTGCCGATCGACACCCTTTGCGCAAAGCGGGCACGTTGGACCGGTCGGATGCAACCGTTTTGCGCAAAGCGGACGGATCGACGCGGGCCGGGCTAAGCCCCCGACGAAACCTTCCCAACGTCGGTCATGATCTCGGCCTTTCCCCGGATCTTGATCGCCGCCGTCAGCTCGGTGAACTGCGCGACCAACACCTCCCCGGCGTCCAGCCGTTCGGAGTGGTGCGAGCGCGTGTCCTTCCCCCGCGTCAGGCCCATGATCACGACGCCGTCCTCGAGCGCCTTGACCACGATGTACCGCCCGCTAGCCTCTTCGCCCTCGGTCACCGTTGCCACCAACCCTTCCGTACCCATTCCCGTTGGACTGTGCCTTGGGCCGCACCGTCTCGAGCCTTGTCGCCGCCCGGCCCATCAGGTCGTCGATCTCGGCGAGGAGCGCCGGACCGGCGAGCACATGATAGCGATCGGAATTCACGACCACCTCGCGGGTGCCGACCACCACGTGCAGCACCACCTCGTCGGTGCCCGGGTGCCGCGCCAGCACCGACTCGAGCCGCTCGGCAAGCCCCGGGTCCCCGTTCGCCAGACGCACGTGGACCAGCTGCCTGCGCGCCACCGGCACACAGTCCGGGTCGTCCCACAGCCACGCCATGTCCGCGACCACCGAGGCCGTCTCGACCTCCGCCTCCATCTCCGGGTCCACAGGTGCGCCGGACGCGCCAGTGGCGCGCGTGCTGCCCGCACGGGCGTCGACCTTGCCCTGGACCACGACGACCTTGTCCGGCTCGAACAGCAGGCGCGTCTGCTCGAAGACGCGAGGGAACAGCACCACGTCGACCGACCCGGTCAGGTCCTCCAGGGTCGCGTAGGCCATGATCTGGCCCTTCCGCGTCACCACCCGCCGCACCTCGCGGACCAGGCCCGCGACGCGAACCTCGGTGTCCTGCAGCGCGCTCGTCACCTCGACCGCGTGCGTGTCCGAGAGCTTGGCCAGCTCGGCGGAGATGCGCCGCAGCGGGTGGTCGCTGAGGTACAGGCCCAGCAGCTCCTTCTCCAGGCGCAGCTTCTCGTCGCCTGCCATCGGCGCCACGTCGATCGTCAGCCCGTAGTCGTCGGCCTCCACGTCGGGGGAGCCGACCATCTCGAGCAGCGAGGTCTGGCCCGACTCGCGGTCGCGCCGCGCACGTTCGGCGCGCGCGACGGCATGGTCGAGCGCCGCGATCAGCCGCGCCCTCTCCCCCAGCGAGTCGCACGCGCCCGACTGGACGAGCGCCTCGAGCACGCGCCGGTTGACGTCCTGGATCGCCGACGTCCGCTCGCACAGGTCCTCAAGCGATCTGTACGGGCCGTCGGCGTCGCGCAGCGCGACGATGCTCTCGACCGCGTGCCTGCCGACGTTCTTGATCGCCGCGAGCCCGAAGAGGATGCGTGCGTCTGGTTGCGGGGGGGACTCCCCCCCGCTGCGCTGGCCGGGCGAAGCCCTTCCACCAGCGCTCCCCCCCTGCATAGCGAAATCCACCCGCGACTGGTTGATGTCCGGCGACTGCACCTCGATGCCGCGCAGCCGGCAGTCGACGATCGCGGTGGCCACGCGGTCGAAGCTCCCCTCCATGTTGATCAGCAGCGCGGTCATGTACTCCAGCGTGTAGTTGGCTTTCAGGTACGCGGTCTGGTAGGCGACCAGGCCGTAAGCGGCCGAGTGCGCGCGGTTGAACCCGTACTCGGCGAACTTGGCGATGCCGTCGAACAGCGCCTCCGCCGTTGGCTTCGCGATGGCGCGCTCCACCGCGCCGTCGATGAACTTCGTCCGCAGCCTGGCCATCTTGACCTTGTCCTTCTTGCCCATCGCGGCGCGGAGGATGTCGGCCTCGCTGAGCGAGAAGCCCGCGATCTCGCGGGCGGCCATCATTACCTGCTCCTGGTAGATCATCACGCCGTACGTGTCGCGCAGGATCGGCTCGAGCCGCTCGTGCATGTACTCGATCGGCTCGCGGCCCTGCTTTCGGGCGATGAAGGCGGGGATGTTCACCATCGGCCCGGGGCGGAACAGCGCGACTGCCGCCGCCACGTCCTCAAAGCCCTGGGGCCGCATGTCCGCCAGCATCCGGCGCATGCCCGCACCTTCCAGCTGGAACACGCCGTGCGTGTCGGCGTTGGAGAGCAGCTCGAAGGTCTTGGCGTCGTCGAACGGGATCTTGTCGATGTCGACAGCGATCTCGCGCCGCTCCTTGATGAGGCGGAGGCACGTCGCGATGATGTCGAGGTTCTGCAGGCCGAGGAAATCGATCTTGAGCAGGCCGATGTCCCCGACCGCCTTCATGTCGTACTGGGTGATCACGGCCTCGCGGCCAGGGCCGTACTGGAGCGGCGTATAGCGAACGAGCGGCTCGGGTGCGATGACGACGCCGGCGGCGTGCGTGCTCACGTTGCGCGAGACGCCCTCGAGCGTCTTCGCCACGTCGACGAGGCGCTTCGTCTCTTCACTCGACTCGACGGCCTCGCGAAACTCCGCCACCTCCTTCATCGCGTCCTCGAGCGACTTGGAGCGGCCCTGCCAGACGGGCACGAGCTTGGCCAGCCGGTCGGTGTCCCGGAGCGGGACCTCGAGCACGCGGCCGACGTCGCGGATCGCGGCCTTGGAGGCCATCGTGGTGAAGGTGATGATCTGGGCGACGCGGTCGGCGCCGTACTTCTCCGAGACGTAGCGGATCACGCGCTCGCGACCGTCGACGGAGAAGTCGCAGTCGATGTCGGGCATCGACACGCGGTCGATGTTCAGAAACCGCTCGAAGATCAGCCCGTGCTCGAGCGGGTCCAGGTTGGTGATCCCCAGGCAGTAGGAGACAAGGCTCCCCGCGGCGCTGCCCCGGCCGGGCCCGACGACGATCCCGTTCTTGCGCGCGAAGTTGTAGAAGTCCCACACGATCAGGAAGTAGGACGCGTAGCCGGTCTGGCTGATCACCGAGAGCTCGACGTCCGCGCGCTCCCTGGCCGCGGCCGGCGCGGTGCCGTAGCGCCATTCGAGACCCTTCATGACGAGCTGGCGCAGGTACTGGTCCGGCGTGACCCCGTCGGGGACGTCGAAAGGCGGCAGCAGCGTCGCGCCGAGGGCGATCTTCAGGTCGCATTGATCGGCAACCTCGAGCGTGCTCGCCAGCGCCTCGGGCAGGTCGGCGAACGTCTCTGCCATCTCCTGGGACGTCTTCAGATAGTTCTCCTGGGTCGAGAAGCGCCAGCGGTTCGGGTCATTGAAGCGAGCGCCCGTCTGCAGACATAGAAGGACGTCGTGGGCCTCCGAGTCGTGGCGGTTCACGTAGTGCAGGTCGTTGGTCGCGCACAGCCGCAGCCCGAACTCATTGCCGAAGCCCGCCAGCACCTCGTTGACCTGGACCTGCCGGTCGATGCCGTGACGCTGCACCTCGAGCAGGAATCGGTCCTTGCCGAAGATGTCGCGGTACGCGGCGACCGCGTCGCGGGCGCCGTCGACGTCGCCCTCGACGATCCGGCTTGCGGCCTCGCCCTGCAGGCAGCCCGAGAGCGCGATCAGACCTTCGGAGTGCTCGGCCAGGACCTCCTTGTCGATGCGCGGCTTGTAGTACATCCCTTCCATCTGCCCGACCGAGCAGAGGTGCATGAGGTTGAGGTATCCCTGCTGGCTGGCGGCCAGCAGGGTGAGGTGGCTGGGGTCGCGATCGACCCGGCCCTCGCGAAGCAGTCGGGAGCGGGGCGCGACGTAGACCTCGCAGCCGACGATCGGCTTGATCCCCGCCTCTTTGCAGGCCTTGTAGAAGTGGATGGCCCCGTACATGACCCCGTGGTCGGTGAGGCCGATTGCGGGCATCTCCAGCTCGGCCGCGCGCGCGACCATCGCGTGGATGCGGCTCGCGCCGTCGAGCAGCGAGTACTCCGTGTGGTTGTGGAGGTGGACGAAGGTCTTCGGGGCGTGCGGCATCGTTTTGGCTCGGGTTGGCGGTGACCCCGCACTAGTCTATCGACAGACGTGGCGCGATTAGCACTGCCTTCACCGGCCCACGGACCCGCGGAGATGGCCCACTCCGGCATCCGCGAGATCGCCAACGAGGCAATCCGCCGGCCGGGCACCATCCGGCTGGACGTTGGTCAGCCTGACTTCCCCACTCCGCAGCACGTGAAGGACGCCGGCAAGCGGGCGATCGACGAGAACAAGACCTACTACACGCACACCCAGGGGCTCCTTTCGCTGCGCGACAAGCTGGTCGACAAGCTGGCGCGCGTCAACGGCATCCAGACGACACCCGAGGCAATCGCTTGCGGGCCGGGCGGCGTCGGCGCCATCGCCGCGATGCTGGCCGCGGTGGTCGAGCGCGGCGACGAGGTCCTGCTCCCCGACCCCGGCTGGCCGAACTACCGGATGATGCTGCCCTGGCTGGGGGCGCGGGCCGCCTACTATCCCTGCCCGCCGTCCGCCGGCTTTCAGCCCGACCTCGAGGCGCTCGAGCGGCTGATGGGCGAGCGGACGAAAGTCCTCGTGGTCAACAGCCCCAACAACCCCACGGGCGCGGTCTACCCGGCCGAGACGATCGCCGCGATGGTCGAGCTGGCCCAGCGGCACAACCTGTGGCTGCTGAGCGACGAGTGCTACGACCAGATCGTGCTCGACGGCTCGTGGACGGGTCCCGCGCGGATCGCGCCCGGTGATCCACGCATCGCGACCGCCTTCACGTTCTCCAAGACGTACGCGATGACCGGCTGGCGGCTCGGCTACCTCACCGGCTCCGAAAAGCTGATCGACACCGTGACCAAAGTCCTCGAGTCGAGCTCGTCGTGCACCTCAACCATCACGCAGGTCGCTGCCGAGGCGGCGCTGGCCGGCCCGCAGGACTGCGTGGCCGAGATGGTGAGCGCTTACCGGCGCCGGCGCGACCTGGTGGTGGACATCCTCCAGGACGCGGAGCTGCTGATCTCGAAGCCTAGCGGCGCCTTCTACATCATGGCCGACGTCTCACCCGCCGGCGTCCCGGCGCGCGAGCTCGCCTTCGCGCTCTTACGCGAGCGCGGGGTGAGTGTGGCGCCGGGCACCGCGTTCGGCCAGGAGGCCGCCGGCGCGGTCAGGATCAGCCTGGCCAGCTCGGACGCCGACCTTCGCGAGGGCGTGGGCCGGCTGGCCGAATTCGTACACCGGAGTACCTGACAGCGTCCTATCGGTTATCCTGCCGCAGTTGAAATCGGGCGTAACCGTCCCTGCCTACGTTCCGTTTGGCCCGACATGCAGCTACTGAGACCGCTCCTCCGGGTGGTCGTGAGGAACCTGGGCCCAGGCAAGCTGCGGCTCGCGCTTCTCAAGCTTGGTCACGGGCTCGACGCGTTCTAGCGTTCGGCTCCAGGCGAGCCACGCGATGGCCGCCGTCGTGCCGATCTCGATGACGCTGAAGTACACGTAGTAAAGCGCGGGCGTGCCCGTAAAGAGCGACGCCAGCTGGACGATGGTCATCACCGCTCCGGCGACCACGTTTGCCCAGCGGTTCGCGCGCGCGGGCAGAAGACGGGCCAGCAGGATCATCGCCATCGGGATCTCCACCAGGACACCCGCCGCGAGCAGGAATCCCGGCGTGATCTCCACCCCGCCGACGCTCCCCGTGAGGAACCCTTTGAGCTTGCCCGGATCCATCAGCGTGACGACGTCGCAGTAGAGGTAGTTCACGGTGGCGAAAAGCCACAGCGTCGAAAGCTTCGACCTCATGCCGTCCATGTTGGTTCTCCCTGGGCGCGGACGCCCTTCACCACCAGCCAGAGCAGGAACGCCAGCTCCGCCAGCCCGCCGATCAGTCCGAGATAGGTGGCCACGCCCGACTCGAAACCGGCCGCGGCAAACGAGACGCCCACGCCGGCGATGTAGCCGGCGGCACCCGCCATCAGGATCAGCCCGAGCGGCCCCGGGAAGGACCCGGACCGGTACACCAGATAGCCGAGCGGCAGCAGGTACAGGCCGAAGAAGATCTGCGCGATCAGGTAGCCGATGCGGTGCAGGTCGAGCAGGAAGAGGACGGCGGCGGGGCCGCCGACGCCGAAGCTTGCGTTCGTGGCGACCAGCAGCGCCCCCGCGTGGCTGAGCATGTTGACCGCCTGGATCGGCACGCTCACCGCGTTCAGGATCAGCATCGCGAGCGCGATCGGCACGTTGACCGGCCGCAGGACGACGTAAAGGATGATTCCCACCATCAGGAACAGCGGCAGGTCGGCCAGGTCGGCGGCGAATGCCACCTGGAAAAGCGTCGCGTGGCTGGCGACGTTGGCCGCGGTCGCGGCCGGGTCCCCCGCGACGGTGTTGCTGGTCCGGACGTACTCGCTGAAGCCGCCGGCCACGGCCACCGCCAGGTAGAGGACACCTCCCATCCTGGCGAGATTCTTGATCGACATTTCCATGACACCTTCCTTGTGGTATTGCTTACACTGTAAGCTTACAACGTAAGGTACAACATACAGTGTAAGTTTGTCAAGGAGGATGTCTGGATGCCGGTCCGCAACCCGCTGACCCGTGAGCGCGTCCTTCGTGCTGCCCTGGAGCTCGCCGACCGGGATGGCCTCGACGGTCTGACGATGCGCAGGCTCGGCAAGGCGCTGGGCGTCGAGGCGATGTCCCTCTACAACCATGTCGGCGGCAAGGAGGACCTCGTCGACGGCCTGGTCGACATCGTCTTCAGCGAGATCGAGGTTCCCGCCGAAGGCGACTGGAAATCCGCCATGCGCCGGCGCGGGCTCGCGGCGCTCGCGGCCCTGTCCCGCCACCGCTGGGCCGTCGGGCTGATGGAGTCGCGCCGGCGACCTGGGCCCCACACCCTCGGCCACCACGACTCTGTGCTTCGCCGGCTCCGGGAAGCCGGCTTCTCGGTGGCGATGGCGGCCCATGCCTACTCGGTCCTGGACAGCTATGTCTATGGCTTCGCCCAGCAGCAGATCGGACTTCCCTTCGACACGGGGGAGCAGGCCGCGCAGGTCGCGGACGAGATCCTCGGCCGCACCGTGGCCGAGCACTACCCCTACCTCGCCGAGATCGCTACGGACTACGTGATGAAGCCCGGCTACAGCTACAGCGACGAGTTCGGCTTCGGGCTCGACCTGATCCTCGACGGCCTCGAGCGCGCGGTCGCGGCCGGCTAGCCGCGTTCGAGCAGCGCGACCGACTCGATGTGGTAGGTCTGCGGAAACATGTCGACGATCGCGGCTCGCCTGACCCTGTAGCCGCCGCGGACCAGGGCGACGAGGTCGCGCGCGTGCGTCGACGGCTCGCAGCTGACGTAGACGAGCCGGTCCAGGCCCAGCCGGATCAGCTCCGCCAGCGCCGCCGGCTCGCAGCCCGCCCGCGGCGGGTCGAGGATGGCGGCCTCGTGCCGTCCGATCCGGATGCCCCGCAGCACGGCCTCGACCTTGCCCGGCACGTACTCAACCCTGGCGGAGTTGATGCGCGAGTTGAGCCTTCCGAGCTGGACGGCGCGGGGGTTCTCTTCGACCGCCGTCACGGCGACATTCCCGCGGGCCGCCGCGACCGAGATCGTGCCGATGCCGGCGTAGAGGTCGAGCACCCGCGCGCCCGGCTGCACGTCGAGCATCTCGAGCGCGGCGCGGTACAGCACCAGCATCTGGCGGTAGTTCGTCTGGACGAAGGTGTCGCTGCGCACGCGAAACGTCAGGTCCCAGAACTCGAGGGTCATGGCGTCGTCGAGCAGAGTGACGTCGGGCAGCAGCGTGGCGACGCGGTGTGCGAACTCGTCGCGCGGCCATCCCTTGCGGTTCACGCGCAGGCGCCAGAGCAACCCGGGTCCGGTCGGCTCGACCGTGAGGAGAAGGTTCTGCACGCCGGTGAGACGCATCTCGTTGGCGGCTTGCGAGAACGCCGGCAAAGCGCGCTCGATCCGTTCGTCGTGGATCAGGCAGCTGTCGATCGGAAGCACTGAGTGCGAGCGCATTCGGTGAAACCCGAACCGCCAGTCGCTCGGCTCCGCCACGGCCTCGAACTCTCCGCGGATCCGGTAGCGCCACGGGTCGTCCATGCCGAGCACCGCGACGTCCGGCGGCAGGCGCAAGCCCGCCCGCTTCCATGCGTCCTCCACCACCTGCCGCTTCAGCTCGAGCTGGTACGAGTAGCCGGCGTGCTGCATCTGGCAGCCGCCGCAGGCGCCGAAGTACGGGCAGGGCGCGGGGACGCGGTGGGGCGAAGCCTCGATGACGTGGGTAGCGGCCGCGACGGCGACGCCGCCCTGGCGGCCGCGAGGCTCCGCCTCGACCACCTCGCCCGGCAGCGCGTAGCTGACGAGCCAGACCTTGCCGTCGTCACGCGCTACGGCCGCGCCGCCGTGCGCCGGCGCGGTCGGCTTGAGGATCAGCGCCGCCACACCGAAACGGGGTCGCGCGCGGGCTTGAAGCCGGCCGATTCGACCATCTGGGTCGCGACACGAAAGCCCTCCGCGACGTTGTCCGGGCTGTGGGCGTCGCTGCCGTACTGCACCGCCTGGCCGCCGAGCTCGCGCCACCACCGGACGACGGACAGGTCGGGGCACAGCCGGTCGCCGCGCGTGGTGTTCACCTCCATCACGCGGCCGGTGCGCACCGCGGCCTTGAGCACGTCGCGGATCTCCTCCTCGTAGTCCTTTTCCCGGTAAGCGGTCCAGTAGCGCTTCGGGTAGTCGAGGTGGGCGAGGACCTCGAAGGGCTGGCCCCCCTCGAGCATGGCGAGCACCTCGCGGTAGTACGCGCGCGTGGCCGCGGCGACGTCGAGGCCTTCGCGGTCGCCGAACTGGCTCGCGTCGGTGAGCTGGCCGTCGACCTTCACGCAGTGCACCGACCCGAGCACGTTGTCGAGCGGCCCGGCGGCGAGGACCGCGGCGGTCTCGTCAGGGAACCAGTGCGGCTCGCCGAGCTCCACCCCGCTCAGGATGCGCAGGCCTGTGAACCTGGTGCGGCAGCGCTCGACGGCGTCGAGGTAGCCCGCGATGTCGACGCTGTGCTGGTCGGAGTGGACCTTGACGAAGTCCGCGTGGTCGGTGAAGGCGATGGCCGGCAGGCCCAGCTCGATGGCGCGCTCGCAGCTCTTTTCCATCGAGCCTCTCTTCGCGTCGTACGACCACTCGGTGTGCACGTGAAGGTCGGGCGGGAGCGACACGCGTCAAGGCTACTGGAGGTGGAAGCGCCTCCCAACCGGCCTCATCGAACGAGAACGCGAAAACATGCCGAATCGTGGGGCGAATTCCGCATCAATCCTCGAAAACGTGCGGAATTTCGTCTACCTCGGTGAGACCTCCCCCACGTTGCCGTTCTCGTCAACCAGCGCGCGCCCACCAAGCGGCGACTTCAGCGTCACGGTGATGTAGCTAAGGCGAAGAGACAGCTGGCAGACCACCGGCTGGTCGGGTTTCGCGTGCGGATACTGCTTCACCGCGATGGCTACGGCCGACGTGGACTCGGCGGCGGAGGCGGTGTAATCGGAGCCACACGGACCCCGTTCGGCGTTGCCTACCCCGATAGAGACCGTCATTCCGTCCGCGCTGATGCCGTAGCCCCGGCCCGTGCTCTTCGTGACGGCGCCGCGCCAGTACGCCGAAGGGTCGATCGCCGAGTGGCCGAGGTATCCGTTCACCTCCGGTATGTCGAACAGCCACGCTGACATTTGCATCGTGCCGCGGTCGGTCGGGAATCCAGCCGTGCCCCAGCGAACCGCGGTCACGATGAAGTTGTGCGCCGACGCGCAGTCGGCGGCGTTGCCGCCTGGGGGCTGGGCCATGAGATCGGACCACGCCCGGGTGGCGCTGATCGCCGGATAGGACGCGCCTTGGGCGACCGCTCCGGCCGGCGCGGTGGCGGGCACGTAGAGCCCCGGCGCCAGGACGAACTTGTGGCAGACCCAGGCCATCTTGCGATCGTCGTTCGGAAAACCCGTCGCCTGGATCTGCTCGGTCGTGTCGCCGAAAGAGATGATCGGCCGCGGTCTGGCGTTGGCCGGGAAATCCTTCCACTTCGCCAGGGCTTCGTTGGGCGGCGTGGGCTGCGGCAAGCTGCCCTGGGGCGGATCAACAGCGCCGCAGGCGGCAACCAGAAAGGCGACGGCGAGAGCGAGCGTCGACTTAGCCATATTTCCTGAGACGCAGTTCGGGCGCGCCAGGTAACGCTAGTCGAGGAGCTTCAGCAGGAGCTCCATTGCCAGCTTGGGGTTGGCCTGGGGCGCGCGCTTGCGCAGGTCGGCCATCAGGGCCTGCATCGCCTGCTTCTTGCCACTGCGATAGTCGGCCGCGGCCTTGGGGTTGGCGTCGATCACCGCCTCGGCCAGCACGCGAAGCTCCGATTCGTCGCTCACCTGGGCGTATCCGTGCTCGGCCACGATCTCGGCGGGCGTGCGGCCGGTCTCGACCGACTCTATCAGCACTTCGCGGCCCTGGTCGCGCGTGATATCGCCGTCCGAAACCAGCCTCACAAGTTCGGCCAGGTTCTCTGGCGAGGGCAGCTTGCCTGACGGCGCGACCTCGTTGATGATCCAACCAGCGACGGCTGCGGCCGGCGCGCCGCGCTCGACCGCTCGCTCGTAAAGGTCGGCAAGCTCCCGGTCGGCGGCGAGCAGGGCCGCGTCCCGCGCGCTGAGATGCCCCACAAACCTGGCCCGTCTCATCGACGGCAGCTCGGGCAGGGCCCCGCGAAGCTCTTCGATCCACGCGCGGTCGAGCTCCAGCGGCGGGATGTCCGGTTCCGGGAAGTAGCGGTAGTCCTCGGCGAGCTCCTTGGAGCGCTGCGAGAAGGTGCGCTGCTCCGACTCCGACCAGCCGCGTGTCTCCTGGACCACCGTTCCACCCGACTCGAGCACCTGCCTCTGCCGCTCGACCTCGAACGCGATCGCGCGCTGCAGCGCGCGGAAGGAGTTGATGTTCTTCAGCTCGGTCTTGACGCCAAGGTCCTCCGAGCCGGCACGGCGGATCGAGATGTTCGGCTCGGCCCGCATCTGCCCCTTCTCCATGTCCGCGTCGGAGGCTCCGACCGCGCGCAGCACGGCCTGCAGCTCCATCGCGTACTCGCGCGCCTCGTCGGCCGAGCGGATGTCAGGCTCGCTGACGATCTCCATCAGAGGCACGCCCGCGCGGTTCAGGTCGACGTACGACTCCCACGCCTTGTGCAGCTTGTCGCCCGCGTGGACCAGCTTGCCCGTGTCTTCCTCGAGATGGACGCGGCGGATGCGTACCTTCCGCTCCCCCACCTCGATCGAACCATTGACGCTCATGGGCAGGTCGTACTGGCTGATCTGGTAGCCCTTGGGAAGGTCGGGATACATGTAGTTCTTGCGGTCGAACTTCGTGTGCCGCGGGATCTCGCAGTTGAGGGCGAGCGCGGTTTTCAGCACCGCCTCCACCGCCGCCTCGTTCGGCACCGGAAGCACGCCGGGCAGACCCAGGCAGACCTCACACACGTACGTGTTCGGCGCCGCGTTGAGCGGGGCGATGGCGCAGCCGCAGAACATCTTCGAGCGCGTGCGCGGCTGGGCGTGGACTTCCATGCCGATGACGACCTCCCAGGCGTCAGACGACATCTGCGACCAGCGCTTTCATCTCGCTCGCCTCTTCGTAGGCACGCGCGACGCGCAGCGCTACGTTCTCACCCCACTGAGGCGCGAGCACTTGCAGGCCCACCGGCAGCCCGTCCGACGTCCCGCACGGGACGCTGATCCCCGGCAGTCCGGCGAGGTTGCCGCCCAGCGTCAGCACGTCGCACAGGTACATCGAGAGCGGGTCCTGGGTCTTCGAGCCGATCGGGAACGCGACCGTGGGCGAGGTCGCGCTCACGATCGCATCGCACTTCTTGAACGCCTCGTCGAAATCGCGCTTGATCAGAGTGCGCACCTTCTGCGCCTTCAAGTAATAGGCGTCGTAGTAGCCGCTCGACAGCGCATAGGTGCCGAGCATCACGCGGCGCCGCACCTCGGTGCCGAAGCCCTTGCGCCGCGTCTCCATGTACTCGTCTGTGATGTTCGGCGCGTCCTTGGCGGACAGGCCGTAACGCACGCCGTCGAAGCGCGCGAGGTTGGACGAGCACTCTGCCGGCGCGATGATGTAGTACGCGGCGAGCCCGTAGTCGGTGTGCGGCAGCGAGACGTCGACGATCTCCGCCCCCTCCCTCTGTAGCACGAGCAGCGCGGCGTCGATCGCCGCCTTGACCCTCGGCTCGATGCCCTCGACCTCGTGGTACTCGCGCGGAAGGCCAAGGCGCATGCCCCTGACTCCGCCGCCGTGATTGTTCAGGACCTCCATGCCCGGGCGCTCGGAGGATGTCGCGTCCAGCGGATCGAGGCCGCTCATCAGCGAGAGCACGACCGCGGCGTCGTCGACGCTGCGCGCGAACGGGCCGATCTGGTCGAGGCTGGACGCGAAGGCGATCAGCCCGTAGCGGCTGACCCGCCCGTAGGTCGGCTTCATCCCCACGACCCCGCACAGCGCGGCCGGCTGGCGGATCGAGCCGCCGGTGTCGGTGCCGAGCGAGAAAATGGCCTGGCCGGACGCCACCGCCGCCGCGCTGCCGCCTGAGCTCCCGCCCGGTACGCGGTCCAGGTCCCACGGATTGTGGGTCGGGAAGTAGCCGGAGTTTTCCGTCGAGCTGCCCATCGCGAACTCGTCGCAGTTGGTCACGCCCACCATCACCGCGCCCGCGTCGAACAGCCGCTGCACGGCGGTCGCCGTGTAGGGCGGCTTGAAGCCCCGCAGGATCTGTGAGCCGGCGGTCGTCTCCACGCCCCGCACGCACAGCACGTCCTTGATCGCCACCGGTATCCCGGCCAGCGGCGGCGCGTTGCCCTCGCGAATGCGGCGGTCGGCCTCCTCCGCCTGCTTCTCCCAGAGCTCTGGCGTGAAGCGAAGGTAGGCCTTCACCTTAGGGTCGAGACGTTCGATGCGGTCCATGTGGGCGGTGACCAGGTCGCCGGCTGAGATCGAGCCAAGACGCAACAGGCGCGAGGCGTCCTTGATCGTCAGCCGGGTGAGGTCGTCGGAGGTCATGCTTCTTCCTGGATCGCGGGCACGCGGAAGAAGCCGTCGACCGCGGCGGGCGCGTTGGCCAGCGCCTCCTCTTGCGAAAGTGACGGACGCGGCTCGTCGTCGCGCAAACGGCTGGCGATCTCCACCACCTGCGCGGTCGGAGGGATGTCCGCGGTGTCGAGCTGCTGCAGGCGGTCGATGTGGCCGAGGATCCCGCTCAGCTGCTCGGCGTAGAACTCCTCGTCACCGGGCTCGAGACCGAGACGCGCGAGCATGGCGACGTGTCGCACCTCGTCCCTGGACAGTGGCATCCAACTATTTTCGCCTCGAGTACAGGACGACCAGGTAAACCAGGCCGGTGACGGCGCCGACGATGCCCACGAGGATAGATCCCGCGCCGATGACGATCAGGCCCGCGCGCAGGCGGCCGACGGCGGAGGGCTCGGTCAGAAAACCGAGGACGTACCAGCCCCAGACGAGAAGAAAGACCGCCACGACCAGCACCGTCCACCAGACCCACCGCGGGGCCTTCACCTGGGTAAGAGAGCCTTGAACTGTTCCTCGTCGAGGATCGCGAGCTTCAGCTTCTGCGCCTTCTCCAGCTTGGACCCGGCACCCGGGCCCGCGACCACGTAGTCGGTCTTCGCGCTAACGCCCCCCGTCGCCTTGCCGCCCAGCTTGCGCACCAGCGCCTCGGCATCGGGCCGGCTCATCGTCTCGAGCGTGCCGGTGAAGACGAACGTCTTGCCGTTGAAGGGACCGTCCCCGATCGCCTCGGCCTGCTGCGGCACGACGCCGGCTGCGAGCAGCCTCGCCACGAGCTCGGCGCCAGGCCCGTGGAAGTAGGCGTGCACCTCGTGCGCCATGCTCGGTCCTACCCCCTCGACGGCCCGCAGGTTCTCCTCGCTCGCGTCGCGCACCCGCTCGATGCCCCCGAATTCGCCCGCCAGCAGCTGCGCCGTCGCCTCGCCGACCTGCGGAACGCCGAGGGCGTAGACGAAGCGCCAGAGATCCGGCCGCGACGCGGCCTCGATCCGGTCGACCAGGTTCTGCGCCGACTTGTCGGCGAACCCGTCGAGCTCCTTGACCTGGTCCCGACTCAGGCGGAACAGGTCACTCGGATCGTGGACGATGCCGCGGTCGATCACCTGCGTCAGCGTCGCGTAGCCGAGGCCTTCGATGTCCATCACCGCCGCAAAGTGCCGCAATCGCTCCAGCCTCTGAGCACCGCAGAAGGGGTTTATGCAGCGGTGCGCGACGTACGGCTCCTCGCGCACCACCTCTCCCCCACACACCGGGCACTTCGTGGGCATCTTCCAGCCGGGCTTTGGCTTCTTGACGCTGACAATCTCCGGGATGACGTCGCCGGCGCGGTGGATGACCACGCGCGCGCCTACGTACACGCCCTTCTCGTTGACCTGCGCCTCGTTGTGCATGGTCACGTTGCGGATGGTCACGCCGCCGACCACGACCGGCTTGACATGCGCCACCGGGGTCAGCACGCCGGTGCGGCCGACGTAGCACGCGATCTCCTCGACCACCGTCTCCGCCTGCTTGGGCGCGTACTTGAACGCGATCGCCCAGCGCGGCGAGCGGGCGACGAAACCAAGCTCCAGCTGCTGCGGGAAGGAGTCGACCTTCACCACCATGCCGTCGATCTCGTACTCGAGCTCCCCTCGCCGGCGCTGCCATTCGGCGTGGTACTCGATTACTTCGTCGATCCCCTCGAGGCGTCTCCGGTTCTTGTTGACGCGGAAGCCCATGGACTCGAGTGTGTTCAGCACGTCCCACTGCGACTTCGCCGGCCCGACCGGGTCGAGTGTGTATATGAACGTCTGCAGGTCGCGGCTCGCGGTGACGTTGGGGTCGATCTGGCGCACGCTCCCGGCCGCGGTGTTCCGCGGGTTGACGAAGCGAGGCTTGCCCGCCGCCTCCATCTCGCGGTTGAGCTTCTCGAAGCCGGCGATCGGGAAGTACACCTCGCCGCGGACCTCGAAGAGGTCGGGCAGGCCCCTTGCCGGAGTGATCGCCAGCGGTACGCTGCGGATGGTTCGCACGTTGGCGGTGACGTCCTCGCCGGTGGTGCCGTCGCCGCGCGTGGCCGCGCGCTGGAGCCGCCCTTTGGCGTAGGTCAGGCTCATCGCCAGGCCGTCGATCTTCAGCTCGGCGCAGTAGACGACCTCGTCCCCGACCGCGGCGCGCACGCGCTTGTCGAAGGCGCGGATCTCGGCCTCGTCGAACGCATTCTGCAGGCTCAGCATCGGCGAGCGGTGGCGAACCTTGGCGAACTGGTCCGAGGCCTCGCCGCTCACGCGCTGGGTCGGCGAGTCCGCGCTCACGAGGTCGGGCCGCTCGTCTTCGATCCGGCGCAGCTCCAGGAAGAGCGCGTCGTACTCGCCGTCCGAGACCTCGGGCGCGTCGAGCACGTAGTACGCGTGCTCGTGGCGGCGGATCTGCTCCCGCAACTCCTCGACGCGGACCGCCGGGTCGACCGCCCGCCGCCTGCGCGCGGAGCGCGGCACGGACGGCGCGCTGCCGCGCGCCTCGCCTCCTGGTTGCTTTGCCCTGGTCATTTCGTCAGGGGAGCGAGCATGCCGGACAGGATCTTCAACCCGGCCCTGTCGAACTTGACCACGAGCTCCTCGTCCGTGCGCGTCAGCGTGCTCTTCACCACGGTGCCCGAACCGAACGCCGGGTGGTTGACGCGGTCGCCGCTGGCGAATCTCTGGACGGGCGGAGCGGCCGGCGCCGCCTCGACCTGGCGCTCGATGTAGCGCTCCTTGTAGCCCTGGCGCGGGGGCGCCACCGGCGCGCTGCCCCGCGGCGCGGCCAGCAGCGACTGCGGGATGTCGGTCAGGAAGCGGCTGGGGAACGCCGGCTGGGAGCGGCCGTACAGGTGGCGGCGGAAAGCGCAGCTCAGGTACAGGCGGTCCTTCGCGCGCGTCATTCCAACGTATGCGAGCCGCCGCTCCTCGGCCATCTCGGTCTGCGCGCCGACCAGCGACGGGTTCTCCTCCCGCTCTGCGACCGCGTGCTGGTGCGGCAGCAGCCCTTCCTCCATCCCCACCATGAACACGACCGGGAACTCGAGCCCCTTGACCATGTGGAGTGTGATCAGCGTCACGCCCTCGCCGTTCTCGTCGTAGGCGTCGACGTCGGAGACGAGCGCGACCTCGGTGAGGAAGTCCTCCAGGCCCTGCGCCGGCTCGCGATCGTCGAAGCTCTCGGCCAGGCCGCGCAGCTCGTTGATGTTCTCCATGCGCGCCTCGCCCTGCGGCGTGCCGTCCAGGTAGTGCGCCCGCAGACCCATCACCTCGACCACGTGGTCGATGAGCTCGCTCGGCCGGAGCACGCCCATCGTCGAGCGGACGGACTCGATCTGGGCGCGGAAGCCCTGCAGCGGACCGACCGCCGTCTTGGGCACGCCAGGCACGCGCGCCGGATCCTTGACGATCTGGAGGATGTCAGCGTCGCCCTCACGGGCATAGGTGTTGATCGCCTCGATGGTGACGCCGCCGATCTTGCGCGACGGCACGGAGACGATGCGGGCGAAGCTCAGCGCGTCCTGCGGGTTGAAGCAGAAGCGCAGGTAGGCGACGAGGTCTTTGACCTCGCGCCGCTCCCAGAACCTGATACCGCCGACCAGGCGATAGGGAATGCGGCGCCTCGCCAGCAGGTCCTCGAAGGCCCGTGACTGGGCGTTGGTGCGGTAGAGGACGGCGAAGTCCGAGTACCCGCGCTTCTCCGTCTTGCGCAGACGTTCGATCTCGTCGGCGACGAACTCCGCCTCCTCGACCTCGTTGTAGGCCTGCGTGGCGACCACCCGCTCGCCGCCGGCGCGGTCGGTCCACAGCCGTTTCTCGGCCCTCTCAGGGTTGCTGCGGATGACGTTGTACGCGGCGTCCAGGATGGCCTGGCTCGAGCGGTAGTTCTGCTCGAGGTGGACCACGTGCGCGTCCGGATAGTCCTTGCGGAAGTCAAGGATGTTGCGGATGTCGGCGCCGCGGAAGCGGTAGATCGACTGGTCGTCGTCGCCGACCACGGCGACGTTGCGGTGCTCGGCCGCGAGTAGGTTGACCAGCACGTACTGGGCATGGTTGGTGTCCTGGTACTCGTCGACCAGGACGTGGCGGAAGCGGTCACGCCACTTGGCCAGGGCCTCCTCGTCGGTCGAGTAGAGCTCGACCAGCTTCATGATCAGGTCGTCGAAGTCGAGCCCGCCCGACCGTCGCAGCACCTCCTGGTAGGTCTCGTAGACGCGGCGCAGGACCTCATCTGCGTAGGAGCGGTTGGGGATGTCCTCCGGCCGCTTGAGCTCGCCTTTCGCCTGCGAGATTTGCTGGCTCAGTGACCCGATCGGGTAGCGCTTGGGGTCGAGGCGAAGCTCGTCGAGGACGCGCTTCAGGGCGGCACGGGTGTCGTCCTCGTCGAAGATGACAAAGCTGGAGGTGATGTTGAGCCGCTGCGCCTCGCGGCGGAGGATCTTGACCGCGGTCGAGTGGAAGGTCCCGACCCACATCTTCTCCGCACGCTCGCCGACGAGCGTCTCCACGCGCCCGCGCATCTCCCGTGCCGCCTTGTTGGTGAAGGTGACGGCGAGGAGTCGGTCGGGCCATACCTTGCGCGTGGCGATCAGGTAGGCGATTCGGGCCGTCAGGACGCGGGTCTTGCCGCTGCCCGCGCCGGCGAAAATCAGGAGCGGGCCGTCGCCGTGCGTGACGGCTTCTTGCTGCGGAGGGTTGAGGCGCGCGAGCAGCGCCTCGACATCCGCCTGGGGAGATTCTGAAACCTCGTGTGTCCCGCCACCGGAGTCCCTCGCATCTTCGCGTCCTGGGCGGCCGGGCGCCTGCGGCGCTGAAGGCGGCGTCAAGGGGCCCGGCGCTGCTTCGTCGCGCATCTACGGATGCGCTCCTAGCCGCGCCACCCTTTCCTTGCCTCCGGCCGCCAATGCCGCGAATCTGCGTCGGGCGTCGGCGTCGGGACACACAGAGAATTGGAGTTTACCCATGGCTGGAATTGCCCTACCCGGCCCCTCACCCTCGATCCCTGCGCGCTAGGCGCGGCAAGGACGGCGCGCTGCCGCGCCCCGCCTTATTGATCTCTCCCCGAAGGGGAGAGGGAAATTGCAATCTCGCCGTTATATTCCACATGGCTTTGGCACAGGAAGTCGATTTCGGCACGCGCGATCATCTGCTTTACGAGCTGGCCCGCGACCTCAGCTCCTCTCTCGACCTCGACACGGTGCTCGAGAAGGTCATGGACCGCGTCATCACCCTCATGAAGGCGTCGCGCGGGTTCATCGTCCTCATCGACCCCGTCGACGGAACCCTGTCGGTCCAGATGTCGAGCGGTTCGGACCCGGAAAAGGCGCGCCAGTTCCTCGGTTCGCGGACGGTCATCGAGCACGTCGTCCAGACCGGTCAGGCGGTCGTCACCACCGACGCCAGCCTGGACGACCGTTTCAAGGGCAAGCAGTCGGTGATCATGCAGAACCTGCGCTCGATCATCGCCGTGCCGCTTGTGACCAAGGGCAACGTGATCGGCGCCCTTTACGTCGACAACCCCTTCCGCGCCTCGATCTTCGAGGAGACGGACAAGCAGTTCCTGCAGTTCATCTCGGACCTGGCCGCGATTGCGATCGACAACGCCCGCCAGTACGAGCGCTCGGAATTCCTGCGCCAGCTGTTCGAGGCGCACGTGAACAAGCAGGTGACGGACTACGTCCTGACGCGGTCCGGCCGGACGCTGCGCTTCCTGCCCGGCGAGCGGCGCGAGGTCACCATGCTCAACTCCGACATCGCGGGCTTCTCGACTCTGTCCCAGAGCATGGACGCCGAGGAGCTGGTCCGATTCCTCAACGACTACTTCCAGCGCATGATCCGCGTCGTCCTGGAGCACGGCGGCAACATCGACAAGTTCCAGGGTGACGGGATGCTGGTCGTGTTCGGCGCGCCGAACCCGGTCAACGACCACGCCGTCCGGGCTTTGAAGGCGGCGGTGGCGATGATGCGCGAGGTCGTCCTGTTCAACCGCGAGCAGCTCGAGGCGGGGCGGAGCGCGATCTCCGTCGGCATGGGCCTCGACACCGGCGAGGTCGTGGCCGGGCACGTGGGTTCGGACGACCGCATGGAGTTCACGCTGATCGGTGTGCCGGTCAACAACAGCGCCTACCTGTCCAAGGTCAGGCCAGCGCGAGTGCTGATGTCAGAGGCGACGCGCTCGAGAGTGCCCGAGGACGGTTTCCGGGTCTCGGACTTCGAGCCGCTGCACCTCAAAGGCGCGAGGGAGCCACAGGCGATCTACGAGCTGGCCTTAACGCTTACCTAGCCCTGGCACACCCAACGACCAGGTCCCCTCCCCACTCGCTGGGGAGGGTGCCCCTGCCCGCAGGGCACGGGCGGGTGGGGACGATCAGCCCTGGCACACCCAACGACCAGGTCCATAGTGCGAATACAGCCACGCGGCCGCGAACGAGTTGGCCCGCGGGTCGAAGGGTGACTGGCTGGCGTACGGCGTCCCCGACCAGGTGCTGGGCAGGAACTGGAACAGCCCCGAGGCCCCGCTGTCCGTGTTCACGGAGTTCGGGTGGTAGCGCGACTCGCACCACGCCACGTTCATCGCCCACTGCACCGCCGCTGCGCCGAGCGGGCTGAACGCGTCCGTGATGTCCTTGGCGATCTCCGGCGGAGGCGGCGGATGGTTGCTGCGGGCCGCGATCGCGGCAGCCTCCGCCTGGGCGGCGGCCAGCGCCTGCTGCTTGGCCTGGTAGTCGGCCAGCCCCTGCTTCAGCTCGTCCTGCCATGCTGCGACCTGCGCCATCTGCGCCGCCTGCAGCCGCTGGCTCCGCGATTGCTGCGCGACCGAGTTGCGATCGAACGCGCTGAGCTGCGTGACCGCGACCTGCACGGGGTGCACGGTCGGCGGGTCGAGCCGCGGCAGGATCACGCTCACGAGGAGCACAACCCACACGAGCACCGCCCGAAACAGCGGCAGCAACCCTTTCTTCCGCTCCTTCCTTGGACTCGCCCGCTACCCCTGGGGCGGTCAGGCCTGAGCTCGGAGCGTGACGTGTGGAAGACGCACTCAGGATTCTGGGAAAGGTGCCACCTTACCACACGATCGGCAACTTTCCGTAGCCCTACGAACCGGTGCTAGAACAGGTGCGTGAGCCAGTTCCGAAGTGGCTTGCGCCCGCCCGGATCGACGTAGTCGGGCAGCATCGCCTTGACCTTCTGGAAGGCAAGGTCGGTAAGCGCCACCGGGTCCTGCCCGACCGACGGCATGGCCGGGCCGACGGTCACCCGGATCCGCTTGCGCAACCACAGTTCCTTGGTGCCTGACAGCGCCACCGGGACGACGGGGACGCCGGCCTTGATGGCGAAGTGCGCGAAGCCCTTGTGGAAGGGGAGCAGCTCGCCCTCCTTCGGCCCGTAGTTCCCCTCGGGGAAGATCGCCACCGCACCTCCCACCTCGAGGCAGCGGTCGACGTGCTTGAAGAGCGCCGTGTCGCCGTGACGCTCGCGGACGACCGGCACGTAGCCGCCAGTCGTCCGAACGAGCCACCACTGGAACTTGCGCGTCACCAGGAGCGTGGGATCGGCGAGGAAGTGGAGGCGGGGCTCGACGGGAAACAGAAGCAGCAGGGCGAACTCGTCGAGCCAGTTCAGGTGGTTGGCGATGACGATGTAGTTGCCACCATGCGGGCGAGGGATGTTCTCGCGGCCCTCGACGTCGAACTTGAAGCAGAGGCGGAGCAGGGGGATGCCGACGAAGCGGACGATGCGGTACGGGACGTTGGCGCGCGGACCTACTGGAAGAAGATCAGCCGCCGGGAGGGCGGCACTCGCCGTGGCCATGGCACGGCGAAGTCTATAGGCCTAGCGGCCACCACTCCAGGAAGCGGTTGTAGGTGCCCAGGGCGCCCTTCACGGTGTGCACGGCGTTGGTCAGGTTGTTCGCCTCGGTCGACGTCAGCTTGCCCGTCTTCTCGTCAGCCCGGACCTCGTTGAGCAGGGCGTCCAGCTGGTTCGAGGCGGTCTTGTTGTCCCCGCGGGACGCCGACGCGGCGGCGGCATCGAGCTTGGCGATGAGGCTGTTCTTTTCCCCCGCGTTCAGGTCGGAGAGGCCGCGCACATACGTCGCGATGCTGCCGAGCGCCTGTGCCGGGGTCTCCACGGTGATCGTGTAGGTCGCGGTGCCGACGCCGGGGTCCTCGCCCTGGGCCACGGTGAGCTTCACCGTGTATGTGCCGGCGGACGCGTACTGGTGCGGCACCATCCAGCCGCTCAAGGCCGGCGTGCCGTCGCCGAAGTTCCAGCTTGCCGTGTGCGGATCAGCGGTGCCGGGGTCCGTGAAGCTGCCCGAGAACGTGATCGTCTCGTTGGCGACGATGATCGACGGCGTCGTCTGCATTGGCACGACGCTGTCGATGCTGGCGGTGGGCAGCACGTCGCTGACGTTCACGGGGACCGACGAGCTCCCAGTGATCGGGTCGTCGTCGGTCGCGGCAAGGGTGATGACGTATGCGCCCTCGTCGTTGGGCGTGAAGCTGAATGTGGTGCCGGCTCCGCCGGCCGTGTAGGCGGCGCCGTCCTTGGTGACCGTCCAGCTGTAGTTGAATCCGGTCTGGTTGTCAGCGGACGATGCGCTGAGCGCCGAGCCGGTGTAGGAGAGCGGCGTGCCCTCCGGAATCGCCGTCGTGGCGGCGCGCAGGGCTGCTGCCTGGGACGTCCCGATGGTGACTGTCGGCGGGAGCGCCTTCACCTCGACAGTGAACTGCGTGGTGGCGACGTTGCCGTGGAGGTCGTCGGCCTTGATGGTCACCGTAGTGACGGGAGCCTCGTCTGACGCCGGCTGCGTCCAGGACCATGCCCCGCTGCTGGTACCGGTGCGGGTCAACGATCCGGCCGATGCCGTCAGCGCCACGGAGTCCCCGTCGGCGTCCGAGTAGCTGCCGGTGTTGGTCGGCGCCGCACCCTCGTAAGCCTGCACGGCCGTCTGCGCCGGCACGCCGAGGGTGGGAGGCGCGTTGGGGGCCGGCGCACCGCCGGTGACGAACGTCTGGAAGGCGAAGTTCGTGTCGGTGACTCCCCGCATCCACTTTCCCTGGAGGTCGCAGCATGTCCACTGCGCGCCGCCCGCGTACTGCTCTGCTGTTATGTAGGACCACTTCACCGTGAACGAGCGCACGGCCAGGACCACGATGGCGTACTGCGTCCCTTGCGTGACCGAGACCGAAGGGCTAAGGGTCCAGAAGTGCCAGTCGGCTGTGCCGGTGTAGCTCTGAAACTGGTACGAGGTCACGGTGCCCATCGCGGTCAGGGTCTGCTGGCTTGTATCGACGGTCCAGATCTGGAGCCTGAAGCTCGGCCCGGTGGGGGTCGTACTGGGAAGCCCGGAGGCGCCCTCGAACAGGCCGACCCGGTCCATCTGGCCGGTGCGGCCCGCCGTGAACGTCTGCGCCATCTGCTGATACCAGAACCAGTCGCTGGACCCTGGGCGTCGGGTCATGTCTTGCGGGACATGCTGGTCGAGCGTGCCGCCCGCGCCCGCGGAGCTCGCAAAACCCAAGGCGAGAGCCGCGGCGGTGGCCGCCGCCGTGACGATCCGTAGGACAGTTCTCCGTAACGAGGTCTTCACTTGACCCGGTTGACGCGCCTGAAGGCCAATTCCTGCGCGATTTTCAGGACGGGCTGTGAGATTCCCGCGCAGCCGAGCACCGGGCCGCGCGAATTGCTTGCTAGGCGCTCATCGCCCCGAACTCATACGGACGGGGCGGTGTGGCCGGCGGTTTTCCGAGCTCGAGCACGATGTCCTCGAACGGTGTCAGCGGCAGCGCCGTCGGGTCACCGTCGACCGGCCGTCCGTCGGACAGGATCGCCAGCGTCCCCTGGTAGCCGAGCGCTGCGCCTTTTGCGAGCGGCCGGCCCCAGACCTCGAACACCTGGCCGAGCGTGAACGTCCTGCCCTCCTGGGTGAAGACGTGCACCACGCCCGACGTGTCGTGGGTGTGGATCCACGCGAAGCAGCCGCCGGTGGCGATGAAGCCCGGTGGGTTGTAGCCCCACGGCTTGCCGACCCCGATGCCGGCCGGGACCGTCACGGTACCGCCGTCGAGAAGGATGGTCAGGTGCACATGCAGGTGACGCGGCGGCAGGTCTTCGACCAGGCAGGGGACTCCATCCACGACCTGGCCCTGCCTCAGGTCTCGCACCGAGGTGGTGATGTGCGTCGTCGGGTTCACCGGCGCCTGCGTCCCGCACGCGACACTGACCGCCGCGGTCAGGGCCGCGAGCAGGGCGCGCACGTCACTGCACGCTGAGGTCGATCTCCGCCTGGCCCCAGCCTGAGTCCTTGGTGCCTGCGAACACGACCAGCCGGACCGGCGTGGACAGCGGCACGTCGAGCGTGGCGTGGCCGGACGCGTCGATCGCGAGGTCAGGCGCCCACACGGCCGCCTGCCCGACGTAGATAGGGTCGGGACCGGGCGTGTAGAAACCACCGCCACACATCCCGCCCCAGACGCCGATCCCGAGGAGCGAGCTGGAGCCGTTCGTCGTCAGGCGGTCGGGGGTGAGGAAGGCGCCGGCGATCGAGTCTTTGTCGACCAGCTTGAACGCCGACATCCGTGCGTCGAAGCCGTCGGCGAGTGCGCTGGCGGCGACGGCCACGCCGGCTGCGTCGGTGACCGCGATCGTCACGTGCGCGGTCTGGCCTTTGGTGTAGCTCGCAAGGTCCGGGGTCAGCTTGACCTTCAGCAGCCGGACGGCGTTGTTGACGTGGACCGGGAACGCCTGGCTGGTGTACTGCCCGCCCTGGAAGTAGCTGATGACGACGTTGAAGCCCGGCGCGACGTCGGAGGTGACGGTCACAGTCAGCCGGTTGTCGCCTTTGGCGAGCTGAACGAGGTGGTACTGGTGGACGCGACCGCGCTCGAGCGAGACCAGCGCCGTCTCCGCCGCCGGCGACGTGACCGTCAGGTGGGCGGAGTCGCCCGCAGCGTAGGAGATCTTGTCCGAGACCAGGTCAAGGCGTGGATTCCCGTCGGCCGACGATCCGCCGCCGCCCTGGACGTCGACGAGGAGGCCAAGGTCGTCCTCGAATGCGTTGCCGGCGCCATCCTTGCCTTTGACCCGCAGCGTGACCGGGCTGATCTTCGTCGCCATCGGCGCACGCACGACACCCAGGCCGTTGGCGTCGGCCGTCACGCTGCCGCTGGCGACGACCGTCGTGATCGCCGCGCTGCCGGAGTAGTCGGTGCTGTCCAGTTCGTAGGACATCGTTGCGCCCGCCGCCCGCGTGCCGTCGCGCGCCTCGACGACAAACGGCGCGATGATCGTGTCCCCCTGCCGATACTGCGTCCGGCCCGGGAGCATGAACACCTCGTCGGCCGCCTGGTAGACGATCGCCGTACGCGCGCCAACCGCCTGGGCGGTGCCCGTTCCGTAGGTCGCCGCCAGCGTTATTTCCTCGTCCGCCGCCTTCTGCGCGACGTTCGCCTTGAACGAGTAGGTGGCGTGGCCTGTCGTGTCGAGCTTCACGACGATGCTCGATTTGACCGAATCACCCCACGACGTCGAGCCCGGGAAGTTGTCGAGCTCGGCCGGCTGCACCGCATGCTGGCTCGCGTAGATGGCGACGCCAAGAGTCTTGCCCGCGAGGGGCGCACCCTTGGAGTCAACGCCGGCGATGCCGGCGACCATGGTGTCGCCTGCGGTATAGGACGGCTTGTCGAAAGTGACCGTGAGCGAGGCCGCGGGACTGTGCGTGCCTGCTGCGACGATCGTCATCGACGCTGAGGTGAAGTAGGGACTGCCCTCGCTCGAAGGCGCCTCGGCCAGGACGATGAACGGGGCGTCGGTGCCGTCCGGGTTGAAAGCCGCCGCCGGCATGGCGAACGAGCCCGAGAAGGTTCCGTCCGCCGCGGCCGTGACCAGGACGAGCTTGCCGGTCTGGGGAGACCAGACGTCAACCTTCGCGCCGGAGCCGAGCGTGTACACCTGGTCGTTGCTCACACGGACCGCGCCGGCGAACCTGACCGTGTCGCCCTTGCGGTACGCGAGGCGGTCGGTGGTGACGAAGACCTTCAGCTGCTGCGAGAGGTCGCCGAGGATCCTGATGTCTCCGTTCGTCTCCGGCGCCGCCATGGGCACGATCACGTTCTCGCCGCCGGCCTGTGCGACCGCGACGTCAAAGCCCGACGGGTACCTGGCCGCGAACTCGGCCGTCCCGGTGAACGTGCCGGACGTCTTGACGTGCACGCCATTCAGCAGGTTGTAGAAGGTGATGGCGAACTGCGCGGTCGCCTCTCCGGTCGTGAGGTCCTCTCCCGCGACGATGACGCGCTGATCGTCCTGCCGCAGCAGGATGGCGTAGCGCGAGAAGTTGATCCACACGGCGCCGTACTGGCCGCTCTGATCGGCGGCGACGACGACGTAGAGGCCGTCTGGCTGGCTCACTGTCACGCCGGCCTGATCCTGGACCGTGCTCAACCGCGCCCCGGAGGCCGTTATCGTCGTGCCGCCGTTTTCGACCGGGGTCATGGTCGAGACGTCGACCGCCCGGTCCGGGTAGCCGCCGTTTGCGTACACGAACGCACCGAGCATGTCTTGCACGCTGGCGCGGTACGTCTTCAGCGTGACGCTGCTCGAGAGGCCACCGCCCGCCTGGATCGACAGGATGACGGGCTGTCCCGAGGCCGCGTTCACAAGCCGGACCTGCTCGTAGTTCGAAAGGAAGGTGACTGTACGCGGGCTGGGAACGGTGGCAAAGCTGAAGTTGTAGTTGCTGCCGAGCGCCGAGCCGTCGATGCTCTGAAGTCCGCCACGCAACGTCACCTGCACCGTCACGTTCGTCGCGAAGCTTGGGCTGGGCCTGAAGACGACCTCTTGAGGTGTGCCCCCCTGCGCAAGCGTGCCGCCAACCGTCCCGTTCGTCGAGCCGGTGGAGACGACGCCGAGAAAGCTGTTCACCGTCGTAGGGTCCACCGGGAGGTTGAAGTCGAGCGTGATCTTGGTGTCGACCGCGTTGCCGGCGCTGCCGGCCGCGGGGACCGTCTTGACGACCGCGAGGACCACCGACTGCTGGGGCGTCGCGACGGCCGTCGTGCCGGGGGGCGCCACGCTGGGCGCGGGACCGACGTGCCTTGCCGAGGTCGTCTGAACGTGGGGGCGAGTGCCCACGTAAACGCCGACCCCGGCGCCGATCGCGGTGATCAGGATCGCGGCGCCCACGAACTGGACGCTGCGAAGACCGAAGAACCGAAACCAGGGATTCACGCTTCCGTCCTATCTAAAGTGCAGCGCCACCTGCGGGGCTTGCGGGTGGAACGCCCGGGGTGGAGTGGACGTTACGCGTCAACGCCGACAGTTCAACGACGGAGAGGAGAATCGGTTGGTGCCGGCTCGGAGCCTTCGGTTCATAAGCTCGTTCCAAATTCCCAGTCGCCGCTGTCGTGGGCCTGTTTCAAAACAAAGCTCAGCTAGGGCCTGTTGATGGTTGGGGTCAGCGCGAGATTCCATCCGCGGAGCTTGGTTCGGACTGACCCCCGCATTGCAGACGCGCCTCGCCGAAGTAAAGCTTTCATGTCAAAGTGTCGGTGGTCAACGAGCTCTTTTGGCCCGGGCTCACGCGGCGCCAACCGAATTTCGAGCCAATCGGCAAGGAGCATTCCGGCGAAGGTGCCACACGCACCACCTATCGCGATCGCCACAAAGGCCTCCACCGTGGCTAGGGAGAGGCCGGATCGAATCGTGACTGACGCCGTCAGAATCAAGTAGAGCGACGAGGCGAGCATCGCGCTGATATCAGCGGCGACGGCCAGCGTCCGACGGCCGCGACTTACGAGCACCGTTTTCAAGGTGTAGGACAGGTCCTGCATCAGGGCCGCCGCGAAGATGGCTGCGAGGATGCCCACTGGCTAACCCCCGTCAGGTCGCAGCATCATCAGCCTCGTGG
>Ga0207646_10000168_pt1 | contig 88816 bp, 90 predicted proteins | sample KBSK5502metaG_FD_184343 | JGI IMG/M metagenome (GOLD analysis project Ga0207646, IMG submission 184343) | Corn, switchgrass and miscanthus rhizosphere microbial communities from Kellogg Biological Station, Michigan, USA - KBS K5-50-2 metaG... | ecosystem: Host-associated > Plants > Roots >... | reverse complement strand
CACTGACGTCGACATGGCGGCGATCGCTGTGGCCGGCCGGGAGGAGGGCGGCCGGTGGACCGCGGACCTGGCGTTCTACGGCAGCCCGGATGACGCGGCCGCGGAGTGCTCCCGGCTGTACGGGGAGACGGACAACTGCGGGGTGTTCTGCGACCCGCAGCCCTGCGCGGGGATCCTGGACGGGCTGCGCGCCGCCGGGTGCTGGCTGCACCTGATGGAGGCGGTCGACGTGTCCGCCGCGTCCTGGCAGTACACGACCGAGGTGCGCGCCCGGCGGCTGAAGGGAGGGAACCACCCGGCGCTGCGGGAGGCGATGCGGTCGGCGGTGCCCCGCCCGCTGGCGCTGCGGTTCGCGTTCGAGCGCAAGCGGACCCCGACCGACGTGTCGCCGCTGAACGCCTGCGCGTTCGCGTTGTGGGGTTTGCGCAGGAACGAGGTCGGCGCCGAGCCCGGCGTGTGGGTCGTGTAGCCCGGACCGGTTTACGTCGTGGCACGATGGAACTGCGCCGGGCGGCGCGGCTTCTCCGTGTCCGTGACCGCCCGGCCGGAACACGGAGGAATCATGTCGTACGAGGCACTGCAGGCCCTGGAGGCGCTGGCCGCTGATGATCCGGGACCGCTGGAGCGGGCCAGGCTGCAGTCGGCGGCGGCTGACCGGGCTGAGGAGGCCGCGGCGGTCCGCGAGAAGGCTGAGCGCGAAGCCGAGCGGGCCGAGCGGACCGAGGCGCTGGCGATTCTCAATCGCGCCGCCGGGGATCCGCTGGGGCAGATGAGCGTGGCCCGGGCGGTGATCGCTGCCGCCGATGACGAGATCGCCGAGCTGAGCGCGAAGCTGGCGCGGGCGGAGGCGAAGCGGTCCAGGGCCGCGGACAGCATGAAGTTCTACGCTGAGCGGCTGGGGGCCGCGCAGGACTGCGTGCAGCGGTCGGCGGGCGGGGACCTGCTGGCCCCGGCGAAAGCGCAGCTGAAGGCGCACCAGGAGTACGTGCAGGCGTCCCGGGCGGCGTGGTCGGCAGCGCAGGCCGGGGCACCGCGGGCGCGGCGCCCTTTCGCTGGCCGTGGCGGCGAGGCACGCAGGTCTGAGTCCTGCCAGCATTGCATCGACCAGGGCGTAGACGACGAGACCTCGTTCCTGCTGCATTCGGACCCGCAGCTTGCGGTCCCCGTCACTCCCCCGCAGCAGGCGGAACAGCCGGTGCAGGCCAAGCGGCGCACGCCCATGATCTACGCGGGAACGGAAATAAGCCGGTGAGCACCCCCGAACAGGTGCGGCTAGCCCATCACGCCGCGGAGCAGCGGGCCCGGGAGGCCGCGGTCCCGGCGCCGTCGCCGCAGCCACGCCCGGAGCTCCATTCCGAGGCGATGGCCTCCAGTCATGAGGGCAGGCCGGCCGTACAGCAGCAGCAGGAGAGGCAGTGGTCCCCGTGAGTTACCCGCCGAACAGCAGCCCGGGCGCGGCAGACGAGTCATGGACGACCCCGGCGGTGCCGCCGGGCCCGGTCGTCACGCCCGCGCCGATGTCACATGAGGTGCCGGAGACCCCCGACCCGATCGTCAGCCCGGGGCCGCGGGACGCCAAGTCCGACGACGTCTCCGCCTCGGTGGCCGGCGCCATGGCGGCCGCCGAGGCCCGGTACCGGTCCCATGAAGCCGACACCCGCCCGCAGGGGTCGGTGATCGGCACCCTGATGGATCTCCCCGAGGTGCCGGGCCAGCATTCCAAGCACGTCGGCGGGGACGACGACGGGTACCCGGCCTAGGGGCGGCCCGGGGACGCGAGCGCGCCCGGGCCCGTCCTGCTCCCGGGCGCGCTCTGCCAGCCGGCCGCCTACCGCGCGGCGGCCGGCTCAGCGTGCCGGGACCGGCCGAACGCGCAGAACCCGCACCGGCACGACGGATCATCCTCCCCGGGGCACGGCATCCACAGGTCGCCGGACAGGAGCAGGTCCCCGATGACGTGCGAGAGCGGCTTGCCGTCGGTCAGGTCGACCAGGGCCAGCACGGCGGCGACCTCGCCCCGGCTCTCGCCGGTCTCAAGGCTGCGGTCGATCCACGCGAACACGTGGCGAAGGTGGCGCTCGGCTATGGTGCCCAGCTCGCCGGCCTGCTCGCGCCACCATCCCGCGTCGGGATCGGGGCCGTTCATTTGACCACCCGAAGCGGTCCCAAATCGGCAATGCCATTACCGATTTCGCGCCGCCGGGGGCGGGATTTCGCACCCGGCTTACGCAGCCGCCACGGGTCCGGCGGCCAGCCGCGGTCGGCGGCGGCCTGGTCAAGCGCGGCCTGGACCTCGCGCTCCCGGATACGCGGGGCAAGCTGGGTCACTGTAGCCATTTGCTGTCCTTCCGCGGGACCGGCCGTTCGCCGTAGTCGGCCACGATCAGGTCGCGCAGCTTATCGGCCGATTCGGCGCTGAACGTCGAGTGGCTGTCCCGCCGCTGGGCGATCCACCTGCCCCCGAGGTAGTCGATCGCGTACGCCTCGCCCCAGTGCCATCTCAGCCCGGCGAGCGGCTCGTCCTGGTCAGCCATATGGACCTCCTTGCGTGTCGTCACCTCCGAACGTAGAGACCATGGCAAGATATGGCAAGCCTTATCTTGCGTAGCTTGGAACAGCCGTGCCTGGTCAGAATGTGCTTGTGAAGATCGTCATCGACCCGGGCGCCGTGGAGCACACGTACCTGCAGCTCGCCCGCCAGCTCCGCGAGGGAATCGCCGCCGGGGAGATCGGGCCGCGGATGCCGTCGATCATGGAGCTGACCGAGCAGACCGGCCTGGCCGTCAACACCGTCCGGCGGGCGATCAAGCTCCTCGCCGACGAGGGCCTGGTCGTCACCTACCCCGGCCGCGGGACGTTCGTCACGCCCGAGGACGACCGGCCGGGGCAGTGAGTTCGGGGTTAGCCCGGCGGGTAGGTCCCCGGCGGGCGGGTGACTTTTCTACCCTGCCGTGCCGCGCCGGCGCGGCACGCGCTGACCTGCGCAAACGCGGGATGTGCCGCGGCGGCCGGAATCGTGCCGCGCCCCGTGCCGCGCGCTGACCTGCGGAAGTGAGCAGGGTACGTGATCCCTCGCGCGCACGCACGCGCGCGTTGGGCCGCTCTGGGGGATAGGGCGCCGGCCTAACTCACTCCGGGGGAAGGAGGGAAGGCAGTTCCCCCGGGCGCCGCGCGGGCTAGCTCCAACGCGGAGTGCGCGCAGCGCGGGCCCGCGCGCGCGAGCCGGGTTTGGAGGTTCCCTCCAATGCGGGGCGCCCGGCGGGGGGATACCCGGGTATGGGCCGGGCGCTGAAAACGGCTCTGCGGCGTTCTGGGCGCGTTCCGGGACGAAGTCAGCCGGCGCGGCCCCGGGCGGAATCCGGCGCAGCGGGGGGCAGGGTACCGCTCAGTCAGGAATACTCAGCGCGCCACGTTCGGGGCCGACCTGCGTTTTCCCAGGTCACGCGCGTAGTTCATACCGGGATGCTCCGCGAATACCTCGACTGACGCCCGCCGGATACAGAAACCCGGATCTCACGGGGCTGGGACGCCATCAGACCCGGGTTCCACGGGATCCTGTGTTTCCGCTGGCCGGGCCGGGTGGTTCCGGTCGGGCCCCTGCGTTCAGCCTGCGTGTTCAGTCGGCAGGGCGAGTGCCGTTCACGCCCGCGGGCTCGCTGTCGGCCCCGCTGTCGGCGGCGTGCCGGCCGGGCAGCCGGTCGATCTGGCCGCGCATCTTGCTGGCGCTGGTCTTCGCCGTCTCGGTGAGCTTGGGCACCCGCTCGGCCGCCTTGTCCTTGGCGACCTTGGTCAGCTCGGTCGCCTTGGCGCCCGCAGCCCGGGTCGCCTTCTGTACGGTGGGGTTTTCCGCCACCTTCCGGCCGGCCTTCACTATCTGCTCATAGCGTTCGCGGCCTGCCCGCGCGCCAGCGACGAAGCCGACCGCGAGCCCGGCGAGGAACGTAGCCCTGAATCGCATCGGGCACCCCTTTCGCGCATGTAAGTCATGTGTAAACATGACCTTCCCCCATTACGCGAGCGTACTCGTCAGGTAGGGCTCCGATAAACACGGGCCGCCACGGCCGGTGAACGTCACGAGCCCGCCGCAGGTGCGCTACCCTTATGCGGGTCGATCCCGCGTAGCTCAATCGGCAGAGCGTCCGGCTGTTAACCGGCAGGTTCCAAGTTCGAGTCTTGGCGCGGGAGCCAAACCGTCAGCCCTCTCACCTGCATAAACGCAGGAAGAGAGCATGCCTCATGACGCACGCAGCCCCTCTGCGGACCAAGATCCCCACAAAAATCCCACAACCGGCCAGTGCCGGGGCCTCCCGGCCTACCCGGCCGAAGGCCCGCCGCGCAGCACGCAGCCGGGTCTTCGCGAGCGGAGCCGGGCGCCCGGCCACCCGCGGCGACGGCAACCCGGTGATCGAGCTGGAGTACGGGATCACGGTCTACCCCGCGCGGAAAGGCCAGGGCCGGTGGCGGGCGGTCTGGTACGAAAACAGCACGAGGCGGCAGTGCGAGGCGGTGTCCGAGGAGCAGCTGGCCGCCAGGCTGGAGACGGTCACCGAGCGGCTGGCCGCCGACGCGCCGAACATGGAGCGGACCGGAGCCGAGCTGATCGCGCACTACCTCGACCCCGACCGCCTGCCCGCCGACCGGCGGTGGTCCCGCAAACACGCGCACACCCAGCGCAGGCTGTGCGAGCGATTCGCCGCCCCGGTGATCGGCGGCGTTGCCTGCCAGGACATCAAGACGTGGCACATGCAGCAGGTCGTCAATGCCGCGCCTACCGCCAAGGAGGGCGCGCGGGTGCACGGAATGATCTCGGCGCTGGTCGCTGCGGGCATCGAGGGCGGTTACCTGGCCAACCCGCGGCTGGCGAAGGTGCACTGGCAGGCCGCCGGCCGCCCGTTGCCGCCGCCGCGGGTGGGCGTGGCCGGGGAATCGGGACTGTGGGTCGATCCCGGCGAGATCCCGTCCGCCGGCGACGTGGAGCGGCTCGGGACGGCGCTGGCGGCCGGGCGGCACGGGGAGCGGGACCAGCTGATGGCCAACGTGGCGGCCTACAGCGGGCTGCGGTGGGGCGAGATCGCCGCTCTCACCGTGCCTCAGGCGGACACGACCGCCCGTGTCATCACCGTGGACCGCAAGGTAATCGAGGTCGCAGGGCACCTGTACGTCGAGGCGCCGAAGAACCGCAAGCGCCGGCAAACCGTCTACCCCCGCACGACGCCATCAGGCTACCCGCTGGCCGAGCGGCTCGCCGCCCGCATCGAGCAGGCGCGTGCGGAGCAGGATTCCGGTATCAACCCGCTGGGGCTGATCTTCCCGTCCCCGCACGGGAAGCACTGGCGGTCCTCCAATTTCAATCGCAACGTCCTCAAACGCGCCTACTTGCAGGCCGGCTGGCGCGATGCCGATGGCAACGGCGACTGGACCTGGCACAGCCTGCGGCACGTCTTCTGCACCACGGCCCTGTTCACCTGGAAGCTCGACGTCACCGACGTCTCCCGCATGGCGGGCCACGCCAACTACCGCATCACCCTCGACATGTACGTCGGCTCCACAGCTGGCGTCCTTGACCGCGCCCGCCAGGCCACCGAGTAATCTCCGGCCGCGATGAGGGGCCGGGTCGATCCGCTCGCGGGCATCGTGACCTGCCCGGCTCCTCCTCGCCGATTTGAGGGAAAGAACAGCCAGATCTGTACGGTCGCCGTCATCCGTGTGCTTGAGTTCCCGGTCGTGGGTCGGCTATCCCTATTTCGCGAGGATCGCGTAGACCGCCTTGCCGCCCTGTTCGTGGTTCCAGCCCCAGTGGGCGGACAGCGCCTCCACGATCTGGAGTCCTCTGCCCTGCTCGCTCGCGGTCGTCGTCTCGTGCGTGACAGGGGGAAGGGGCGAGGAGTCTGTCACGACGACACTGATCGCTTCCCTGTCCCAGACGCGCATGAGGGTCACGCCGATCTTGTCAGAAGGGTCCGCGCTGCGGGCGTGCTGGATTGCGTTCGTGACGAGTTCGGAGGCGATGATTTCCGCTTCGGGCGCGTAGTGCCCTAGCCCGCGGTACTCCAGAGCCGCCCGGACCAGGCAGCGTATGATCCCGACCTGCCCGGGGTCGCTGGCCAGCACGAGCGCAATCATGATGTCCGCCTGTATTGCCGTGCTGGGCATAGGCGTGCGTCCCTTCCGTGCCTGAGTAGAGCTCAGCCTGCACGGCCGGGGGCGCGATCGGTAGGCGACGACGGTCAGATGGCAACCCGGGGCCGGGTTTGGCAATTCCTGGCCACGTGCATGCGAACGGGGTGCTCTCATCCGTGAGAGCACCCCGTGAGTGCGCAGATCCGGCGGACGCCGGCTACTTGATCGTCGCGGTGAACGCCCGCCATGCCTCAGCGGTAAACGTGAGCACCGGGCCGGTGCGGTCGGTGGTGTCACGCACCAGCACGGCTCCCGCCGCGGCGACTTCTACGCATTCGCCGCCGTTGTCGCCTGAGTAGGTGCTCTTGCGCCAGATGCTTTCCATTCCTCGCACATCCGCTCTATCAGTGCCAGGGACTCCGATCCTCGGAGTGCTTCGTTCCTGAGCGTATCGAAGCGGATGAACAGTTCGGCAATTATCTCGGTGTCTTCGAATACCTGGCCGGCGACCGCGGTTTCCACGTATGCCGCGTGCTCGGTAACGGCGAACCCGCCGAGCAGGCCGGCGTGTGCGATGTCAGGTACCACCTGGATCGTGACGTTCGGCAGACGTGCCACGCCTGAGAGGCGGGCGAGCTGCGCGGCCATGACGTGCGGGGAACCGACGCAGCGGCGCAGCGCGGCCTCATCGACGAGGAACCACACCGTGGGCGGGTCATCCCGGGTCAGGATCGCCTGGCGGGCCAGCCGCGCGGCGAGGCGTTCGCTTACCAGGTCGTCGCTCACACCCGGGTTGACGGCCAGGATCGTGTGAGCGTACTCCTCGGTCTGGAGCAGGCCGGACAAGACGCCCATCTGCCAGATGCGCAGGGTTGCGGCGTTCTCCTCGTGCTCGATCCAGCTGCGGAACCACGGCGGGGTGGCGATCCAGGTGCGGGACTCGGTGTAGAACTCGCTGAACCAGCCATCGCGGTCGAGGAACGCCCGGTCACACATCTGGGCGAACAGTTCGGTGGGCGGGCGTTTGCCGTTCTCGATCCGGGATATCTGCCCGGGGTCATAACCGATCCGCTGCCCGAACTCCGCCAGCGTCCACCCGGCCGCGCGCCGTGCCCGGCGCACCTGTCGCCCGAAGTACCGCGCGGGATTACTTCGCCCATCACTCTCGCGGGCGAGGTAACGCACCGGACCGCTCGTGTCATTGGTCATCCGAAGCCCTCCACGCCATGCCCTTGCGGCAAGGGCCGAGAGCGCCGACGGGTTTTGGAAGTGGATGCGGAAGGCATCGGACCCGTCGGCGCACACGGCGATTATACGGGCTAGACGGGTTAGACGTCTAACCTAGGCTAGACATACCAGACATATCATCTGTTCTACCTGCCCAGATACGGTGTGTCTCGTGCGCAACGTTGATCACATGGACCCAACCCCGCTCTATACCCAGCTTGCGAACATCCTTCGGGACATGATCAAGTCGGGCGAGCTGCAGCCGCGCGCCCCGCTGCCCAGTGAGAGCTATCTCCAGCAGGAACAGGGAGTATCGCGCGGGACGGTGCGCATGGCAGTAGCCGTCCTGCGAGATGAAGGTCTCGTAGTCACCATCGGCGGCCGGGGTACGTTCGTCAGCCCCAAAGACAAGTGAGCCCGCTAGCCCCGCGCGGTGTTCCCGGCGGCGCTCACAACACGGCGCCGGGCCCCGCTACCCGGGAACCACCCGCACGATACGTGACACGCTGGGTTGGGGCGGAAGGAAATCGTCCCCAGTGATTCTCGTGATTTCGGACCATGAAAATGCAGTACCTAGTGTCATGAGTCAGAAATTCTTATGCTGCCGGTAGGCTTGGGTGGTGCCGAGCCCGAAGCTAGCCTCGCTTGAGCTGACTGATGATGAGCGCCGTGCGCTGGAGGCGTGGACCCGCAGGCGCAAGACCGCGCAGTCGCTGGCGCTGCGGTCGCGGATTGTCCTTGCCTGCGCGGACGGGGCGTCGAACCATGCTGTTGCCGCTGAGCTGGGAATTTCCCGGGACACGGTGGCGAAGTGGCGGTCGCGGTTCCTGGCGTCGCGGCTGGAAGGGCTGACCGACGAGCCGCGGCCCGGGCGGCCCCGGACGGTCAGCGATGAGAAGGTGGAGCAGGTGGTTACCGCGGCGCTGGAGCAGCCACCGCCGGGCGGGGACACCCACTGGTCCACCCGGTCGATGGCCAAGACGGCGGGCGTGTCCCAGTCCACCGTCTCGCGGATCTGGCGGACTTTCGGGCTCAAGCCGCACGTAGTGCAGACCTGGAAGCTGTCCACCGACCCGCAGTTCATCGACAAGGTCCGCGACGTCGTCGGCCTGTACATGGCGCCGCCGGAGAACGCCCTGGTGCTATGCGTGGATGAGAAGTCCCAGATCCAGGCCCTGGACCGGACCGCCCCGTGCCTGCCGATGCTGCCCACGACCCCGGCGCGGATGACGCACGACTACGTCCGCAACGGCACCACCAGCTTGTTCGCCGCTTTCGACCTGGCCAGCGGCTCGGTGATCGCCCAGCACTACCGCAAGCACCGGCACCAGGAATTCCTGCGGTTCCTCAAGCTCATCGACGGCGCCGTGCCCAAGGACCTGGACCTGCACCTGGTACTGGACAACTACGCCACGCACAAGACACCCGAGATCCACAAGTGGCTGTTGCGCCATCCCCGCTTTTACCTGCACTTCACGCCCACCAGTTCGTCGTGGCTGAACCTCGTGGAGCGCTGGTTCGCCGAGCTGACCAACCGCAAGCTGCGCCGGTCAGCGCATCGCAGCGTCACCGAGCTGGAGACTGACATCCGCAAGTGGATTAACGAGTGGAACAAGAATCCCAGGCCGTTCATCTGGACCAAGACCGCCGACGAGATCCTGGAAACCCTCGCCGCCTACTGCGGACTAATTACTGACTCGGCACACTAGCTTATCAAGGTCGGTTGATTCGCCTACAGCCAGGATCGCCGTCCGGAATGGCAAGCTCGGCATGAGCATGAGCAGAGATTCGGTGACTGCATTGGGGAGATTTCCGATCAGCACGTCGAAGGAGATGCTGCGGATAATCTCCAGAGCATCACCTTGCAGCACTTTTGCATGCGGTACATTCTGGCGGAGAAATCCGACGAGCCGTTTATCAAGTTCGACAACCGTGAGGCTCCTCGATCTGGGAAGTGCTCTCGCCACGGTGCCGATCCCTGCTCCAACTTCCAGGACCTCATCAGCGGGGCGAATGCCTGCTGCCCCGATCAGCTTTGCGAGCTTCTCGGCTGACACGAGGAAGTGCTGCCCAAGTTGCGGGTCTGCGCGGGCAGCGATCTCGCGATCGCTCGGCATTATACCGGGGCCTGATCCAGCGCTGAATTTAGTATCGCTACTTGCTCCTGAAGGCTCGAAGGAGCCCTGGGATGTGCTGCCAGCTGGCTAACCAGCTTTCTTAGCAGAACCACCGTGCGGGTTGACGCTACTTCCGTCGAAAGCGGCAGCAACTGCCGGATTGATTGCTCCGCGTCATCCCAGGTGGCGTTATCGACTTGCGCTTGCAGAAGATAGGCGCGATGGAGATATTGGCTCCGTATCTCGGTGGGCGGCGTCGCGAGTACCGATCGCTCGAACTGAGCTATCGCGCGCTCAGGCATTCCCAGGTCGCGCTGGACCATAGCCTCATGCCAGGCCAGCTCACGCTCATCGATCCACCATGCCCATGCGGGGTCTTCATCGCTCACCCCCTCATGGTAGAGGGACTGGATCTCGGGAAACAGGCGAAGAGCGCTGTCGTCTCCGCCTTGCGCCAGCGCGCGTGCCTTCCGCGTGAGGAACAGGGCCTTAAGCCGCGGGGACAGCCGGTAGTCTCCTTCAAGCACCGAACGGGCGATCTGGAGCGCTTCCTTTGGCCGTCCCTGGGACGCGGCGTGCATGCTCGAGTTCTGGAGTGTCAGAAGCTCAATGGTTTTATCGCCTGCGAGGCGGGCGAAATACAACGATTCCTGATTCATCCGGCGAGCGAGGTCGTGCGCCTCGGCGTCGTATGCCAGCCAGCCGACGACTTCGGCTAGCTCCGCCGCGGCGGACTGAAGGTCACGCTCCAGCTCCGGATCGTAGGTTCCGGTACCGAGTTGCTCGTGAAGAGTCCGGAAAAATCTTGTTGAGAGCCTAACAAGATCCGCGCCGCCGAACCTGTTGTCGAGCGCCACGATCTCCCGGATATGCCTCCGGATTGACCGAAGATACTCCGAATCTCCGAACTCCGGGTTAACGCCGGGAGATGCTCCGAGCAAGGTTCCGCCCGGTAGCTCAAAAGATTCCACGTGCTCTGACTGCTTGTCATGCTCTGCCTGACCTACCAGCATTGTGAATTGAGCCTTAGCCCGATCCGGGGCCCGCTCAATGGCCGCGTCTAGCGTTTCTTGTACCGCTGGTATCGGGGTAATCGCAGGATCCTTGCGCCAGTTGGCGACGGTGCGGGCTGCCACGCCCAGGTGCTCCGCAAATGATTCGTTGGTCATACGCAAGGCTTTCCGGAGCGCATCGGCATGGCCGCCTGTCCATGACGTGATTACCTGCATCCGCGCCTGCCAGTGAAGCGCCGGACCAGCGACTTGCATCGTGGCTGCACTGTATCTGCACTGTGCCTGGCTGGCCCGGGATCAGTTGCACTGAAAATGCGTCGGAACTGCACTAGCGCTTCATGGGAAAAGGGCCGGACTCCGGATGTAATGGCAGGCATGGAAGAAAAAATGCCCAAGAAGAAGGCGGAAACCGGCCGCCGGATTTCCCGCTCGACGGCTACCGGCGCACGCGAGCGCACCGCGAGCTCGCGCTGGCGCCAGCCAAGCTCGCACACGCGATCACTGACAGCCCGAGCGACCGCAGCCCAGTTCCCTGGATCGCCTTCCGACATGCGCGTCCCTCCGCGCTCCACTTCCAGCGCCGAGGCTGGCCGGTCGCATCGCGATTCCGCAGGCAAAACGGAACCAACAGCGACCGAACGAAAGCAAACCGTAACAAGTGTGGCGCCTGTTAGCCACTGGAGGGAGTGACGCCCCCATGTCCATCTTGCTCATGACCCTGCTTGCCGCCGTGTTCGTCATCGGCGCCGGGGTGCTCGCGCTGCTGGTCCTCCTGCTGGTCGGCATCCGCACCGAGGAACGGCACATGAGCCTGACCAGGCAGGCCCCGCACCTGCGCCGGCTCGCTGGCCCCCGCCTGACCGGCGCCTCCGTGCGCCGACCCCAGCACTGCCGCTACGAGGACACCAGGAGATGACCATGCAAGCCCCACGCGAGATCAGCCTGCCCGGGCGGCACTGCCAGTGCGGCGCGCTCCGCGCCGGCAACACCCAGCGATGCGAGAAATGCCAGGCCAGCTCCAGCTGGTACCGGCACAACTGCCGCCGCCCCCGCCGCTCCGCGTCCCGCCCGGCCCGCATCAGCGCCCGCAACGACGCGGACACCCGAGCCCGCAAACACCAGTCCGCTGAGGAGAGCTGACATGGCCACCGTCTCGATATCCGTCGTCGTCCTGCTCGGTGTCCTGGTCTGGCTCCTGCACCGGTACGGCGGCATGAAGATCTGGCAGGGCCTTATCTGTGCCCTGTTCGGGTTCTACCTCGCTACCACCAGCCTCGCGCCGCAGATCCGCGCCACCGTCGCCGCCATCATCCGCGCCCTGACAGGCCAGGGCTGACCCGTGCGTGAACCGCGCACACCCGAGGAGGTGATCACCACGACCGAGCACACCCCGCCTCCGATCGTTGATCTTCAGGAGGCCGCCGCCAGAAACCACGCCGCCCGCCGCATCATCGCCGGGTTCACTACCGCCCTGCCCACCCTCGGCGAGATCTGGCAGCAGCTCGAAGGCGCGCTCGCCGATACCCCCGCCCTGTCCGCCGAGATCACCCGGCTCCGCGCCGAACTTGCCGGTATCCGCCTGGACCAGGCGAACCTGCTCGCCGCGGCCCGGGCCGTCATTACTGCCTACCTCGACGACGAGCCCGACCCGCTGTCATACCTGCGGGACGAACTCCAGGCCCGCGGCCAGCTCCCTGCCGACCCCGGGAGCCGCCCGTGAACAGCCCGCGCCGGATGCGCCGCCAGGCCCGGCGGATACGCCGCGGCGGCATGCAGCCCATGATGCTCATCACCGGCAACGACGAGTTCCCCCAGACTGCCGGAACCCTAATCCTCCGATGGGTATGGCGCTACCGCTCCGAACTCGCCCCGCTCTACGCGGCCGGCGCCGCCCTCGGCGTCGCGTGCTGGCTGCATGCCGGCCACCGGCAATGGTGGGCGCTCGTCCTGGCCGTCGCGGCCACCACGGCAGCAGCGCTGGCCGCGTTCGGCGGCCGAGCCGGGCTCCCCACGGCCATCGAGCGCCTGTACGCCGCCGTGACGACGCTCGCCGTCGGCGGGTGGATGGCCGCCGCAGCCATCGCCGGCCCGTTCACCATCCCGATGCCGCAGCTCCTGGCCATCGGGGGAGCGGCCTTGGCGGTGCCCTGGTGGGCTCATGCCCGCCGCCGCGCCCGGGTCCGCGTCGAGCGCAAGCTCGACGCCTGGCCGGAGATCGCCCAGGCGATCGGGCTGGCTGGCTCGCAGGTCATGTCCGCCGTGGTCGACGTGTGGGGATGGCGGGCGCGGTTCCGCCTGGCCCGGGGCCAGACGATTACCGACGTCATCGCCAAGATTCCCGCCCTGGAATCGGGCCTGGGCACTTTCCGCGGAGCCATCCGCGTCTACCCGACCCCCGATGACCTGGCCAACCGGTGCGAGCTGCGGGTGCTGGACATGGACCCGCACGCCGACGCCATCCCCTGGCCGGGCCCGTCGGTCACCTCGATCACCCAGCCCATCGACTTCGGCCCGTTCGAGGACGCGACCCCGTGCCGCGTGCTGTTCCTGCGCCGGCACGGCCTGGCGGGCGGAGCCACCGGCGGCGGCAAGAGCGGCTGGCTCAACGTGCTCATGGGTAACCTGGCCGCGTGCCGCGACGTGGTCATCTGGGCCATCGACATGAAGAAGGGCATGGAACTGGGCCCGTGGGCCCCGTGCATCGACCGGCTCGCCACCACCCCCGAGGAAGCCCGCGCCCTGCTCGCCGACGCGGTCGCCATCCTCGAAGCCCGCGCCGGGCTGCTCGCCGCTCGGGGACAGCGGGTCTGGGAACCGTCACCAGACATGCCCGCGCTGATCCTCCTCATCGACGAGTACGCCGAGCTGGTCGACGACGCGCCCGGCGCGGTCAAGGACGCGGACTCGATTGCCCGTCGCGGGCGCGCCGTCGCGGTCAACCTGATCGCCGCGACCCAGCGGCCGACCCAGAAGGCCATGGGCCAAGGTGCCGTGCGCTCGCAGATGGACGTGCGGATCTGCTTCCGCGTCCGTGAACGCAAGGACGTCGACCTTATCCTCGGCCAGGGCATGCTCGCCGCGGGCTGGAACGCCCATGCCCTCAACGCGCCAGGCAAGTTCCTCATCGCGGCCGCCGAGCACGACACGCCGCGCCGGGCCCGCGCTTACCTCCTCACCGATGAAGCAGTTACCGGCACCGCCAGCCGGTACGCCCACTCCCGGCCACCGCTCGATGAGGTGTCGCAGCAAGCAATCAGCGAGCACTGGCGCGCAGAACCGCCCGACACGCCCGGGCAGAACACCCCGCAGGAGAACGACGAGGCTGATTACGGCAGTCCCGGAACCGACCCTGAAGCCATGTTGTGGACCGCCTTGTGCCTCGCGCCGGACGAAGGAATTCCGGTTCCCGACCTCATGCGCCAGACGGGCATGGGCCGCCGCTGGGTCTACTACCGGCTTACGGAATTGGCCGCAGCCGGGCGCGCCACCCAGGTCACTCGGGGACAGTGGCGCGCCACCCCGGGCGGTGACGATGAGTAGCACCCGGTTGTTGTGCACGCGGTCGTGCATGTGCACGGCCTTGCGCGTGTCTGCACGTATCAGGGCGCAAACACGCTATGCACGTGCGCATGCACCGGTGACTCATCGTGACGACCATGGCCCAGCGGAGCGACCATGAACAGGGAACCCTCCTGGCGCGACGCCACTAGCGCTGGCATCACCGTCCCCGAAACAGAGGACGGCTGGCAAGCCAGGTGGGCAAACGATGCGCTGATTAGCATCGCCGACATCCGCAAGCGCTTCAAGCTCGGCCGTACCGCCGCCTACGAGCTGACCCATCGGCCGGGATTCCCCAACCCCGTTCCGATCTCGCCGCGCTGCTACCGATGGTGGGCCAGCGAGGTCTACGCGTTCGCTGCCAGCCTCCGCCGCGAGCAGGCGAGCCAGTCGGCAGCAGGAGCTCCACGAAAAGAAAAGCCTCAAGCCCCTGACCCGGCGACGCCGATGCGGATCACCGGGACGTTGCGTGCCGCCCGGACCCGCAGGAAGTCATCATGACTGCCCCCGCGATGCCTGCCCGGATCCTGGGCCGTCCGGTGATCGAGATGGACTGCGGGATCACGGTGTATCCGGCCCGGTTCGACGGTGACCGGTGGCGGGCGACATGGTACGAGAACGGTCGGCGGCGCCAGTGTGAGGCGAGGACCGAGGAATGGCTGGCCGCGAGGCTGATGAAGGTCACTGAGCGGCTGGCCGCTGACGCGTTCAATATGGAGCGGATGGGCCGGGAGCTGATCGCGCACTACCTCGACCCCGACCGCTTGCCCGTCGACAGGCGCTGGTCCCGCAGACATGCCGACACCCAACGGCGACTGTGCGATCGGTTCGCTGTCCCCGTGATCGGCGGCATCCTGTGCCAGGACATCAAGACCTCGCACGTGCAGCAGATCGTCAACGCCGCGCCCACGGCGGGAGAAGGCGCGCGGGTGCAGGGGATGATCTCCGCCCTGGTCACGGCGGCCATCGCCGCTGGCTTCCTGGTCAACTCGCGGTTGAAGGACGTGCACTGGCAGCCGCGAGACCGTCCGCTGCCCGCCCCCAAGGTGACCGTGGCGAGGGAGTCTCCGCTCTGGGTCGATCCTGCCGAGATTCCTGCCGCTGACGACGTGGCCCGGCTCGGGAAGGCGCTGACCGCGGGACTTAACGGGGAGCGGTATGAGCTGATGGCCAACACTGCGGCCTACAGCGGGCTCCGGTGGGGCGAGATAGCCGCCGTTACCGTCCACCAAGTAGATCCGGCCGCCCGTGTCATCGACGTAGACCGCAAGGTAGTCGAGGTCGCTGGCCACCTCTACATTGAGCCACCCAAGGGCCGTAAGCGACGCAAGACCATCTATCCACGGTTCACCCCGTCTGGCTATCCACTGGCTGAACGGCTCGCCGCCCGCATCCACTCCGCCCTCGCCGAGCAGGAGGCTGGCAATAACCCGCTGGGACTGATCTTCCCCTCTCCCAAGGGGAAGCACTTGCGTTCGTCCAACTTCTGCCGCAACGTCCTCCGGCCTGCGTATCTCGCTGCCGACTGGCGCGACGCGGCTGGCGGCGGCCGGTGGACCTGGCACAGCCTGCGGCACGTGTTCTGCACTACGGCCTTGTTCACCTGGAAGCTCGACGCCCCCGACATCTCGTGCATCGCCGGCCACGCCAACGTCCGGACCGCCCTGCTCATGTACGTCGGCTCCGTCGCCGGCGTCCTCGATCGTGCCCGCGATGCCACCGCATGAACAGCTCAACGCGGTAGCGCCACCACGCGGCGGCAGATGGTCACGGCGCGCAGATCGCAGGCGACTGGCTGGTGAGCCCGCTCCGGCAGCAGTTGCGGTGACCGGCCGGCTGATCAGGATCACGACGGCGCTGGCGGTGATTGCGGTCGCGGGTGCCGCCGCGACCATCTCCTACCAGCACGCCTACGAACTGGTGCGGTCGCACGGCGAGTCCGGCACGACCGCCCGTCTGGCACCGTTCACGGTAGACGGCCTGATCTGGGCCGCGTCCATGGTGATGTTGGACGCGAGCCGACGGAGCCAGCGCGTACCGCGGCTGGCCAGTTGGAGCCTTGCCGTCGGCATCGTGGCGACAGTCGGTGCCAACCTGGCGCACGGCGTGGCCCACGGGCCAATAGGAGCGCTGGTCAGCGCGTGGCCAGGCGTGGCACTTGCCGGCTCGTTTGAACTGCTCATGATGCTGATCAGGACAGGGCATAGCGACGATGTTGAGCTATCAGCCGATGCAGCACGGCACCACCCGGCGCCAGCATCGAACCACGACATACCACTCGCAACGTCGCCGATGCCATCCCTGGAACAGACAATACGAGCGTGGCACAAGGCGGGCCACAGCCAGCGGGCGATAGCTCGCGAACTCAACATCGACCGGCGCAAGGTGAAACAGATCATCGACCGCGCTGCTTAGCCTCGATCACTGTCCAAGGATGTGAACGGCGTTAGCCTCGCTCTGCCGTTAGGCGGTCCGTCAGAGTGGACCGGTCGCTCTAGTCCGAAGTTACGCGCGCCCAGCGCATCAGGAGGTGATTGTCCACGTCATGACCTGATGGGAAGCTCGTCGTCGCCTGCCGGTGCAAGTCCGGTCCGGGTAATTGCCAGGAAGCCCGGTAGCAGGCTGACGGTCTGGCCCGGAAACGGGCCGGGCCGGAGCCCAGCGTCGAAAGCCCTTTAAGCGGTGATGTCGGCGGCCCAGGGTCAGCGGCCGGCCAAGCGGAGCCGGAGACGGCAGTCGCCACGGGCGGGGCGTCCCGCGGTTGAGAACAGGCGCGGGAGAAGGCGCTTGGGTTCCCACCGGCGGGCGGTGTCGCTCAGGGCGAGCATCTGGGTTCAGGCCAGCAGTTCGCAGGCCAGCGCGACGAGCTCGCACCAAACCTGGTCTTGGGCGAAGCCCAATTCCAGGCGAAAGCCCGAGGCTAGAATGGTGCCCTCCAAGAGAGACGGTTGCTGGGTATGGAGGATCGTGCCGAGGCCTGGTTCCGTCGGCACACATCTCGCTGGAAAGACTGGCCACCTGGGCAGCTCATGCGGTGGAAGCAAGCGCGCGGTATCCAGACCAGCGTGGTGATCCCGGCTCGTAATGAGGCCGCAACGGTCGGCAAAATCGCCAGCGCGATCCGGGACGCGTTCATGACCGACGAACCGCTTGTCGACGAGCTGGTCGTGATGGACTCTGACTCCACCGACGGGACGGCCGAAGTGGCGGCGCGAGTCGGTGCTGTAGTGCACAAGTGCCGTGACGTCGGGGAAGATCTCGGTGCCTACCCGGGCAAGGGCGAAGCGCTGTGGAAATCCTTGCTGGTGACGACCGGCGACATCCTGGTCTTCATCGACGCGGATCTCATCCGGTGGGGCACACATTTCATCACCGGGCTACTTGGCCCGATGCTGCATCCGGCCGGGGAGACGTTTCTGGTCAAGGGCTGTTATGACCGTGACGCCGGAGGCGGGCGGGTCACCGAGCTGGTTGTCCGGCCGCTCCTGAACCTATGGTGGCCAGAGCTCGCTGCAGTCGCCCAGCCGCTTGCGGGGGAGTGGGCAGTCCGGCGATCGCTGATGGAGACCCTGCCTATCCCGGTCGGTTACGGCGTAGAGCTGGCCGTCCTCCTCGACACCGCGCAGCGGCACGGGCTCAACGCAATTGCCCAGGTCGACCTGGGGGAACGGTCACACCAACGGCAGACCGATGCGGACCTCGCGGTCATGGCGGCTGAACTGTTCGTGGTCGCCGGGCGGCGGCGCATTCCCGGCCTCGAGGTCCGGCCCGCTGCCGTTGCCGCTGACGAGGTGCTCGCCGGACCTGAACTGTTGCAGTTCGTCCGCGAGAACGGCACGTTGCAACCGAGGCCGCGGGCGGTACCGTCCGTCGAACGGCAGCCGGTCAGCTCGCTTCGGCTGAGGGTCGCCGGATGAGCGGCAAGGCGGGCACGCGCGAACCCGGCCCACTGGTGCTGCACGGCCGGTCGTTCCCGCCCGGGCGACCGCTCGTGATGGCGATCGTCAACCGCACTCCCGACTCCTTCTACCGGCCCGGGCTGACCTGGGACGAGCAGGCCGCACTCGACCGTGTGCGCCAGGTGGTCGGCGAAGGCGCGGACATCCTCGACATCGGTGGCGTTCCGGCCAAGCCGGGAGGTGAGGTAACGGCAGCAGAGGAGATACGGCGGGTCGTTCCTTTCATCGGGACAGTCCGTGCCGCTTACCCAGACCTCGTGATCAGCGTGGACACCTGGCGGCACGAGGTCGGGCGCGCAGCTTGCGAAGCCGGGGCCCGACCTGCTGAACGACTCATGGGGCGGCTGGGATCCGGAGCTCGCGGGTGTGGCGGCGGAGTATGACGTCGGCCTCGTGTGCTCGCACGCTGGTGGGCTGCCGCCGCGGACCCGCCCGTTCCGGGTGTCATACCAGGACGTCATGGCGGAAGTGCTGGGTCACGTGCTCGGACTGGCGGAGCGGGCGGTGCGGGCCGGGGTTGAGCCGGCGCGGATCGTGATCGATCCGGCGCACGACTTCGGCAAAAACAGCTGGCACTCCCTGGAGATCACCCGGCGGCTCGGCGAGATGACTGCGACCGGCTGGCCCGTGCTCCTGTCCGCGTCGCACAAAGATTTCATCGGCGAGACCCTCGGCGCGGGCATCGAGGACCGGCTATCCGGCTCTCTGGCGGTGACGGCAGTGGCCGCATGGCTCGGCGCCCGGATCTTCCGAGCCCATAACGTGACGGAGACGCGTCAGGCTCTCGACGTGGTCGCGGCGTTGCGCGGCGACCTGTTCCCGACCCGCGCGGTGCGGGGGCTGGCGTGATCGTCCGCGCCGCCGTCTGCCCGTCCCCGCCCCTGCTGGCGCGGGATCTGACCGGGCGGGTCGATGTACTGCCCGAGATGCGGGAGGCTTGCGCCCGAGCGGTCTCCCGGCTGCTGGCCGCCTCGCCGGAGGTAGTGGTGATTACCGGTGCCGGGCCGGCGACCGCGTCCTGGGACCCCGACGGCCGGCTGGACCTGTCCCGTTATGCGCCGGCGCTACGTACGCACGGCAAGCCGGGGCTGCCGCTGTCGCTTGGCCTCGGCGCGATGCTTCTCGACATGGTCGGCCATGCGGGGCCACGGCGACTGCAGGCGGTGGGGGAGGGGGCGCCCGCCTCGGAGTGCGTGCAGCTGGGGGCGTCCCTCGCGGGTATCGCCCCGCGAGTAGCCTTGCTTGCGGTAGGCGATGGTAGCGCACGCCGCAGCTCCGCCGCGCCCGGTCACCTGGACTCGCGGGCTGCCGCGTTCGACGCGTCCGTGGAGCGCGCGTTGCACGACGGTGACATGGCGGCATTGGTATCCCTGGACCGTGAGTTGGCGCGCGACCTCCTAGCGACCGGCCGCGCGGCATGGCAGGTGCTGGCCGGCGCGTTGGCTAACGGGGATGCGCCGGACGTTCCAAGGGGCGGCGCGACCGTGCCGGTCGGCGAGATTCTCTACGCGGACGCCCCGTTCGGAGTCGGCTATCTCGTCGCGGTGCTAGAACCGGAGAGGATCAGTTAGCCAGCTACCTGGATGGCTGCCGGTCCCGACTGGGACTCCGGCGCGCTTGACCCAGGCCAGCTACGACCTGGTCCGGCTATGCCGTAACGGGCTGATCACCCGCCGGCTGCACGCCAACACCTACGACCTGACCCCCGACGGCCTGGCCTTCGCAAGGCTGCCCATGGCAGCCGACAGACTCAGCTCATCTCTCGAAATCACCGCCCCAAAGGGTCGGTACGCTCCGTCCGGGACTTCGCCCGGAAGGAGTGGCCCCTTCGGGGCAGTCCGGCTAACGTGAGGTGCGCAGCAGCTCTACGGTCGGCGGGTGGCTGATGATTTCTCAGAGCGGTACAGGGATCTGCTGACCGGTTCCTATGACTGCGTGGACCGGGTGGTGCTGAACGCCTTCTTCCCGATCGGGCACAATCCGGGCGGGTTCCGGTGCTGGTTGCGGGGCTGCACGGCAGCGACGACCAGCTCGATGACACGCACCTGATGCGGATTGCGGGCCGGTTCGCCCGCCGGGTCAAGGCTGGGCGGCGGCGAACGGAGCCGGTCATCTTCTGAAAGGCCGGGGAGAGCAAGCACCTGATCGCGGAGCAGTACCTGGAGGAGAACTCGGTGGCGCCCGGGAGTCATCACCCGGCTGGAGAAGAAGAGGGAGCACGCCTGCCACTGCAGCTTCCACATCATGGACCGGTGTTCGGGCACCTGGTGATCAAAGATGTTCGGGCGCCCGCCGTTCAGGGCGCAGGTGATCCTGAACGGGCACGAGTATGTCGCGGTCGTCGCCCGCGGCGAGTGGATCGGGTTTGTCAAGGAGGGGAACTGCTTTACTGAGATCGCGGATCCGCAGCGCCTGGTCCGGGTCGCAGATGCCTGGTCGCGTGATGTGGCTATAGGGCGCCTGGGCCAGGTCTGCGACCGGTGGATCTACAGCGCCTGCCTGTGTTTCGGCCTGGACCTGGAAGAGCAGGAACGCAGCGGGTTCCGTTACGGCTACGCGGTCTACCAGGCCGAATACAACCGGAACCTGCTGTTTAAGTCCGGCGCGCAGATGGAGGTGCTGTTCGACCGGATCCTGGACCGGACCCGGTCCGGGCTGGACATCCCGGCGATCCGGATCATCTTCAGCCTGAAGAACCGGCCGCACCGCAGCAAGGACGGGCCGTCGGCGCAGGAGATCGCGACCGGGAAACCACGGTACGGGCTGAGCTGGTTCCGGAGCAGCTTCGGGCGGCTGCAGCTGAAAGCCTATACCAAAGGCGAGCAGGAACTGCGCTGCCGCCGGAGCCTGGACAACTTCGCCGGGATCACCACCTTGCTGGCCGGGATGGCGGACCGGTTCACCACCATCCTGGACTGCGCCGACACCGGGTTCTTGCCCGACGGCCTGCTCGATGAGCTGCCGCTACCCGCCCAGGCTGGGCCACCCCGGATCGCCGGTGTCGACCTGAACCAGCCGCGGATCCGGGCCGCTCTGTCCGCCGCGCTCACCATCGCCCCGGCCCCGGGCGGGTTCACCGTCGCCGAGCACGCCTCCAGGGTCCGCCAGCTCACCGGGCAGGACGGCTACACCACCCGGCAGGCCGCCCACGACCTGCGCAAGCTCCGTGGCGAGCAGTTCCTCAGCAAACCCGGCAGAACCCGCCGCTACCATGTCCCGCCAAACAGCGCCCGCGTCATCGCCGCCGCGCTCACTCTCCGGGACCACGTCATCGCGCCCATCCTTGCCGGGGTCCGCAGCCCCCGCATGGACCGCAAGCCCAGCATCTGGACCGCTGTCGACCGTGACTACGAGAACCTCCGCGTCAGCATGCAGACCCGGTTCCGCCACGTCGGCATCGACACGATCACGGCAACCGGATAGACAACTTTTTTGTCGATCGGATTCACGCAAGCGCCTAGCGGCGCCGGTCGATGTCCTCAGATAGCTGCGGCACGACCGTGAACAGGTCGCCGACAACGCCGAAGTCGGCCAGTTCGAAGATCGGCGCCTCGGGGTCCTTGTTGACCGCCACGATGGTCTTGGACGTCTGCATCCCGGCCCGGTGCTGGATCGCGCCGGAGATGCCGACCGCCATGTAGAGCTGGGGCGAGACGGTCTTGCCGGTCTGGCCGACCTGGAACTGGTGTGGGTACCAGCCCGCGTCCACCGCCGCGCGTGAGGCGCCCACGGCGGCGCCGAGCTGATCGGCGAGATGCTCCAGCAGCGCGAAGTTCTCCGCTCCGCCCAGGCCGCGGCCGCCGGAGACGACGACCATGGCATCGGTCAACTCTGGCCGGCCGCTTGGCGGCCGTTCGTTCCGGGCGGTCACACGCGCGGTGGCCGCCAGCGCGGAGAAGGTGACCGGGAGCTTTTCCGCATGGAGCGTGACCGGGGCGGCCTCGGGCGTCACTGCGTTCGGCTTCACGGCCACGATCGCCGGACCGCGCACCACGGCTGCCTGCACCGTGAAGGAGCCGCCGAACACGGACTGGGTGGTAACCACGGTGCCCGGCTCGCTGCCCGCCGCGACGTCGGTGGCGTCGGCGATGACGCCGCCGTCGAGCTTGACGGCTAGCCGGCCGGCCAGTTCCTTGCCCTCGGGCGTGGCTGGCAGGAGCACCGCCGCCAGGCCGCCGCGATCCGCCAGAACGGCGGCCGCGGCCGCGATCGCCTCGGCCTTCGACAACACGGGGTAGTCGTCGAGCGCGGGCTCGTCGACGACGTATACGCGCGAGGCGCCGAACTGCCCGAGCGTCTCCGCGGCGCCGGAGGCGCCCGCCCCCAGGGCGATCGCGGCGGGCTCGCCCAGGCGCCGGGCTAGGGTCAGCAGCTCCTGGACCGGTTTGGGCACCGAACCGTCCGGGGTTTCGGCGACGACGAGGACATGCGGCATGGCGATGGTCTCCTTAGATGAACTTCTGGGCGCTGAGGAACTGGGCCAGCTTGCTGCCGCCGTCGCCGTCGGCGGTGACGATCTCGCCGCTGCCACGCGGCGGCCGTGCGGTGGCCGCCAGGACCCTGGTGTATGCACCCTGGAGGCCGGCGGAGGGCTCGCCGATCCCGAGGTCCGCGAGCGCCCAGACCTCGAGCGGCTTCTTCTTGGCCGCCATGATTCCCTTGAACGACGGGTAGCGTGCCTCCCCGGTCTGGTCGGTGACGCTCACCAGCGCCGGCAGCGTTCCTTCGATGGTTTCCGTCGCGAGCTGCGACTCGCGTTCGATGGATATCCGGTCGCCGTCCAGTGACAGGCTCGAGGCCAGGCTGATCTGGGGTACCTGGAGGCGTTCCGCGAGCATCGCGGGAACCAGGCCCAGCCCGGCGTCCGTGGAGGCCATGCCGCAGACGATGAGGTCGAAGCCTATCCGCCCGATGGCGACAGCCAGCGCGAGGGACGTCGCGTGCACGTCCGATCCGCGCAGGGCCGGGTCGAGCACGTGCACCGCGCGGTCGCCGCCCATGGACAGCGCCTTGCGGAGGGCGTCGGCCGCCCCCGACGGGCCCATCGTCAGGTAGGTCAGCTCCGCCTCGCCGCCGTCAGCCCGCCTCTTCTCGGCCAGGCTGATCGCCTGCTCGGCCGTGTGCTCGTCCAGCTCGGACAGCCGGCCGGGCGTGCCCTCCCGGTCGAGGGTGAAGTCCGCGGTGAACCGGCGGTCAGTCAGCTCAGGCACATACTTGACGAGCGCGGTGATTCTCAGCACGAGAACGGTCCTCCTTCGTGTCTGGCCGCAGGCCGACGGCATGCGGCGGAACGCTCGATCGCTGCGGTCACAGGCGTTCGATGATGGTGCCGGCACCCAGGCCACCGCCGCAGCACATGGCGATCAGCGCGTACCGCCCGCCGGTGCGCTCGAGTTCATGGAGCGCCTTGGTGATCAGGATCGCCCCGGTAGCGCCGAGCGGATGGCCGAGGGCGATGGCACCGCCGTTGACGTTGACCCTGGCCGGGTCGGCGTGCGTTTCCGCCTGCCAGGCCAGCACAACCGAGGCGAACGCCTCGTTTATTTCGAATACGTCGATGTCATCGACCATCAGGCCGCTCCGGGCGAGCAGCCGCTTGGTTGATGGGATAGGCCCGGTCAGCATGAGCACCGGGTCGCTTCCGACCAGCACCGAATCGACGATCCTGGCCCGCGGCCGTACCCCGAGCTGAGCCGCGCGCTCGGCCCGCATCATCAGAATGGCCGCGGCGCCGTCCGCGATCTGCGAGGAGTTCCCGGCCGTGTGCCAACCGTCCAGGGTGCCCTTGCGGTTCACCGTCAGGCCCGCGAGGCCTTCCGCGGTCGACGGCCGCGGGCACTCGTCGGTGGCGAACGGCTTGGTGCCGATGACCGCGCCCGTGTCGTCGATGACGGGGGCGTCCACGGTGATGACCTGGCTGCCGAACCTACCCTCGGCGATCGCCTGTGCCGCCCTGAATTGCGAGCCTAGGGCGTACCCGTCCAGGTCCTCCCGGCTCAGGCCCCAGGCCGCGGCGATCCGGTCAGCACCCTCGAACTGGGTCGTGACCTCCCAGTGGCTGGCGAACCGCGAGTTGCGCGCGGCGCCAAGCCCCGGGACCGCCGAGGAGCCCATCGGGACCCGCGTCATCGACTCTACGCCGCTGGCGATGGCCACATCGGCGATTCCCCCCGCGATCATGCCGTGCACCACCGTCGTCGCCTGCTGCGACGAGCCGCACTGGGCGTTGATCGTGGATGCCGCGGTCTCCAGGGGCAACCCGGCGCCGAGCCATGCGTTCCGGGCGACGTTGGCAGCCTGCTCGCCGACCTGACTGACGCAGCCGGCCACAACCTGCTCGACCGCACCGGCGTCCACCCCGGCCCCGTCGAGTAGCCCGCGGTAGACATCGCCGAGCAGGTCCGGTGCCTCGAACGAGGCCAGCGTCCCGCGGCGCTTACCCACGGCGGACCGGACGGCATTCACGATCACGACTTCAGCCAATGCGGCTTCCTCCCTAGCCTCCTGGTTACGATCCGGGAAAGGCGGCTGGTAGCCCGATACCGGCGGCACCTGAGCTCCTGACCTGCGCGGCGGATGCCGCGCAGGTCAGGACTTACCGGACCCTGCCCTGCCAACCGAACTATTAATATATTTATCTAGATGATTTTACTACTGTCATATACCGCCTGGCAAGCTCCCCGGGGCCGCCGTGGATCGCTACCTGGGGCGGCGGCCGGCCGCGGTGATCACCGGGAAGCACCGCCCCTCACGCAGGACAGGGCGCCGGGATCCACCGCGCCTACCGGGTAACGGCCCGCGCTCTTGCCTGGCATCTGCCCCTGTCCGCGCGAGGCCGGGGTCCTGGCTGCCCGGGCTGGGCTGCGACAGGGCCGCGGCCAGGAGCAGCTCGCGCTCAGCCACCTTGACCTGCCTGGCCCAGCGTCGTCCCACGGCCGCGATCTCGAATGCTTCAATCGCCTCCCAGCCCTCCCACGGGACGGCTCGATCCCGCGCATGCCGGAGCAGATCCAGCGTGGGCGCGACGGCCTGCGACCGGTCTTCCACGTGCGCGCCATGCTCCTGGGTAAGGTGCGCCTGCAAAGCGGCGGCGATCTCGTCAGCCGTGCTCCAGCCAGGCAACAACTCGCAGCGACTGTTCCAGGTCGGGCGGAACGCGTCTGGGCGGGGCCGTCGGCGGGGCTAACGGGCAACATCTTGCGCAGGTGTAAGCCGTCCGGTCAGCCCGGCGGACGCGCCACGCATTGGGCCAGGTACAGCTGCTCGCCCAGCCGGTCCATCAGTTCCATCTGCGTCTGCAGGTAGTCGATGTGCTGTTCCTCGTCGGCAAGGATCACCTCGAGCAGGTTCGCGCTGGTGGCGTCGCCCTTCTGGCGGCACATCGCGATGCCCGGCCGAAGCCGTTCGACGACCTCGACCTCGACCGCGAGGTCACCCTCGAACTGTTCCCGCACGGTCTGGCCGATCCTCAGCGGGAACAGCCGCTGGAAGTTGGGCAGTCCTTCCATCAGCAGGATGCGATCGGCGATCACCTCGGCATGGCGCATCTCCTCGAACGACTCCACGCGAGTGTGCGTCGCGAGCTCGGTGAAGCCCCAGCTGGCCTGCAGCTTCGAATGCAGGAAGTACTGGTTGACCGCAGTCAGTTCGCTGGTCAGTTGCTCGTTGAGCAGCGCCAGGACTTCGGGATCGCCTTGCATCTGTGGCCTCCCAGGTACGATGTCGGCTGGTTGAGCCTGATCATGCCAGGGTCTGGTGCTCTAATGTTGAAAGTGCCCCCTCGGGTACCCATATCCTAGAGATGGCACGTCGAAGGGTTCACCTCCCATGTCGCTGGTGCTCGCCGCGGACTACCGTGTTCGCGACTTCGATGCGTGGTGGGGCAAGATCCCCAGCGAGATCGTCGCGCTGGCGCGGATGAGCGCGCACCACGTCGTGGTGTACCGGTCCGTCGATGATCCCGGCCGCATCTTCGTGACGATCGGCGTGCACGAACAGGGCACGCTGCAGACGCTGCTGCGGTCTGCGGACGTTTTCGAGTGGTTCGATACCGCGGGCGTCGAGGACGTCCCGCCTGTATTCGCCGGCAGCGTCGTGGAGAAGATCGATCTGCACGAGGGGTCGGCGCTCACCGGCGAGCCGACCGGCGTGATCGTGGCGTCGATCGTGCGGCTTGAAAGCATCGGCAGACTGCAAGAGGCCGTGCACGCCTCGCTGGATGGCATCCGGGAAGCGGGAATCCTGCGGTACTGGCTCTACCGCGCCCTCGACGACGCGAACGAGGCGATGATCATCCGCGAGATCGCGACCGAGCAGCAAGCCAGGCACTGGCTGCGGTACCCGGAACTGGGGGCGAAGTTCATGACCGACGCCGGCGTAGGGCTGTACCCGCCGCCATTTGTCGGCTCACTCGTCCAGACGATCGCGATCCCGGCGGACGCAGAGACGGCCTAGCAATGTACGTCTGCCTGTGCAATGGGGTCACCAGCAGTACGGTTCAAGAGGTCATCGACAGCGGCGCGCGGTCCACCAAGGACGTTGCGGAACGCTGCGGCGCAGGTGACGTCTGCGGACGCTGCCGGCACACGATTCGCGCCATGCTGGCGGCGCGACCGGGTGATCAGCCCAGGCACAAGCCAATCCTGCGGCGCTGGGGAAGAGGTTGAAAAGTGAACTCCTGGCCGGTCGCGGACCAACGACGAACTCGGCATCACGCTGACGCCCGTCCGCGTCGGCGTCGGCGTCGAGAAGACCCTGGCGTGGCGGCACGCACAGCGCAGGATATGACCGGACCGGGAGGACGATCGAGATGCTCACCGCTGAGGACAGGCTCGCGATCCGTGAACTGCTGGCGCTGTATGGGCATGTCATCGACGAGCGGCAGTTCAGTCGCGTCGACGAGCTCTTCACCCCGGACGGGCGCTATGACGTCTCCGACTTCGGGCAGGGCGTCCATCATGGCCCCGCCGCGATCGCGGCGCTCTGGGCCGATCCTGGCTCGCGCCATCCGCTGGCCCACCACACCGTCGACGTCGTCGTCACCGAGGACGGCGACGGCACGGCCCGGGCGCTGTGCAAGGGCATCGGCCTGCTCGCGAACGGCAAGGCGGCCAGTGTCACGTATCGCGACGTCGTGACGAAGACCGCCGATGGCTGGCGGATAGCCGAGCGAGTGGCGGTCCTGCGCCGTGCCGACCGGATCCCGGAGATCTGCTGACCGGCGCCACATGCCGAGCAGGGAGCCGCTGTCGACCAGGGCGAGCCGGGTGGGAACGCCAGCGACCTGGGCGAGTGCCGCTATCGAATCCGGGTCGGTCAGGTCCCTCGGCACCGCCACGCAGTCCGTCCCTGCGTCGCGCAGCCGCTCGGCGACCCCGGCGACCTTGTCGCCCTGGACGTCCGCCAGCACCAGCCGGCCTGGATGCGAGCGGGCGAGCCTCTCGCTCACAGCAAGGCCCATGCCCTCCCGGCTCCGACGACCACGCTCACGTCCTGGCCCATCGTCAGGCGCCCATGCTCAGGCCGCCGTCCACGGTCACCACCGAGCCGGTGACGTAGCTGGCCTCGTCGGACAGCAGGAACCGGACGGCGGCGGCCAGTTCCCGCGGGTCGCCGCGGCGACCGAGCGGGATCATCGCGCGGATCGCCTCCTGCGCCTCCGGGCGCATCGAGGCTGTCATCTCGGTCTCGAACACGCCCGGCACCACCAGGTTGACCGTGATGCCCTTGCGGGCCACCGCCCGGGCCAGCGACCGGGTCAGCCCGAGCAGGCCTGCCTTGGCCGCTCCGTACCCGGCCTCGACCGAGTTGCCCATCGCCGCGGTCACCGAGCCTACGTTCACGATCCGGCCGAAACCCTGCGCTGTCATCGGCGCTAGCACAGCCTGGGCCAGGTAGAACGGCGCGGACAGGTTCACCCGCAGCGCCGCGTCCCACTCGCCGGGCGTCATCGCCGCGACCTTGTTCTCGATCAGCAGCCCGGCGTTGCTGACCAGGTAGTCCACCCGTCCCCGGTCCGCCACAAGACCGGCCACGAGTGCCCGGCAGAAGTCCAGGTCGCCCACGTCGCCCTGGTGCACGCTTACCGAGCCGCCCACCGCGGTGAGCCGGCCGGCCAGTTCCCTGGCGGCGTCGTGGTTCCCCGCGTACACCGCGGCCACGTGCGTGCCGCCGGCCGCGAGCAGCTCGCTGATCGCGGCCCCGATGCCGCGAGTCCCGCCGGTGACGATCGCAACGCGTTCGGTCATCTCAGTTCACTCCTAGCAGCGCGCGCACCTCGGCCGCGCCCTCGATTGACGCCTGCTCGCTGTCCGCCACCGGGATCAGGTTGAACGACCGGCAGCCCGCCTCGGCATACGGTCGCAAGCTCTCGGCTATCTGCCCGGCTGTCCCGCAGGGGCTGTATTTTTCAAATTTTCCGAACGGAACGTGGTAAAACCCCTCCATCACCGCGCTCAGCCTGTCCCGGGCGGCACCCGGGGAGGTGCCGAGCCCGCACCACACGTGCACGCCGTGCTGCCAGGTCAGGACGTCCCGGCCGTTGTCCGCCGCGTACTTGGCGATCAGCACCGTGGCGCTCGCGTACCGAGCGGGGGAGACCCACAGGCCTAGCCAGCCGTCGCCGTATCGCGCGACCCGGCGCAGCGCCGCGTCCGAGCGGCCGCCGATCACGACCGGCACGGGCGGCCGCGGCGCGGGCAGAATCCGAACCCGGTCCAGGCGGAAGAAGTCGCCGTCCACCGTGACCTCCGCGCCGGCGAGCAGCGGCCGCAGCACCGCGAGCGCCTCGTCCATCCGGCGCCCGCGGGTCGCCGGGTCGACGCCGCAGGCGCGCAGCTCCGCCGGGTCCTCGCCGCCCTGGCCCACGCCGAAGACCAGCCGCCCGGGAGCGAGCCCGGCGAGCGTCGCCACCTGGCGCACAACCGGGACCGGATGCCGCAACGGCAGCAGGTAGACCGCCGTCTGCACGGTCAGCCGCGGCGCGGCGACGGCCAGCGCGGTTGCGGTGAGCAGCCCGTCGAACCCCTGGCCGCCCCGGAAGGTGACGTGGTCGCCGGTGAACAGCCGGTCGATCCCGGCCGCCTCCGCCCGCGCCGCGTAGTCCCGCAGCCCCGCGGCGCCGCCGGTCAGCTCGTGGGGCACCCGCAGGCCCACGGTGATGGGGTCCTGGGGAAACGCCACCGTACGTTCGGGATATCTGTGCTCCGCCACCAAGCCTCCTGACGCTCATGCACCGGCGCTTCCGCAAGCAGATTTCTTAGTGTTATTATTTACCTGTTTTGCAATCTTGTCACCTGGGAGGGCTCGATGAGCGATCTGCTGGTCCGCGGCGGTCTCGTGGTGGACGGCACGGGCGGCCCGGCCCGCGCCGCTGACGTGCGGGTGCGCGGCGGCAGGATCGCGGAGATCGGGCCGGGCCTGCGCCCCGACGGCGAGCAGGTGCTCGACGCCGGCGGCGGCTACGTCACGCCCGGGTTCATCGACATCCACACGCACTTCGACCCCGCGGTGTTCTGGGACCCGATGTGCGACCCGATGCCGCAGCACGGCGTGACGACCGTGCTAGCCGGGAACTGCTCGCTGTCCCTGGCCCCGGTGCGCCCCGGGCAGCACGGCGGCGTGCAGGAGCTGCTGTGCTACATCGAGGACCTGCCGGCCGAGTCGCTGGACGCGTCGCTGCCGTGGAACTGGGAGAGCTACGGCGACTACCTCTCGGCGGTCGACAAGCTCGGCGGCCTCGGCGTCAACCTGGCCGGGATGGTCGGGCACAACATGCTCCGCATGTACGTGATGGGGGACGAGGCCTGGGAACGCCCGGCGACCGAGGACGAGCGGCGGCAGATCGCCGCGCTGCTCGACGAGTCGCTGGCCGCAGGCGCGGCGGCCATGTCCACGTCGCTTGGCTTCGACGAGGACAGGAACAAGCGGCCGGTGCCCAGCCGCCATGCCGACGACGCCGAGCTCGCCGCGCTCCTCGACGTGCTCGCGCGGCACGGCAAGTTCATCCAGTTCATCCCGGACCCCGCAGGCAAGCAGATGCGCAAGGACCTGGAGCGGATGGCCGCGCTGACCGGCCCGCGTGACGTGGTGAGCACCTGGATCAACGTGTTCTACAACCAGGACCACCCGGACTGGGCGCGGCGCATGCTGGACTTCGCCGAGGAACTGCGGGCCCAGGGGATGCGGAACTATCCACAGGTCAGCCCCCGCACCCTCGACATCCACGTGAACTGGGACGGCGGCATGTCCTGGTTCATGCTGGCGAACAGCTGGCACAAGATGGTGCAGGCGCCGCGGCCTGAGAAGGAGCCGATGCTGCGCGACCCCGCGTGGCGCGCGCTGGCCCGGGAGGAATGGGACCAGGTGCCGCGGACCATGATCCCGCACAGGTACCCCGGCCGCATCCGGCTGGTCGAGGTCACCCGGCCGGAGAACGAGTGCTGGGTGGGCGCGACGCTGGCCGACCTCATCGCGGCTCGCGGCGGCCATCCGTCCGACGTGCTCGCCGACTGGCTGCTAGAGAACGACGTTAATGCCGGAATCGTCGGCGTGGGGGTGGGGAACTCCGATCCTGCTGGGGTGGCCGAGACGCTGACCCATCCGGCGTCCATCGTGGCCAACAGCGACGCGGGCGCGCACCTGCAGATGATGTGCGCCACCGGTGACACAACACTGCTGCTGACCCGGCACGTCCGCGACCGCGGCGACCTCACCGTCGAGCAGGCCGTGCACAAGATGACCGGGCAACTGGCCGGGCTGTTCGGGTTCGCCGGCCGGGGCGTGCTCGCCGAGGGGGCGGCGGGCGACCTGGTGGTCTTCAACCTGGACGCGCTGGACTGGGCGACCGACGTCTTCGTAGCCGACCTGCCCGCGGGCGCGCGGCGGCTGCGGCGGCCCGCAGGCGGCTACCGCTACACGGTTGTGGACGGTACCGTCGTGCAGGCAGACGGCGAACTGACCGGCGCCCGGCCGGGCACAGTGCTGCGCCCCGGCAGCTGAGGCGCGGGGTGTCAGCCTGCGCTTGCCCGCTCCCGAGTCGCCCGGTTTCTGTCGATCGTGTGCCTGAGCAAGCTGACGAGGACCTGCTTGACGGACTCGCGCTGCCGCGCGTCGCACAGCATGATGGGCGTTCCAGGGGCGAGGTCGAGCGCGTCCTTCACCTCTCCTTCCGTGTACAGATTTAGCTAGCTCTTTTTACTTTTAGATGGATTTGGATTTGTGCCGTCGTGATTGAGGCTGGCGGTGGCGTCTTGCTGGGCGAGCCACTCCTCGTGGCGGGCGAAGTGGCCGAAGTCGCGCGCCACCATCATCGCTTCCCCGCGCGCGAGCACCGCGCCAGTGCTCGCGAGAACCATCTCGCCCACCACGTACCAGCGGTGGCCCTCCTGCCGCTCGAGCCAGGCGCGGGCGTGCAGCGGGCGCCCGACGGGCACCGGCTTGACGTAGGTGACCGTCAGCTGGCCGGTGACCGCGAGCTGCCCGTGCAGCAGGGGCACGTGCCCGAGCAGCTCGTCGAATGCCCCCGCGGTCCAGCCGCCGTGCGCCACCTCAGGGCCGCCCTCGTTCTCGGGTCCGCAGACCAGCTCGGTGTGCACCGAGCCGTCTGGCCGGAGCTCCTCGCGGCCCAGTCCGAGGCGACAGGCGCCGAGGCGTCGGCACGCGCCGCACAGCGCGACGGGGGAGCCAGGCCGCGGGAGCTGCTGGAAGTCCGACCCAGCCCAGGAGGAAGAGGTCATGTCAGGCCGCGGGCCCCACGTGCGCGTACCCGGACATCACTTCCTTACCCTCGGCGTTGACCGTGGACAGCGAAAACTCCGCGACCGGGCCGTCGTCCCCGGCGGTGATGGCTGCCACCGTGGCGCGGACCGTCAGCGTGTCGCCCGGCCAGACCTGCGCGGTGAACCGGACGCCGAACCGCAGCAGGTTCTCGGTGCCGGCCAGCGCGGTGACCGCCTGTCCGGTTAGGCCCATGGTTAGCATTCCGTGCGCGAACACCGACGGGTAGCCGACGATCTTCGTCGTGTAGACCTCGTCGGTGTGCAGCGGGTTGTAATCCCCTGACGCCCCGGCGTACTGCACGATCTGGGTGCGCTTGAGGTCCTCGACGACAACGGTCTCGAACGTCTGGCCCACCGTCAGCTCGCTGGCCCGCAGTACCGTCATGATTCCTCCCGCTGCACGCTGACGCTGCGGGCGGTCACCACGAGCTCGCCCGCCTTGTCGCGGAACTCCGTGATCTGCTCGCGGAATAGCAGCCGCCCGGACCGCCCCTGCTTCTCCCACTCCTCGCCCGGCCGGGTGACGGCGGACAGCAAGTCGCCGACCCGGACCGGACGGTGGTAGGTGAAATGCTGCTCGGCGTGCAGCCCGCCGGCGCCCTCCTTGACCAGCCCGGCGTCGGCGCCCGAGCCGTGCCAGGGGACACCGGGCCGCGGCCGCAGCGGGTAGTCGGAGTCGAACTGCGCGCTGGCACTGGTGAACGTGGGGGGCGCGGGATCGCCGAGGGCGGGCAGTCCGCCCTCCGGGTCCGCCGCGCCGAGCGACCTGGCGAACATCAGCACGTGCCCGGACTCCACCGGGAAGCGTCGCGCGGCCACGGTCAGGCGCTCCGCTGCGTGCCGACGACGGACACGAACGACACGCACTCGCCGGGTCCGCCGCCGAGGTTGTGGGTGAGCGCCAGCGAGCGCCCCCCGCCGACCGTGCCAAGCCGCCGCCGCTCCGGCGCCTCGCCGCGCAGCTGCAGCCAGGCCTCGAACATCATCCGCAGGCCGGACGCGCCGATCGGGTGGCCGAACGCCTTCAGGCCGCCGTCCGGGTTGACCGGGAGCTCGCCGTCGAGGTCGAAGGTGCCGGACAGCACGTCTTTCCAGCCCTGCCCGCGCTCGGCGAATCCGAGGTCCTCCATCAGCACGAGTTCGGTCGGGGTGAAGCAGTCGTGTACCTCGGCGAGCGCGAGCTCGACCCGCGGGTTCGTGATGCCCGCCTGCTGGTAAGCGTCCTGGGCCGAGGCCACGACTTCGGGAAACGTGGTGAAGTCGTAGTCCGCGCGGGACAGGCCATCCGCCGGGCCTGATACCAGGGACAGGGCTTTGACGTAGAGCGGCTTGTCTGTGTACTTGTGCGCGTCCTCGGCGCGGACGACGATGGCGGCCGCCGAGCCGTCGGACACGCCGGAGCAGTCGAAGATGCCGAGCATCCCGGCGATCAGCGGTGAGTTCTTGATGGTCTCTTTGGGCACTTCCCTGCGGAACTGGGCCCGCGGGTTCTTCGCCCCGTTCAGGTGGTTCTTCCAGGCGATCCTCGTGAGCACGTCCTTCAGCTCGGCCGGGTCGACGCCGTACTTCTGCGCGTACGCGGGGGCGAGCAGGCTGAAGTTCGCGGGCGCGGTCGTGTCGGCTTTGCCGTCGTCACCCGCGTTGGGCGGGTTGGAGCCGGCCAGGCCCGAGAAGCCGGAGTCCTTCAGCTTCTCGACCCCGATCGCCATCGCGGAGTCGTAGGCCCCGCTCGCCACCGCGTAGCAGGCGTTGCGCAGCGCTTCCGACCCGGTCGCGCACATATTCTCCAGCCTGGTCACCGGCTTGTCAGCCAGCCGCAGCGGCTTGCTGAGCGTCAGCCCTGATACGCCGGAGCCCATCGTGCCGAGCCAGAACGCGTCGATGTCGTCCAGCGCGGTGCCCGCCGTGGCGGCCGCGGCGGCGGCCGAATCCACCAGGAGGTCATCGGCGGACTTGTCCCAGTGCTCGCCGAACGGGGTACAGCCCATCCCCACGATGGCGACCTTGTCCCTGATGCCGTGTGATCCCATTGCTCATCCTTCCCTGCGGACCGGCCGTGCTTTCCAGAAGTAGTTGTGGACGCCGGCGGCGGTGATCAGCCGCCGGAAAGTCATCTCGACCCGCAGCCCGGCCCGCACCTCGTCCTCGGCGGCGTCGGTGAGCTGGCAGCGCATCCGGCCGCCACCGTCGAAGTCGATCACCACCATGAGCATCGGCGGGCTGGGCGTGTACGCGAGGCGGTCCACGGTGTACGTAGTCACGGTCGCGGGCACGTCGGCGAGCGGTTCCGGGGCCATCTCGTCGACCGCGTGGCACCGCTTGCATACCCGGTCGGGCGGCAGGCTACGGGTGCCGCACTGGGTGCACTTCGACGCGACGAGCCCGAACTTCCAGTCCGCCCGGCGCTGTGCCGGCGGGGCCGCGACCGGTTCCGGGTCCGGCCGCCGGGGCGGCTCGCGGTCGAGAAACCCGCGCCAGGACAGGAAGGTGGCGTACTCGAGCGCGCTGTTGCCGGCCGCGATCTGCGCGGCGACCGGCTGCGGCTGGCGGTGGGCGGCCAGCGCCTTCGTGGTGCGCAGCGCCAGCGCGGTGGCACCGTCGGCCAGCACGACGAGCAGCACGATCTCGTCAGGTCCGGCGCGGTCCAGGACGTCGGCAAGCAGGATTCCGGCCTGCGCGGTGCCGGCGTTGCCGATGCTGGCCACGAGGTTGTCGGCTGCCGCCTCGGTCGGCGTCCCCGTCGCCCGGAGCGTGCGGCTCACCGCGCGCGCGTGGAGCCCCGCGACGATCAGGTGACCGACCTGGCTGGGGGTGAGCCCCGCCCGCTTCAGCGCGTCCGCTATCGCCGCATCGGCGAGCGGCCCGTAGACCTGCTCGCCGAACCGTTCCTCCCACACCCGGGAGGAGGTCGCGCCTGGCGTCCGCCACCGGTCCAGGAATTCGGCGGTCGCCGAGCCCTGGCCGACGATCTCGGCCAGCACCGGCATGGTGTCGCCTTCCCCGCCGAACATGAAGGCGGCCGCGCCGTCGCCGCCGTCCCGTTCGTCGGTGCTGCCAGGCAGCCCGGTGCGGATGTCGCTGAGCACTGCCATCGCGGGCACGGGCGACTGGGCGGCGGCGATCAGCGCGCCCACGCCGGATCGCACCGCGCCGGCCATGTCCACAGCGAGCGCGTCGGCGGACAGCCGGAGCGCGGCGTGTACCGCGGTGGCGTTGGTCTTGTCCGCGTAGGCGGGCACGGAGGTGGCGAAGAACAGCTGCCGCGGCGCGCCCCGCTCCGCGCCGTGACCGGTCAGGCCCGCGAGCGCGGCGCGCCCCGCCTCGACGGCCATCGACGTGGTGTCCTCGTCGTACCCGGCCACCGCGCGTGTCCCGCGGCCGCCGCCGCTGCCCAGGACTCCCGCGATCCGGCCGCGCTCCAGTCGGTAGTACGGGATGTAGGCGCCGTAGCTGACCAGGCCTCCCATGGCACTCCTCAAGTTGAAACAGATGAGCAGAAGTAGTTTACCATTTATACTATTTTACAGCCAGCCCTGGCTGTCGCTTGCGGACCCCAGGCTTTGGGGTAGCCGCACGTCAGCTGTCGGCCACGGGGCGGCGCGGTGCCGGGAAGTTCAGCGCGACATCCTGGCTCCGGGCGGGCTGGCCCGGACGGGCCAGCGGTCCTGGCGGCCCGCCCTGAAACGGGCATTTGACAAGCTAATTTATTTAGCTGATTATAAATCTATGTCTGTTTACGGTGCGCGGGCGCTCCGGCGTGAGCCCGTGGCTGGCCTGGCTGCGGAGGTCGCTGGGGCCGCCGCCCCGCCGCCCAGGCGTTACTTCTCCTCTCGCGACTGCTGGCCCGCCCCGCGTCACACGAGCCGGCTGAGTCGGCCCGCGCGCCGTTCCTGAGCCTCCCGTTCCTGACCGCCAGGAGTACCCGGCCGGGCGCGACACGCGCTTCCGTCGCCCCCGGCGATAGCGTCATCCTCGTATACTTATTTGTTGATGAGTAAAGTTCGGATCCCGTCTGGGATCGCGGGCACGAGGGGACAGCTTGAACACCGTCAGTGGAATCTCAATAGTCCGGGTGCCTAAGGCCGGAGAGATGGTCGCGGCCCACCTGCGCCGCCAGATTGTGCTCGGCGAGCTGAAGGAAGGCGACCAGCTGCCCCCGGAAACCGTGCTGATGGAGCAGTACGGCGTGTCGCGGCCGACACTGCGGGAGGCGTTCCGGATTCTGGAGGCCGAGGGCGCGATCACGGTGCGGCGCGGGGTACGCGGCGGCGCGCGGGTGCAGGTGCCCGACGTCAAGGTCGTCGCCCGGCAGGCCGGCCTCGTGCTGCAGTACCGGGGCGCGCTGCTGTCCGACGTCTACGAGGTCCGTGCCATCCTCGAGCCGGCCGCCGCCCGGATGGCCGCAACCCGGCGCACGTCGGCGGATCTGTCCCGGCTGAAGGAGGCACTGGAACGGCACCGCGAGTCCGTGGACGACCCGGCCGCCTCGTTCGCGGCCGACGCCGAGTTCCACCGGCTGATCGTGGAGCTGTCCAGAAGCGAGACCCTGCAGGTGCTCTCCGCGATGGTCACCGACATCATCCGCGAGGGCGACCGGTCGTACGCCGATACGCATGACCCGCAGCACGAGGCCGAGCTCGTGAAGGTGGCGCTGCGCGCGCACACAAGGCTGGTCGAGCTGATCCGCAAGCGCAGCGGCGAGGAAGCCGAGCAGCTCTGGCGCAAGCACCTGGCCGAGTCCGCCAAGATCGTCCTGGCCGACCGCCCCGCCGCCACTGTCGTCGAGCTGCTCTCCTGAGCTCCCCGGCTTCGCCTCGAGGCGAGGCTGGCTGCGTCACTGGCCAGACGCTCCTGGTCAGCGGTGACCTCACCGGCAACGGTCCTCTGGGCGACGAGAGCGTCGATTTCGGCCTTGTCGAACCCCAGTCGCTCAGCACCTCCCCGGCTGTCCGCTCCCGGGCTGAGCGGCGCCGACCGGATGCGGTCGGGCGTGCGCGACAGCCGGGGCGCCGGCGCGGCTCCGCGATGTCGAACGCCTCGGTAAACGTGCCCCGTGCCGCCAGGTGCGCGCCGTCCGGAGCTTCCGCCAGGTCGAGCACCGGCGCGACGCACCCGTCAACGCCCTCGAACGCGGCCGCCCACTCGTCGCGGGTCCGGGTCAGGAAGACGCGGGCGAACATCTCCCGCATCCGCGGCCATGCCTCCTCGTCGTGCTGCGTCGGAACGTCGCCGGCCAGTGGCCCGCTCACCGGCGCGCCAGCGAGGTAAGCCTTATTTGTACCCACCTATACATATAATTAATTTATATTATGCTGGTGCGTGGCAAGCGCGGCCCTGACCACACGGGGCAGCGCGCGGCTCCAGAATAACGGGAGGATCATGGGCGGGCAGTGGGTGCCCGCGGCGATGGGGACCGCCGCGGAGGGCGAGATCGAGGCCCTGCGGCGCGGGCTCGGTCGCGACGGGATTCCCATCCCGGCCTATGAGACCCTCGGCATCGACATGCGCAGCGTCGAGGCCGGCACCGCGGTCGTCAGGGTGCCGGCGTCGCCGTACCTGACCGCGCCGGACGGCGGCCTGCTCCCCGGCACATTCGCGGTGCTAGCGGACGCCTGCTGCGGCGCCGCTATCGTGTCCTCCATGACCGGCGGGGGAGCCACGCTGACGGCGCAGCTGCGCGTCGAGTTCATTCGGCCGCTGGCTGCCGGCCACGCCTGGATCGAGGGACGGGCCGAGGCCGACGCGGTCGACGAGGAGACGGGGCTGGCCCGGGCCGAGATAGTGGACGACGGACCAGTTGCTCGGCGTGGCCTCGATGCGCATCATGCGGACATCCATGCAGAAGGTCCCGCCAGAGACCCTCACTCCCGCCACACCCGCCCGGTTCGGCGGCCCCGAGAACCCGGCTGAGCGCCCGGCCCAGAACCCGGCTGAGCGCCCGCTCGACGGTCTCGCCGGCATGGCGAGCCGGTTCGCGGACTCCGGGCAGTCGGCGTGGCGCATCCGCCCCCCGCTCGCCGCTGCGAACAGTTACGGGATGACGCACGGGGGAGTGCTCGGCCTGATCGCCCACGAGGTGGCCAGCGACGCGATACACTCGGCGACCGGTCCGGAGGAGGAGTTGCTGCCGCTGGACCTGGTGCTCAACTTCTACCGCGGAGTTCCGGTGTCGGCGGGCCACGCCGCGGCCACCGCCCGCGTGACGCACCGCGGCCGCCGGTTCGTCGTGGCCGAGGGAGAAGTGATCGGCCCGGACGGCCGGCGCGCGCTGCGCCTGTCCGTCGGGGCGCAGATCCGCACCGTGCCCGTGGCCTGAACCACGCCCCGCCGAGCTGCGACCCGCCGAGCCGCGACGGCCTGCCGTCAGCCGCGCGGTCGCGGCCGGTACGGGCCCGGCGCCCCGCCGAAGCGCTCGACGAGCGGGCCGCGCCGGATCTTGCCCACCGGAGTCCGCAGTTCCTCGGTCGTGAACTCGAACGACCGCGGGCATTTGAACCCGGCCAGATGCTCGCGGCAGTAGGCGTCGAGCAGCTCCGTCAGCTCGCCGCCTGCGGCGGCAGCCGGGCCGGGCACCTGGATCACGGCCTTGACCTGTTCGCCCATCTCCGGGTCAGGAACGCCGAGGACCGCAGCGTCGGTCACGGACGGATGCAGGGTGAGCACGTTCTCGATCTCCTGCGGGTAGATGTTCACCCCGCCCGAGATGATCAGGTTGCCGGCCCGGTCGGTGAGATAGAGATAACCGTCGCCGTCCAGGTAGCCGACGTCCCCGACGGTCCGCCAGCCGCGCTCGTTCGCCGCGGCGGCCGTCTTGCCCGGGTCGCCGTGGTACTCGGACGGGGACCCGCCCTCGAACCAGATCGTGCCGATCTCGCCCGCCGGGAGCTCGGTCCCGTCGTGACCGGCGATATGCGGAACGCCCATCAACGGCCGGCCGACCGAACCTGGCTTGCGCAGCCAGTCGTCGGAGAATATCGACGCGGCGCCGAAGCCCTCGGTCATCGAGTAGAACTCGAAAAGGATCGGCCCCCACCAGTCGATCATGGCGCGCTTGACCGGGACCGGGCAGGGCGCCGCGGCGTGCACCGCCCAGCGCAGGCTGCTCACGTCGTACCGGGACCGGGCCTCGGGCGGCAGCTTCAGCAGCCGGACGAACATGGTCGGCACCCACTGGCTATGGGTGACGCGGTGCCGCTCGATGAGCGCCAGTGCCTGCTCCGCGTCGAACCGCTCCATCACGACCACGGTCGCGCCGCTCCGGTGGCAGGACATGCTCCAGGCGAGCGGTGCGGCGTGGTAGAGCGGCGCTGCGGACAGGTACACGTCGCTGTCTCTCATGCCGAGCAGCTCGCGGAGCCAGTGCCCCGGGATGTCGGGGTGCTCGCCGAGCGGCTTCTCGCCGACCGGCCGCTTGATCCCCTTGGGCCTGCCGGTCGTCCCTGAGCTGTAGAGCATGATGTCGCCCTCGCACTCGTCGGGGACCGGAGCAGCCGGCTGCGCGCCGGCTGCTGCCTCGTAGAAGTCCCAGCCCGGGATCGTGCCGCCGATCATGAACCGCCGCACACGAGGCTCGAGCACGGGGCCAAGCTCGGCGGCGAGCGCGGCGAGCTTGCTGCTGACGACCACCATCCGCGCGCCGCTGTCGGTGACCATGTACCCGGCTTCCTCGGCGGTCAGGTGCCAGTTGACGGCGGTGAACTGCAGGCCCGACCGCTGCGCGCCCCACGCCAAGTCGAAGACCTCCGGCCGGTTCTCCATGATTACAGCCATGCCGTCCGCCGGGCGCAGCCCGGACCGCCTGGCGAGCCACGCCGCCTGGTTGGACCTCGACTCGAGCTCCGCGTAGGTCACGACCGTGCCGGCGGTGCCCATGATGACCGCGGGGCGCTGCGGCTCCTTCGTCGCGAAGACTCCTGGGTGCATGGCTGTAGCCTCTCCTGCGGAGTGTGCTAGCATCAGAAACAGTTGACTAATTATGCTTAATACGTGAAGATCGTGCAAGGTCCCGAACGAAGTATTTGCACCGGCCCGCGCACTGAGTGAAGGAGATCAAATGGCCGAGGGATTGTGCACCGGACGCGTCGTGGTAATCACCGGTGCGGGTAACGGCATCGGCCGGGCGCACGCCCTGACGTTCGCCGCGCAGGGCGCCAAGGTCGTGGTCAACGACCTCGGCGGTTCCCGGGATGGCACGGGATCGTCGGCCGGCCCGGCCCAGGCGGTCGCGGACGAGATCACCGCGGCCGGCGGCGAAGCGGTGGCGAACACCGACGACATCTCCTCCTGGGCAGGCGCGGAGCGGCTGATCCGGCAGGCGGTCGACACGTTCGGCGGAATCGACGTGGTGGTGAACAACGCGGGGATCCTGCGCGACAGGATGATCGTCACGATGACCGAACAGGACTGGGACGCGGTCATCGCCGTGCACCTCAAGGGCACGTTCGCGGTGCTGCACCACGCCGCGGCGTACTGGCGGCAGCGGTCCAAGGAGGGACACGCCAACGACGCGCGGGTCATCAACACGACGTCGTCGTCCGGCCTGTTCGCCAATGCCGGGCAGGGCAACTACGGCGCGGCCAAATCCGGCATCGCCACCCTGACGATCATCGCCGCCAGGGAGCTGGATCGCTATGGCGTCACCGTCAACGCGATCGCGCCGACCGCGCTCACCCGGCTGACCGAGGATGTCCCGATGATGAGCGACGCGACCGCCGCGACCGAACTCAGCCCTGAGGCCATCTCGCCGCTGGTGGTCTGGCTCGGCTCGGCGGAGTCCCGCCCGGTCACCGGCCGGGTATTCGGCGTCTGGGGGAACGCGATCACCGTGATCGAGGGCTGGGTGAACGGCCCGAGCGTGTCCCGGGACAGCCATTGGGACCCGGCCGCGCTGGCCGCGGTCGTGCCGGACCTGGTGGCGAAGGCCGCGCCGAACGCGGGCATGCTGGGCACCCGCAAGCCAGTCGACTGAGGCGTGGCTCGAGAGGCGGGCCACATGAACATCGGACGCGTGGGTATCTGGTCCATGGCCCTGGAGGCCCAGCCGCTGTCCGCTGCCCAGGAGGCGGTGGGCGAGCCTGGACGAGCTCGGGTTCCCGGCCCTGTGGATTCCGGAGGCGCTGGCTAAGGAGGTCATGAGCCACGCGGCACTCCTGCTGGCCGCGACGCGCCGCATGATCGTCGCCACCGGGATAGCGAACCTGTGGGCCAGGGACGCGACCGCGATGATCAACGCGCAGCGCACGCTGACTGAAGGATTCCCCGAGCGGTTCTTGCTTGGCATCGGGGTCAGCCACACCCCGACCGTGGCGCACCGCGGGCATACGCTGGTCAGCCCGGTCCAGGCCACCTGCGACTACCTCGAGGCGATGGATGCCGCCCGCTACTTCGGCGCCGCTCCTGCTGCCCCGCTGCACCGCGTGCTGGCGGCTCTCGGGCCGCGCATGCTCACCCTCAGAACGTACCCGACCGACTCTAGGGGCCCGCCCCTTCCTCGTTCTGGGCGGCGGCGTTGGCGGTTTGCTCGCGGGGTTTGACAGACCGGACCAGCAGCTGGGCAACGTCGATGACCTCGAGTTCTGGCTTGGCCTGGCCGACGGCTTTCTTGGCGTTGACGGCGTCGCCGAGCATGACCATGCAGTACGGGCAGGCGGTCGTCACCGTGTCGGGGTCGAGGGCCAGGGCCTCGTCGATTCGCTCTTCGTTGATCCGCTTGCCGGTGCGCTCCTCGAGCCACATGCGGGCGCCGCCGGCGCCGCAGCAAAAGCCCTTGCCCTTGCACCGGTGCATCTCCTCGGCCTGGGTGCCGGGCACGGCGTCGATGATGCTGCGAGGCGGGGTGTAGACCTGGTTGTGCCGTCCCAGGAAGCACGGGTCATGGTAAGTGATCTTCTCCTCGACCGGGCTGACCGGGGTCAGCCTTCGGTCCTCCACCAGGCGTGCCAGCAGCTGCGTGTGGTGGATGACCTCGTAGTTGCCGCCGAGCTGCGGGTACTCGCGGCTGATGGTGTTGAAGCAGTGCGGGCAGGAGGCGATAACCTTCTTGCCGGTCCCGGCAGCTACGCCGGCCTCGTTGAGGGTCTCCACGTTCTGCTGCGCCAGCATCTGGAACACGAACTCGTTGCCCAGGCGGCGGGCCGGGTCGCCGGTGCACGCCTCCATCGGGCCGAGTACGGCGAACTGCACGCCCGCGGCGTGCAGGAGCTCGGCGATGGCCTTGGTGGCCTTCTTCGCCCGGTCTTCCAGCGCTCCGGCGCAGCCGACCCAGTACAGGTATTCGACGTCGTCGGGGATGCGGCCGTCGAGCACGGGGACCTCGAAGTCCAGCTCGGTGATCCATTCCAGGCGCTTGTCTTCGGCCATGCCCCACGGGTTGCCGCGCCGCTCCAGGTTGTTGAGCATCGTGGTGGCTTCCTGCGGGAAGGCGGACTCGACGAGGACCTGGTGGCGGCGCATCCCGTTGATGTGGTCGATGTGCTCGATGTCGACCGGGCACTCGTTCACGCACGCACCGCAGTTCGTGCAGGACCAGATCACCTCGGGATCGATCACGCCGCCCGCCTCCGCGGTCCCGACCAGAGGCCGCTCCGCCTCGGCCTTGACGGCGTCGGGGAGCTTGTCGCGGTCTTCCTCCGTCGCCAGGAGGTACGGCGCCTTGGCGAACGCGTGGTCGCGCAGGTCCAGGATGACCTGCTTTGGCGACAGCGGCTTGCCGGTCGCCCAGGCAGGGCACTGCGACTGGCAGCGGCCGCATTCCGTGCACGTGCCCAGGTCGAGCAGGCCCTTCCAGGTCATGTCCTCGACCTTGCCGATGCCGAATACGTCGACATCCGGGTCGGCCTCCTCGAAGTCCAGCATCTTGCCCCCTGAGCGCATCGGCTCGAGCGGGCCCAGCGCGTTCGGACGGCGGGAGAACATGATGTTCAGCGGGGCCAGGCCGATGTGCAGGTGCTTGGAGTAGGTGACGATTACCAGGAACGTCAAGACGACGCCGAGCTGGAGGAGGATGAAGGTCGCCTCGAGGACGCTGTTGACGCCGTAGCCGAGGGGGTGCAGGATCTGCGCGGCGATCCAGGACGCGAACGCCCAGCCGTGCGGGTAGGGGAACGTGCCGGTGTTCTGCTGCGCGCCGCGGTAGATCAGCAGCGTGACGATGACCGCCGCAATCATCGCGAGCACCACCCACGCGGCCCGGGTATGCGAGCCGAAGAACCGCGACCGGCGGCCTTCCTTGTGCGGGTTGTTGCGCACCCGGATCACGGTGAACGTGACGATGCCGGCGAGGACGCCGACGGCGAACAGGTCCTCGATGAACCCGATGAACGCCCAGTGCCCGATCCCCGGGATCGCGAACGTCCGGGAGAACAGGGCGCCGTAGGCCTCGATGATCGTCAGCAGCAGGACGATGAAGCCCCAGAACGTAGCGGCGTGCGCCGCCCCGGGCACCGACCATTTCAGCAGCTTCCGCTGGCCGATCACCTCGGTCAGCTGGGTCTCGGCCTCCCCGGCCGGGTGTGACCTGGCGTACGCCACCCGCTCTGGCGCCGGCTGCCCGGAAAACGCCAGCCGACCCAGCCACCGCACCCGCCGCCCCGCCACCGCGAACGCGATAACGGTCAGCCCCAACCCGATGATCACCCGCACAAGCATGAGAACCCCTCAGTCATAGCGATCACTTATTAGTGAACTAAGTACTATTAATATACTACTTTGATGGTAGTGACACCAAAAAGGCCGGAATGGCGGCGCGCGCATGCCGCCCGGCCAGCTAGAGGAAGATGCGGCTTCAGTTGTCGGGGGTCCCCTCGGGGACCGTCATGGGGAAGTGGAACAGTTCCTCGGCGTTCGCGTGGGTCATCTTCGCCACCTCATCTGTGGGCACTCCCTCGAACAGGGTCTTGAAGGCCGCCTGCGTGGGGAACGGGGTGTCCGCTGCAGGTAGTCCGTCTCGCAGAGGATGTGGTCGACGGTGAAGTCGTACCGGTACTTCAGGCCGACGGGTTCCTCGATCATGCAGAACCACATGTTGCGCCGCGCCATGGTGCTTGGCAGCACGTCGGCGTCCGGGACGTGGGTCCAGTACTGGTGGCGGTCCCACTGGCGGCCGTTGGCCGCGACGACGTGTGGCACCCGGTCCTTGTACGCGGCCGGCACCCGGTCCACCCAGGACACCCGGCGGTTCGACGATGTGGTCATCGACGCTGGACAGCTTGAAACTGCTGCCTCCCCTACTGGTGGATCTGGTCCTGAGCCGGCGGAAGCCTAGACATGATCCAATATAGCTATACAGTAATGCAGTTCAATAGGTAATATGATTCTACCGAAGACGGGAAGGGAACACGAGCCATGCGCGTAGGTATCTATTTCGATTTGCGGAACCCTCCGGCCTGGCGTGTCCCGCCGTCCCGCCTCTACGGCTTCACCCTCGAGATGTGCCGCGAGGCCGAGCTGCTCGGCTGTGACTCGGTATGGCTGACCGAGCACCATCTCTTCGACGACGACTACCTGCCGCAGCCGCTGACGTTCGCGGCGGCGGTCGCCGCACGGACCCAGCGCGTACGGATCGGCACCGGCATCCTCATCGCGCCGCTGCACCACCCGGCCGAGGTCGCCGAGCAGGCCGCGGTCGTCGACATCGTCAGCGACGGCAGGCTCGACCTGGGGCTCGGCGCCGGATACCGCATTCCTGAGTTCGAGCTCTTCGGCGCCAAGATGGCGACGCGGTACCGCGCGACCGATGACATGGCCAGGGAGTTGCGCCGCCTCTGGGACACCGGCGGCGTGACCCCGCGCCCGGTCCAGGAGCGGCCGCCACTGTGGATGGGCTACCAGGGCCCCAAGGGTGCCCGCCGGGCCGGCCTGCTCGGCGAGTACCTGCTGACGGCGAACAAGGAGAGCTGGCCCGCCTACCGGGACGCGCTAGCCGAAGCCGGTCACGACCCGGCCGCCGCCCGCATGGCCGGCGGAGTCCAGGGCTGGATCAGCGAGGACCCGGAGGCGGACTGGCCGGAGGTCGCTCGTCACGTCGCCTATCAGGTCGACTCGTACCGGCGGCACATGGCACAGGGGACGGACGCGCCGGTCCCGAAGCCGGTGGACCCGGAGAAGCTCCGGACGCGCGAGCCGCGCACGCCCCTGGACCACTTCTTCTACGGCACGCCAGAGGACGTCGCGCGGCGGGTGCGGGACAAGGTCGGCGACGCCCCCGTGGACACCGTGTACTTCTGGGCCTCGATTGGCGGCATGCCGGAAAAGGCTGTCGCCAGGCACATCCAGACCGTCTGCACCCGGCTGGCGCCCCTGCTGGGGTAGCGCCCCTGGTTAGCCGGCGCGCCCGGCTACAGTGCTGGGTTCAGGCTGTCCGCTACGGTGATCAGTTGCCCGCTGACGTTGCGCGCGTCCAGGGATACCAGGTAGGCGACCGCTCCCGCGATGTCGGCCAGGTTGTTGATCCGGCCGAGTTGCGGCAGCGGAGCGGCGGCGGCGCCGTCGTCCACCACCTGGCCAGCCAGCGAGCCTAGTTGGGCGACCGCGCCCTTGCCTGCTGCCCTCGCCATGACCGCGATCCTCCCGAGTACCGATGCCGTCGGCCGGCCCGCTGCAGAGCAAGCTTACATTTAGTGTAAATATTTGATATAGTTTTATTAATTTACTCGTATTCATGGGCATGGTGGCATGAGCATCGCGTCACGCGCCGGACTCGCCAAGAACGCCCTCTCCGGCCGGGTCGCTCTCGTCACAGGCGCGGCGTCCGGGATCGGCCGGGCCACCACCCGGCTGCTCGTCGGCCTCGGTGCCGTCGTCGTGGCGCTCGGCCGCGACGCGGCCACCCTCTCGGCCCGCTGCGAAGCCGTGCCTCACGCCGACAACCGCGGACTGCGCCATGTCGTGTTCGATCTTCGCCGACCTGGACGGTATCGATCCCTCGTCGAGGAGATCACGGCCGAGCGCGGTCCGGTGACTGTCCTCGCCAACGCGGCCGGGATCATCGGCAAGACCATCCTCACGACCTCTCTCGAGGAGTGGCAGCGGGTGCTGGCGATCGACCGGACGGCGCCGTTCCTGCTGCTCCAGGCCGTCGGCCGACGCATAATGGCGCACGGCCACGGCGGAAGCATCGTGAATGTCGGTTCGAGTTCCGCGTACCGCGCGGTATCCTGCGGCGCGTACGGTGCGGCCAAGGTCGGCCTGGGGTCGCTGACGCGTTCCGCAGCGGTGGGAGTTCGGCCCGCACGGCGTGAACGTGAACGTGGTCGCGCCCGGGGTCATTCGCACGCCCGCGACCAATCGGCTTTTGGCGGCCCTAACGGCATGGCGGCCGCCGTGCGCGAGGGACCGCTGGCAAACCTGCTGCGCCCGGTTTCCGAGCCAGAGGATGTCGCAGCGGTGATTGGCTTCCTGTGCCTCGCCGGAGCGCGCCAGATCACCGGCCAGGTTGTGCATAAGAGCAAGCCCCTCCCGGTCGGCGACTGATGTGGTCACTCCCGATATTCACCGGGTGACCCGGACGCCGCGGAAGCCGCGGCTGACCGGGCTCGCCCCGCACCTGGCCGCGCTCGTGCAGGACACGGTCGGCCGCGGCCCGCAGGCGGAGGCGATCGCCGACCTCGGGACCGGGCGCCGGCTCCGCTACGCCGGCCTGTGGGATGAGGCCAGCCGCGTCGCCGGTGGCCTGCTGGCCGCCGGGGTCCGCCCGGGCGGCCGGGTGGCGATCCGGCTGCCGAATGGCGCCGACTGGTGCCTGGCGTTCCTCGGCGTGACGCTGGCGGGCGCGATTCCGGTCCCGGTCAGCACGCGGCTCACGCCGGCCGAGGCCGAGTTCATCGTCCGCGACAGCGGGGCCTCGGCGGTGCTGGACGGACAGCTGCCCGACGGGCCGCCCGCGGCCCAGCCGATCCGGACTCAGAAGCGCCGGCGGCGATCTTCTACACCAGCGGGACGACCGGCCGTCCCAAGGGTGCCGTGCTGTCGCACCGCGCGCTGCTGTCAGCCGCAGAGCAGTGCCGACTGGTGCTCGGCCTGGGTCCTGCGAGCCCACACGCAACCTCGTGGTCGCGCCCTTGTTCCACATCCTCGCCTGCGGCATGCAGGGGATCCCGGCCCTGGCCTGCGGCGGGACCGCGGTCATCGCGCCCGCGTTCGAGGCAGGCGGCTGGCTGCGGGCGATCCGCGACGAGCGGATCGACGTGCTCAACGGGGTCCCCGCGATGTGCTGGCAGGCGCTGCGCCACCCCGAGTTCCCCGGTCTCGATGTGTCCGGTGTCCGGCTGCTGAGTTACGGGGCCGCGCCGACGCCCCCGGCCCAAGTCCGTCGGCTGCTTGAGGCGTTTCCCGCCGCGCGGATGCGCCCGGCTACGGCCTCACGGAGGCGCCCTCGGTCACGTGCCTCGCGCACGAGGACGCCGTCGACCACGCCGACTCGGTCGGGACCGCCGTCCCAGGCACGGAACTCGCGCTGCTCGGCCCTGAGGCCGCCGTCGGCACCGGCCAGCTCCTCGTCCGGGGACCGCAGGTGATGAGCGGCTACTGGCAGCGGCCCGAGGCGACCGCGGCCGCCACCAGCGGCGGCTGGCTGCACACCGGCGACCTGGTGAGCGTCGATCCCGCCGGGCGGGTACGGATTCTTGACCGCCGCACCGACCTCATCAACCGTGGCGGCGAGAACGTCTACAGCATCGAGGTCGAACGAGTGCTGAGCCGCCACCCGGGCGTCGCCGAGGTGGCGGTCGTCGGCGTCCCTGACCCGATGATGGGCAGCAAGGTCGGCGTGGTCGTCGTCCCCCGCGCCGGGGAGACGGTGGAGCCGCTGGACCTGGTCCGCATCGCCCGCGAGGAACTCGCGGACTTCAAGGTCCCGCAGTACGTGCTGTTCCGCACCGAGGCGCTGCCGCGCAATCCGGGCGGCAAGGTCGACAAGGCGGCGCTCCGGGCGCGGCCAGACGGGGGGACGGCGTTGTGGTGACGAACGGACTGAGCCTGCTGTCGGCGCAGCAGCTCGCGCTGGTGGACCGCTGGGACGGGCAGCCGGTCCCGGCGCGGGACGCGGCGACCGTCGCGGTGCTGCGGGACGGGCCCGCCGGGCGTGAGACGTTCCTCCTCCGCCGCCGGGCCACGATGGCGTTCGCCGCGGGCAAGTACGTGTTCCCCGGCGGCAGCGTCCAGGATTCCGATTTCGAGCCGGTCCCGTGGATCGGCCCGGGGCCGCGGACATGGGCGCAACGGCTGTCGTGCCGCGAGGACCTGGCCCGGGCCCTGGTGGTCGCCGCGGTCCGCGAGCTGTTCGAGGAGACCGGCCTGCTGCTGGCCGGGGCGGACGGGATGACAGCGACCGTCGAGATGGGCGCCGGGGAGATCGACGGCCTGGCGGACGACCGGCGGTCCGTGGAGGCACATGAGGTCACGTTCGGCGCGTTCCTCCGCGCCCGCGGCCTGTGGCTGCGCGCCGACCTGCTGAGCCCCTGGGCGCACTGGATCACCCCGCGGTTCCAGCCGCGCCGGTTCGACACCCGGTTCTTCGTGGCCATGCTTCCCCTCGGCCAGTCGGCCGGCGTGCTGACCACAGAGTCCGACCGCGGCGAGTGGGTCACGATCGAGCGGGCACTGGCGGACGTGCGCGGCGGCACGATGGAGATGATGCGGCCGACTCGCCACACCCTGCGGCAGCTGCGCGCCATCGGAGACCTCCCCGTGGAGGAGGCGGCCATAGGTCGCGTGATCACCGCGATCGAGCCCGCACTCGTGGAGATCGACGGCGTCCGCTACCTCGACGGCCCGGCCGACGAGGAGCAGTGAGATGACGGACATCCTGCAGGTATGGCGGGGGGAGGGCCGGCACGAGATCACCCTGAACCGGCCGCGGCGGCGCAACGCGATCAACCGCGAGCTGAACACGGCGATCGTCGCCGCCCTGCGCGTTCGACGGCGACGCGGACGCTCGCGTCGCCGTCCTCACCGGCGCGGACCCGGCGTTCTGCGCCGGGATGGACCTCAGCGACCTGTCCTGGGCCACCGGGCCCCGGGTCGAAGCCGGCGACACGTTCGCCAGTGCCCTGCGCGCGGTGCGCAAGCCCGTGATCGCGGCCGTCAACGGGCCCGCGATTACCGGGGGTTTCGAGCTCGCCCTCGGCGCCGACTTCATCCGCGCCTCCGAGCGCGCGTTCTTCGGCGACACGCACGCGCGCGTCGGGGTCTTCCCCGGCGGCGGCATGACCGTGTACCTGGCGCAGGCCGTCGGCGTCCGCCGCGCCAGGCAGCTGAGCTACACCGGCGAGCTCATCGACGCCGCGGAGGCGCTGCGCCTCGGCCTCGCCAACGAGGTCCTGCCGCACGCCGGGCTGCTGCCCCGGGCTCGCGAGGTAGCCACGGCCGTCGCCGCCGTCGATGCCACGTTCCTGACGGAGCTGTGCGCCGCCTACCAGCGTCGCGGCAACCTCGGCACGGACGACGCCCTAGACACCGAGCGCGCCGCGTCGTCACGCCGCGAGATCGCGGCGGACGGAGCCTCCGCCCGCCGCGACGAGGTCATCACCCGCGGGCACCGCCGGATCCAGCGCGAAGAGCCGGGAGCTGAGATGACCGAACACGCCAGCCTGGTTTCGCTCGAGCGACGACCGGACGGGGTCGCGCTGATCACGATCGACAACCCGCCCGTCAACGCGCTGACCACGCCGCTGTTCGCCAAGCTGATGGCGATCATCGGCGAGCTTACGGCCGACCCGCCTGGTGCCGTAGTGCTCGCCGGGCGGCCGAAGGTGTTCGCGCTTGGCGGCGAGATCTCCGAGACCCACCGCGTGCGTTTCGCTGGCCGCACCGACATCGGTGACGACGAACTCGGCGACGCCGTGCGGGCCGTGACCGAGCCCGCCTACATCAGGGAACTGGGCGGCAAGTACCTCGCCACGTTCGACGCGCTGGCCGCCGTGCCGTGCATGGTGATCGCCGCGATCACGGGCATTACCTTCGGTGGCGGGCTCGAACTGGCGCTGGCCTGCGATTACCGGTCGCCTCCGAGCGTGCCAAGCTGGGGGCCCCCGAGGTCACACTGGGGGGCGGCAGCATCGGCGGCGGCGTGTTCCGGATGCCTCGCCTCATCGGCCCTTCGATGGCGAAGAAGATGCACCTGGGGGGACTGCCGGTCTCCGCGCGCGAAGCGCTGCGGATCGGGCTTGTCGACGAGGTGGCCGACGCGGACGGAACAGTCGCTCGCGCCCTTGAACTGGCCCGGTCGTTCACCGCTTACGCCGGGCCCGCGCAGGCCGACCTCAAGCGGCTCATCGACGCCGGCTACGGACTTTCCGGCGCGGAGGCGGGCACGCTAGAACTGGAAGCCTGGTGCGCGTCCTACGCGACGGACGACGCCAGGGCCTGGCTGCGCGAGTTCTTCGCCCGCGGCCTGGACGCGGGCTAAGCCTCAGAATAGGTCTCCGCGGCGTCGCAGCAGGCACTGCTCGGCGAAGGCCAGCGCGTTCAGGTGGTACGAGCAGGCCGCCCACGCCAGGCCGATGTTGTGCCCGGCCGCGGGCTGCCGCCTCACGGCCAGCTGCGGCACCGCGGTGAACAATGCCTGGTACTCCCGGGTCAACAGCGTTCAAGCCGTGACACAGGGAAGCCCGCTCCCGCACTAGAACAGGTCTCCGCCGGCCGCCGGGGCCGTGGTCCCGTACTTGCGCTGCGCGGTGAGCACGTTGCGGCCTATCCTCCACCGGTGCACCTCGTCGGGGCCGTCGACCAGGTGCTGCATGCGTACCTCGGCGTACCAGGCGGCCAGCGGGGTGTCGAAGGTGTAGCCGAGCGAGCCGTGGATCTGCAGGGCGGTGTCCACGACCTTCGACAGCATGTCCGCGATGAAGTTCTTGGCGATCGAGTTCTCCTGGCCGATGTCCAGGCCGTGCTCCATCTTGTAGGCGATGTGCAGCACCATCAGCCGGGCGATGTACAGGTCGCGGGCGCAGTCGGCGAGCATCCACTGGACGCCCTGCCGGTCGGCCAGCGGCTTGCCGAACGTCTGCCGCTCGAGGGCGTGGGCGGCGGCCATGTCCAGCGCCTGCTGCGCCTTGGCGATGCTCCACATGCCGTGCCGGAGGCGGCCGTAGCCGAGCCGGTGCTGGCCCATCGCGAACCCGCCGCCGACATCGCCGACCACGTTTTCGTGCGGGATCCGCAGGTCCTTGATGCGGACCTCGGCGTGCCCGCCGGTCGCCTCGTCCCCGAAGCGCGGCTCGACGGCCTCGTGCAGAGTGGGGATGTCGCGGATGATCTGGTAGCCGGGATCGGGCAGCTCGGCCAGGAACGTGGTGAACTGCCGGTGCCGGGGCGCATCGGGATCGGTGCGCGCCATGATCAGCACGTAGTCAGAGATGCTGGCGCTGCTGCTGAACCACTTCTCGCCGTTGAGCACCCAGGAGTCGCCGTCCCGCACCGCGGTGGTGCGCATGCCCGTCGCGTCCGAGCCGGCCGCGCGCTCGGTCATCGAGAAGCAGATGCGCCGCTCGGCGTTGACCAGCGGCACGAGGAACTTCTCCTTCTGCTCCTGAGTGCCGTGCTCCAGCAGGGTGAGCATGGTGGCGTCCTGCGGGCCCATGCAGTTCATCGCCCAGGCCGCGAGCTTGGAGCGGCCCACCTCGATCTGCACGATCGCGTTGGCCAGCGGGCCCAAGCCCATGCCGCCCCATTCGGCCGGGATGAACGGGCACCACAGCCCGGCGGACCGGGCCTTGGCCTGCAGCCTCGCCACGATGTCGAAGTACGGCCGGGTGCCGACCTCCGCCTCAGCCGGCAGCACCTGCTCGTCGATGAAGGCCGCGACCCGGGCGCGGGTCTCCTGGACGTCGTCGGGGATGGTGAAGTCGATCACGCGTTGCTCCTCAGCTTGTCTGGCGGTAGTGGCCGCCGTCGACGCGGATCAGGGCACCGGTCACCCATTCGGACGCGCGGCTGGCCAGCCACAGCGCGGTCCCGGCGAAGTCGGCGGGCTGGCCCGGCCGGCCGAGCGGCACGTTCTCGGCGATGCGGTGCAGCTGTTCCTCCGGCCATGCTTTCGCGATGTCGGTGAGCACGCCGCCGGGCAGGATCGCGTTCGCACGGACCACCGGGCCGAACGCGCCGGCCAGCCCGATGGTCAGCGCGTTGAGGCCGGCCTTCGCACAGGCGTAGACGAGTTCGTCCGGACCCGGGCGCAGCGAGCCGATCGTGCTGACGTTGATGATGCTGCCGCCCCCGGCCGCGGCCATCCGGGTGCCGGCGAGCACCCCGAGCCGGAACGGCCCCTTCAGGTTCACCCCCTGGACCTTGTCGTAGTACTCCTCGGTGATCGAGGCCAGGTCGGGATAGAGCGGCGACATCCCGGCGTTGTTGACCAGCACGTCGCACCGGCCGAACTTGCCGTACACGGTGTCGATCAGCCGGTCGCAGTCGTCCCAGTGACCCGCGTGGAACGGTACAGGGAGCGCGGCCCGGCCGGTGCTTACGCTGATCTCGGCCGCCGCCTTCTCGCAATTGTCGAGCTTCCTGCTGGCGATCACCACGTCGGCGCCGGCGCCGGCGAGGCCTTCCGCGATCGCCCGGCCGATGCCGCGACTGCCGCCCGTGACGACCGCGACTTTGCCGCTCAGGTCGAACAGGTCCCGGGGGCTCACCGGGCCGCCTCGAGGTCCCGCTCGCCCCGGGCGAACAGGCCCGCGTAGTGGATGAGCCGGTCGTTCAAGGCCGCCCGCTCGGCGGCGGCCGCCGCGGGCAGCCGGGCCACCGCGCCTTCCAGGATGATCGCCAGCTTGAACAGCGCCAGCGCCTTGTAGTACGGCAGCGCGGACAGGCCGACTCCGGTGCGCTCGGCGTACCGGGCCGCGAGCTCGGGCCGTGTCGGCAGCCCGTCGCGGGTTTCGATGTCCCACGTGCCGAGCGCGGGCTCCTCACCCGGGTCGGTCCACCGGGCCAGCAGGTGGCCGATGTCGAGCAGCGGGTCGCCGATCGTCCCGGTGTCCCAGTCGATGACCGCGGCGAGGCGGCGCGTGTCCCGCGGCGACGCCATGACGTTGAACAGGCTGTAGTCCCCGTGCATGAGCGCGGCGGGCTGCGTCGGCGGCCGGTTCGCCTCCAGCCAGTTCGCCAGCCAGTCCAGGCCAGGGATGTCTCTGGCCTGATAGGTGGGGAGCTTCGCGTATCCGTCGAGCTGCCGGAGCCAGCGGGAAACCTGGCGGTCGAGGAACCCCTCCGGCTTGCCGAGCCCGTCGAGTCCGCGTTCCCGCCACGGCACCGCCGCGAGCTCCGCCAGGGCGTCCACCAGGGCGAAGGCGAGATCGCGGCGCGCGTCGGGAGTGTCGTACGGCGGCGGCAGCACGCCGACCGGGTTGAAGCCGTCGACCTGCGCCATGATCAGGAACGGGCCGCTCAGCGGGCTGTCGGGACCGCCGAACAGCAGTGGCGACGGGTGCGGCACGGAGGTCCCCTCGAGGGCGGTGAGGATCCGCCACTCGCGGTTCATGTCCGAGGCGCCGGGCGCGTTGATCACCGCCGGCGGCCGGCGCAGCACCCAGACATGCTCGCCCCGGCGCAGCCAGTACAGCGCGTTCGCCTCCCCGGTGCCCTGTCCCATCCGGGTTGCCGTCAGCGCGACGCCGCGGCCAGGCAGCCGGTCACTGATCCACTCATCCAGGGCTTCAACGTCGAAATCTGGCTGCAGATCCACGGTGATCCTCCCCGGCCAGCAGCATCTAGTATACGGAATAAAACAGTTATATCATCTATCTTAGTCGTCGCCTCTGGCGAGGGAAAGGCCACAGATCAGCGCGGTCAGGAAGGAGCGGCGATGCCGTCACGCACAGGACGCTGCCCGCGGTGGTGCGCCTGTAACCATTCCGCGGACACGAGCGGGGCCGCGTTCTATCACGCCAGCGAGACGCTGTCGGTTGCGGTCTCCCGGCTGGGCGACCCCGCCCTCCCGGACCGCCTTGACGTACAGGCCGCTCAGTACCTGCCAGACGACCCGGCCGAGCCGGCCTGGCCGCCCGCCATCGAGATCGCGGTGCACGCCGCCGGCCGCTACCGGCTCATCGGGCTGACCCCGCCGCAAGCCCGCGAGCTCGCCCGGGCGCTGGCGCGGACGGCCGACATGCTCACCGCTCTCGCCCCGGGACCGGGCGAGGAGCAGGACGAGCCAGCCCAGGCGCGGTCCCGCGGGTTAGCCTCCCTGGTGGGAACGCCAGATCCGCGTCGCCCCGTGCGCGTCCCCTCCCTCGATCGCTCGCAGCGCACGGCTGTGCGCGCTGGCATCGGTGCACTCCGAGGCGACCATCTCGCCAAGCGCGGTGACCAGGCTCTCCGCCAGCCGACCGGCCACCCCAAGGGCGTGTGCCTCACCCACGCCCAGTCGCTGCGGGCACACGGCTGGTATGCGAAGCTGATGGACTTCCGCGCGGGCGACCGCTATCTCATCATCCCGCCGTTCTTCCACACGTTCGGCTACAAGGCCGGCTGGATGGCGTGCATCGTGCACGGAGTGACGATCCTCCCCCAGGCCGTGTTCGACGTGGAGGACGTCATGCGCACGATCGAGACCGAGCGCGTCTCGATCCTGCTTGGCCCGCCGACCGTCTTCCAGTCGGTTCTCGACGCCCCGCGAGGTCACGACTTCTCGTCCCTGCGGGTCGTGATGGCCTCGTCGACACTCACGCCGCCGGAACTGCTGCGCCGCGTGCGCGACGAGATCAAGCCAGATGTCATCGCCAACGGGTACGGGCTGACCGAGGCCACCTCCCTGGTCACCGCGGCGGCGCCGTCGATCGATGATTTCGAGCACATCGTCACGACGGTGGGCAGGCCCGCCTGGGACGTGGAAGTGCGGCTGGTGGACGAGCAGGGTCACGACGTTCCGGCCGGAACGCCGGGGGAGCTGCTAGTCCGCGGCTACGGCGTCATGGCCGGGTACTGGGAGGACCCGGAGAAGACCGCGGAGGTCATCGACGCCGGCGGCTGGCTGCACACCGGCGACATCGCGACGAGGGACGCCGAAGGCTACGTGACGATCACCGATCGCAAGAAGGACATGGTCCTGGTGGGCGGCTTCAACGTGTACCCGGCCGAGGTGGAACGAATCCTGGGGCAGCATCCGGACGTGGCGGCGATCGCCGTGGTCGGGGCGGCGGACGCCCGGCTGGGCGAGGTGCCGGTCGCCTTCGTCGTGCCGGTTGCGGGAGCGAGACTGACCGAGCAGGAGTTCTTCTCGTGGGCCGCCGAGCGGATCGCGAACTTCAAGCTGCCGCGCCGCGCCTTCCTGGTGGAGGAGCTGCCCCGCAACGCCAGCATGAAAGTCATCAAGGGCGAGCTGCGAGCCCGCCTCCCTACTCTGATGACGTGACCGCGTTGGGCCTAGCCCGCGTCGTCCCTGGCGTGTTCCCTGGCCATCAGCGCGGTGACGATGGCCGATGGGCTCATCGGCTGGCTGGCGAGGTGGATGCCAAGCGGGGCGAGCGCGTCGTTGATCGCGTTGGCGAGCGCCGGCGGCGAGGCGATCGCGCCGCCTTCGCCCATGCCCTTGGCGCCGCCGGGCAGCCGGGACGCGGTCTCGACGTGCCCGTACTCGATGACCGGGGCCTCGGCGGCCGTGGGGAGCAGGTAGTCGAGGAGCGTGCTGGTCAGCGGGTTACCGTCGGCGTCGTAGACCATGTGCTCGTACAGCACGCCGCCGATGCCCTGCACCACGCCCCCGGCGATCTGCCCCTCCACCACCATGGGGTTGATCATGACGCCACAGTCCTCGCTGACCACGTACCGCAGGATGCTGACCTGGCCGGTTACCGGGTCGACCTCCACGGTCGCCGCGTGGCAGGCGTTGGAGAACGTGAACGGCGGCGCCTTGAACCGCTCGCTCACCTCCAGCGTGGCGGGCGCCCCGGCCGGCAGCGTCGCGTGCTCGAAGTAGGCGAGCGCCGCCAGCTTGGCGAACGGGATGGCCGAAGCGGGGTCGCCGCGGACGGCGACCGCCGAGTCGGCCACCTCGAGGTCACCGGGGGCCACCTCGAGCACGGCGGCGGCGAGCGCGACGATCCGCTCCCGCAGGCCGACGGCAGCGCCGCGTGCCGCGCCGGCTGACACGACCGCGCTGCGGCTGCCGCCGGTGCCGGCCCCGTAGGGCACGAAGGCCGTGTCGCCCTGCATGAAAGTGACGTCGGCGAGGTCGCAGCCCAGGTTCTCGGCCACCACCTGGGCCATCGTCGTCTCCAGGCTCTGCCCGTGGCTGGCCGTGCCCATGATCAGCGCGACCCGTCCGTCGGGCTCGAGGCGTACGGTCGCGCCCTCGGTGCCGAGCGGGCCGAACGACTGTGACGGCTCGATGTAGAGCGCGAGCCCGATGCCGAGCAGCCGGCCCTGCTCGCGTGCCGCCTCCTGTTCCTTGCGGAACGCGTCGTAGCCGATCAGCGCGGCCGCCTGCTCCAGCGTGTCCGCGGGGCTGACGGTGTCGTAGACCATGCCGGTGGCGGTGGTGAACGGCAGCTCCGCCTGGCTGATCACGTTCCGCCTGCGCAGCTCGAGCGGGTCGATGCCGAGGTGCCGGGCGACCACGTCGACCATCTGCTCGCGGGCGACCGTCTCCATCATCCACGGGCCGCGGTACGCGCACCGGCCGCAGGTCGTGGTGTAGACGGCCGTGGCCCCGTAGGACAGCGCGGGGATCCGGTAGGGACCGGGGAAGATCAGGCATCCCGCCCCGGCGGTGCTGCCGTTGCCGGGGAACGGGTAGGCGCCGACGTTCTCCACCTGCTCGGCCCGCACCCCGGTGAAGTGCCCGGCGTCGTCGGTGGCCACGGCCACGGTCATCTGCTCCTCGCGGGCATGACCGCCGCTGAGCAGGTTCTCGTTGCGGTCCTCGATCCACTTCACCGGCCGGCCGAGGCGGCGCGCGGCGAGGACGACCGCGATGTCCTCCCGCATCGGGAACATCTTCTGCCCGAACCCGCCGCCCACGTCGCCCATGATCACCCGGATGCGCGCCTCGGGCAGGCCGAGGATGCGTGCGCAGATCGCGCGGAACTCGTGCGGTCCCTGCGTGGCTGCCCACACGGTGAGCTGCTCACTGGCCGGGTCCCACTGGGCGACAAGCCCGCGGGTTTCCATCGGCACGCACACGTAGCGGTGCTGGTAGAAGGTCTCGGTGACGACGTGCGCGGCGTCGCCGAAGGCGGCGTCGAGGGCCGGGGACGCCGCGGCGGGAATCTCGCCCGCGAGGTTGCTGCCCAGCTCGGGATGGACCAGGCTCGCGGCGCCGTCCAGCGCCGCGCCGGTGTCGAGCACGGGCTCCAGCGGTTCGATGTCGGCGGCGACGAGCTCGGCCGCGTCCTCCGCGATGTACCGGTTCTCCGCGACGACCAGCGCGATCGGGTCGCCCACGTACCGGACGTCGGTGTCCGCCAGCGGGCGGAACGGAGCCGCCGGAGCCTGCGGGCCCATCATCGTCTGCCACGTCGGCCGCAGCCCCGGGTTCAGGTCCGCGGCGGTGAGCACGGCGACGACTCCCGGCAGCGCCCTGGCCGCCTCGGCGTCGACGCCGCGGAGCTCGCCGTGCGCCACAGTGCTGCGGACAAACGCCGCGTGCAGCACGCCGGGCACCACGATGTCATCGACATACCGCCCGCGCCCGGTGAGCAGCCGCGGATCCTCCCGGCGGCGCACCGACTGGCCGATGTACCGCCCGGCGGCCATGACCGGACTGGCCGCGCCGGTGGCCTCTGTACCGCTCATTGCTGCTCCTCGGCTAGCTCCCGCGCGGCCCGGCGGGCCGCGGCGACGATGCCCTGATAGCCGGTGCACCGGCACAAGTTCCCTGACAGCGCGGCGCGCAGTTCCGCGTCACTTGGCGCCGGATTGTCCCGCAGATAGGCGGTGACGGACACGACGAAGCCGGGGGTGCAGAACCCGCATTGCAGGCCGTGCTCCTCGCGGAAGGCCTGCTGGACCGCGGACAGGCCGCCGCCGGGCGGCGTCAGTCCCTCGACGGTCACGACATCCGCGCCGTCGGCCTGCACCGCGAACATCAGGCACGAGCGGACCGCCGCGCCGTCAACCAGGACGGTGCACGCGCCGCACACGCCGTGCTCGCAGCCGAGGTGCGTGCCGGTGAAGCCGAAATCCTCGCGCAGCGTGTCGGCGAGCGTCTTGCGCGACTCGACTGTCGTGCGCCGGGCGGTGCCGTTGACCGTCATCGATACCTGCGCGACGGATACGCCCTGCTCCGGCGCTTCCCGCGTGTCGGCCACGTGGTCAGCCATGTGCCGCCTCCTGGGTAATGCCTGTGCCGGCCTGGGCCTCCGCCACCGCGGCGGCGAGCGCCTGCGCCGCCATCGCCGCGCCCACGCGGCGGCGGTAGGCCGATGTCGCGTGCACGTCATCTGGCGGATCGGTGTCCGCCACCGCGAGCAGCCCGATCTCGGTCATGTCGAGGTCCCCGGGAGCGGTTCCGGTGATGGCCTGTTCTGCCTGGAAGGCACGAACTGGCACGGCGCCGAGCCCGAGCAGCCCGATGGCCGCGCGCTCGATCCGGCAGTCCGCGTCCAGGGTGACGGCGCACAGTGCGCCTGCCAGGGCGAAGTCGCCGCTGCGCCGGGCGAACTCCCTGATCGCGAACCCGGTGCGACCCTGCCACACCGGGAAGCGCAGGGAAGTGAGCACCTCGTCCGGCTCCAGGGTCGTCGTGTACGTCGACGCGAAGAACTCGGCCGCCGGGATCCGCCGGGTGCGTTCCGGGCCGGCCGCTTCCATCTCGGCGTCGAGGGTCACGGCCACCGCCGGGATCTCCGCGGCCGGGTCGGCGTGTGCGCACGAGCCCCCGACGGTCCCGCGGTTGCGGATCTGGAAGTGCCCGATGAACGGGATGGCCCGGGCCAGCAGCGGGACGGAACCGGCGGCGAGGGGATCGCGCCCGGCTGCCGCATGCGTGGTCATGGCGCCAACCGCGATGCTGCCGCCGTCGTCGCGCACGTACCTCAGCGCGCCGACCTGCCCGAGATCCACGATGTGGCCGAAGCGCCCGAGCCGAAGCGCCATCACCGGCACCAGGCTCTGGCCGCCGGCGAGTACCCTGGCCTCATCGCCGAAAGCGCCGAGCGTGCCGACCGCCTCGGCGAGCGTTTCCGGGCGGTGGTAGGAGAACGGTGCCGGCTTCATGCCGGCCGCGTGCAAGTGTTCCGCATGTCCGATCCTCGTGTTACGGTGCCCGTACAGTGCGCGTTGAACAGTAAATTAAGTTATATTAATGTACCTGCAGGGTCAATGGGCGGGCGGAAGGACGCGGGAATGGTCAGTGTAAACATCGCGGCGCTCGTGCTACGGCTCGTCGTAGGCGGAACGATGATGGCGCACGGCTGGAACCACGCTTTCGGCGGCGGCAAGCTGCCCGGGACGGCGCGGTGGTTCGAGTCGGTCGGCATCCGGCCGGGCCGGGTGCATGCGCTGGCCGCCACCGTGACCGAACTCGGCGCGGGCGGGCTGCTCATTCTCGGGCTGCTCACTCCGCTGGCCGCGGCGGGCGTGGTCGGGACCATGCTGGTGGCGCTGGTCGCCAACCACGCCAAGAACGGCTTCTTTATCTTCCGGCCCGGCGAGGGCTACGAGTATGTGCTGATGATCACCCTGGTGTCGTGCGCGATCGGCGCCCTCGGCGCGGGTGACTGGTCGCTCGACCACGCGGCCGGGTTCAGCGTGACCGGGTGGGCGGGGCTGGCCATCGCGGCACTGGCCGGCGCCGGCGGCGCCGCGCTGCTGCTGGCCACCTGCTGGCGCCCGCACCTCCGTGTTTCCGCTTCCGGCAACGCCGAGACGTCGCGACCGTCCGCGGAATCCTCGACGCCTGCTTCGTGAGTCGGAAAAGACCAATCATCCCGAACGTACGGTGGCGGCTCCGGGCGACTCCGCATCCTCTGAGGCTGGTCAACGCCGGCCGTCCATGCACACGGGCGGTTGCTGAATTAGCTTAAAAGGTTGTATGATTCGGGGTGCCTGGCGGCGGTGCCGGGGGTCGTGTCTGGAGGTGCGTGGTGGCTGGTCTGGGGTTCGGGTTGTTTGATTGTGATACGCACTGTTATGAGACGCGGGATGCGTTTACCCGGTATCTGCCGAAGCAGTGGCTGGGGCAGGCGATCGCGCCGGTGCGGATGCCGGACGGGACTGAGCGGATCATGGCCGGGGACCGGGTGGCGGTGTTCAATTCCGAGCAGGGACTGGGTTTTGACCTGGCGTATAAGCCGGGGTCTTTGAAGGAGATGCTGCGGCAGATGGCGTCGGGGGATCCGGAGGAGACCTACCGGCCCGAGCCGATGCGGCCGGAGTACACCGACCGGGCGGCGCGGGTGCGGGCGATGGACGCGCAGGGGGTGGAGCGGGCGGTTTTGTTCCCGTCGGCGATGGCGTTGTCGGTGGAGAATTACGTGAAGAACGTGCCGGCCGCGTACGCGAACATCGCCTCGTTCAACCGGTGGTTTGATGAGGAGTGGGGGTTCAGCCGGGACGGGCGGATCCTGGCCCCGGCGTTGCTGTCGCTGGCGGATGTGGGCCTGGCGGTGGCGGAGACCGAGCGGGTGCTGGCGGCGGGGGCGCGGATCGTGCTGTTGCCGACCGGCCCGGCGCATGGCCGGTCGCCGGGTGACCCGCATTTCGACCCGGTGTGGGCGCGGCTGAACGAGGCCGGGGTGACGGTCGCGTTCCACATCATGGAGAACTGGTACAACGAGGCGATCGCGCCGGCCTGGGGGCTGGATGCGTGGCCGGGGTCGTGGCACATGTCGGCGTGGCAGTGGAACAACCTGTACGGTGAGCGGCCGATCACCGACACGCTGTCGGCGCTGATCTTCGACAATCTGTTCGGCCGGTTCCCGGATCTGAATGTGCTGGTGGCGGAGTTCGGGGCGTCCTGGGTGCCGCATTTCACCGGGCACATGGACAAGTCGCGGGGGATGGGCCGGAACGGGCCGTGGATCGGCGGGAAGCTGACCGAGCGGCCCAGCGCGATCTTCCGCCGGCACGTGCGGGTCGCGCCGTATCCGGAGGATGACATCCCGAAGATCGTCCGGGACCTGCCGGACGCGGACTGCCTGGTGATGGGCTCGGACTTCCCGCACGCCGAGGGGCTGGCCGAGCCGGCCGGGTTCGCCGCCCTGCTCGACGGCCTGCCCGAGGCCCAGCAACGGCAGATCCTGCGCGACAACGCCGCCAAACTCCTGGCCACCAGCTAACCCGGCCAGCAGCCACCGTGAAAGTCGACATCACCGCCGACGCCGACCCCCGCACCTTCGCGGCGCGGGCTCGCGAGGCGGAGGCGGACTGGTACGACGGGCTGTGGCTGGGCGAGACCGCGCACGACCCGCTGATCGGGTGCGCGCTCGCCGGCGAGGCCACCTCGCGCATCAGCGTCGGTACTGGCATCGCAGTCGCGTTCGCCCGGTCCCCGATGACGCTCGCCGTAACGGCGAACGACCTCCAGCTGACAACCGAGGGCCGGTTCCTGCTCGGCCTGGGGTCCCAGGTCAAGGCACACATCACCCGCCGCTTCTCGATGCCCTGGTCGCATCCGGCGCCGCGGATGCGCGAGTTCGTCCTGGCGATGCGCGCGATCTGGCGATCGTGGCAGCACGGAGAGCCGCTGGACTTCACCGGCGAGTTCTACTCGCACACGCTGATGACCCCGTTCTTCAACCCGGGTCCGAACCCGTACGGGCCGCCCCGCGTCTTTCTCGCCGGCGTCGGGGACGCGATGACGCGTGTCGCCGGGGAGGTCGCCGATGGATTCCTGTGTCACGGGTTCACGACCGAGCGATACCTGCGCGACGTCACGCTGCCGGCACTGGCCGAGGGACGCCGGGCGGCGGGCCTGTCCATGGATGACTACGAGATCAGCGGCCTGCCCTTCGTCGTGACCGGAGCGTCCGACGAGGAGATGGAGCGGTCCACGCTCGGGGTCAGGGAACAGATCGCCTTCTACGCTTCGACCCCGGCCTACCGGCCGGTGCTTGACGCGCACGGGTGGGGCGCGCTGCAGGAGGAGCTGACCCCGATGTCCAAGGCGGGTCGCTGGACCGAGATGCGCGAGCTCATCGACGACGACATCCTCGACGCGTTCGCAATCGTCGCCCCTCCCGGCCAGGTGGCCGCGGCTATCAGCAAGAGGTACGGCGACCTCTTCACCCGCCTGCACCTCTACCTCAAGGCGCCGCTGCAGAAAGACGTCGAACTGTGGATCGCCGAAGAGCTCCGGCGGCAGCCGTCGCGATGACCGGTCCCCGGTTCGGCGGCCGCATCGCCCTGGTTACCGGGGCGAGCCGCGGCATCGGTGCCGCGCTGGCCGCCGCTCTTGCCGCCGAGGGCGCCGCCGTCGCCTGCGCCGCACGCACCGAGCGGGTCTGGGACGAGCGGCTGCCCGGCACCATCCATGACACGGTCGACGCCATCCGGTGGAACGGAGGCCGCGCGATCGCGGTGCGCTGCGACCTGACGGTCGACGACGACATCGTGGACCTGGCCGCGACGGTGGCCCGGGAACTCGGGCCGGCGGACATCCTGGTCAACAACGCCGCCCTGACCGTTCCCGGGCGCCCCCCAGCTCAGACAGCACCGGCGCAGGCGGCACCGCCGCCGGCCGCCGCGGCGCGTCCGCCGTCGCCTGCCGCTCCTCCTCGCGCAGTCGGGGCGCCGGGTTTCCTGGACTTCCCGCTGAAGGGATACCGGCGGCACTTCGAGGTCGACGTGTTCGCCGCGTACCGCCTGATGCAGCTCGTTCTGCCGGGGATGATCGCCGCCGGGCGCGGGTCGATCCTCAACATCACCAGCGACGCGTCGCGGCGCCCGGGGGAGGGGCCGTGGCCAGGCGCTGGCGGCCCCACGCCGTTCGCTTACGGCGGGGCCAAGGCCGCCCTGGAGCATCTCACTCAGGCGGTCGCCTTCGAGATGCAGCCGCACGGCGTGAGCGTCAACGCGCTGATGCCGTCGCTTCCCGTGGCCACGCCGGGGCTCGTGGTGGCGTCCCCCGGCATGGGCGGCCAGCTGCCGATGGCCGACTTCTGCGCGGCGGCGCTGCGGCTGCTTGCGGCACCGGCGGCTCAGGTCACCGGCCACGTCGCGTACAGCGAGGATGTGCTCCACCCGGAACTCGGCCGGCGCGGCTGGCTAGGGCCGAGCTGACCAGATCGCCCCCCAGACCGTGCCGGCGGATACGCACCGTGTCGGACAGACTTCGCTGCGCATGTGATCGGTATAGGACTAACTTATTACTGATAATAATCAGATAGATAATCTAGCTAAAACTATAGCTTTCCCGGCCGTAGGCGCTTATCGTTCTCTAAACAGCCGTGAACCTCGGCGACCGCGGGTCGACCCGGCGCCGCCGACAGTGAGCCGGTCAGTGCCGGCAGCCGCTAAGGGGGAACGAACCCAGTGATCAATAGGACACACCGGACGGCTTGGCTGCGGACATCCGCGGCGGCGAAGCTGACGAGCCGGTCCGCATTCACGCGTACGGCGCTGCTGGCCGGCGTCCTGGCCGCCGCGCTCGGCGTGGCCGCGTGCAGCAGTGGCAGTAGCTCTTCGTCATCCGGCGCCACCACGAGCGGTACGTCCGCCGCCGCGCCGAAGGGCGCGCTGATCAAGATCGGCGTGATCGGCTCGCTGACCGGCGCGCAGGCTTCCTCCAGCGACCAGGGGGCGACGGTCGCCCCGGCCTGGGCCGCCTGGGTCAACGCCAACGGCGGCATCGACGGGCACCCGGTCCAGGTCATCGTCCTAGACGACAAGGGCGACCCCGCGACCGCCCAGGCGGCTGGGCAGCAGTTCGCCTCCGACGGCGTGGCCGCCATCATCGTGTCTTCCGACAACCTGGTCTCCGCCTTCGACAGCGCGGCGATCGCCAAGGGCATCCCGCTCATCAGCGGGTCCGCCAACTCCTCCGATTGGTACACCAAGCCGGGCATGTTCCCGACCCCGACCGGCGTCATCAACGGCGTGGCCGCCCAAGTCGCGGTCGCTGTCAAGTACGGTCACGCGAAGAAGTTCGCCAACCTGTACTGCGCCGAGGTCGCCGCCTGCGCGCAGGTCAATCCCGTCTTGCAAGGCGCGGCTAAGGCGGCCGGGATCGGCTACACCCAGCTGGCGGTCAGCTCCACGGCTCCTAGCTACACCGCGCAGTGCCTGCAGCTGAAGCAGGAAGGTGTCGACTACGCCCAGCTCAACTTCAGCACCGCGGCGGCCGTACGGTTCGTCCAGAACTGCCAGGCCCAGGGCTACAACCCCACCTGGGGATCGTCCGAGCAGGCCGTCGGCACTGCGTTCGCCTCGATCCCGAACCTCACCGTGTTCGGCCCGGCGTACTCGTTCCCGTCGGTCGCGGGCGCGCCCCCGGCCGATCAGTTCCGGTCGGTGATGCAGAAGTACGCCACCAACAGCAACTGGCGCGAGGGTACGGCCTCGTTCACCTGGGACGGGCTGCAGGCGCTGGCGCAGGCGGTCAAGGACGAGAACATCCCCGCCGCCACCGCGGTCACTGCGGCCGACGTCACGGCAGGCCTGTACAGCTTCAAGAACGTGAACCTCGGCGGCGAGCTGGCGAACGGCGTTACCTACACCAAGGGCAAGCCGTTCGGCTTCACCGCCAACGCGTGCTACTTCGTCGTCGGGATGAAGGGCGGTCAGACCACCGCGCCGGTGAACCTGACCCCGCAGTGCCCCGCCAAGCCGTGACGGCCTGGCAAGTCGCTGGCACGAAGATCTTGACCACCAACGCTAAAAGGGAACAATCATCTAACTGATAGAACTTTCGGTGGGGCCGGAACCGCCGGCTTCGGCCCCACCGGGAGCCCCGGAGGTCACAACGTGCAGCAGTTTCTGCCCTTCATCATCGCGGGGATAGCGGCCGGGTCCATCTACGGCCTGGCCGCTACCGGCTTGGTCCTCACCTATAAGACCTCGGGGATCTTCAACTTCGGCCAGGGGGCGCTGGCCACCGCAGCGGCGTACATCTTCTACGCCATGCACTACGCCAACAACATCAACTGGGTCATATCCCTCATCGTCTCGGTGGTCATCGCCGGGCCGCTGATGGGGCTCGGCATGGAACGGATCAGCCGCCGCCTCTCCCAGCAGAGCGTGGCGTGGAAGATCGTGGCGACGACCGGGCTGATCCTGATCGTGCAGGGACTCGGGACGATCAAGTACGGCAGCGACACGATCGACGTCCCGCAGTTCCTCCCCAAGGGCGCCGACTCCTTCGAGGTCGGCGGGGTCAACATCTCCTACGCCCAGCTGATCGTGACGGTGGTCGGCGTGGTCGCCGTCGCCGGCCTGTACGCACTCTTTCGCTGGACCCGCACGGGCACCGCGATGCGCGCCGTCGTGGACGATCCAGACCTGCTGGCGATGCAGGCCACGAGCCCGGTCCGGGTCCGGCGCACCGCCTGGATCATCGGCACGACGTTCGCCGCCCTGTCCGGCGTGCTGGTCCTTCCGTTCATCGGCCTGAACGCCATAGCGCTCACCTACATCGTGGTGCAGGCGTTCGGCGCCGCCGCGCTCGGCGCGTTCAGCAGCATCCCGCTCACGTTCGTCGGCGCGATCGTCATCGAGATCGCCGCCAACATCTCACAGAAGTACGTCGTCAACGTAAGCTGGCTCAGCGGCCTGCCGGACAGCCTGCCGTTCATCGTCTTGTTCGTCGCGCTCTTCCTGCTTTCCCGCCGTCGGCTGACGTCCAGGTCGGGCGTCGAGTCGCGCCCGCCGCTGCAATGGCAGGGTCCGGTGCGGGTCCGGGTCGTCACCGGGGTCGTCCTGGTAGGGCTGCTGGCCGTGGTGCCCTGGGTCGTGGGGGCGGAAAAGATCGGCTTCTGGACGATCGGCCTGACCCAGATGATCATGCTCCTGTCCCTCGGTCTGCTGGTAAAGACGTCGGGACAGGTCTCGCTGTGCCAGGCCACCTTTGGCGCCATCGGCGCGGTCGCCTTCTCGCAGCTGACGGTCGGGGCGGGCATCCCGTGGTTCGCAGCCCTGCTATTCGCGGGCCTGATCGTCGTCCCGGTTGGCGCTTTCCTCGCCCTCCCCGCGATCCGGCTGCCGGGCCTCTTCCTAGCCCTGGCGACCTTCGGCTTTGGCATCTTCGTCCAGCAGATGCTCTACTCCACCAGCTGGATGTTCACCGTCTTGCAGAGCGGAAGAGCGATTCCGCGGCCCTCCATCGGATCGACTGACACGGGCTACTACTACGTGGTCCTGATGATCCTGGTGGTCACCGCGCTGATCATGGTCGCGATCCACGAAGCACGCCTCGGCCGGCTGCTGCGCGGGTTGTCGGACTCCCCGCTCGCCGTCGTCACCATGGGCCTGAGCACAAACACCACCCGCGTGATCGTGTTCTGCATCTCGGCGTTCTTCGCGGCCATCTCCGGCGTGCTGTACGCGGCGTCGATTCACTTCGCGGTCTCCTCGGACATCCACTTCGACCCGTTCTACTCGCTCACTCTGCTAGCGGTCCTGGCGCTGGCGCCCTTCGCTGAACCGTGGTACGCGTTCTTCGGGCTGATCGCAGCGGTGATCCCCGGGTATCTGACGAGCACCAACGTGACCTGGTGGCTCAATGTGATCTTCGGCGTGTCGGCGGTCGCCGTCGCTCTCCGGGGCAGTCACGCGGGGATGCCAGCCCGCCTCAGGGAGTTCCTCGGACGCTTCGGGCACCCGCGGGAGGCCGAGGCTGCCGCTGTCGGCGACGTGCCCCGGCAGCGCACGCCGGAAGGCGACGGCCTGCAAGTCAGGGATCTCCGTGTCGCGTTCGGCGGTCTTGTCGCGGTCAACGGATTGAGCTTCTCCGTGCCCCTCGGCCGCATCACCGGGCTGATCGGGCCGAACGGAGCCGGCAAGACGACCACCTTCGACGCGTGCAGCGGTCTCAACCGGAGGGTCGGCGGCCAGGTCTTGCTGCGCGGCAAGGAGCTGACGAAGGTGGGGGCGTCGGCGCGAGGGCGCCTGGGACTCGGCCGGACATTCCAGCGCATGGCCTTGTGCGACCGCCTTACGGTGGCGGAGAACGTGGCGCTCGGCCGTGAGTCCGCGCTCGGCGGGGCTAGCGTCCTGGGTCAGTTGCTGGCGACCCGCTCGCAGCGAACCGACACGCTGGCCGCCGCCCGGTCGGCCATGGACCTGTGCGGAATAACCGAGCTGGCCGGAACCCAGGCCGGAGCGCTGTCCACCGGTCAGCGGCGGCTGGTAGAGCTGGCTCGGTGCCTGGCTGGCCAGTTCGATGTCCTGATCCTCGACGAGCCCTCGTCGGGTCTTGACCACGCGGAGACCGAGGCGCTGGCCCGCATCATGCACAGGACCGTCGCGGAGCGGGGCTGCGGAATCCTGCTCGTGGAGCACGACATGTCCCTGGTCATGAACGTTTGCGAGTACATCTACGTGCTTGATTTCGGCGAGCTCCTGTTCGAGGGCGACCCGCCTGGGGTGGCGGCAAGTCCCGAGGTGCAGGCCGCGTACCTGGGCTATGCGACCGAGGCGGAGAAGGCCTGATGACCAGCAGCGTGCAGCAGCCAGCCAGCGGCAACGGGTCCGGGCCCGGCTTGCCGCCGCCCGCGCTTGAGCTTCGCGATGTCACCGGCGGCTACGGGCAGACCACCGTCCTGCGCGGCGTCTCGATCACGGTCCCGGCGTCCGGTGTCGTTGCCCTGCTTGGCCCCAATGGTGCGGGTAAGACGACACTGCTCAAGACGGTGTCGGGCTTCCTGCGGCCGACCTCAGGATCTATCCGGCTGTTCGGCAACGACGCGGTCGGCGTCGCCCCCTACCGGCGCTTCCAGGAGGGCCTGTGCCACGTCCCCGAGGGCCGCGGCGTGTTCCGGTCCCTCACGGTGCGGGAGAACCTGATCATGCAGTCCCGCAAGGGCGAGGAAGCCCAGGCAATCAGCCAGGCATGCGAGGTGTTCCCGGCACTCGGCCGCCGGATCGGCTACGTCGCCGGAACCCTGAGCGGCGGCGAGCAGCAGATGCTCGCGATGGCCATCGCGTACATCCGCAGCCCGCGGCTGATCATGGTCGACGAGGCGTCGCTCGGTCTCGCTCCCCTTATCGTCGACCAGATATTCGATTTTATGGAGAGTGTGGCGCAGGAAGGCAAGGCGCTGCTGATCGTCGATCAGTTCGCTTCCAGGGCGCTGTCGCTCGCGGGCACCGCTTACGTCCTGAGCCGAGGCTCCATCACCTACTCCGGGTCGGCGAAGGAACTGGACCACGCGGAGCTGCTCAGCCAGTACATGGGAACATGAGGTCGCCGCCTGGACCCGCCGCAAACGGGGGTGAGCGCTCTCAAGCGGCGCTACGAGACGCCGGACGGATGGCTGCTGCTCGCGGTAGGCAAAGGAGCAGGAGTTCGACGCCCTAGGCAAGGCGCTCGGCATCGACCTCAGGTCCGACCCCCGCGGCACGCGGCGACAACGACTAGGAGCTCGCGCAGGTGATCTCGTCGGCCCTGGCGTCAGCCAGCACCGCCAACTGGCTCGCCACGCTTCAGGTCGCGGGTGTCGCCGCGGTCGAGCCCGCCGGGTACAACAACGTCAACTTCATGTGCGACCCCGCCAACGCGGCGACGGGCCGGGTCGCGGCCTGCGCGGGCCCGGATGGCCGCACCGTGCGCGGGCTGGCCCCGCTGCTGCGGGTCAGCGACAGCAGCACGGTCGCGCACCGCCTCGCCCCGGGGCGTAGGGAGCACACCGGCCAGCTCCTGACCTGGGCGGGTATGGCCCCGAAGAGATCGCCGAGCTGAAGTCGCGCAATGTCATCGGCTGAGGAAGGAACCCCGTGACCGATCCGCTGCCCGCCGTCGTCGTCGACCAGCCGAAGCCAGGGATCCGCTGGCTGACGCTCAACCGCCCGGAGCGGCTCAATGCGATCAACGACGCCTTCGTCACGGACCTGCACGCCGCGCTTGACGGCGTGGAAGGCGACCCGTCCTGTCGGGTAGTCCTGCTGACCGGCGCGGGGAAAGGCTTCTGCGCGGGCTTCGATATGAAGGCCGGTGACTACAACGGCGACCCCGCCGAACGCGGGACGGCCGCGCTCATGGCCGGGCAGCGGCGGCTGTCCGGCCTCGCCCTCCGCCTGCACGAACTGCCCGTCGCCGTCATCGCCGCCGTCAACGGCGCGGCCGCCGGCGGGGGTTCGCCCTCGCGCTGGCCGCCGATATCCGGGTGGCGTCGGAGTCGGCCGTGTTCGTCGCGGCCTACGTCAAGATCGGTGTGTCCGGCGGCGAGATGGGCATGACGTGGCGCCTGCCGCGCCTGATCGGCGAGAGCCGGGCCACCGAGCTGCTGCTGACCGGCAGGAAGATGGGCGCCGCGGAAGCGCTGGCGGCCGGCCTGGTGACCGCGGTCCTCCCGGCGGACCAGCTGGCGGACGCCGCGTCCGGCCTCGCGGAGCAGGTCATGGCGACCAGCCCGTTCAGCACCTGGATGACCAAGGAGCTCATCGACGCGAACGCGAGCGCGGGCTCGCTCCGGCACGCGATCCAGAACGAGAACCGCACCCAGGTGCTGTGCAACTACACAGGTGACATCGCCGAAGCGATGGCCGCGTTCAGGGAAGGCCGCCCTCCGGCGTTCCGATGAGCTGAACCGCGCTAGGACCTGAGCAGAGCGTCGATTCGATTCGGTCTGGCCGAAGTTGGTGGAAAGACCCCCGGACCGCTCGGACAGCTCCACCGCGGTCGATTTCGGCATTGGCATGCCGCCGTAGGAGACCGAGCGCACGCTCGACACGTCGTACCGGTCCACCGCGGGATGGTCCAGGACGAACCGGGCCGTTGTCGGGTTGAGGGTCGCCCGGGTGATGCGGTGCTGCTCGATCAGCGAGACCAACCCTTCGGCGTTGAATGTCCTGAGGAGCACTACCTCCGATGCCCGGACGTGGAAGTGGAGGACAGAGAATCCTGAGGCGCGGTACATGGGGTTGGACATCAGGACCCGGTCGAAGGGCAGCACATCCTGCTCTAGCGCGTTCACGCAGACGAAGCCCACCCGAGGCCGACCAGCCATGACCACACCCACCCGCTATCCGTCCCGGTTGACGGCGACGCCTCGACGAAACAGTAAAATAAGTATTATCATAATAGAATGGCGACTATGGGAAACACAGGCCAGGACGTCAGCGACGAGGAACTGTGGTCGCTCTTCCCGGGCGCCGTCGACAGGGACAGCGCCGCCCACTATCGAGGGCGGTTGCGGCGGCAGCTGCTGATCAACCGCTGCGCCGACTGCGGGACGTGGCACGCGCCGCCGAAGCCGGTCTGCCCGTCCTGCTTGTCGGACTGCGTCGAAGCGCAGCCGGTGTCCGGCACGGGCACGATCTTCATGGCCGTCCTCCTGCATCAGGGCCCCCCGGCCGAAGGCGTCGATTACTCGACGCCCTACCCCGTCGTGACCGTCGACCTCGACGAGCAGCCCGGGCTGCGGTTCTCCAGCACGGTCGCCGGATCGCCGAACGAGGAGATTCAGATCGGCCGGCGGGTCGAACTGGACTGGATCACGCGCGGTGGCGCGCCTATGCCGGTGTTCCGCCTTGCCGAGCAGGAGAGCCAGGAGGGCGCCGCATGATCTCCGCGCGCAACCCCATGAAGGACCGGGTGGCGATCGCCGGCGCCGCCACCACCGGGTTTCAGCCCCGCAACACCGACCGGAGCCAGGCGAGCTACGTCGCCGAGGCATGCAAGGCCGTGCTCAGCCAGTGCGGCCTGACGCCGCGGGACGTCGACGGCCTGTGCGGGTCGCTGCCAAGCGCCCCGGCGGTGCAGAACATGCTGGGGATCCCCGAGGTGACCTGGTTCGCCAATCCGATGATCCCGTTCGGCAATCACGTGGCCGCCGCGGTCAGCGCCGTGCACAGCGGGCTGTGCGACGTGGTGCTCGCCTATCACGGGGCTTACCGGATGGCCTGGAACACGGGCAGCGCGCTGAAGGACCCGTTCCGGCGCGGCGCCGCGTTCGGCAGCGCCGGGATCCCCCAGCCGGAGTCGGTCGCCGGATCGGTCGGCTACACCGCCTGGGCCTCGCGCTACATCCACGAGTTCGGCGTGCCGCGCACCAGTCTGGGATACGTGGCGGTCAACGACAGGACCAACGCCATGGCCAACCCCGGCGCGGCCATGCGCGACCCGCTGACTATGGACGACTACCTCGCGGCGCGGATGATCAGGGAACCGCTGTGCCTGTACGACATGGACATCGCGGTCGACGGCGGGGACGCGTTCATCATCACGACCGCCGAGCGGGCGGCCGACCTGCCGCTGCCGCCGGTCCTGGTCAACGCCGTGGTCCTCGGCATGACCGACAAGAACGACGAGGACCAGTCGCGGAGCCTGCGCCAGCACGGCCAGCAGGTGACGGTGGAAGCGCTCAAGGCCAAGAGCGACTTCTGGATCGATGACGTCGACGTCCTGCTGGCCTACGACGGGTTCTCCGTCATCGCCCTCAACTGGCTGGAGAATCTCGGTTTCTGCGACCCGGGCGCGGCCGGGGCGTTCATCGAGGACAACTGGGTGGCCAACGACGACGGAACCGGCCGGCTCATGATCAAGGGCCGGGTGCCGCTCAACCCGCACGGCGGCTCGCTGTCGGAAGGCGGCACCCAGGGCAGCGGCCACCTGCGCGAGGCGGTGCACCAGCTGCAGCACCTGGCGGGGAACCGCCAGGTGCCCGACGCGGAGCGAGCGCTGGTCGCGATCGGCGGCTTCTTCTTCAACGCCGAGGGCATCACGCTCCGGCGGGGCTGAACTAACTGGCTCGGCCCCGCCGAGATCACGCTTAAGCGGGCCCGAGTCAACCGCCTGGCCCGCTGGCGGTTACACCCCGATCGCCACGTTGGCGGTCGTCTTTTCGCCCAGTTCAAGGACAAGGAACTTGCTCTCGCGTGCGTCCAAGCGATTATGTCGGCTTGCCTGGCGAGCGCGAGGATGATCTCGCGGTCGCCAGGGTCCCGCACGTCGAGCGCGATCGACCGCTTGCCCAAGCTCTGGCCCATGTGCTGCGGGCTCTTGCCGTCATCGCCGAAGGGCGGGATGGCGCGCAGCCTGTCTCCGTGCGGCGGCTGCTCGACCATGACGACGTCGGCGCCGAGCGCCGCCAGCTTTCCGCTGGTGAGAGCAGCCGGATCTGGATGCCGAGATCGAGAACCTTGACGCCGGCCAGGGACTGGTAGCTCACGGGATCTTGCGCCTTTCTGTGGTGGTCAGCCGGCCGTCTGCTGGTCCAGGCCCCAGTTGTCAGGGAACGGGATGGACGTGCGCGCGTGCTGCCCGCCGTCGGCGGTCGGGAAGAACACCCCGGACATATAGGCCGACTCGTCGCTGGCGAGGAAGATGACAGGCCAGGCGTTATCCGACAGCGTCGGCGGCCTGTCGATGCGCAGCGGCATGACCGCGACCGACTTGTCCCAGGGCCCGGCCGCCTCCTCGTACGACAGGCCGGCCACCGGCGCGTCCGGCGGCAGCCCGAAGTTCACCGACATGCCGTGCGTCGGGCAGACCGCGTTGGTCCTGATGCCGTACTCGCCCAGGTCGTAGGCGGCGGCGCGGACCAGGCCGTTGACCCCCGACTTTCCCGCGCAGTAGATGGCGAAGCCCGGGTACGACACGATCCCGCCGGCCGACGACGTGACGACGATCGATCCGCCGCCCGTCTGCTTCATCGCCCGGGCCGCGTGCTTGATCGTGAGGAACACGCCGACGAGGTTGACATCGTTGACTGCGTGCCAGCTTTCCAGCGTCGTGTCCTCCAACGGCACCGAGCCCTGCCCGGGCACGGTCACCCCTGCGTTCGCGTGGGCGACGTTGAGCACGCCGAACGTGTCGACGGCGAACGCCACCGCGGCCTCGACCTCGGCCTCCGAGGTGACGTCGGCCTTCAGGCCGGCCGCCTGGCCGCCCTTGCTGGTGATGGCCTCGACCACTGGGCCGATGCGGCCCTCGATCTTGTCGGTGACGACGACTTTCGCGCCTTCTTCGGCCGCGAGCAGGGCGACCTCACGCCCTAGCCCGGAGCCGGCTCCGGTGATCAGCATGACCTTGTCCTGCAACCGGCCTGCCATCATGGTCCTCCTGTGGTAGTGGCCGCGGGCCCGTGGAATGAGCCAATTAGAGCATATGATTTAACTACTTCACCAGCCCAGGTTCGTAACCGGAATGCTTGGAGGAGCTGCGGTGGCCTATGAAGAGTTCGGGATGCTGGCGGAGAACGCGGTCGAGGCGGGACTGCCGTGGGCGGGGCCGCCCGCGGTCCGCCGGGAGTCGGTCGGCGTGGCTCCGGGCCAGCAGGTCAGCACGATTGCCTGGGGAGACGGTGACCCGAAGCTCGTGTTGCTGCACGGCGGCGCGCAGAACGCCCATACCTGGGACACGGTGGCCCTGGCGCTGCGCCGGCCGTTGATCGCCGTGGACCTGCCTGGGCACGGGCGGTCCGACTGGCGCCCCGACCGGGACTACTGGCCAGTCAGGAACGCCGAAGCCGTCGCCGAGGCGGTCGGCGCGCTGGCGGGGCGGGCGGCCGCCGTGGTGGGCATGTCGCTCGGCGGGCTCACCGCGATCCGCCTCGCTGCCACCCGTTCCGACCTGATGCGCCGCTTGGTCGTGGTGGACGTCACCCCGGGGGTGACCGCGGCGAAGTCGGCGCCGATCGCGGAGTTCGTGCAGGGCCCGGAGGTGTTCGGCTCGTTCGATGAGGTGCTGGAGCGCACGGTCACATACAACCCGACCCGGTCGGTCAGCTCCCTGCGGCGCGGGGTGCTGCACAACGCCAGGGAGCTGCCCGATGGCCGGTGGGCGTGGCGGTACGACCGGCTGCGCCCACCGGGCGATCGGCTAGACTTCGCCGGTCTGTGGGCCGACCTGGGCGCGGTGACGACGCCGGTCATGCTCGTCTGCGGATCGGCGTCCGGCGTGGTCAGCGACGAGGACAGGGCTGAATTCCGGCGTCGGCAGCCGTCGGCCCGGCTGGAGACGGTCGACGGCGCGGGCCACTCCATCCAGGGCGACCGGCCGGTCGAGTTGGCGGCGCTGATCGACGACTTCGTGTTCGGCGGGGCTTAGCGCATCCCGAGCAGCCGGGTCCTGGTCCTGGCGATCCAGGCGTCGTAGTCGGTCGCCTTGCGCAGGAACGAGTCGCCGACCCGGGGGTGCGGCAGGATCAGGAACCGCTCGGCGTCCATCGCCTCGAGCACGGTGCCCGCGACGTCCTCGGGCATGAGTATCTCACCCAGCTTGCCGCCGTCCGGCGGCGTAGTGGACTCGTCGTGCGGCCGGCCGAACATCCCGGTGTACACGGCGTTCGGGCACAGGCAGGACACCCGGATGCCCCGGTGCCCGTAGTTCAGCGTGAGCCACTCGGCGAAACCGAGCGCTCCGTGCTTGGTCATCGTGTAGCCGGGGCCGGACGGCCCGGTGATCAGCGCCGCCGACGAGATCGTCTGGAGCAGGTAGCCCTCGCCGTGTTCAAGCATCGACGGCAGCACCGCGCGCGCCGCCCAGACGTGCGCCATCATGTTCACGTCGACGATGCGCCGCCAGGCGGCCACCGGCTGGCTGATATCGCCCGGCGCCGGATCGGTGAACCCGGCGTTCGAGCAGAAGATGTCAACCGGGCCGAACGCATCCTCCGCGGTACGCACCAGGCTTTCGATCGCGTCCGGGTCGCCGACGTCACAGCCGACGCCCACGCCGCCGATCCTGGCGCCCACCTTGTGTGCCCACTCCGCGTCGATGTCCGCGACGACCACGCCGCGGGCGCCTTCGGCGGCGAACCGCTCGGCGAGCGCCCGCCCGATCCCGCTGGCCCCGCCCGTCACGATCACAGATTTGCCGGCAACCTTCATGCGCGTACCACCATCCTCCCTGCTCATGTCCCGCAGAGTCTGTCCGCAGTGTAACCGGACTCGCCGTGATATAACTAACTTGTTCAAATGATTTAGCTCTGTAGGGCGCTGGTCAAGCCCGGTCAAGGAGGAAGCCATGCCCGTCCGGTTCGCAGGAGACAGTGTCACCCTTACCGCGGACGTCGAAGGCGCCTGGTCCGGCCCCGCGGTGCTGCTGCTGCACGGCGGCGGGCAGACCCGGCAGTCCTGGGGCGGCACCTCGCGGGTCCTCGCGGACGTCGGGTTCCTCGCCCTCACGGTGGACCAGCGCGGGCACGGCGAGAGTGACTGGGCGGCCGACGGCAACTACGGGATCAGCGCCTACGCGCGCGATGTCCGCGCGGTAGCCAGCCAGCTCGGACGCCCGGTGGCGCTGGTCGGGGCCTCGCTCGGCGGCCTCGCCTCGCTGCTCGCCGTCGCCGAGCAGCCGGGCGTCGACGCGACCGCGCTCGTGCTCGTGGACGTCACGCCGCGGATGCGCCAGGACGGCAGGGACCGGATCGGGGACTTCATGCGGGGCAAGCCGGAGGGCTTCGCCTCCGTGGAGGAGGCGGCCGACGCGGTCTCCCAGTACCTGCCGGATCGCCCGCGGCCCAAGGACGTGAGCGGTCTACGGCGCAATCTGCGGCCGGGCCCGGACGGGCGGCTGCACTGGCACTGGGACCCCAAGTTCCTCGACTCGCGGCTGCAGGACGAGACCGGTAACCCGGCACGCTTCGAGGACGCGGCCGCGAGCGTGGCCGTGCCGATGCTGCTGATCCGGGGCGGCAACAGCGACGTGGTGGGCGCCGACGAGGCCGACGCGCTGCTGCGGGTGGCGCCGCAGGCGCAGGCGATTGACGTCGCGGGGGCCGGGCACATGGTCGCCGGCGACCGCAACGACGTCTTCTCCTCGGCGGTCGCCGACTTCTTGATCAAGAACGTGCGCGCGTAGCCGGGGAGGTCGACCACGCTGATGCCCGACGGCGGCCGCACGCTGATCACCCGAAGGACTGATGATGACGTACGTATCACCTGTCTCCGTTGAGCTGGCAGCGCCCGAGAGCGTTGGCATCGATCCGCGTCGGCTCCGGCTGTTCCTCGACCGGGTCCAGCTCGAAGTAGACGAAGGGCCGCTGCCGTCGGCGCAAGTGGCGATCGCCCGCGACGGGCGGCTCGTCGCCTTCGAGACTTACGGGGGCGCCGCACCCGATAAGCGGTACATCCTCCAGTCGGTGGGGCGCACGGTGGTCGCCGCCGCGGTCTGGAAGCTGATCAGCGACGGGCTGCTTGAGGTGGGCGAGCATGTCGCCGACATCATCCCCGAGTTCGGCACGAACGGGAAGGACGTCGTGACGGTGGGACAGGTGCTGACCCACACCGCGGGTTTCCCGTTCGCCCGCTCGGCTATCCCAAGATGCTGGACAGGCAAAAGCGCCTGGAGGCCTTCGCCAAGTGGCATCTGGACTGGGAGCCAGGGTCTCGCCTGCAGTTCCACCTGACCGGGGCGGTATGGCTGATCGCGGAGATGACCGAGCGCAAGACGGGCATGACGTTCCCCAATTACCTGCGCACCGTCATCGTGGAGCCGCTCGGTCTCGGGTTCCTGCTGCCCGTCCCCGCCGACTCCTTCGAGTCCGCTCTGGCTGTGCCAGTAGCACGTCGTTTGCCTTCCTGGCCAACGGCTACCCGCTAGCCGGCTACGACTACTCGCCCCGCGGTCGTAACCTCAGGATCAACATCGGCAACCTGGGCAACGACCTCATCGGCTAACCGGCCCTGCCACCGCGGTGGTCTCTTCTCGGCGAAGGCCCGCGGGCCTTCCAGGGCATCGGCGCTGTCCTGCTCGGGTGATGACCCCGTCGCCATCGCCCATGGACGGCCCGGTGTCCAGCATCGCCTTGAGGTCGGCGCCGGCACAGAAGGCACGGTCCCGGCGCCGGTGATGATCCCGGCCTGCACACCCGGGTCGGCGTCTAGCCCGGTGAGTGCCGCGCGGAGTGCCTCGCCGAGCTGCGGGGACACGGCGTTCAGCACGCTCGGCCGGTTCAGGGTCAGCACCCGGACCGGCCCGTGATCCTCGATCAGCATGATGTCGCCGCCGCTGTCCGCCATCGCGGATCAGTCGGGCAGCGGGGCGGGCTCGGCGGGGGTTTCCGGATCCCACGGGGCAAAGTGTGGCGGGCGCTTGTCGACGAAGGAGCCGACGCCCTCCTTGAAATCGCCATGCGGGCGCATCACGTCATACCACCACCGGAAGGCCATCAGGCGCGCGTCTTCGTGGGTGCTCTCCTGAGCCTCGTACACCTGCTGTTTCATCACGCCCATGGCGAGCGGCGAACTGTTCGCGGCCAGGCCGCGGGCATAGCTGAGGGTTTCCTCCATCAGCACATTGCGGTCGAAGATCCGGTCCACAAGGCCGATCGCCAGGGCTTCTTCGCCCTTCACAACCCGGGCGGAAAACAGCAGGTCCAGGGCTTTCGATACGCCGACGACGCGAGGTAGCGACCAGGCAATCCCGTGCTCGGCCATGATCCCGCGCTGGCTGAACGAAGTCGTCAGCTTGGCGGTCGCTGACGCGAAGCGCAGGTCGCAGTTCATGGCCGCGACCAGGCCGATACCGGCGCACGCCCCGTTGATGGCGGCGATGACCGGCTTGCGGATCGTCCGGGGCAGCGTGATGGGATCGCGCCGGTGCGGCCACGTCGTGGTGCCGCTTGCGGCCTGATCGGATAGTGCGCGCGCATCAAGTCCGGGGCAGAAACTCTTGCCGGCGCCCGTGACGACGATAACCCTGACCGCTGGGTCCTCGCCGCATTCGAGCAGCAGCCGGTAGTACTCCCGCTCCATGGGCACCGACCACGCGTTATTGCGCTCCGGGCGGTTCCAGGTGAGCACGGCGACCCCGTCGGCGACTTCCTTCTTGACGAGCGGTTCTGCGGCATCAGATGTGGGCATTGACGACTCCTCGGTTAGTGGCTTCGCGGCTCTTTTGGCAGGCCGAGCACGGATTCGGCCAGGATGTTCCGCTGGATCTCGGAGGTGCCGGCGTAGATGGTGCCCGAGATCGCGGTCATCCACGTCCCGGTCCACGAGGCCGGCGAGTTGGGCGCGTCGGGATCGTCGGTCCGGTAATGCCTGATCGGGCTGCGCCCGGTTGGCGTCATCGCCGCGGCGCCGAGCAGCGTCACCGCGAGGTCGGTGACCTGGCGGTGGTGCTCGCTCCAGTACAGCTTGGATACCGAGGCGTCCCGGCCAGGCACTTCCCCCTTCAGCCAGCCGGTGAGCGTCCGCCAGCCGAGGTATTTCATGATCTCCGCCCGGGTGTAGGCGCGGGCGAGTTCGTCGCGCACCACCGGGTCGGTGTTCACGCCCCGCTCCCGCGCCAGGGCGATGAGCCGTTTCACCTCGGCCCCGAAGTAAATCGGGTTCGTCGCGGCCTCATCGCCGCGTTCCAGCCCCAGCAGCGCCATGGCCGCCTTCCATCCTTCGCCTGGGCCGATCACCACGTTGTCCCGGGCGGTGCGGGCGCCGTCAAAGGTCACCTGGTTGAAGTTGCCGCCCCCGGACATCATCCGTATCGGCCTGACCTCGATGCCGGGCTGGTCCATGGGCACGAGGAGCATGGTGATGCCCCGGTGCCGCTCGGCGTCCGGATCGGTGCGGGCGAGCAGGAAGATCCAGTTGGCGGTCAGCGCGTCTGACGTCCAGATCTTCTGCCCGTCGATCACCCACCTGTCGTCCTCTAGCCGCGCCCTGGTGCGCAGCCCGGCGAGGTCAGAGCCCGCTTCGGTCTCCGAGAAGCCCTGGCACCAGCGGTGTTCGCCGCTCACGATCCGCGGCAGGAAGTAGCTTTTCTGCTCGTCCGTGCCATACCGGAGCACTAGGTTGCCGATCATCTTGATGCTGAAGTTGTCGTTCCGGCCGTTGAACGGGACGCCGGCGGTGGCGAGTTCCTCGACCAGGATGACCTGCTGGAGCCGGGACAGCCCGGCGCCGCCGTACTCGGGTGGCCAGCTCGGCGTGAGGTAACCCTCGGCCGCCAGCATCGCCCGCCACGTCTCGGTGAACGCGCGCGCCTGCTCGCCGTCCAGGGCGCCCACGCCCCGCCAGTCGTCCGGTAGCGCGCGGCGCAGGAACGCCCGCACCTCAGCGCGGAAGGACTCCGCCTCGGGCGGATAGCTGACGTTCACGACGGCTGTCCTGCCGCGAAGGCGGGGGCCCGGCGTTCCCGGAACGCCGCGAAACCCTCCTGGCCGTCAGGAGTCGCGAACAGTTCGGTGGCGACCTCGCGCTCCCGGGCGATCCCCTCGCCGAGGTCGGCCTCCGCGGTCTCCCGTAGCAGCGCTTTTGCTCGCGCGGGAACCAGGCACGGGCCGGCGGCCAGCTCACCGGCAAGCGTCATCGCGTCCGTCAGTGCCGCGGCCGCGCTGGCCGCGAGCTGGTTCACCAGGCCGAGCTGGTAGGCGCGCCAGCCGTCGATCGTGCGCCCGAGCATGAGCATCTCGGTGGCGACGCCGCGCGGGATGAGCCGCGGCAGCCGCTGGGTGCCTCCGGCGCCGGGCAGCACGCCGAGCCTGGCTTCGGGCAGGCCAAGCTTGGCGCTGCCGGCGGCGACCCGGAGGTCGCATGCCATGGCCAGCTCGAGCCCGCCGCCGAGGGCAGGGCCGTTGATCGCCGCGACGATCGGCAGGCGGCTCCGCTCGAGGAGCGCGAGCGCGCCGGTAAAGCCGTGGATGAACTGGCGGAACTCCTCGGCTGAGCCGAATCCGCTCATCTCCTCGATGTCCGCGCCCGCGGAAAACGCCCGGCCCGCGCCGTGGATGACGACCGCCCGGGTCCGCCCGTTGTTCTCCACGCCGGTGACCGCCGTGGCCAGCGCCCGGTAGGTGTGCGAGCCGATGGCGTTCATGCGCTCCGCGCCGTCCAGGCACAGCACGGCGACACCGCCGTCGAGGCGGACGCTAACGTCGGTGGCCACCGTCACCACCCGTCTTCCTGGACGAACGGCTCGAGACGGAAGCCGGGGAAGTCCGCGTGGCGGTCTGTCATGTCTCGTCCTCGTGTCTCTTTCTGGTGGTTCAAGTGTGCCGGTGGACGGGGCGCGGGTGGTTGCCGGGCCCAGGTCACCCATATAGTCATATCATCTATATGATAGGAGCGTCACGTGGACTTCGGCCTGTTGGACGAGCACGCCGGGCTGCAGCAGGCCGTGCGGGCCATCGCCCGCACATGGGACTATGCACCTGCTAAGGAGAGGCCGTGCCGGGTAACAATGCCTCGACCGCCGGCGAGGTGAGCGAGCACTCGGTCCTCGGCCTGATCTGGCACCGCGGCTCCACCCGGCGGCCTTGCCGCCTGCCAGTCGATTATTGTATAACTAGATAAAATAATTTTCCTAATACTGGGATGGAGGAGGCGCTGTGGCGGACTCCCGTGACGATGTGCCGCTCCTGGGGCAGGGGCTCACGTGGGAGGATATGACTGCGGGGTCGTCGTTCCGGACGGCCTCCCGCACGATCACCGAGTCTGACCTGATGAGCTTCGTGCACCTGGCCGGCTTCAACGAGCCGCTGTTCTACGACGCCAGTCACGCCGCCGCCGGCGGCTACACCGGCCGGCTGGTCCCCGGCGCGCTCGTCTACGTCCTGGCCGAGGGGCTGATCCTCCAGACCAACGTCCTGCACGGGACGGGCCTGGCCTTCATGCACATGGATTATTCCGTTAAGGCGCCGACCTACGTCGGTGACGCCCTGCACGTGGTGGTGACGACCACCGAGTCCCGGGCATCCAGCAGGCCGGGGCGCGGGGTGGTCACGTCGCGCTGCGCCGTGCTCAACCAGCACGGAACCGAGGTCGCCGTGTTCACGCCGGTCCGCCTCATCAGGGGGCGGGACTTCAAGGAGGCGGAAGAGCGCCATGAGTGACGCCGTGCTTATCGAGGAAGACGGACCGGTCCGGATCCTCACCATGAACCGGCCCGAAGCGCTCAACGCCTTCGACGGGGAACTGCACCATGCTCTCCCTGACGCGCTGCACGAGGTGAGCGACGACCCGAAGGTCCGTGCCATCGTCCTGACCGGCGCCGGCCGGGCGTTCAGCGCCGGCGGGAACATCGACGACTTCACGGCCTTCGCGAACGACTTTGAGCTGCGCCGGGCCACGCTGCGCCTCGGCCGGCGGCTGTTCGAGGAACTCATCAACGTCCACCTGCCGGTGATCGCGGCCGTCAACGGCCCCGCGGTCGGGCTCGGCTGCACGATCGCCACGGCGTGCGACGCCGTCATCATGTCCGATCAGACGTTCCTGGCCGACCCGCACGTCACGGTGGCACTCGTCGCCGGCGATGGCGGGGCGGTCACGTGGCCGCTCAACATCGGGCTGCTGCGCGCGAAGCCGTATCTGCTGACGGGCGAGCGGATGCCGGCCGACGTGGCGGTCAACCTGGGCCTGGCTACCCGCGCCGTGCCCCCGGAGCAGGTGCTGCCCGAGGCGACCGCGATGGCGCACCGCATCGCCGCGCTGCCGCCGCAGGCCGTGCAGGACACCAAGTCGGTACTGAACCAGCACCTGAGGCAGGCCGCCGTCACCGTTCTCGGCTACGGCCTGGCGGCGGAAAGCCAGTCGCACGACACCCCGGAATACAAGGCGGTGCCGGAGAAGATGCGGGCACGGAAGGGATAGGCCGGTGGATTTCGCACTGGACGAGGACCAGGTCGCCCTGCAGAGCGTGCTGCGCGAGTTCCTCACGGACCGTTCGCCGGAAGCGGCCGTGCGGGCCCAGCTCGAGGACCCGACGGGCTACGACACGAACCTGTGGGACCTTATGGCCGGCCAGCTCGGCGTGTGCGGGATGGCCATCCCCGAAGAGTACGGCGGCGCGGGCTTCAGCTTCCTCGGGCTGGGGCTGGTGCTGGAGGAGCTGGGCCGGTTCCTGACCGTCTCCCCGTTCTTTGCCTCGTGCGTCATGGCGGCGCAGCTGCTGCTCGCGGTCGACGACGAGAGCGCACGCAAGGACTACCTGCCCGGCATCGCGGCCGGTTCCCTGATCGCCTCGGTCGCCCTGGCCGAAGACTCCGGCTCCTGGCGTCCAGAGAACGTCACGACCAGGGCGGAGGAGCGCGACGATGCCTGGCGGCTCACCGGGCACAAGTCGTACGTGCTGGACGGCGCGGTCGCCGGCCTGCTGCTGGTGGTCGCCCGGACGGACGACGGTGCAGCGGTCTTCGCGGTCGATGCGACCGCCGAGGGGCTGGCGCGCGAGCCGCTGCCCACGATGGACCAGACCCGCAAGCAGGCCCGCGTCACGTTCGACAGCACGCCGGCCCGCCTGCTCGGCACGGTCGCCGGCGCACAGGCGGCCCTCGCGACGATGCTCGACAGGTCCGCGATCGCGCTGGCCGCCGACGCACTTGGCGGCACCGGCAAGGTGCTGGAGATGTCGGTCGAGTACGCGAAGATCCGGGAGCAGTTCGGCCGCCCCATCGGCTCCTTCCAGGCCGTCAAGCACAAGTGCGCGTCGATGCTGGTGGACCTGGAGTCCTCCCGGTCGGCGGTGTACTACGCGCTGTGGGCCGTGTCGGCCGGGGAACCGGACGAGCGCACCGTCGCCCCGCTGGCCAAGGCGTACTGCGTCGACACGTACCTGCACGCCGCGGGTGAGAACATCCAGATCCACGGCGGCATCGGCTTCACCTGGGAGCACCCCGCGCACCTGTACCTCAAGCGCGCGAAGAGCTCGCAGGTCCTGCTGGGTGATTCGGACTTCTACCGCCAGCAACTCGCCGACCGCATCGGTATTTAAGTTTCCCGACGGTACGGTACGGTACCGTCTGTCGGCGCCCAGCTGCTCGCTCACGGGAAGTAACACGGACGCGGAACCCTGGCCGCGGATCTTGTCCGATCGTGAGCCCGCGGACGACCTAGGGCGCGAAAGTCACCGCGGAATCGCCACAAAACGGACAGAAAACGTGCCGTTCGCGCCCTATGTGCGGGCGCGCATCCGAGCCAGCCGCGCTGACGCCCATAACAGCAAGAAACGGTGCTAGCTCCCGGCCCAGTAACGGTTCCGGCGTCGGCGGCGCCGCCTGCCGTGACGGGTTGGCCGGCGGCGCGGCGATCCCGGACCGGCGTGGTGCCGTGACCAAGCGCCACCTCGCCCCACGCGAACCGTGGGTGATCGCCGTCCGCCCGGGCTTTGTCGACTCGCCGTCCCTGCGGAAGGTCGCCGCCCTTGACCCGCACAACTATCCGATAAGCCCGGCGATCCGCGACGGCATCGACAACGGCGAGACCCTCGGGCCGGACGAGGCCGGCCGCCAGATCTGGGCGGCCCTGCCGCCTGCGGGCGACGAGTCCGTGCTGCTGTTCGGCGCGCCGCCCAGTGGTGTCGACGCCAAGGGCGCGCCGAGGCAAGCAGGGGGCTGAAGCCCGCGGGGACCCGTCACTGCCCAGGTCCGAGAACTGTCGCTGCGGCCAGCAGTTCGTCGATCTTCTCCGCCGGGAACCCCCAGGCCAGCAGGATCTCCGCCGACTGCGCCCCGGGTGCGGGCGGCGGCCCCGCGATCGCGCCCGGAGTGCGGCTGAACCGGGGCGCTGGCGCGGGCTGGGTGACCCCGAAAGCCCCCACCATGGTGCCGCGCGCCGCGTTGTGCGGGTGCCCCGGGGCTTCGCTGAACGTGAGCACGGGCGTCACGCACGCGTCGGAGCCGTCGAACAGCTCCGTCCACTCGTCGCGGCTGCGGGTCATGAAGATTTCCGCGAACAGCTCCTTCAGCCGGGGCCAGTTCGCCTTGTTGTCACGGTCCGGCAGGTCGGCGGGGGACAGGCCCAGCTTCTCCAGCAGCGCCGCGTAGAACTGCGGCTCGATGGCCGCGACCACGACATATCGTCCGTCGGACGTCGCGTAGGAGTCGTAGTACGGCGATCCTCCGTCGCAGAAATTCACCCCCGGCTGGTCCACCCAGCGTCCCTGCGCCGTCATCGAGTAGATCAGCGTGGTCAGGGACGCGACCCCGTCGGTCATCGCCGCGTCGATGACCTGCCCCGTGCCGGACCGCCGCGCCTCGAGCAGGCCGCAGACGACGCCGAAGGCCAGCATCAGGCCGCCGCCGCCGAAGTCGGCGAGCAGCCCGGGCGGGGTCACCGGCCGGCTTCCCGGCCGCCGCTGCAGGAGGGTCAGCGCGCCGGTGAGCGCGAGGTAGTTCAGGTCGTGCCCGGCCATCTGCGACATCGGGCCCTGCTGGCCCCATCCGGTCATCCGGCCGTAGACCAGCCGTGGGTTGCGGGCCAGGCACTCGTCGGGGCCGAAGCCGAGCCGCTCGGCAACCCCCGGCCGGAAGCCTTCGAGCAGGACGTCGGCCCGTTCCGCCAGCGTCATGAACGCGGCGAGCCCGTCCGGCTGCTTCATGTCGATGATGATGGAGCGACGGCCGCGGCTGAGCGCGTACTTCTCCGGCCGGGCGGTACGCGTGCCGGGCCGGTCCACCCGGATGACGTCCGCTCCGAAGTCGGCGAGCATCATCGCGGTGTACGGGCCCGCCCCGAGCCCGGCTACCTCGATGACCCGGATTCCGGCCAGCGGCCCCGCGGCTTTCCCGCTCGCGGTGGCCTCGGCAGGGTCACGTCCAGCGTCCGATGGCGGCATCACGTCTCCCGGGGGTCGGCGCCTTTATAGTTTAATAAGTTACTCGTATACTAGAGTATGACCGCGATGGATCAAGAGACACGCGCGTGAGGAACTGAGTTGGCTGACAACGGACTGACGGCGGGCGAGCAGGAACGACGGCGGGAGTGGTTCCGCGAGCACTGGGCCAAAGGGGTACCGTTCAACAGGCACTGCGCGCTTGAGGTCCGGCAGTGGGACGCCGAGGCCGTCGAGTTGTTCCTGCCGTACGCGGACGAGCTCAGCGCGCACACCGGCATCTTCCACGGCGGGGTGGTCGCGGCCCTGCTCGACACCACGGCCTCGGGCGCGGTGGTGGCCGGCCACGACTTCACCAAAGGCAGCCGCCTGACCACGATCTCGATGTCCGTCCAGTACCTGTCCGTCGCGCCCGGCGAGGACCTGCTCGCGATCGGACACTGCACGCGGCGCGGGCGCAGCGTGCATTTCGCTGAGGCGCAGGCCCTCGGCGCCACATCCGGCAAAGTGGTAGCCACCGGGCAAATCGCGGTCAACATCGCCGGGGAGCGCCCGGGAGCGCCCTGGGCGTCCTGAGGCTAGGCGCGGCGGGCGCCTCGTCGAAGAACGCGATGGCGCGCAGGTGGTAAGCGCGGGCGACGTGGTGCAGGCTGATGCTGTGACCGCTGGCCCGCTGCCAGGCCAGTTCGACTGCCGGTCAGCTACCCGATTCGCTGACCTCGCGAGTCGGCGCGATGCGCACGGCCGGCGCGACCGCGGTGACGCCCTCCCCTGCAGCACCGATGAGCAGCGTGTCGATGGTGACCTCGGCGATCGCCGGCCAGTCCTCGACGAGCGCGGACAGCCGCAGCATGGTCTCCTCGATGGCCGGCAGGTCGGCCGGACTCCCGCCGGCCGCGCCGGTGAGCAGGGGATAGGCGCGCAGCGACGCGAGCAGGGCGCTCGCATCGCGGTCGGTCAGCGGCGTGACCCCGGTCGCCACGTCGCCGAACAGGTCACTGAACAGTCCGGCCAGGCCGAAGCTGATCACCGGCCCCACCAGCGAGTCCTGGTGCACCCGCAGCACCCCGCGGCGGGTTTCCTCATTCCGCCAGGGTGTGGCGGTACCGCCCGTGCCTTGGTCCGCCGCCGGCGCGGCGTCCGCCACCCGGATGCCGTAGTGGCCGAGTAGCGCGGCGGCGTCAGCAGGGGCCAGCCAGCCGGTGTCCGCCGCGGCGACCAGTTCGCGGGCCGCCTTCTGGTCGATGCCCGGCGGGTAGACGAGCACACCGACCGGCTCTCGGCGCCACCGGCCGTAGGCCGCGGCCCGGCCGAGCGCCGCGGCGGCGCGTTCAGGGAACACGTAGCTGGGGATGGCCCCGTGGTCATCCCTGAGCAGGGCGGGCAGGCCGGACTCGGACATGAAGCTCGCCACCACGGGCTTGCCGCCCGCGTCGCTCGCGGCCTGCTTGATGGCCGCGGCCACCTCGGCCACGGCCCGGACCAGCGGCGGCATGAAGATGACGATCGCCGAGTCGACCTCCGGGTCCGCCAGCACGGCGCTCAGCGCGGCCAGGTAGTCGCCGGGAGCGGCGGTCGGCCGCAGGTCCACCACGCCCGGCGCCCATGCCGCCTGCGGCGGCGCAATGCCCGCGGCCAGCAGCCGGTCCAGCGTCGCCGCGGACAGCACCGACATGGTCAGGCCGCTGGCGGCACCGGCCGCGACGGTGAGCATGGCCGGGTCTATCGCGTTCGTCACGATGACGACCCGGCTGCCGGGCGGGACCGGCTGGTTCGCCAGCACCGTGGCGACGTCGAACATCTCTTCGAGGGAGGCGGTGTGGATTACGCCCGCCTGCGCCAGCAGGGCACCGCTCGCCAGCGCGCCGCCCGGGGTGACCGCCACGACCGGCTTGCGGGCGCCGACCCGCCTGGCGATGCGGCCGAAGTTCCGCGGGTTGCCGAAGCTCTCCAGGTACAGCAGCACGACGCCGGTCTCCGGGTCGTCCTCCCACCACTCGAGCAGGTCGTTCGACGACACGTCCGCGGCAGCGCCGATCGAGACGAAGCAGGAGAACCCCAGGCCGACCCGGTGCGCGAGGTCGAGGATGGCGAGGCCGAGCGGACCGGACTGACTCGACATGGCGACCGGGCCCGCGGGCGGCCGTACCGGCGCGAACGTCGCGTGCAGCACCGACCCGGCGCGGGCCGACAGCAAACCCATCGAGGTGGGCCCGACCATGCGCATGCCATGGGAGCGCACGAACCGGGTGATGTCCCGTTCGGCCGTATGCCGGGTATCCGCCTCGCCGGGGTAGTCGGCGGTGACGACCACGACCGCGCCTACCCGCGCCTCGGCGCAGTCGCGGATGACATCCGCGAGCGCCGCCGGCGGGACCGCGATGACCGCGAGGTCCACCGGTTGCGGCAGGTCCTGCACGCGGGCGGCCGCGGGCCTTCCGGCGATGTCGCCCGCGGCCGGGTTCACCGGGTATACCGGTCCGGGGAATCCGTGTGCGATCAGGTTGACGAGAATCTCGTGCCCGATCGTCCCGGGCTGCCGGTTGGCCCCGATCACCGCGACCGCCCGAGGCGCGAGCAGCTTCTCCAGAGACCGGCGAGCCGCGCGGTGCTCGCGGCGGCTGATCCTGGCCAGCGCGCTCGCCCGCTTGTCGACGCGCAGCACCACGTGCTGCAGGTAGCCTTCCGGGGTGATCGAGGGGGAGTATCCGGAGGTCGCGAACACCTGCAGCATCGCCGTGTTGGTGGCCAGCACGTCGGCCTCGAACACGTAGACGCCGATCGCGGGCGCCGCGGCGGCGAGCCGGTCAAGCAGCAGCCTGCCCAGCCCCATGCCCTGGAACTCGTCAGCGATCGTGAAGGTCACCTCGGCGTGGTCGGTGTCCTCGAGCCTGATCAGCCGGCCGACTCCGATCATCTGGTCGTCGAGGAACGCCACGAGGGCGAGATGGTCGGTGTAGTCGACGTCCACGAACTGGCGCAGCAGTTCGCGCTGGAACCGCGGTACCGGTCCCAGCAGCCGTTGCGCCAGCGTGCGGCGCGAGAGCCGGCGGCTGAAGTCCAGCATGGCCTCTTCGTCGGCGGCTCGCACCGGCCGGACGAGCACCGAGCGCCCGTCCCGTAGCAGCCCGGGCTGTTCCAGCTCCGCGGGGTACCGCATCGTCATGACAACAGAGGCTACCGAGGTCGCGCCTGGCGCCCTCAGCGCAGATAGGCCTGGCCGCCGTCGACGGCGATCGTGGTGCCGGTGATGTACGCGGCCGCCGGGCCGCAGAGGAACGCCACCACGGGGCCGATTTCCCGCTCCGGTTCGCCGAGCCGGCGGAGCGGAATGCTGGCCATGCTGCGCTGGTACTCGGCGGGATTGGCCTTTCGCCAGGCCTCGGCCGACGGGCTGGTCGCCGCCGGCAAGACGGTGATGACCCGGATGCCGTCCGGCCCCCACTCGCTCGCGGCCACCCGGCTCAGCGTCGCGGTCGCCGCCTTGGCCGCGGCGTAGACTCCGCGCCCGGCCGGCAGCGGGTTCACGCTGGTCGAGCTGCCGAGGTTGATGATGACGCTGCCCGGCCGCAGATGCGGGTGGCAGGCTTTCATCAGCCGGAACACGGCCAGCGGACCGGACTCCCAGCAGGCGGTGAACGCCTCGTCGGTGACGTCGAGGATCGAGCCAAGCGAGGATGTCTGCGCGTTGTTTACCAGGATGTCGATGCCGCCGAGATGCCGTACGGTGTCCGCCACGCAGCGCTCGATGTCGGCGGGCCGGGTCACGTCCGCGACGACCGGCAAGGCGGTGCCGCCGAGTTTCCCGATCTCCGCCGCGACCGCCAGCAGCTTGGCCTCCGTGCGGCCGGCCAGCGCGACGGCCGCGCCCTCGGCCGCGAGGGCGAGCGCGATGGCACGGCCGATGCCCTGCCCGCTGCCGGTGACGATGGCCCGCTGCCCTTCGAGTGTCCCTGTCATGGCCTCTCCCCTACTCCCTGGTAACGCTGCTCCCTGGTAACGTTGCTCGCTGCTGCCGCCGGTACGGGTCAGGATCGCTGCAGCCTGGTGACCTGGCGCAGCCGCTCATCGAGTGTGCCGCGCCGCCGCGCCGGGGTGACCCGCGGGGTGCCGGCCGGCAGCACGGCGTCCAGGTCGCCCGCCGGCACCACGCGGGCGGTCGGCACGGGAAGCTCGCTGGCCGGCGTGATGGCGGGTCGCTCGTCCGCCCATCCCGACATCCAGTCGTCCCTGGTCTCGGCGAGGCTACGGGCCGGGGCGTCCCGGTGCGCCGACCACTGCACGCGCATGAGCACCGCACCCTGCCGGTGGCCGAGCGTGTCCAGCCAGTTGGCGATCCCGGGGTCGGAATGCGAGATCAACGCGCGGAACACCCCGTCCGGGTCGACGTGCGCCTGCGCGCGGTTCAGGCTGGTCTGCCGATTGGCGAAGTCCAGAGTGTTCCACAGGCTGTTGGCGAGCTGGATGCCCCAGTACCCGTCGGGCGGCACCGGGACTTCCAGGAGCAAGCACTGGCCCGGCC
>Ga0207646_10000167_pt1 | contig 89123 bp, 64 predicted proteins | sample KBSK5502metaG_FD_184343 | JGI IMG/M metagenome (GOLD analysis project Ga0207646, IMG submission 184343) | Corn, switchgrass and miscanthus rhizosphere microbial communities from Kellogg Biological Station, Michigan, USA - KBS K5-50-2 metaG... | ecosystem: Host-associated > Plants > Roots >... | reverse complement strand
TACAAGTCGCCCAGCGCACGCTCAGCCGCACGCCGGACCTGCTGGTGGCTATACGCCGGCAGACCTCAACGGTGCCTATGATGCCAACCCGCTGCTGCAAGCAGGTGTCCAGGGCAACAACCAGACCGTAGCCGTCTTCGAACTGGATGGCTACCCGAGCAGCGACATCACCAAGTATCTGCAGCATTACAATCTTGGGACCCCCAGCATCACGAACGTCCTGGTGGATGGTTTCAATGGCTCTGCCGGGCAAGGTGCCATTGAGGTCGATCTTGATATCGAAGTAGTGGCGGCTATGGCTCCCCATGCCTCCCAGATTGTCTATGAAGGCCCGAACACGACACAAGGCGTCAATGACACCTACAACAAGATCGTCACGGACAACAAAGCCCAGATCACCACGATTAGTTGGGGGGAGTGCGAGGCGCAGAGCGGGAACGCCGAACTGCAGACGCTCGATAATATCCTCAGCCAGGGTTCTGCCGAGGGGATCGCCATGTATGCCGCTTCGGGCGATTCTGGCGCGTATGACTGCAACGACACCAACCTGGCGGTAGATTCGCCCGCTGGTGATCCCAATATCACGGGCGTGGGTGGCACCAACCTGCAGTTGACGAACGGGGCCTATGGCAGCGAATCGGTGTGGAGCAACCCCAGCGACACCCAGCGCAGTCCCGAAGGCGCTGGTGGTGGCGGTGGTCTCAGCAGCTTCTTCAAGGAGCCAAGCTGGCAGACCGGCCCTGGGGTGCAAAACCAGTACAGCAACGGCAACCGCGAGGTGCCTGACGTCTCGGCGGATGCCGACCCCGCCACCGGCTATTCGATGTACTGCACCGCTGCGGCATCAGGGTGCCCGTCGAGTGGCTGGATAGTAGTGGGCGGTACCAGTGCGGCAGCGCCTCTGTGGGCGGGGAGTACCGCACTGATCAACGAGTATCTGCAAAAGCAGCAAAAGTCGCGTATAGGGTTTGCCAACCCGGTGCTGTACGGCCTGGAGAACGCTCAAGAGCCATTTCCACCGTTCCACGACATCACCGGTGGCACCAATCTCTTTTATCCTGCCACTACCGGGTATGACGAAGCCAGCGGCTGGGGATCGCCAGATATCTATAATATCGCACGCGATGTCGCGGGTGGCGTCACACCTCCACCTACGCCAACGCCGCAACCAAGTCCCAGCCCGACGGCTACGGCTACGCCTCCACCTACGCCAACACCGCAGCCCAGTCCCAGCCCGACGGCTACGGCCACGCCGAGTCCGGGTCCGTCGCCGACTCCGACAAGCACCGCTACGCCCGTGCCAAGTCCGACAAACACCGCTACGCCTGGGCCGACACCTACGCAGCCCGGTCAGACTAACTTGATTCAGAATGGCGGCTTCGAAAAGGGAAGTGCCCCCTGGCAGGAAAGCTCTTCTGGCGGCTATGAACTCGTTGATGGTACGAATCCACATTCTGGCAACTACAGTGCCTATCTCTGTGGCTATAGCAACTGCAGCGACAGCATTCGTCAGAAGTTCACCGTTCCCACGCACGCATCCGCCATCACCGTCTCTTACTGGTGGTTTGGTGAGAGCAGTAATTTCTTCGGTGGCTGCCAGGATACATTCACTGTCCGGCTTTTAGATAGCAGGGGTAAGGCCATAGGGCAAATCCAGAGCGCCTGCAACTCCAACGCAACCCAACAATGGCAACAGGTGACCTTCAATGTCACCAAAATGCTAGCCAATTTTGCAGGCAAGACCGTCACCCTTGTCTTCAGCGCCAGTACGTCATTTGACCTGTTCTCTTCCACCTCCTTCTTCGTAGATGATGTAGACGTCAGCGCATCGTAGGTAGAGGCGGGGGGTGAGGAGAGAAGCGGGAGACGCATAGGTGCCAGCGTCGCCCCCGTGGTAGAGGATCACTATTGACCTCCGATACCTGGGACTATCCTTTCTCCCAGATATCGGAGGTCAATCCTACATCTCTACTCCTGTGAGAAGAACACGCTCTTTACCTCGGTATAGAGCTGAGCCGCGTGCATGCCCATCTCGCGGCCAATGCCACTCTGCTTGTAGCCCCCGAAAGGGGCCTCTGTATGCACGCTATGATTAGAGTTGACGGAGAGCACGCCTGCGCGTATGCCTTTCGCTGCGCGGATAGCCCTTCCAAGATCACGGGTCCACACCGATCCTGCCAGGCCGTATGGCGTGTCATTTGCCAGCCGGATTGCTTCCTCCTCGGTATCGAATGGAATGACGCACACAACAGGCCCGAATATCTCTTCCTGGGCGACGCGCATCTTGTTATCGACATGGGTGAGTACAACTGGCTGGAGAAAATAGCCTCCGTTGGACATCGCCGGCACGGCTCCCCCGGTGATCAGCTCTGCTCCCTCCTGCTGGCCGAGCGCAACATAGTCGAGCGAGCGCTGGCGCTGCCCGGCAGAGATGAGCGGGCCAACCTCGGCCTTCTCGTCAAGCGGCTGACCGACCTGGAGCGCGGCCGTGCGCCTGGCGAATCGCGCAGCAAACTCTTCGTGGATCGAGCGCTGCACGAGGAGGCGAGAGCGAGCACAGCAGTCCTGCCCGCAGTTGCCGAAGACAGCGAATACTGAAGATTCTATGCACCGCTCTATGTCTGCATCCGCGAACACGACATTCGCTGCCTTGCCCCCTAGCTCGAGCGAGACACGTGTGATATTGTTGGCACAAAGGCGCATAATCTGAGAGCCGACCTCGGTCGAGCCGGTAAATGAGACCTTCGATACCAGGGGATGAGTGACCAGTGCGTTACCGGCTACGGACCCAGGCCCGGGAAGCACTGAAATCACGCCTGGCGGCAGCCCTGCCTCCGTCAAAATATCAGCCAGCGTGAGCACTGATAGGGGTGTAAGCTGGGCGGGCTTGACGACCACGGTATTACCGCATGCCAGCGCGGGAGCGATCTTCCAGGATGCAATCACGAGAGGGAAGTTCCACGGGGTAATCAGTGCGCACACTCCAACAGGCTCCCGGAGTGTAACTTCGAGGCCAACATCCTGTACCGGGATGGTCTCACCGAAGATCTTATTCGCTGCCCCTCCCCAGTACTCAAGTACGGCAGCGACGAGCGCAATCTCGCCGCGAGCGTCTCGAATGGGTTTGCCAGCATTGCGGGCTTCGACGGTTGCAATTTCCTCTAATCGCTGCCGCACCAGGGTAGCGGCTTGCAGCAGTATCCGGCCACGCTCCGTCGCGCTCATACGTGGCCACCTTCCTTCCTCAAAGGCGCGATAGGCGGCCCGCACAGCCCGCTCGACATCCTCATGCCCTGCCTCGGCTACCTCGACAAAAGGCTTGCCCGACCCCGGCTCAGTTACGGCAAAGGTCTTGCCATCTGCAGCGGGAACACGCTCCCCGCCAAGCACCAGGTGCTCGATGTTCATGATACCTCCTTATATTAGCGCGGTTCACATCTTCGTCCAGCCGGCAATCTCCAGCACTGTTCCACTAATAGAAGCGAATATTGTCGGTGTGCCACCATTCAATGATCCAACCATCAGCGTATAGGTGCTGGTAGAGAAATTGCTCGTCTCCAGGGCATACATGCTGCCATCACGTGAGACATTCGACCAGAAGTATTGTGAAAAGAGGTTCAGGCTGCTGGTCTCGCCAGCCTTGTCAGAAGTGAGGCGGAATGGTGTAGAACCATCTGTCTTGAGTTTGTACAGCCCGTCCTGACTTGTATCGCCACCAGTATTTGCTACTGTAGCCAGCAGGTAGGTATTCGTGGGATCAATCACACGTACCGTATTGATGGCAAGCGTTGAGCTCGTGAAGAAGGTGTTGAGTGTGCCTCCCGTTGCTGGCTGCACGCCCACTGTGCTGGAGCCGTTGGGCTGACCAGGAGTGCACTGGCTGACAAACAATTTCGTGCTATCATAGCTGCTATCGAAATCCCAGCATGCCTGTCCCTGCGTAACCACCTGCTGAAGATCGCCAGGCTGCTGGTTCGCTCCTTTATTGATATCGAGCGTGTACACATTCTGCGGTTGAGCATCGGCATTTGGAGCGTAGCCGATCATAAGCACGCGCGTGTAGTCGAGCCAGGTACGAGGTTTATAGGCGAGACCCGCTGCCGGTGGTACCAGTTCTGTTTGCAGGGAACCGCTTGCCATGTTCAGCAGGTAGACGCTTGCCCCGCCCGTGTCCGGCCCCTCGTCAAACACAACCCACTTCTGATCGATCGACCACTGCGCGTTAGAAATGTGAGATCCCGGTGCCGCACAGTGCAGTGTCTGCATTCCCTGGCCATCCATGCGTACCGCGCGCAGTTGAGCCTGTCCAGCTGCAAAGACGGTAAACAGGACCCACTGCCCATCATCTGAAATCTGGGCATCATCGATGCGTGTACTGGCCATCTTCTTGATCTCGATCTTAGCGCCCGTACTCGTATCGTAGCGTTTCAATGTGCCAAAGGTAGGCGCATTGAACGTGCCTTCATTGACGATATAGACAATGTTAGGGTCGTTTCCCAGCACCAGGGGAGCGGAGACAAACGCGCGCGCTGTCCCGCTGGTTGGACAGGAGGTCTGCGTCGGCAGCATACCCTGGGTGTTGGTACTGGGAGTTCCGCCGCCTCCTTTCGCGTTCGTGGTCACAACCGGCGTAATACCTTTCTTCGTCGAGGGCGTTACGCCCCCGGTGCCGGGCGTCTGCCCCGCGAACAGGTTATGCCCTAAGGGGGTTGTTACCAGCGTCAATGCCAGGCCAGCGAGCAGTACCAGCAGTACTGCGAGAATCGCGAGAGGAAGACGACCTGCGCGCTTTGCTGGAGGCTGTGCGGGCGCTCCTTGTACCAGTCCTGGATGCGAAATCGGTTGGGGAGTTAGCTGTGGATACCGGCCAGGTGGTGTAATGGCTGCCGGTACACTCTCTTGCGCAGACTGGAAAGGAACTCCTGGCTGTGAAATCGGCCGGGGCATTGCCTGCGGTAGTACCTGAGGATCACTGATGACGGTTCTCATGTTTGCTTCATCAACAGTGTTGTAGGCCCCTTGCGGAGAACCGTAAGTATTTTTTATCGTCTTAGTAGACCAGTCCGCCGGAGCAGCAGGTAATGATCCAGGCATTTCAGCCTGCTTCAGCGCCTGCAAAAAGTCGCTCGGACGCTGGTAACGTCTTGCTGGATCCCTCTCGAGCGCGCGCAAGACAACATATTCTAATTGTGGTGAAATACCTGGATTGATTTCGCGCAGTGGGCGTGGTAGTTCATTGAGATGCTTCATTAACACGCTCATGACACTGTTGGAGGTAAAGGGCCGGATTCCGGTCAGCATTTCGTATAGTACAATACCCATTGAGTAAATATCACTGCTGGGTAGAGCCTGGCCGCGTATCTGTTCAGGCGACATATATTCAGGTGTGCCCGTGATCGCTTGCCCTGTCTCACCGCTGGTGTCGAGAGGAGACCTGCCTTCGCCATCGGCGGATATCACCTTCACGAGGCCGAAGTCACACAGCATCAGCTTCCCATCCGCCTTAAACAGCATGTTGGCGGGCTTAATATCGCGGTGGATCAAGCCGCGCTCATGAGCGTACTGCAGCGCATTCAGCGCTTCCGTAATCAGGCGTATGGCTTCTGCAGGAGGAAGAACATGGCGCACTTTTAGCATATCTTTGAGCGAGCCGCCCGCCATATAGGGCATAATCAGGTACGCCTGACCATCCTGCTCGCCATAGTCGTAGACCGGTAAGATATTCGGATGGTCGAGTTGCGCCAGCACTCGTGCCTCGCGTGCAAAACGCCGTAAAAAATCTTTTGTCTCTCCCGGCCTCGGCCAGAAGACCTTCATCGCGACTTCACGCCCTAAATTGAGATCTTCGGCCAGGAAGACAGTGGACATGCCGCCATAGCCTACCTGCCTTACAATGCGGTAGTGTCCTAGTGTCTGTCCCACCATATCTTCTGGTCGCATAGCCTGGCCTCTTCTAAGCTGCGGATGCTACTACTGATTCCCCATTATCGATGGGTATGGCAACCCTATTAGAGTTATACCCGCTTAGTCACCCCGTTCTAGAGGCATTAACGCTGGTACTCATGCTTTCTACAGCATAGCATGAATTGCACTTAGCGGTAAAGACCTTCACATCGTTGTCCAGCCCGCTATGGCTAGCCCCGTACTGTCGGGGAGGGGGCAATCGTAATTGGCGGGTGAGTATAAGGAGGAAGCGTCATGAAAGCGTCATGAACCTCGTTATGGTATTCATGACGCTTTCATGACGCTTCCTCCTTATCGTAGATAGTAGTACCAGAGAGGACACAGAGGCATGATGCATCTTTTTCGACGCCCGCTGCTTGGTCTAGGAATAGCAGTGTTTGCTCTCGCTCTCCTCAGCGCGGCTGCCTGCCTATCCACCGGGCCTGAGGAAGCGCCGTTCTTAGCTAAGAGCAATGCTGCTATGACCAGGATGATGGCTGCAATGAAGATCAAGCCGTTCAACGACGTGGATAGAGACTTCGTCGCGATGATGGTGCCCCATCACCAGGGCGCCATCGACATGGCCGAAGCCGAGTTGAGTTATGGACACAACGAGCCGCTTCGCCGCCTCGCCCAGGAAATCATCGTCACTCAGCAGCAGGAGATCACGGTGATGCGGCTCGCGCTCGGCACGCCACTCCCTCCGTCCGTGCCTTCGTCCCATCAGCCATCTTCGAGCAGCATGCACATGCTGTCGTATCATTGGACGCCTATGCAGTATGCCTATGCCACAGGAGGCCTCATATGAAACGTCGTTGCTTCACTGTCTTGCTGGCCACCACGGCACTAGTCCTGGCCTGGCTAACGACGACGGCTTTTGTCACCGCCCCGACCGCTTGGGCGGGGCAGGTTCCGTTTGGGACAGCTACCTCTCCAGATATACCCATCAGCCATCACGACCGCGTCTATACAGCCGATCAATGGTCAAACACCGTCACCGTCACCGATCCGGTCGACAACACGCTCCTGGGCGTCATCCGCCTCGGAGATCCGACACCAGCCAATCTGAGCCCCCTGTATTATGGGCAAGTGCTGGTCCACGGCATGGGCTTCTCGCCCGATCATCGCACCCTCCTAGTCGTCTCGATCGCCTCGAATTCCGTGGCGTTCATTGACACGGCAACCAATGCCGTCAAACACATTACCTATGTCGGACGCTCACCGCATGAAGCGTTCTTCACGCAAGACGGCAAGGAGGTCTGGGTGACCGTCCGTGGCGAGAACTACGTCTCCGTCCTGGATGGTGCCACCTATAAAGAGAAGACCCGCATCACTGTGCCCAACGGTCCGGGCATGACGATTTTTTCCCCGGATGGGAAATACGGCTATGTCTGCTCCTCCTTCACGCCGGAGACCGTGGTGATCAGCGTCGCCGATCACCAGATTGTCGGGCGTGTCCCCCAGGCAAGCCCGTTCTGCCCGAATATTGCCGCGACGCCGGACGGCAAGCAGGTCTGGTTCACGTTGAAGGACACGGGCAAGACAGAGGTGTTTGATGCCCGTCCGCCTTTCGCGGTCTTGAAAACGCTCGAGACGGGGCCGATTACCAACCACGTCAACATCGTCCACAATGCCCACGGCACGTTTGCCTATGTGACAGTCGGTGGGCTGGGCGAGGTGCAGGTGTTCCGCACGGACAACTTTTCCAAAGTCGCGACCATTCCGGTCGGCGTGTTGCCGCATGGGCTCTGGCCGTCCGGGGATGGAACACGGATCTATGTCGGGCTTGAGAACGGAGATCGCCTGGTCGCGATCGATACGCTGACCAACCAGGTGATGGCGACGAGCCCGATCGGCCAAGGGTGTCAGGCGATCGCGTATGTGCCCAATGCTGTGCCGAGCGGCACTGGCACGCAGGGACTCGTGTCGCTCGGCATCGCCGAACAGGCCACGCATCTCTCGCTCGTGCCGCTGGAGCATGGCAAGCCGGCGACCGGCGAGCCTCCGCCCACCAGTGTCTCGCTGTTCGATCAGGGGTTGGTGCAGGTGCTGCAAGCGGCAGTGACCGGGCTGGAGCCCATGCAGTCCTATGTGCTCGCACTCTCCCAGGATCCGAATGGCAACGGCACCCTGGAGCCGCTGGAGGCATTCACGACGAACCAGGCGGGCGCCGCCATTGTCAACACCGTCGGCCCGATCCGACAAGTCGTGCGGGGAGAGGACAACGTGCCACGCCGCTACCTCGTGATCGTTCCTGGGACCGCTACGCAGCACGGTTCTCCCGTTCAAGTCCAGGCGAAGTGAGGAATGGACGTTTGCTTCTATATTGTTGTCCAGCCCACGATAGCCAGCTGCGTCCCAGCGCCAATGTCAGCGAAAACGGTTTGCGAGCCGCCGCTTATGGAGCCGTAGACTAACGAGGTAGTGGGCTGCCCAGAGGTATGATTGATCTGCAGCGCATACATGCTGCTGTCACGAGAAATGTTCGACCAGGGATACTGCGTGTATGGGTTCAGGTTCATATTCCCCACGCTCGATACACCCGCGCCGACAATCGCAATACGGGTCAGGCCGGTGCCATCTGTATTGATTTTCCACAGCCCGTTCTGGCTGGTATCTGCGTTCGTACCTTGATTATTGACTACCAGCAGCAATGTCGTTTTGCTGATTGCTCGCACACTGGTGATAGCCATCTTCGGGCTATTGAGGATGCTGTGCTGCGAACCGCCTGTAGCCGGTTCAACGACAAGGCTGCTCGGACCCTGCACATTGTTACCGGCGCGAGGATCAGAGGCATTGCACCCGCTGATGAACAAGGATGGCCCATTATAGCTGCTATCGCTATCCCAACAGAAGGCTGAATGCGATGGGCTAACCATGAACACTTGCTGCAAGGCGTTACTATCCTGGTCAGAGCCTCGCGTGATATCAAGGATCGACAAGGTATCAGCGGGTTGATCCAGGGGTTGAGTAATCAGGTACAGGTGGGTAGCGTCGAGCCAGGTCAGTATACGATAACCATCGAGGCCCTTCGCGTGAGAATTCACCGGGTGGAAAACCCGTTGGAGTGAACCATTCTGCACATTCAGCAGGTAGATGTCGGACGCGTTATTTTGATAGTTCACGAATGCGATCAGCTTCTGATCCGCGGACCACTGGAGGTTGTAGATCGAGTTTCCGCAGTAGAGCGTCTGTAGTTCCTGCCCATCCACGCGCACCAGTTGTAATTTTTGCACTCCGCCCACGCTTGCGGAAAAGGCAATCCATTGCCCATCAGCCGAGATCTGGGCGTCGTTCATTATCGCATTGGGAAGCTTGACGATCTCGGTCTTGTTGCCGTTCGTCACATCGTAGCGCTTCAGGGTGCCGAAGGTAGGAGTGTGGCCCTGGAACTCGTTGACGGTGTACACAATGTTCGGGTGATTGCCCAGGGTAAGTGGGGTCATCACAGCAGCGCGGGCTGTACCAGCTGCAGGGCAACTGGTCTGAGTCGCGGGCAAAGGCGCAGGAGCTGAACCTCCATTGGTGGTGGGAGTGACACCTGGAGTCTGGCCCCCTGTGGTCGTTGGTGTGCCAGAGGTAGTTCCCCCGGAGCCACAGGCAGCCAGCAGGAAGATGAGGAAGGCGCCCAGGCAGGCGAGCAGTAAGCGGCTGTTACGAGTAGTGTTCATAATTTTTTTCACCAAAATTCCTTTCAGGATGCCCCGCCCTTTAGGACTGGCGAGGAATGAAAGGGGTACAGGGACATTCGTCCTTAGTAAGACTGTATCATAGAGGTATAGCTAATAATAGACTCTATTTCACATGTACACTGTGAGCTATTTCACGAAATGGGACAGCAGCTCAAAATTGTGCTTGACAGTCCTCGCGTTATGCTGTATCTTTAGCATGGTCAATTAAACACCTGTTAACGCGCTGATCAGGATCAGTAGGCGCTGGCGTAGTCGAGCAGCGAGCCGGGGCAGTGCAAGCCGGCAGATGGATACCGCGTCGAACCCACCTGAGAGCGTCAGTGAATGAGAAGCTGACCGGAGACCTCACCGTTAGCAAGAGGAACGGTTATACAAACCTAGCCGTGTAAGTGGAGTTGCGCTATATATCACAACTCAATAAAGGTGGTACCACGGGTGACAGGCTCGTCCTTATACTAAGGACGGGTTTTTTTATGCTCGTTTGTCGATCAGTTAAAAAAGCATGTATGGAGGAGTTATGGCTAACGAGGAAAAGTATGTCGAAGAGATAATCGACCAGGAAGACAATTTTTCGCAGTGGTATAACCAGGTGGTGCGCAAGGCAGAACTGGCTGACTATGCACCTGTGCGGGGCTGTATGATCATTCGGCCATACGGCTACGCCATCTGGGAAAATATCCAGCGCCTCATGGATGACCGCTTCAAGGAAACCGGGGTAGTCAATGCCTACTTTCCCCTGCTCATTCCTCGTAGTTTTCTCGAGAAAGAGGCAGAGCATATCGAAGGATTTGCTCCAGAGGTGGCCTGGGTGACGCGCGGGGGCGGCGAAGAGCTTGAAGAGCCGCTTGCCATTCGTCCTACCAGCGAGACCATCATTGGTCATAGCTATGCCAGGTGGGTGCAGAGCTATCGCGATCTGCCAATCTTGATCAACCTGTGGAACAATGTCATGCGCTGGGAGAAACGCACGATCCTTTTTCTGCGCACTTCTGAATTCCTCTGGCAAGAGGGACATACCGCGCACCGCAGCATCGAAGAAGCGGAAGAACGTACCCTGATGATGCTCGAGGTGTACCGGGCATTCGCCGAAGAAGACGCGGCCATGCCGGTCATCATGGGACGCAAGAGCGAGAATGAGAAATTCGCCGGGGCGCTGCGCACCTACGCCATCGAGGCCTTGATGAAGGATGGCAAAGCGCTGCAAGCGGGTACGAGCCACAACCTCGGTACCAACTTTGCCAAAAGCTTCGATATCCAGTACCTGGATGCTGATGGGCAGCGCAAGTACTGCGCCACCACAAGCTGGGGCGCGAGCACGCGCCTCATCGGCGGCATCATCATGGTGCATGGGGATGATGCGGGTCTAATACTTCCTCCTCGCCTTGCGCCTTACCAGGTAGTAGTCGTACCGATCTGGCGCAAGGATACAGAAAAAGCCGCCGTGAGCGCTGTGGTAGAGCGTGTCGAGAAAATGCTCAAGGGCAAAGTGCGCGTCAAGGTTGATTTGAGCGAAAATACGCCGGGCTGGAAATTTAATGAATGGGAGTTAAGAGGCGTGCCGGTGCGCATGGAAATTGGCCCTCGTGATGTGCAGAACAACAGCGTGGTGCTGGTACGCCGCGACAACCGCGTCAAGGAGCAGGTGTCCCTGGAAGCTTTGGAAACTCGCCTGCCTGCATTGTTAGAGGAGGTGCAAAAGGCGCTCTTGCAGCGAGCGGTTGAATTTAGAGCAGAGAATACCCATTACACCGATAGTTACGAAGAGTTCAAAGAGCTTATCGCGGAGAAGCGCGGCTTTGTGCGTGTGAAGTGGGCTGAAGACAGCGCAGCAGAACTGGCTATCAAGGAAGAGACCAAGGCTACTCTTCGCGTGATTCCTTTTGACCAGCCAGAGGGAGGTGTCAAGGGGAAATGCATCTACACCGGTAAGCCTGCCACCTGCGAGGCGATTTTTGCTCGCGCGTATTGAGATACAAAGTAAGCAGGAAGATGCTTTAAATCAGCTAATCAGCTTCGTTTGGCTTCAAAGAGAGATCGATTGCTCTTTTTCATAAGCATTGATCTCTCTTTGAGGCATATTTCAACTATTGAGTTGTGGTTACCTGGCACGTCGTACGTTTTAGACAAAACTGCCGATAGGCCTATGGAACGGTCAGCTCAATCGGGATAGGAACGGATGTCGGCTCACGACCCACTTTTGTCGGGTCGACATCAGTGTCGAAGGCAAAGGTGAGGATAAGGTCTGTTCTGTAATCTCCAGCTGGCAAGCCTCTTTTATCAGTCGTCGCGACCACCGTTGCTTGCCCACCTCCTTGAAGGATACCAGCACCTGGCTCCACTGTCACCCAATTTACCCCACCGGTGCTCATAGTCCATTTGACCTGGCCATTCTCTTGGGGATTGGTAACCTGTAATGAAATTGTATTTTTTCCAGGCACTGCTTTGTCAGCAATGGGTTGACCCACTCCCAATACCGGACTATGTGGCCCGTCATCACTGTACGGTTTGAGGCTGATGTGTAGTTCGACCGGAAGCCGCGCGTCTGCTGACTGCATACCCCCCGCTTCTGAGGAGAAGGTCAGAGTGGCTGCGTAATCCCCAAGTTGCAGGGAGCTTGAATTCGCCGTCACATAGAGAGTTTGTACCTCATGTGGTTGAAGGGTTCCCTTATTCCGATCCAAGGTCAACCAATTCGTTCCACCAGTATCTGCAGTCCAATTCACTATTTGGTTATCCCGGTTAGTGAGAGCTAGTGGTAAAGTCTTGCTGCTTGCCAGGAATAGGGAAAAGCTTAGACCCACTGCAGGAGGTAATACATCGGGGATGGTCAGTGTGATCGGTACCTTTACACTCGCTGACGAGTTATCCCCTTCCGAGGTGAAAGTCAGAGTGGCTGCGTAATTCCCCGATGCCAGAGAGCCTGTGTCAGCCTTCACACTAACTGGCTGTTGCTCACCTGGTGGAATGTTGCCAATACTCTTATCCAGGGTCAACCAACTCGTCTCGTCAGAATCCGCATGCCATATCAGCGTTTTTTGACTCGGATTACTAATCAGCACCTGGAAGGTCTTGCTACGACCTTGCGGAAGGGGACCAAAGTCAAGGGGATTCGGATTTACTATTAGAGGTTCTGGGGGCATCATGTTTTCATCTCCTTTTAGTCGAACATGAGTGTGATAGAACACCGCAAATAAGGTTATACGTTTTACGAGGATCGTTCTGCCCCCATGCTTTTGAGCAGTAACTCCTGGTCGAGCCGAGTGCATGCTCGACTTCACCTCTCTTTACGCAATGGTAATCGTAACAGGAAAAATCCGTCATTGACAGGACATTGTTTGACCTTTTCTAGACCTGTTTTGGAAAGCTTTGTTTTTTTCCGTCTATTCTTGTATACTGCTACGGGATAAAATACAGCTAAACTGCTTAATGTCTTAACGAACGCAGCGCCAGTTTTTCGTATCGCATCTTCGCAATTATGGTTTCCTTGTAGGAGTACTCAAGAGGCGAATGCAAAGGCCCCGGGGGAGAGGGCAGGTCACCATGAACTTTGAAGAGACCATCCCGAATGAGAGGTTGAGGCGTGCTCGTTATGAGAAGGGGTGGACACAAGCCGAATTGGCCGAGAAGGTAGGCACGACTTTCGAGACGGTAAGTCGCTGGGAACGTGGCATCAAGGCTCCCGGTGCCTTCTTTCGAAGGAAGCTTTGTGATGTGCTTGGCAAAACAGCGGAAGAACTTGGATTGCTCGCCGATCCCAGCGCCATCCCTACGCCTGGCCCATCTCCTTGCGTATTCTTCGCTTCGGCCTACGCTGATAGTGAAGACAAGTTCGTCATCTCCCTCAAGGAGGAACTCCAGGACCGCGGGGTCACGGTATGGAGCAGTCGTACAATTAGAAGACAAGAAACGCGCAACAAAAGAAACGTACTACAAGAGGCCATCCGCACGGTCCAGGTAGTGTTGTTAATTGTCTCTCCCAGAACGCAAGCTTCCCATCACGTCCAGGATACACTGCGACTTGCCAGACACTTCAGGCGTCCAGTGTGCGCTGTGTGGATAGATGGCGAGTACCTGCAGGAATGCATGCCCAAAGACTACGGCGAACCTTATGCCACAATTGATGCTCGAGCGGGAGATGAGCGGCTCCTGCGCGATAAGATCGTAGCAGCGCTTGAACAAGTATGGTTAACTCCCATCGCTCCTGAAACTTCTGGATTGTCTGAACCGGTGTGGAAGGTGCCGGCAACACCTATGCCTTTTATCGGGCGAGAAGAGGAACTGGCGGGGCTGCGCGAGTTGCTCCTGAGTCCACAGATCCGGCTGGCGACATTGCTGGGCCCAGGTGGTATTGGCAAGACGCACCTGGGTTTGCAGGTAGCGATGGAGATGCGTGAACGCTTTGCTGACGGCGTCTGTTTTGTCTCGCTGGCAGCGATCAGCGACCCCGGGCTGGTGGTCCCGGCCATCGCTAAGGCGCTGGGGGTCAGGGAAGCCGGAGAGAGCCCACTATTCGAGCTTGTGAAGGTCGCTTTGAACAAAAGGCATCTCCTGCTTCTCCTCGACAACTTCGAGCAGGTGCTCAAGGCTGCATCACAGCTTCCTGAACTACTCGCAGAGTGCCCTCAACTCAAGATCCTGGTAACCAGCCGCGCCAGGCTACATGTGCATGATGAATTTGGGTTTCTGGTCCCTCCATTAGCATTGCCTGATCTCACGCAGCCTCTAGAAAGTGACACCCTGTTGCAGAATGCTGCGGTCGCGCTCTTCGTGCAGCGTGCGCAGATGGTCAGACATGATTTCCGGATCACTCCTACCAACGCTCGTGCAGTCGCTGAGATCTGTATGCGATTGGACGGGTTGCCGCTGGCAATTGAACTGGCGGCGGCACGCATCAGGTCGTTAGCATCACAGCCGCTGCTGGAAAGGCTGGTGTCACGTCTTCTGGATGTAGTGGCGAGTACGGATCAAGATGTAGATGACCGGCAGAGGACGCTGCGCAATACGATTGCATGGAGCTATGACTTACTCGGAAGCGAGGAGCAGCAACTTTTCCGGCGACTGGCTGTTTTTGTGGGCAGCTGGAATCTGGAGACGGTGGAAGCGCTTTACCAGGCCCTTGGTGACTCGACATTGCACGTGTGGGATGGGGTGGAGTCACTGCTCGACATGAGCCTGCTGCAGCCGGCGGAGCAGGAGGGAGAGGGACGCATGCGGCTCTTAGAGACGATCCGCGAGTATGGGTTGGAGCGCCTGGATGCGAGTGGGGAAGCAGAGATCACGCGGCGAGCACATGCCGGGTACTATCTGAGGCTTGTGCAGGAAGCAGAACCACACCTCAAGGGAATACAGCAAACGATCTGGCTGGCGAGATTGGAGCAGGAGCAAGAGAACCTGCGAGCAGCGCTGAGTTGGTTCATCGAGCGTGAGGAGGAAGAGTCTGCTTTACACTTTGGCGGGGCACTGTGGTGGTTCTGGCGCCTGCGCGGGTATTGGAGCGAAGGACGGCGCTGGCTGGAAGCGGCACTTGGACTCCCACAAGCCAGAGGATCAACGGTTGCGCGCGCCAGGGCACTCTGGGCCGCCGGAGACCTGGCCTACTATCAAGATGGCAATCAAACGGCTCGCTCCTTGCTGGAGGAGAGCGTCTCACTCTGCCGCGCCCTGGGAGCCGAAAGGGATCTCGCTATCGCCCTGGGTACTCTAGGGGTGCTCGTGCGTATGCAAGGTGATCGCGAAGCAGCTGGTCCCATGCTGGAGGAGAGCGAGCAGCTCTGCCGCATGCTGGGCAGCAAATGGGAGCTTGCCTATTTGCTGCGCAAGTTTGCGCAGTATGCAGCGCGGACTGGCGAGTTGAAGCAGGCGGTGAAGTATGCTCAGGAAAGCCTCACACTCGCACAGAAACTGGGCGATAAATCCCTGCTTGCCACTGTACTGAGCACGTTGGGGAGTATTGCAGCGCGCCAGGGCGACTTGGCGCAAGCTATAATATATAATCAAGAGAGTCTCACACTCGCGCGAGAATTAGGTGATAAACTCCTCATTGCCCTTGCTCTGAACAACCTGGGGTACTTCACAGCACTTCAGGGCGACCTGGTACTGACAGCCTATGCCCAGGAAGCTCTCACACTCGCGCGAGAGCTAGGTGATAGGAGTTACATCACAAGAACCCTGCATACCTTGGGGTACGTGGCAACGCGCAATGGCAACCCGGCGCAGGCCAAGATATGGTACCGCGAGGCCTTATCCATTGCTCAAGAGATACGAAGTGAAATAGAAATAGGGCAGATCCTCTGCGGGCTAGCTATGATTGCCGCAGTAGAGGGACAGCTTCTACAGGCAGCGCACCTGTTCGGGGCTGTAGAGACGAGGCTCGACATCAACGTGGATATGAGCCCTGCCGAACGAACTGAGTATCAGCACACTGTGGAGAGCGTGCGTAGGCAACTGGACAGGAAGTCCTTTACAGCGGCACATGGAGAGGGACTTACCATGACGCCAGAGCAAGTTCTTGCCATCCCGCAATCGCCCGCTAATGAAAATCCCCCGCCTTCCCCCAGGTACCCTGATGATTTGACTGAGCGCGAGGTGCAGGTACTCTGCCTCGTGGCTCAGGGCCTGACTGACGAGCAGATCGCCAGGCAGTTGGTGATCGCTCCACGTACTGTCAACACACATTTAACAACAATCTATAGGAAGATCCAGGTTTCCTCCGACGGGAAGGAGAGGCAGATTGCCCCACGTATTGCCGCCACCCGCTATGTCATTGAACACGACTTGTGCTGACTCGACGCCTGTCCTGCGTCTTTCAAACTTCTAGTATCCCCTGTCCATGTGAATGGTGCCAGCGCACTGCGAAAGCTTCACTTCATTCATGAGAGGGAGTTCTCTTTGGGCCAGGTGGGCGATCAGTTTGTCAGGTACATACCATCTCCATTGAACTACGTAGAGGCTTCACAATGGTCTCACAAAAATACGTAGTACATTACGTTCCTTCACGCTAGTGCTGCATACGCTTCTACAGATACACTTTTAGCAGTGAATTTTTCACATCATTGAAGAGGTCAGTCAGGGTGAGCAACTCAGTTCTTGTATTAACGCTGCTAGTAAGAAGTTTGAATGGGAAAACTTAAAAGATGGAGGGCCTTGACCATGGAACAACGAATTATGAAACACAACGCAATCACTGGTTTGGAGAGGACGAAAAGCGAGATCAGCCTTGACGTTCGTAACCTTCCTGAGCTTTCAGAGCTTCCACTTCATCTCATGAGCGTCACAGAGCTTGCAGATCGCTGCATGAGCGAGGTCAACAACTATCGAAATGGAAAGCCTTCCGATGATCAGTATAGTGTAGAGCTGTTCCGGCGCGCTTTGATACAGCACGATGCTCTTGCCTGGGAAATCGTGCAGCAGCGCTTCAGTGAGTTGATGCTCCAGTGGATTCGTAGTCATCCCATGAGAAATGTTGTAAGCCGCTTTGATAGCGAAGAGAACTACGTTGCCCAGGCGTTTACCCGGTTCTGGCAGTCAACATCTGTTAACCAGAAAATAGAATTCAGGTCGCTTGCGGCTGTGCTACGATATTTGCGTGCAACGCTCAATGGTACTATTTACGATACCCTGCGTGCCTACTCGCGTGCTCGTGAGATGCCGTTGCCGGAGTCTGGTGAAATAGGAGAGTTCATTGCGAGAGAACAAGATGATGGCCGTGAGCTGTGGGAAGTTATCAAGAGTTTGATAGCTGACAAGCGCCAACAGCGTGTGGCCTACTTGCTCTTTCATTGCCGCCTCAAGCCCAGGGAAATTGTTCATTTCTGTTCAGAAGAGTTCAGCGACGTGCAGGAAATCTATCGCCTGCGGTGTAACATTTTCGCGCGACTGCTTCGGAATGCAAATTACATCCGCTGGCAGCTCGGTAAAACTTGACACTGCACAATGTAAGGTGTATTGTTGGCACAACGAACAAAACACACGCAACGCGTTGATCAGGATCAGTAGATGACGGTAATACCAGGCAGCGAGCCGGGAGAGTGAAAGCCGGCAGGCAGCTACCTTGTCGAACCCACCTGAGAGTGTCAGCGAGAAGTTGACCGGAGACCTCACCGTTAGCTAGAGGAGCAGTTAAATGTTGTTTGACTGCATGAGTGGAACTGTGTTCCAGTTCAATTGAGGTGGTACCACGGGTAACAGGCTCGCCTTCGCGTAAGGGCGGGCTTTTTTGGTTGTTTTAACAGGAATGTAGGAGGAATTATGCGTGTCTCACAACAACTTACTAAAACACTGCGCGAGGTTCCACGCGACTCGGAGGGCGGCAACCAGGAACTTTTAGTGCGGGGCGGATTTGTCCGCCAGCTCACATCGGGCATCTACAGTTACTTGCCGCCGGGCAATCGCGTCATCAGGAAGATCTCGCAGATCGTCCGCGAGGAGATGGACCGTGCAGGTGGACAGGAAGTAAGCATGCCGGTCCTGCAGCCGAGGGACTTGTGGGACAAACAGCCCTCCAGTGGTCCGACCCGTGCCGAGGCCGTGGGCGACGTGCTATTCAAATTGCAGGATCGCAAGGGGCGTGATATGGTGCTTGGCGCGACGCATGAAGAAGTCGTGACGACGCTGATCTCTGAGTTTGTACGCAGTTACCGTGATCTCCCTCAACTCATCTACCAGGTACAGACCAAGTTCCGCGATGAGGCGCGCCCGCGTGCTGGCCTGTTGCGTGTGCGTGAGTTCGTAATGAAGGACCTGTACAGCTTCGATGCCGATGCAGCAGGCCTGGATGTCAGCTATCGTAGGATGGCTGATGCCTATCGTGCCATATTTACGCGCTGCGGCCTGCGTTTCATCGTCATTCACGCCGATAGCGGGGCCATTGGTGGCAAAGAATCACAAGAGTTCATCGCTGTCACGGATGCCGGTGAGGATGATGCCATGGTCTGCGATCGCTGCGACTACGCGGCCAATCGCGAAAAGGCCGCGTTTGTGCGCACTGAGCTTACGCGAGAGCCAGAGGCTGATCTCGAAGAGGTCTATACGCCCAACTGCATGTCCATCGCTGACCTTGCGGCTTTCCTCGCTATCCCTGTGTCAAAGACGATGAAATCCGTCTGCTATGCAGCGGGAGGCAGGCTCGTGCTAGCCGTAGTGCGTGGTGACCTGGACATCAACGAAGTAAAACTGGCTAATACCCTCTACCGCGCCGGCATCAATGCTGCTGACCTGCACCTTGCATCGCCGGAGGAGCTGGAGCGCGTGGGTATTGTCGCCGGCTACACCTCGCCGTTGAACAAAGATAAGCGGGTGTATATCGTAGCTGACATATCGTTGAAGTTTGGCAATAACTTCGTTGCCGGTGCCAACCGGGTGGACTATCACGTGAAGAACGTGAACTATCCGCGGGACTTTAGCGTAGATGAATGGGAAGATATCGCCTCTGCTTACGATGGAGCTACCTGCGTGCACTGCGGTGGAACGCTGCACGCTATTCGTGGCTGCGAAGTGGGCCACATCTTCAAACCAGGCACGAAGTATAGCGAGTTGTTCGGTGCAACCTACCTGGATGCCGAGGGGGTAGCGCATCCTATTCTCATGGGCACCTATGGTATCGGCATTGGGCGTATCATGGCCACGCTGGTGGAGCAGAGCCACGACGAGAAGGGCATCATCTGGCCATTCAGCATAGCGCCGTACCATGTTGCGCTGGTTGGACTCGACCTGGAGAAGGAGGAGAATCGCCGGGCCGCTGAACAATTGTACGCTGACCTGGTCGCGGCGGGCGTCGAAGTCCTTTATGATGATCGTACTGAGACCGCCGGTGTCAAATTTAACGATGCGGACCTGGTCGGCTTGCCGGTACGCGTCGTGGTGAGCCAGCGTTCTCTGAAGAATGGAGGCGTCGAACTCAAGCTGCGTTCTCAAAAGGAAAGCCGCATTGTGCCACTCGCCGAAGCTGTGCCGGTTATCCAGCAGGAGATCCGCCAGGGAATGGCGGAGGGACGCTGATGGACTCCCACAAAAGTAGTTAGGGAATGTGATCTGATAGGGCAACGACAAGAGGAGAGAATAGGCTCCCTTGCGTTCGTTAGTGCGGCAGGTAAGGAGCCTCGGTGTCGATATCACCGACAAACTCTGGTAGATCGCTATGTCCAAGCAGTTGCCGGATTGCTATATTCTCACCAGTGTGATACCAGTAGTGGTAGTTGACGCGCTGGAGTAAGGATCCAAGGGTAACATCACTGAGCTGACCATCAATGATGAGCCATTCTTGCAGTTTTTCTGTGGAGAGGGTATCTAGCCAGGGGTCGGCGGCTTCTGCAATGGTCTGCCAGGCCGTCCATACCTCATCGAGAGCAGGGGTAGAGGCAGGCGCGCCATTGGCAAACAGGTCATTGATATGTGGTAACAGGAGCTGCCCTTGACCGCGCCAGAGCCAGTAGCGCTGCTCTTGCCAGGCGAGGTGGCCGATATTCCAACTGATGCAATTCATGGGCAGGAAGCGCCGGCGTGCATCGGCATCGCTGAGTCCCTCAAGAGCACGCTTGAACTCGCTGCGGGTAAACCGTAATTGAACGACAAGAGGATGTGGCATCCTTCCGCTCCTTTCGTCATAGCCTGGTTTCGTCAGAGGACAGGACAGAGTCCCTGCCTTTTCCCAAGTGTAGCAGAAAAAGAGGTTAAAATCGGACCTGATTAGAATATGCCTCTATTTTGCCTTCACTACTATCACAATTGGCAGCGGGGTAACTGAATCGATGTTGACGTGCTGGCTACCGGCATTGACGTAGAGACCGGTGGATGCGCCTCCATCCAGGTTGAGGGCGGTATCGATTGACAAATCAGACGCTGCAAGCTGGTCGGCCAGTTGATCGAGTGAAAATACCTGGCCCGGACTGGCTATGAACAGTAAACGGCCCTGCTTATCCATGGCAACCACGCTGCGGCGTGTCTGCGAGGCATCAGCGCTGAACTGTGTGCGTTTACCTGCTAGCATAAGCATGGGAGACGATTGCGTAGCCTGCTCCAGTTGCTCATGGTTGGCATCGTATGGCTGTTGACGCAATGAACGCAGGCTTACTCGTCCCCGGGCATCGACGGAGAGCATCCCGCCGAATCCAGCATACGACTCTCCAAATGCTTTCCCGTTAGAGACAACAAGCGCCGTTGCATCATCCTCTTGGTCGAAGTACCCACCATTGATAATCGCCGTTGCCTGCTCCTGTTGCATCCACTGGCTCATCATCAACGGCTGTTGTGGTTGGTAACCGACATTCAATTTGACCTTGTGCAGATCGAAGCGCACTATAGTTACCGTATCATCGTCGCCGCCTGGATTCTTCCAGTCTTCATAACGCACCTCGACCCCCGGTGCGACTCTGTTCCACACGTTTAATTGCGAGCCATTTGCCGGTGAGGTTACAGGGGTACCATTCCCCGTGACCGAGGGAAGAACATCGCAAGCCACCAGGGGAATTATCAGCAAGCACAACAATATGTATAGATGAATGTAGGAGCGAGGCTTGCCCCCGCTCTGACCGGGGCCATTTTGTACTATGGAATAGTTGGACGGCATTACCTCTTCCACGGTGTTGCTTCGATTGCTGACATCGTGCCCTTGAACTCCATCGCCAGGTGCAGTGCGGCATCGTGCGCCGCGTTTTCTATCGTGTCGTCCAGGGGTGCCAGCTCGACTTTCCCATAGCGGCGTTCCAGGGCAAGCTGGATCAGGTAATCGGTGAACCAGGGATTTTTAGGCAGCACCGGCCCGTGCAGGTACGTTCCAAACACATACCTGTACCTGGCGCCCTCGAAGCCATCTTTGCCATTATTGCCCCAGCCGACAATCACCTTTCCCAGTGGCTGTGCCTTTGGCCCGAGATATGTGCGCCCACTGTGATTTTCGTAGCCCACCAGCACCCTTTTACCCGTCTGCTCAAAATCGCATTCCAGCGCCATGTGGGTCATAAAGCGTGTACTGCCACCTTCGGTATAGAAATCGAGCAACCCTACTCCCTTGAGTTCTGGCCCTTGAAACGGTTTATAGTAATGGCCAAGGAGTTGGAAACCTGCGCACACGCTCAAGAAAACAGTGTTTGACTCCGCAGCCTCGATCAGCGAGGGCACCTTGGCCTGGATATCGCGTGAGGCCAGTTCCATCTCGCGGTCGGCTCCGCCGTGGAAAAGAATCAGGTCGTACTTCGTGAAATCAGGTGTCTGCCGCACATAAATCTGCTCGACCTCGGTGGCAATGCCTCTCCACTGACAGCGCTTCTGGATTGAAAAGAGGTTGCCACGGTCCGCCGCCACGCTCATCAGCGTAGGGTAGAGGTGACCGATCTTCACTACCATGCCCGTGTCTTGTACTTGCTCGCTCATGCTAAATCACTCCTGCCAGACGTGTTTAACCCAACCGCGTTTCTGCATAATGCGCCGCAGCTCGTTGGTGGGGGTATAACTGCTCAAAATGTAAAGTGTGCCGCCGGGGCCTGCATTTTTAAGCGCGGCATCCAGGGCCGCCTCGCGATCTTCAACCAGGCTGATCTTATCCACGGGTATCTCTGCGTATTTCAGGCGCATCGCCAGTTCTTCCGGCTTGTTGCCGCTGCAAACTACGTCCGCGATACCTTGCGCAACTGCTTCGACATCGATATCCCAGAGCCAGGAAAAGTCTTCGCCATCCACAATAGTGTGGCTTGCTGCTAGTAGCACGTGCTTCTTACCCGGATGCTGGGCGATCAGGCGCAGTATGAGGTTAAACGACGTAGGGTTTTTCACAAAGGATAGGTAGATCGTCTGGTCGCCAGCCTGTATCTTCTCCAACCGTCCAAAAGCGGGCTTAATATCGACGAGTGCTGCCGGTAGCTGCTCTTTCTCAAAACCAGCGGCCAGCGAAGCTCCGATGGCCGCAGCAGCGTTATAGACATTGTGTATCCCTGGTAGTGAGATCTCCAGTGTCATGTTGCCCTGCGGTGTGCGCATCTCTACATGTGTCGGGCCTTCCCCGTCAGGCGCTAGCTTAATCGAGGTGGCCGCGATGTCTAACGGCGGGAGCGTATAGCCGCAATTGGGACAACGATAGATGCCCAGGTGCGACATGTAGGCGACCTCATACACTAAATCTTCCTGGCAGTGGATACAGCGAATGATATCCGCTGATTGTTCGGGAACCGGTGTTCCGACCTCGGTTGATTCCAAGCCAAAGAAGAGACGTTTGGCTTTGGCCTTCTGCCCAAAGTTAGCAACCTGTGGATCGTTGCCGTTCAGGAGGATCGTAGATGTTTCGGGTAGGTCTTCAAGCGTCTTGTCAAGTGCTCTGGCGACCGAATAGAGCTCACCATAGCGATCCAGCTGGTCACGAAAGATGTTGGTAATTACGACGACATCGGGTTGAATCTCGGGCATGACCAGGGGCATTGTGCCCTCGTCGATTTCAAACAGCAGTACATCACTGTTCAATCGTCCGAAGACATCGGCAAAGTTAACAGCCACCGCAGTGACTCCTTGCAACATGTTGGAGCCTGCCCGGTTATGTGAGACCCGTTTCCCGTTGCTTACGGCCATAGCGGCAGTCATGCGCGCAGTTGTGGTCTTGCCGTTGCTTCCCGTTATGACTATCTTCCTGGCTTGACTGGCCCCAACTACCGATTTGAGTACGTTGGGATCGATGCGCCGTGCGATCAAACCTGGTAAACTGGTCCCGCCGCCGACACCCAGCAGGCGTCCCGATGCGCCCGCCAGTTTCCCCGCCGAGATCGCGAGCGCAAGGCGCGCTCTTTCCAGGCCTGATGGCGTGACAGGTCTGCTCTGTGTATTTTCTTTTATCATAATACCTCGCTGCTGTTGTTGCGTGCAGTATAGCAAAAGAGTGCATTTAGAGCAAGCTTAGCAAGTAACCTGAGCGTGATGAATTGAGGCCGTACCAACTGTTGTTGTGGAACGGCACAGAGCAGCAAAGCCCGAAAGCCAAGTCTGGACCGGGTTGAACGCCGTCTCTTTGCAGAGCATTACACAAAAGTCGATAGAGCATCGAATAGCGTGCAACTGTGGCGCGTTTGCGCCGTATTTTTTTTAATTTTGGCTTGCTTCTGCCCTAAACCAAATGGGGAGCCTGGCTGACGCTCTTTAGCGACCAACAATGATGTGCTCATGATTGATACTCCGCAATGACTCGATCTTCTTCCGACCGGCAACGTACCTTGAAATGGGTCTTGCTTGTAAAGGTCCCCCGGACCTTTCTTGACGACGCTGCGCGTCTACGGACTGCGTCCGTCAGGCAAGACCAAAGGAAGTACTGCGTCCTTCTTGAAAACCAGCTTGCCAACGGACTGCGTCCTAGCTGCGCTCAGGCAAGCTGTAAGGAGTGCGCTGCGCTCAGCCGGTCGGAAAGGTAGTCCCTTGAAATGCGAGCCTGCAACGACGCTGCGCGTCTACTGCTTCGCAGTCAACAGGCTCGAAAGGTAGTACTCGTGAGTAGTGATGCCCAACCGTGGCAACAGGTTTCCCTTCATACCTGCTAACAGAGCTATTCCATTTGGGCCTGCTTTATCCAGCAATAGCTTGTTTCGTGTTATTGTATCTAGAACGTTACCCCATTGGGGACATGTGGTTTGACTGCCAATACTACAAGCCAGCTGGTAATTCCCACGGGTTGCACAACGAGATAGCAAGAGGCAGGAGAGGGAATAGGCCAAGAAAAATGAGGCCAACAGTCCCTGGTAACATACCTCTTTGCTCCCTCCCCTCTCGTATCTCTTCAGCACTCTGAGCTTTTCGTCTTTAGTGAGGTTCTCATTTTCCCTTTCTCCTCAGAGTAAACAGCCACAGATGCGAAAGCTCGCTACGCCTTCACATCTGTGCATTTAGCCCAAACCGGTCTTGTATCCCAGCTTGCGAAATTGTGCAAAACCGCAACCCTACACATATTTTTAGTGGCACGTTCGCTTGCTCGCTTGCTTACATCCCAGACAACAAAACAAACAAAAGCTTGACTGCTTCTTCATAAGATCTTCATAGTAACCCTGCTCTAGTTGAACGTATCGAGATGGGGAACTCTGACAGAGGTTGCTAGCTCAACGATGAGTGTACATTCTCGCTCATGTAGCACTCTCCACAACTGCTTTGCAGAGGAAATACTCATAAACGCGCTATGAAAGCAGCAACTGAGATCAAGCAAAATTATCACAGGGCGGGGCTCCATCTCCTACAGATGGTGAGCAATTTCTCATTTTTCTCCAATATGATTTTCATCAAGGGCTGTTACTCTGATGAACATGGAGCCTTTCTGATCATTTCATGGTCAGGGATGTTCCCTCATTTCTATACAGAAAAGGATGGAAAGAAAATGTCGATACGAACGTCACTGTCACTAAAAATAGTCGTAAGTGTTACTTTGCTCTTACTTGCAGCAACCGCAATCCTTGCGGCCTGTGGTAGCAGCAGCAGTGGAACAGCAACCGCTTCCTCCTCAAGTTCCACTTCAAGCTCGGCAACAGCAGGGCACCCCGGCAGCGGGGGATCCAACGCTCGGTCTGGACCGGCCTCAGGGGGAGCATCCGGCACGGTCGGTAGCGTGTCCACGTCGAGCTTCACACTGTCGACATCAGCGGGTGTGAAGGTGACAGTCGACGAGGCGTCCTCTACGACATACCAGAAGGGGACGAGCTCGACCTCGGCGAGTGCCATTACACCAGGCGAAAGCGTCCTCGTACTTGGGACGGTCAACACGACCAGCGGAACGACCATCACGGCCACGCAGGTCATCGTGCAACCGACTGGTGGCGGCGGATCTGCGACTTCCTCGGCGGCAGGGGTGATCCCCTTCCAGCGTGGTGCACCGACCACGTCAAAGCAGGTCGGACAGATCCCGGCGAACTACAGTCAGGGGTCGGGGACGATCGTCAGCGGAACGACAGCGAATAAGGCGACGGAAGCTGCGCTGGCCGCCTACCCGGGGGGCGTCGTCGACCGTGTTGTGCAGCTGAGCAACGGCGAGTACGAGGCCCACTACATCGGCGTCAACTGGCCGCACCACATCTTCGTCAACCAGGACTTCAAGGTCGTCGGCGCCGACTAGCCGCCACGGTAGGGCATACATCAACTCGGACGGCTCTCAGACCGGCCCGTGCCACTCACCACGCGCGCTGACCCGCCGTGGTGAGTGGCACGGGCTGGATGCCGGGAGTTGAGGAACGCGGACGTCGGATCGTGCGGTAGCGCCCCCATAGGCCCTTGCCGCAGATAACGGGGGCTCCTCGCGCATGGGCAAGCCGACCGAACCGCAGGTCAGCGTCACGGATACCACTGATATCAAGGTGTTATCTGCGGCAGCTCCGTTATGGAGCGTACAGACGCACGATCCGACACGGATGTTCCCCAACCCCCGAAATGCACGACGCGCACCCGTGGGGGAGCAGCGCCGGCCGCCACGCTGTCGTCGCAGGCATCTGGCAGGACTAGCACGCCTGGACCAGCCATCCGACCTCGACCGTCGCAGCGATCCCCTGGGAGCGGGACACCGGCGATCAGATGCCGTGGTCCCGTACGGCCGCGGCATCCCGCCGGCGGACGGCGAACACCGCTGACAGAGCCCGCAACACCGCGCACGTGCGGGACGAAACGAGGGGCCCGGGCTACCAGTCCGAGCCCCTTAGAGCCTATCCGAATAACCCGGCGGCGCGAAAAGCGATCAAGCCACAGGCAAAATGAAGCAAGGCCAGATAATTCTCCGGCTTTTTGTCCCAACGAACGAGCATGCACGAGCCTCGGTCCTACTGCGCACTGTCCGCTTCACAGTGCTGCTTGATGGTGAGCAGGGTCTGCCGGAATTTGCCGGGTTCTTCGTACTGGGGCATGTGCGCGGACTCATCGAACCAGATGAGCTGCTTGCCTTTGGGCGCTTCCAGCGCCTGATAGTACTGCCCCGCAGTGGCGGGCGGGGCGACGTAATCGTGTCTCCCCTGGAGCAGAAACACCGGAACGTCCAGCCGTGGCAGCATCTCAAACAAGTCGAGGTGGACGAGATGAGGCAACAGCTGATCTTGCGTGAAACCGATGCCACGCAGGGTGCCAACGATGTCGAAGAGCGTATAATCCCGTGACAGCACCAGTTGTCGCAGGGTCTTCAGCAAAAGTCGGGTATAGGTTGCTTGTCGATTCGTCCCCCCGAAGTTGGTCACCCACCTGGCCCGCGTGCCAAAGCTCTTACTGTTTAGGTGCGGCGGAGGGCCGATCCTCCGCAGCTCGCGTAAGGCGCGGTTGTTTCGTCGGCGTGTGGCCTGCTCGAGGGCAAACTCGTAGGCCACGCGCTCAGCCACATCAAACTGTACGTCCGGGTCGACGCAAACCACCGCCCGGACAAGCTCAGGATGGCGGGAAGCGACGAGTGCGGCAATCGTCCCGCCAAAGGAAAAGCCAGCGACATAGAGCTTCGCCACCTGGAAGCGCTGCGCCAGCGCCTGGATCAGCTCATGGGTATCGGTGATCAGTTGTTCGACTGTCATAGACTGGGGTGGAATGGCACGGCGAAACGATTTGCCACAGGCCCGCTGGTCCCAATAGACTACGATGAAGTCATCCTCCAGATGCCACTGTTTGTTGTCATCGGCGGCTTCGTTTAGCATGGGCAATCCGGGGCCTTGTTGGATCAACAGCAGGACCGGATTGGATGTGGCTTTCCCCTGGATGCGTATCCATTGCTCTGTTCCGCCGAGGCGGATGCTCTCCAACCTGCTGATCGAGCGTGGTGAGGTTATGCCGCTTCGCCTGCGTGAAGGATCGAGGTCGTTCGTGGAAACTTCAAGCTTCTTCATTGTCTGTTCTCCTGTAAGGTATGCGCGAGAGGGGGAGCGGACCATCGCCGTACCCCCTCGATCGTCAGGACAAAATCGGCGCCAAAGGCCTGGGCTGGGGTCAGTGCGCCCGATGGGTGATCGCGCAGCACGTGTTCGACTGCTAGCACGCTGCTGGCTGCCGTGAAATGATAGCCCTCGCCCAGTGCTAACCACGCCTCTATCTGCTGACCGTTCTGGTCCATCGCCCGTGCCCAAGCATATGAGGTTCTCTGACCGTTAGCCTGGCTCTCTCGCTGACGTGTCCCCCGTTTCTCGACGGCCCGAAGCAGCCATCCACGAATGGGGCGGAGCGAAAGACCCCACTGCAGCAGTGGGAGCAGGAAGGCAGCAGAGCGCCGGAAGGGAATGAAGGCGGTGATGTTGGTAATCCCGGTGGCCCGATAGGCTGCTTCGAGGTCGCCGGAGGGCGCCGGGAGGATCTCGAAGGTGCCATCGGGAAAGCGGAACGCCTTCAGGCCTTTGCCGAGTCGAAAAGGCACGAGGTGCCCATCCCGATACACGCGCCCGCCACCTGCCAGCACCTCGAGCGCGCTCTTCGTCGCCCCCTGGCTTGTCTGCTGGTTATCGGCCTTCACCGCCAATTCGAGCGTGGTTGCTCCTGGCAGCTGATCGGCGACATATTTGACCAGGCTATTGCTGGCAACCACGCCGAAGCCGACGCCGCCGATCAAAGCGATATTCCGCTCTCGTGCCGCCTGGTCACGGGCGAAGAGGTGCTGCAGGGCGGGAATTTCACCCGCGATATCCAGGTAATGGGTTCCGGCTGCCAGGCAGGCCTGAACGAGAGGGGGAACTGTGGCAATGAATGGTCCGGCTGCGTTGAGCACCGCATCTACGTCCGATACCGCCCGCTTAAGCCGACCTGGCTCGTCGAGGCCGATTGCCATCCAGGGGAGGCCGAGGCGTTTCCCAAGCGAGGCGAGTGATTCGGCAGAACGGCCTGCTAACAGGGGCTGGTGCCCGCGACGGATCGCCTCTTCTGCGATCAAGGTGCCAGTAGCGCCAGCGGCACCGTAGATCATCCACCGAGTGTGAGACATGAGATCTCCTTGTGTTACAAGTACATAAAATTAATGACGAAGCATTCATGACATATCAATTAATGTACTGTCATTAATTAATACGTCATGCGTTACACTTCGTTAGGAGGTGCTTCTCCTTTCTGTCCAATGTCCTATCTCACTGTCTGGAGACTTGACGATGCGTCATTGATGACTTATCATGAACATGGAAAACGATGATAGATCATGAGAACGCACAACAGGCTGATATGATGCAACCCATCGAAGAATTACGGTATCTCATCCTGGCAGCGCAACGGGAGGGGAACCGGCTTTTGGCTGAAGCGTTGCGTCCTTTGCGTCTGACGCCGTCACAAGCGGAAGCTCTGCGCGTCTTACAAGAGCACGAGCCCCTTTCGCTGATTGCCCTTGGCGATCTGCTGGTGTGTGAGACAGGCAGTCCGAGCCGGCTGGTGCAGAGGCTGGTCGAAGATGGCCTCGTCGAAAGGATTCCATCCTCGACTGATAAACGCAAGGTCACGTTGACCTTGACCGACCGAGGCAGAGAGGTGGCGGCAAAGGTTGCTGCCCTGGAGGCTCAGTTCTATGAGGCGAATGCGGGTCTGGCGAAAGATGCTTCGCTGCCGGAGATACTTGAGGTACTGTGGCGCTTTGTCGAGGGTAAGCCTGCCGGGATGGCCCTGGCACGCAGGGTGGGTAGGGAAACAGAAGGCGAAACGCTCGCTCTCTAAGGAGCATATCTCGTGGGTCAGCAGCTACCCGCGCGCGCAGCGGCAGAATACTCCTTGTTCTTCGTCTGTAAAAGAGTCCCTACCTCTCTTTTCACGCTGCCGGGTTATTCGGATAGGCTCTTAGTAAATTGGGTGAATCTTCGGACAAATCAGGCCCAATGATCGGAAATTTGGCCGAATCTTCGGACAAAGTAGAAACCATGGAGCTCAGAGCGCACCAGAAGCGAACTCTGCTCAGACAATGGATGAAAATCTGTCTTGCATCTTTTCTCTGGAAAAGTGATCTATTCTTCTCTCATGAGTCAGATTGTGGAAATCGTGTCCGAACCTTCACCCGCGAAAAGTTTGGGTGAATATTCGGACACATAGCTATCCACGCTCACTTTTGTCCGAATATTCACCCAATTTACCAGACTTGAAATGTGGCCACTTTTGCCCTCAAACATGCACATGTGCCCCGAATGGTGAGCAGCACAGCCATTGACCATGCGAAAAGCCGCTTCAGGAGCGGCTCACGGTGTTCAAAAATTGTAAATTCAGAAAGACGCCTCTCCTGACCACAAGTTCTCTTCTCCCTTGCAGTACGCTCTTCAACAGATGCGTTTCCCATCAAGTGGACCGGTGGGTCAGGAGAGGCGTCATTGGCAAAACGGAACTCTTGCCGGCAGCGCAGGCCAGCACAGTGAGCAAAACACCACCACTGTATGTCAAACAATCTTGACATGAGGAATGTTTTATGCTACATTATGTATGGTATACATTACTTAAAGTACGGTATATTCTACAGAAGGAGCACACCATGTCCTCTCAAGAAAGACAAGCCATCGTCTCTTTGCTCGCCACCCTGCTGCTTGCTGCGATCTTTTTGGGGTATGTGCTTCCCAGGTACCCGTCAGGGAATCCCTACTCGCCAGAGGTCTTCCACTTTTGGGGATTGGCCGTCGTGATCTTAGTCCCGGTGTCGATCGCCGCCAACATCGCCATCAGTATTGTCTTTAGTATCGTCTATAGCATGGCAACGCAGGAAAAAGCCGCTTTCTTCTCTGATGAACGGGACAAGTTCATTGAGTTGAGAGGCCTACGCAATGCTCTCTATGTGTTTCTATGTGGCTTTTTTCTCGCGATGGGATCGCTGGCCATTGGGATGCCCCCATCTGTGATGTTCATCGTCCTGATGTGCTCAGGATATGGGTCAGGAATGGTGGGAAATCTCTCACAGATCTATTTGTATCGCAAAGGATCCTAAGATGGGCACGTGGGCTATTCGCAACAACATTCGGAAATTACGGTTTCACCACGATGAAATGACCCAACAACAATTGGCCGAAAAAGTGAGTGTGACCCGACAGACCATCGTCGCCCTCGAAAAAGGAAAGTACACCCCTTCGCTGGAATTGGCGTTTCGCATTGCGCGCGCCTTTGACGTCTCGTTGGAAGAGGTCTTCTTTCTCGATGAGAACCCTTCCTGAAAAAGGGCTGTCGTTCCACTAGAGAGGAAAAGCGCAATTATCCTAAAGGAGAACTTCACATGAGAACCCGTACCGTCGAGCAATCGCTACGTCTTCGTGCAAGAGTCGCAGGGTTACTGTATCTCATTGGAAGCGTTGCCGGGGTTTTTGGCATCTTGTATGGTCCCTCCCTTCTCGTGCCTGGAGATGCTAAAGCCTCCGCCAGCAATATTCTGGCGAATGCCTCACTCTTCCGCCTGAGCATCGTGAGCGCGCTCCTCGACCAGATGATCTTTATCTTGGTGGTGCTCGCCTTATACCAGGTCTTCAAATCGGTGAACCAGCACATGGCGGTGCTGATGGTCATCTTCCTTCTGCTCAGTGTCCCGATCGCCATGTTCAATGAGCTGAACAACGTCGCTGTTCTCTTCCTCTTGAGCGGTGCTGACTCCTTGAAAGTCTTCACCGCAGCTCAACTGCACGCTCTGGTGCACTTTTTTCTTGATTTGCACGCAGTTGGACTGAACATCGCCTTTCTCGTCGGGAGTCTTTGGTTCTTTCCCATGGGGTATTTAGTGTTCAAGTCGGGGTTCCTTCCCAAAATACTCGGCGTCTTGTTACTGATGAACGGTTTTGCCTATCTGATCGATAGTTTTGCCGCCTTGCTTTTCCCCAACCTCAATGTGAACATTGTCCTGTTTACGGGTTGGGTGGAAGTGGTCTTCGCCTTGTGGCTGGTGATTAGAGGTGTCAACGTCGAACGGTGGGAAAAACGTGCTGGTGCATCGGCGTGAACGAGCCCGTAGCGAAAGGATTCGATTAGACAGCAACTCCCTCATGATCTTTGTAATTGGGGGCCAGCGCTCATGTTGGAGGTGCAAAAGCGGCTCACTTTTCACGTCATTGACCAATTTGCCCGCTTGGGGATGGCAAATGGTAGGTGAATGGTAGGCGAATTTTCCTTCCCCTTGCCAACCCGCATTTACAATTATTGAGTAGAACAAGTTGCTTCTGAAGCGGCTTTTCGCATGGTCAATGGCTGTGCTGCTCACCATTCGGGGCACATGTGCATGTTTGAGGGCAAAAAGTGGCCACATTTCAAGTCATTTACCATGACCACAAGGACGCGTGGTAAATGACCTGAAGGTTCGACGGAATCAGCCTGAGGGTTCGAATTTTGCGTTCAAGGTTCGAACGTATCAGAATGTCTGTAGCTCGTACCGCTCTGGGAACCGAAGATGCCAAGCAACGGACAGAAATCTGTAATGTATCTTTTATATGAAAAAATCTGCTTTTCCTACGAAATGAGCCAGAGAGTGGAAATCGTGTCGAACCTTCAGGTCAAAAAAGGAGACCTGAAGGTTCGACACAGGAGGTCTCAATCCAGCATTTTCGTTCGAACCTTCAGGTCATTTACCATCTCTTTACCGCAGCAGGTTGGCAATTTCTGCAAGATGCGTATCAGGTGAAAGGCGAAATCGAAACGGGGTACCGTGCCTTTTTAGGAGATGAAGGAATGCGTCTCCTTCGTTCATCGCTGCTGATCCTGCTTGAACAGAGCAATCAAGAGGGCGAGAAAGCTCAATAACGTCACTTGCTATCGTGACTCTGGGACAATTTAGTTTTCGAGAGTCCCTTAGTGAAATCTTGCATTGGAGCGGCCTTGATTCAAATCTTCTGGCACCGATTCGTCGTCAAAACACATTGAATGGTGCTGTGCTCAAATTGCTGGCTGATTACCGGGACGCTGGCTACCACCGGCATTTTCGTTGGATAGCCAAAGGTCTTTAAGCCCCCATTTTTATCAAAATATGCCATGATCGGCCCGGAGATAGCGAACCCTGTATAAATGTAATAACGGCCATGATCGGCGGTTGGGACGGTGGAATCCCGCGTATCCGAGGCAAAGTAGTTCCATAAGTAATCATAGATGATGGGATGCTGGTTTGCATCGACATCTCGTGGTGAAATCCAGGTGAAGGAGTCAAAGCCCCAGTTCATCAGATCGCGCATGTCCGTCCACCAGTTTTTTGAGTGCATTACTACGCCGATCAGGTGATGATGGTTGCGTATGCAGGAAATGACCTGTATGAAATCCGACTGGTTATCATATCCCGTCTTGCCGCCATCGACCCCTGGATACCACCACATGAATTGGTTTTCATTGGTTAAGAAACGTTCTGGATGCTTTCCACCTTGAGGGATATGGTCGGTTATCTCCCCACTTATTTTGTGGAGGACCGGCAGGCTCATGCTGTACCTTCCCAGTAACGCCAGGTCGTGGGCGCTGGAATATTGTCCTGCTTCTAATAAGCCGTGCGGATTCATAAAGTGTGTGTCGTACATGCCCAACTGGCGGGCTTTCTGGTTCATCTCCGCGACAAAGTTTTGCAGGTTTCCCCCCAGTGCGTCGGCGATGGCGATGGCAGCATCGTTGCCAGAAACAAACAGCAAGCCGTAGAGCAGGTCACGCAGGGTATAGGTTTCTCCTTGCTTGACGCCAAACAGCGCGCTATCACCGCTCAACTGGCCAATGTCGCGCCACATAGCAGCGGTAATGGTGATTCGCTGATCGAGATTGCCTTGCTCGACGGCCAAAGACGCCGTCATTAATTTCGTTGTGCTCAGCATTGGCAAATGCATAAAGGGGTTGTAGGCGTAAAGAGTTTCGCCCGTGTCTGCATCGAGCAAGTACGCGGACGTTGCAAATACGGGTGGGGGTGGGTGATCCGTATCCCGTGGCACAATAATCAGTTCGCGCGCGTTCGCGGGAGCTTGTCCTACCACTGGCGTTTGTTGATTCGTACTTGTGCTGCTGCTCGCCCCGGCCGGAACCGTCGCATGACTGCGACCAAAATACGTAATGATCGGAGCAATAATTAAGATGATGAGTGCAATTGCGGCAATGATCATCACAGCCGGGTTACGGCTCAACTGTTTTAAGCTGGCCGAAAATGGATGACGCGAACGAACAGGCCGTGTCCTCGTGCGAGTATGTATGTGCTGTGATCGCCGGGCAGATGACGAAGGTGCGGCTGGAGAAGAGGGACGCCGCTCTGGCGTCACCATTTTCCGGCTCGCTTTCGCATCTGTGTCCTGCTCGTCCTTTTCCCCGTCCAACGCCGGCCTGGATGGGCGTTGAGTCTGCGACTTATAGTAGTACAATGAGGCTCGCCTGACCTTTGGAACCTCGGGATGCTCGCCGGTGCGATGGCGCACCGGGGGTTGCTGGGGAGTAATGGCCTGTCTACGTCGTCGAGCGGGGTAGGTGAACTCTGGATATTCACGCGGTTCGTCGTCTTCTGGCGGCTTTTTATACATTACGCCTGGTTGCTCCATCTAGTAGGATATTGTTATGCCGAGGCGAGCGTGTTTAGTTTTTACTCTTCTTGTCTGCTGCCTGTAACAACTGACGAGCTTCTTCAAGAGATTGTGCAAGTCCCACTTTAAGAGTAAGTGCTTCAAATTGCCGTCCCGATAGGCATCAACCTAAGCAAAGCCCATCAACTTCTGTAGGGGCGAGGGTGGTGAGGAGCGGCGGGGAGGGCCTTTATGGTCGCCCGCGTCCTGTGCCCTTTGCTCATAGGTGGAGGGACGCAATCACCCCCCACCCCCGGGCGACCATAAAGGCCCTCCCTTCCCCGCATCATCCGCCCTCGCCCCTACGGATCATCCGGCCTGCTGTCTCGCTTCCAGGCTGAGGTTGATGCCTCTTGGTGCTCCAAATGCTGTCCCTCTGCCATCTTTTCTGCTGTTAGTGTAGCATAGCGAGCACAACCTGTCGAGACGTATCAGAACGTTTAAACATATTCAACGTCCCGCTGTGGCGCTTTTGCACTTGACGTTACGTTTCTCTCATGCTACTCTGCAAGCATCGGGTAAGTAACCCCAGCTTTGAACAGGAGAAGGAGCCTGCATCATGCATCTAAAAACGGCGGTTATTCAAGTGAACTCGCGGGATGACCCCGCTGAGAATTTGTCCAACGTAGAGCGATTCCTCGATCAAGCTGCCGATATGGGTGCGCAATTCGCCTGCCTCCCCGAATTCTGGACGTATCTTGGACCCTATTCCGGCTTTGATGCTGCTGCGCAAACAATCCCCGGACCCGTGATCGAATGCTTGCAGGAGAAAGCACGCAAATATAAGATGATTGTGCATGGCGGTAGTATCGTAGAGCGCCATCCTCAACTGGCAGGAAAGTTTTACAACACCTCCGTACTCATCGACCGGGACGGCGAAATTGTAGCGCGTTACCGCAAAATTCACCTGTTTGATGTAAATCTGGCAAATGGCGAGAAGCATTACGAATCGGAGCGCATCGCACCGGGCAACGACCTCGTGACGGCTGAGATCGATGGAATCACCTTTGGCCTCACAATTTGCTACGATCTTCGTTTCCCCGAACTCTATCGCCTGCTCGCCTTGCGAGGCGCGCAGATCATCATGGTGCCAGCCGGTTTCACGCTGCATACGGGCAGGGATCACTGGGAGGTCTTATTGCGGGCGCGGGCAATCGAGAACCTCTGCTATGTCGTTGCACCTGCGCAGGTAGGAACGTACCCTCCAAACCGGCAGTGTTTCGGCCGTTCAATGATAGTGAGCCCCTGGGGACTGGTACTTGCACAGGCGCCGGATACCCAAACTGTCGTCATGGCTGATATCGACCCCGCCCAAATTGAGCAGGCTCGCGCACAGATTCCCTCCCTGGAGAATCGCAGACCCACAGCGTACAGCTGGTAAATAGATATTTGTAAGTAAGGGTGACCTGAAGGTCGCTAAGAGAAAGGATGAACACGGCTAATGGACATCAGTAGAATCAAACAGCTCATCGACGACGGCAAGATCGAGTATGTGAAGATTGGTGCTCCCGATATCGAGGGGGTTTACCGTGGCAAGCGCGTGGATGCAAGGTACTTCCTGAACTCGCTGGAAGATGGGTTTGGGCAGTGTGATGTACTCTTTGGCTGGGACATTGCCGAGGTTGTGCTGCCTAATCTCAAGTTCAGTAACTGGGAGCATGGTTTTGCAGATATTGTGATGAAGCCCGATCTCTCCACATTTGAGCTTGTACCATGGGAAGAAAACGTGGCCTCGTGTGTATGCGACCTGTGGACCGAGCACGGAGACCCGGTAGCTATTTCTCCTCGGTATGTTCTTAGAAAAGTCATAGAACGCGCCCGCGCGATGGGATATGAGTCGTTGGCTGCTGCCGAACTGGAATTTCGCTTCTTCCGTGAGAGCCAGGCGTCGCTGCGAGAAAAGGACTTTGGGCCAAACCTGACCCCACTGAATCCTGGCAACAACTGCTACTCCATCAGCCAGTCCAGCGCCGACGATCATCTGCTGGGACGCATCGCTCGTATGATGCGCGACAGCAATGTCGATATCGAAGGCTACAACCGCGAGCATGGACCCGGTATGTACGAGATGAACATCCGCTATGCCGATGCTCTGAAGGCTGGCGATAGAACAATGCTCTTCAAAACCGGCGTCAAAGAAATTTGTTACCAGATGGGTTTGGCAGCAACCTTCATGGCCAAGTGGAATGACCAGGAAGATGGAAGCAGTGGGCATTCGCATATGAGCCTGTGGGATCGCGGCCGGGAACGCAATCTCTTCTGGGACGAGAGCGCGGAGGAACACATGTCAACCACCATGCGCCAGTTCCTCGCCGGTGTGCTAGAAACAATGCCCGAGTTTATGGTGCTGTATGCCCCGGTCATCAATTCCTACAAACGCTATGTCGAAGGTACCTGGGCGCCTCTGAACACGACATGGGGTTTGGATAACCGCACCTGCGCTGTTCGTGTTATTAACGTTAACCGCAATGCCATTCATATTGAAAATCGCGCCCCCGGCGCCGATGCCAACTTCTATCTCGTCTTCGCGGCCACACTTGCCGGAGGTCTCTATGGTATCGAGCACAAACTGGAACTGCCCGAGCGCCTCGATGGAAATGCCTACGATGAGGCAACAGTTGCCAGGGCGCTTGAGAAAGGCCATATCCGGCCGCTCGCGCGCAATCTCTCGACTGCAACAGATATGTTGGAGCGCAGCGAGCTTGCCAGGGAATACCTGGGACCCGACTTTGTGGAGCATTTTGTTGCAACCCGGCGTTGGGAAGTAAAAGAATACGAGAAGGCCGTCACTAACTGGGACCGCCGTCGCTACCTGGAACTGATCTAGGCTACGGTTCTTCGATCCAGCCTTGTTCTTCGCGAAAATTCAGCCCCTGTTGTGTTGCCTCCTCGGCCGTTAGATACGGCAGGAGGTGGCCCACCAGGGGCTGCTTTGCTCTGTACCGGCGCAGATTCTCCTGAGCGCAGTTGATCATCAATTGCAGACCTGCCAATGGGTCGCCCAGCGTCTCTTGCAACCGCTGCAAGAGGCCCGCTGCTCGTTCATCTACGCGCTGTCCCTGCTGCTGGTGGCCCAGGTGCCGCGCAATAGTAAACAGGTCATCTTCACTCATCAGCCCCAGGTGCTCGGCCCACAACATCAGGCGTAAGCCGCATGCCAGTTCTGCATCGAGAGTAGCCACATTCATTTCGGTGTCGTCGCGCATGCCACGGTTATTCAGATTAGCAGAACCAACCATTGACCAGAGATCATCAATGATCGCTACTTTCGCGTGGACGTAGATGGGCCGGTAGTGTTCATCGCCATCTTTGTATGCTGAAGCAGCCAGGCAGAAGGCGTGTATTCGACCCTGCGCCGCCGCTTCGGGCGCTTCTTCTCGTAAGTGAACCAGGCCCGCATCGGTGAAAGCGCGACCAACATTTGGATGTTCAGGCAGCACAAATGCAACCGTGGCGCCGCGCTGTAATGCCGCCGCTAACAGTCGTATATTGTGTTCCATGTCGGGGCTGTCCTTGCCCATGAAAGGGAGATCGATGCCGTAGTAGGCATGCAGCCAGAAATACTGATTCTCCAGGTAGACAAAGTGTTGTGCGTTGCTCAGCGCGTTTACATAGAGTTGTGCAATACCCTGGATGCCTGGCCTGGGGTCGAACCTATAGGTGTGCTTTGGGATAGTCCGGGCGACCTGCACCAGGCTCTTGCTCTCTACCGGGAGTGGGAGCGAGTGTTCGGGGACGAGGAGCTGGCTATCCCAACGATGCCGCCGGACAACATCGTTCCAGCGCTGGCGGAAATTGAGTTCCACGTCTGCTACAGCCGGGCCTTCAATGATGGCATGCGCGTCGTGCCAGGAATGAGGGCTGCTATCTTCTGTATTTTGACGCAGCGGAGATGTGCAGTGATGCAATAGCACATCCCAGCGGTCGAAATCACCGTTCAATTCGATCAGCGGATCAATGCCGCCGACGAAAGCGTAGGTGCCATCCACGATCGTGATTTTTTGATGCAAGGACTCGACAGGGTGATGGAGCATACCGCGCGAGCTATCATCCAGGATACAGGTCACGCCTACCTGGTTGAGTTGTTCATAAGCCTTTTGGGGGGCATAGTGCGAAAATAGCTCTGAACTGCACCAGAGTAGTACTTTGACCTCAACCCCTTTGCTCACAGCGTACCCCAACACTGCTTGCACAGTAAGCTCGTGTGAGCACCAGAACTCAATCTCAGCCTGCTGGAGACCTTCAGCGCGTAGCTCGGCCAGGAGCGCCTCCTGTTCGGGGCTACCATCTGGTCCCGCGCGCTGATCTGTTCCACGCACCAGTCTCATCGTAGGGGTGATGCCCCAGTTTGCAAGGTAGATGTACTTGCGTGCCCTGAGAAAATGGCGGCACATTGTGAGCATTGTTGTACGACCATCGACAAGATAGGTGACGCGAGCATTGGCGCGTACCGGCGTATCACCCTCGGCCCACCAGTTATTCGTCTGTCGCTCGTTGGAAACCGTCACGCACTTCCTCCTGGAGAAATGTTTGTATTCACGCAATAAAACACGATGCAGGGGCAGCGATAGTAACAGTACAAGCATGCGGGTTCGGCTGGCTATGGGATATAATAAAGTCCGGGTAAATATTTTGTTCTCTATGGGAGTACTGTCATGAGCATTCAAACTATCAATCCCACCACCGGAGAGGTGCTGGAAACATTTGAGCCATACAACCAGCGCCAGATCAACGAAGCCCTCGACCAGGCGCATCAGGCCTTTCTGCAATGGCGTGCAACCTCGTTTGCTGAGCGAGCGAAACACCTGCACAGCGTTGCGAGCTACCTGCGCGACCACAAGACCGAGCTGGCGCGGCTTGCTGTGCTTGAGATGGGCAAATCGATCACCGAAGCCGAGGCCGAAGTCGAGAAATGCGCCTGGAACTGCGACTTCTTTGCTGAGCACGCGGAACGTTTCCTTGCTGACGAAAAAATTGCCACCAATGCCACCGAGAGCTATGTCGCTTTCCGTCCGCTGGGGGTTGTACTGGCTATTATGCCCTGGAATTTCCCTTACTGGCAGGTCTTCCGCTTTGCCGCCCCTGCATTGATGGCTGGCAACACCACTGTACTCAAACACGCCTCCAACGTCTCGCGCGTGGCCCTGGAAATCGAACGCATCTTTCATGAAGCTGGAGTTCCCAGGGGTGTCTTGAGGACCGTTCTTGTACCCGGCTCGGAGACCAGCAGGCTGATCGAAGACCCCAGGATCGCCGCGGTTACCCTCACCGGAAGCGAGGCGGCAGGCGTTGAGGTGGCTGCCACCAGTGGGCAGGTCTTAAAGAAGACGGTCCTTGAACTGGGCGGGTCAGACGCTTTCATCGTTTTGGAGGATGCCGACCTGGATGAGGCTGCCCAGGTAGCTGTCACGGCTCGCTTCCAGAATAATGGTCAGAGCTGTATCGCCGCCAAGCGCTTTATCGTGGTGGAATCGGTTGCGGAGGCTTTTGAGCAGAGATTTGCTGCTAACACCGCCAGATTGAAAGTCGGTGATCCTCTAGAATATGATACCAGGGTCGGCCCAGTGGCCCGTGGAGACCTGCGGGAGGCGCTTGATCGACAGGTGCAGCAATCGATCCGGCAGGGTGCCAAAGTCCTGATAGGGGGCAAGGCCCGCGAGGGGCAAGGCTACTTCTACGAACCAACCATCCTGACCAATGTAACCCCGGAAATGTCCGTATTCGCCGAAGAAACCTTTGGCCCGGTTGCCGCTGTGATTCACGCCCGGGATAGTGAGCATGCTATTGAACTGGCTAATGACTCCAAGTTTGGCCTGGGCAGCAACCTCTGGACGTGCAATCTTGAACAAGCTCGCAAACTGGCTGCACACATCGAAGCCGGCGGCGTCTTCATTAACGGGATGACTGCCTCGGACCCGCGCCTTCCTTTCGGAGGAGTCAAAAGCAGTGGTTATGGGCGCGAACTCTCCTCCTTCGGCATACAGGAATTTGTGAATATCCAGACCGTCTGGATCGGTCCCAGGGTAGAGAATGTGCCGGTAAAAGCCGCGAGTGAGTAGCCGGGGAAAAGGCACGATGTTTTGAGATGAATGTGGGGAGGGCCTTTAGAGTCTGCTGGCGAATGAAAGAACGAGTGCAACGCAGCAGGGCAGGGGCAAGCCCAGCCCCTACTATACACGGGTGGGTCGGCTTGCCAGGCCGTCTAGAGGAGGGGCGATCCCTTGCGGTCGCCCTGTGTACGGGCATCATCGCGTAGTGCTCGCATTCGCCAGCACTACGCGATGGTGCCGGGGGTGGCGGTGTGAGCGCGTTCCTCCACAGGTGAGCACGGGGAACAGGACGCGGGCGACCATAAAGGCCCTCCCCGCCGCTCCTCACCACCCTCGCCCCTACAGATGGTGATGAGCTTTGTGTTAGGTTGATGCGTGTTGGACGGGCGTGGCGAGCCAGTTCGTCGTCGCATCCAATTTTATAGCCGCAGTAGTGCTCCCATTTGCCCGAACAAACTCACCATATCAGGAGGTGTCTGATCGCCACTCAGTTCTCGATAGATCGATGCCACATTCACGGCGATGCGCTCGCCATCCGTCCACGACATGTAGCGGTCCATAGGGATATCCCTGGCTGCCTCAAAAGCTGGCATACCGGCCTCATAGCGCTTGCGGGCCTCTTCAAAGATGTACTCAAAGTAACCCTTGACTCCGGCCACTCCCTTTTTGTCCGTGATAGGGCCGTGGCCGGGCACAATCGTCTCCACATCCATTGCCAGGATGCGATCACACGCACGCAGCCAGTTGCTGGTAGGTCCGGCCCATATGACAGGATGGCCGCCGATGAACAAGATATCGCCCGTGAAGATGACGCGGTCAGCGGGGATGTGAACCAGCGTGTCGCCACGAGTATGCGCAGGCCCCACCTCAATGAGATGCACCTCCTTATCCCCCACCTTCAGGCTCAACTGACCCTCGAACGTCCTGGTCGGCGGCGTAAATGTAATATTCTCGAAATCGAAACGTCCGAAGGCATAGCTGAAAAACGCGCCAGGTTGGCCGAGCTGTGGCGCTTGCCGCAGTAGCATGGCAAACACTGGCGGGGGTAATTCGGTCATCTCCTCTGCCGTGCGCGCCGATGCGATGATCTGGGTATCGGCAACAAGCTGGTTGCCATAGCAGTGATCGCCGTTGGCGTGGGTATTCACGACCATGTCGATCCTGCCTGCTGCCGGGACGGACTTGCGCATGGTGTCCAGCATCTGTTGCGTAAGTTTCAGATCGAAAAGGGTATCTACGAGCAGGGACGCCTCGCCATCGGTAATCAGACCCGCGTTACTCCACCCCCAGGTGCCGTCCGGCTGAAGATAAGCATAAACGGAGTTGCCAAGGTCGTGCAGGCCTTTGGTGTATGACCATTTGCTCATGTTATCTCCTCTTTCTATTAATTATGAACTTTAACAAATTAAGTGGGATAGCGGAACAGCCAGCAAAGGCCGATAAATCGGCGGTGTGCGCGATAAATCGGCACCTACGGGTATCCGGGGTATTTGCTTAAAGTTCATTATATAAGGGAATCAAGCGCTCTACACCGCTGCAGGTGTGCGGCGCTGCGGCATCCAACCGGTAGGAGCAGGAGTTCCCAACCTGTTGCGTAACACCCCAATCCCTTCGATCTCAAGCTCTACCACATCACCCGGCTTGAGTAATTTGCCAAGCTCTAATCCGCATCCCCATCCGACGGTGCCAGAACCGATGAGTTCGCCGGCGAGCAGGCCCTCTCCTTTGGAGCTATAGGCAATGATCTCCTCCACCTTCCACATCATCGTCGAGCTCGACCCGCGTGACCATTCCTCACCATTCACCCGCGCGACCATCGTCAGATTATGGACATCCAGCTCGTCTACCGTCGTGATCCAGGGACCCAGTGCCGTCGCAAAATCCTTGCCCTTGGCCGGCCCCAGCAGTCCCATCATCTCCTGCATCTGAATGTCACGCGCACTAAAATCGTTGAAGATGGTGACGCCGAAGAGATGCGAGAAAGCATTTTCAGGCGTGAGGTCTTTGCCTGGTTGCCCAATTACGAAGCCAAGCTCCAATTCGTAGTCCATCTTCCGCGTGTAGCCAGGCCACGGCACCTCCTGTTCATGGCCGATGAGCGTGAGGGGATTACCTTTGTAGTAAAGGGGCATCTGGTAGTGCTGGGTTACCGCCTGGGGCGGTACCATATCTCCTTTAAATGAGTTACGCAGGTGCTGCTCGAACGCCAGGCAGTCGCGCATTACGGGCGGGTCAAGCGGTGCCAACCACTGCACCTGCTCAAATGGCAGCGGCGCGCTCCCGTCCTCGGCAGACGCTGCCACTGTGCGTGCTGCCGACGCGAGGAAGGTTGGCCCTTCGGCAATCGCAGCGCTCATGCTCGCCGGGTACAGGGCAGAGGCCAGGCGGCGCGCTGCATCAGCAGAAGCTCCAGTGCGCAGCAGCCGCTGATATTCGGCGCTGGCAAGATCAATCACACACTCGCGTTCTGGCTGAGCCACTACCAGGCGTGGTACGGCCCCCTCGAACGACTCACGCAGGATGCGTCCTAGTTTCATGAAGTGTCCTCCGTTTCACTATAGAGCCACGATATCTGTTGAATCGCTACTTTCCACTCTGGCTGCGCCTGTTACCCCGGCAACTTTTCCCTGGAACTCTTTCGTGCTGTGCCAGGCCGAAATGAATTATCCACTATGGATAGTTTACCTCATGAAAACTCAATATTCATAGTCTCTTATGCAGCGTTATAGACTGCCCTGCACGCATCGGAATGACATCTGGAATGACCGTGGCGACGAAGCCAATTTGCCTGGGAGGCTGATCGGTGACGGGTCATCTGCACAAAAATTGAGAAAAAAAGAACATACAGTCCATAAGTTCTACACACTAATGGACTGTATGCTCAAAGAAATCTGGGCCAGAAAGATGTACACCTTTGCAAGGCGGCCAACTGCGGCTGGCTAGCTCCCGCTATGCCCCTGTGTGGACGATGAAGACCTTCAGCGTCTTTACAAGAATGGCGAGATCAAACACAAACGTACGGGTATCGATGTAGTGCATATCAAGCTGAACACGCTCATCGTAACTGATGTGCTGGCGTCTGCTGATCTGCCACAAGCCGGTAATGCCGGGTTTAACAGAGAGCCGCTTTGGCGCGTACTCGCCATAACGCGGCAGTTCGCTTGGATGAATTATCCTTGGTCCTACCAGCGACATTTGCCCAACCAGTACGTTGAACAACTGTGGTAATTCATCCAGGCTCGTCTTGCGCAGGAACTTTCCTGCGCGAGTGATACGTGGATCATGCTTCAGCTTCATATTTTGCTGGTATTTTCGCATCAACTCGGGATGCTGTGCCAGGTAAGCATCTGCATCAGGTATCATCGTGCGAAACTTAAGCGCGAAGAAACGCCGGCCATGCTGACCAATGATTTCGCGGAAATGCAAGATCGGCCCACCATCATCGAGCTTGATACAAAGAGCAATGATGAAGAAGACCGGTAACAAAAGAATTATGCCAACCAGCGACATAACGAAATCGAATAACTGCTTTGAGACGAGATAAAGCCTCGAAGCTTTGCGAACAGCAAAATCGCTCCGGTCCACTGATGCAAGTGGTTCAGTGTTCGGGACACCGGTAGCTGATTGAGAAGCTGGCCCTTCTTCCGAGCGCTTTGGTACGGTCACCGTTATATGATCCAAGAATTTCTCTCCTTCGTCTTTTCCCCCCTCGACGGCTAAAGTTTAACAGAAACGATAATCGTTGCCGGTAACGAATAAGTTAAGAAATGATTATGAAAAAATCAATCCGGTTGAGATTTCTCTTTAGTGATCCCAGCCGAGGTCAGTTCCCAGCAGTTCGTAGAGGCGGGCGTTATGCGGCTCGAAGTACTCGATCAAACGCTTGCGCGTGGCAGGAGGCATCTTAGGGGGCCTGGTCGTATTATACTGCTTAAACTCTGCCTTTTTTCCGCCTGAACCAAGGCAGGGCAGGTTGAGAAATGCCAGCGTTTGTTTGAAAACGGCCGCTGTATCCGCGTAGAAGTCTTCGCTCTTAAGTATCAAGAACTGTTCCTTTGGAAAGAGGTTCATCCAGCTTTGGAGCTGGTCCGCGTATATCCCTCTTGCCAGGTAGGAAAAATGGCGGTGGTTATAGCTCGCATAGTATTCATCGGCCTGCATCTTTGCTCGTTCTCCGGCAAGCCTTGCTTCCTCGTGTTGGATGGCCTCTTCAAACGCTGAAAGCGTTTCATGTCCGCCCTCAAGTTCGTGATAGAAGTGCGAGTATGCTCTGTCTACAGGATTTCTCAACATGACGATCAGTTTGACGTGTGGTAATGAGGTTGCCATCCTCCGGGCGGCAAAAGGGTGAAACAGGTAATAGGGGCTGGCTTCGCCTGTGATGAATGCCTGTTTCTGCACATGCTGCGTATAGTACTTTTGGACAAACGGTGGGAAATGCGCGCGGTACCAGGCAAGCCCTTGTTTGTAATGAGACGTGTCGAAGAAGTGCACCTCTTTGATCGAGGCCGCTCCAATCGATGGGTGCTCTGCCAGGTAATTATAGAGCGAAGTCGTCCCTCCCCTTTGCGTGCCAATGATCACAAAGTCGGGTAGCAGGCGTAGCGGGTTGGTTGTTGCTCTATAAAGCTTCTCTAGCAGCGGCGTGGGTCTATCAGTAGATGCGTGGCGCATAGTCTCTCACTTGTCCCATCCAAAATCGCGTCCCAGGAACTCGTACAAACGGGCATTGTGCGGCTTGAAGTACTCAACCAGGTACTTTCTCACGTCCGGGTCCATCCTGGGGGGTTTCTCGTTGTTCTTGTATCCTTTACTGGTTGGCTCTCTATACTGCTTGAACTCTTTTGTTGTGCCCAGTAGAGAGGTGGGCATCTCCAGGAACTCGAGGGTCTGTTTCACAATGGTCACCGGGTCATTATAGAGATCCTCGCTTTTCAGGATCAGAAACTGTGCTTTTGGAAAAAAGCTCATCCAATGTTGGAGTTGATCTACATAAATCCCTCGCGAGAGATAGGCATAACTGCGGTGGTTAAAACTTACGTAGTTTTCGTTTGCGAGAATTTTCTCTCGTTCTCCTTCAAGCCGTTCTGCCTCGCATTTGATGGCTTTTTCGAACGGCAATGGCTCCTTGCCCTCCTGCGTCACGAGCCAGTGATGCGAGTACGCTCTATCGACGGGATTCCTTAATAGAACGATCAACCTGGCGTTGGGCCGGACAGCAGCAAGCCTTTTAGGCACAACTGGATGATACAGGTAGTAGGGACTGGATTCTCCCGTGATAAAACGTTGCTTGCGTATGCGTTCAAAGTAATACTTCTGGAAGTATGTTGGAAATTGGGATCGATACCAGCGGAGTCCTTCCCGATAGTAATCGTCAAAGAAGTGCACCTCTTTGTTCTGAGCTTCGGCGATGCCCGAGAGTTCTGTCAGGTAAAAGTACAGGGAAGTCGTGCCTCCCCTTTGCGTGCCAATGATGATGTAGTCCGGTAAAAGCCGGATACGATTGGTCAGCAGTCTATAGGTTGACCTTAAAGTCCAGTACGCGGGCTTAATGTTATCTACGATCTTCATGCGTTTGCTACCTGAATAAAAAGTGTCTGTTATCCACCCTCAATACCCTGCCGGCTGCATAGCATAGCGCATTCAGGCGCGTAAGTGAATACCAAATCGGTAATGAATTGGTTATTATCCCCGGACTGGGGTAAAGAAATGATAACCACTTGGAGCTTAACCTCGCTGGGTAAGATTACCTATTGTTATCGGTCGATGTTACATCGTGTAATAAGCGTCGTTTGTCCAATTAGACGGGTGTGTATATATCTTAACGCTGCTATGGTGGGGCGTGGCCGCGTTTTCTTATTTGGTGCTGGTTATAGTTCACCGGCAGCAGATTGTGCTTGTCATGTCCCCAGATTGGCTTGTTTTGGGAATGAGTTTTCCTGTCGATCCTGGCAATCAAGTAAGCAGTTAAACACCAGATTGCGCGTGCGGAATTGCTTTTTGCAGGTGAGATAGTCTTTTCGAGGTATGAGTGATGAAGGCGCAATTCAGGCGGTTGTATAGGAAAGCAAGAAATAAGCAACGATGGTCCCACAATGGCAGGCTGCCATCCATTGGCATGCTCGCTGCACTGATGCTCCTGTTAAGCGCGTGCAATCTACTTGGCACTCCTTCGCAAACCGGTGGGTCGGGCACGCCGGTCTTAACATCGATTACACCGACTCAGCTACCGTCACCAACGCCGTCACCGACGCTGACAACGATTACCCTGCAGGTCGTTGGCCCGTGCCCTTCCAACCTTGCAAACAGCTGGGACCATGTAGTAGGGACGAAACCGGGCGTCGCTAAGGTGCAGAAGGTGATGTGTGGCAGCCTGGAGGGGAGTGGGAGCCTGGATGCGCTGGTAATAGCGCGCTACTACACGCCCGACTATAAGATGGATTTCTTCGTTTATGATAACCTGACGGGAACTCCCAACCGGCGTTTTGCCGTACAGGGGCTGGTTCAAGGAGATGCGCAGATCAGCCCGGCCGGCACGATCATCACCTCGCAACTCATTTCTAACGTGCCTATCCCGCCCAACGTTTTTAAAGAATATCAATGGAGCGCGGCGACAGCGAGCTTTGCGCAGATACTTTTCCCGGGCCTGTACCCCGATGTCACCCACTACCAGGCTGAACATGCGCAGTTCGTGGCCAATACTTATGCCGCCCAGGGGAAGACCCCCTGGCAAGACTCGGCTAATTCGGTGGTGAACAAGCTGGCATCAGATATCTTTCACTGGACGCTCACGACGACCAAGACGGTCACCTTTAATTCACGTTCTGGCACCTATATTGTGCAGGAAACGAATACGGGGACTGGCGGAGGCGGTTTTGTAGCGACCCTTTTCCACCTGGATAATGTCGCAACCAATATCTTTGAAATCTCGCAAATCGCTCCTCTTGACACCGGCACGCGCATTAGCAGCCCTGCTCCTGGTCCTGGTGTGCCGCTCACCAGCCCGGTTAGTGTGAGCGGCACTTCTCAGGCCTCCGGCAGTGTGCTTGGAGAGGTGATGATCTATGACGACACGTACACGATTGTTGGCAACTCTGGCGCCATTCCCAGTACGGCCTCCGGTGGTTATGTGAACTTCACACAATCGGTGAGCTATCACCTGAATGCTCCAGGGCAGCAAGAAGGAGTTGTTGCATTTCTTGGGACTAACCAGAACAACGCCTCGCTCAGTAACCAGGTAGCTATGGTCAAAGTATTCTTCTCGGCTTGATGCTTGCTTAGGTGAGTTAAGAAAACTTAACCACTGGCTAAAAATCATTACCAGATCGTAACGAGGCGTTTGAGGGGATAGCAATATACACTATGGTACACTACGGGCCAGGTCAAATTGGTACATAAGCAAATAAACAATAACTCGCGAAACAAGGTTTCTTGAAGTGTGCTGAGGTGTAGATCTAAAGTTCGTGCATAAGATGAGGAGGAAGGCCCTTTGAAACGTTATTTTCCAAGCATGAAGCACTACAGTTGGATCGTCGTGATCTGTGTCGTGCTGGCGACAGCTGCTGGCGCAGTTATGGCCAAGTCACAGCCGCCGGCTTATCTTGTGACCGCGTCACTTCTTGTGAGAGCTGGCGCGCCTGGGACCACCTTTACGGGAGTTGCCGCCACCAGCTCTGACAGTATTCCCCAGGCCGACGATGATGTTGTCGAGATCGTGACGCGCTCGGTTATGGAGAGAGTCTACCTGTCCGACCCGAGAATCCACGCGCGGCACTACACACCGGATGACCTGCTCGTAGATATCACCGCGGCTGCTCCATCCACAACCGCTTCTAACATTGTCATCACTGCTACAGCTGTAACGCCTGCCGATGCCGTCATGCTCGCTACCGACGTTGCCCGGACCTACAAGCAGTATAAGGATGAAGAGGTGCAGCAGCAACTGTCTACCATGCGCACCAGCCTGCAAAATCAATTAAATACACTTCAGTCGCAAATAAATAGCTTAGAAATCAAGATCAATGCGCTTCCCAGCACCACCGTGCCCGCATTTACCGTACTTAGTGATGCCTTGACCCGTGCAACCAACACCATGAATGCGGTGAACACGCAGCTCCTGAACCTGCCGCAGACCGTTCAGAGCGATGTCTTCATCACGCAGTTGCCCAAGACCACAGATGCCACGGCCTCTTCTAAGACTACTCTGGTTATAGCTGTGACTTTTGGCCTGGGGTTGGTGCTTGGCTTGCTGATCATGTTCCTGGTGATCTTCCTGGATAATCGCCTCTATGGTGAAGACAGGGTAAGGGATAAGCTTGGTTTTGCGTACCTGGGCGGCCTTTCGAATGATCACGGACTCAAGCGATCGCCTATGCAGGCCAAGGGTGCTGCGATGCAGGACGTTGGAGATATCTGCGCAAACCTGCGTCTCACAGAAGTCCTCCCTGACCGGTGGCAAGCTCCACAGGGAGCTGTACTCCTCGTCACCAGTAATCGTACAGCGGAGGGTAAAACCACCATTGCCTCCGCCCTGGCCGCCACGGTGGCGCGTGGAGGCGGCACCGTGGCCGTGATCGATGGCAACCTGCGCCATCCGACTACTCACCTGGCCTTTGGTATCAGCCCTGCAGGTGCTGGACTGAGCGGTTTGCTGCGGGGAAATGGAACAGAAAATATCGATAATGTGGTACAGCGCAGTGCCCTACCTGGCGTCTGGCTGCTGGCCGGTGGCAGTGCGATGGACGATCCTACGTACCTGCTCGGCCAGAGGTTACCAGGCATCCTGGCCCAGCTCCGTACAAAGACCGACCTGGTGATCATTGATGGGCCTCCGTTGCTCAGTGGGGCAGATGCCGTCCTGATCGCAACGATGGTTGACGGCGTGGCAATCGTCGTCGATGCCAGGTATGACAAGATGCCACTTTTACTGCGAGCTAAAGAGATACTCTCCTCCTTGAGCAATAAGCCGGCTGGCATTATCTTGAACCACCTGCCGAGCCGTCAAAAGGACCGCTACTTTGTAGCTGCTTATCCTGGCAGCACTGCCGGTGAAAAACGGGTACCACCGGTTGAAGTGTATGAGAGCATTGCTGCTAATAGTAATGGCAATCGGAACCGCCTTGAGCTTGTCGCCGGTAGCCAGCAGACAGATATAGATACGATCATGTTGATTACCCCACCTTCTCTGCCGGTCCCCCAGCAGCAGGCGGTCAGAACGTCAACTCCACCATCATTCGTGGTTAACGCGCCTGCTCGCCCGGCGCCTGTGCCCAGAGTACAATCGCAGGAGTTGGTGGGTAACCCGCTGCTACAGCAGCCCAATACTCCATCGTCACGTCCCGCAGCACGGCGTATGGATATGGCGCCACCGCCATCCTTGCGCCCAGGAAGAGATGAGTGAGCAAGTCATCCATGCGGATCACGGATAACTTTTCGCACACCGCGCTTCCCCCTCCCTTACAGGGGGGAGGCGCACCAGATATCGCCGGTCAACTGCGTCGCCAGCAAGAGGAGCACACGCGCGTACTGCGCAAGCGTGCGATAGAGTTCTGGTGGTATCGTATCGTCCTGGTTGTTCTCGCGGTCGTTGTCGCAGCCGTTCTGGGCGAAGTCTCGACGGTGCTGCCCTCGCCAACCTATTCCCTGGCATTCTTTGGGGCTGCGCTGGGGATACTGATTGTCGTCTGGGTTGTCAGGAGACCCCAGTTCGGTTTCGTGCTGTTTGCCATCGTATGCACCGCATTTTTCGGTAAATTGTTTGAAATTAAGGCGTTATATATCTATCCGATGATGCCCATGATCATTGTGCTCTTCTTCGGGCTTCTGGTCCAGACTGCTTTCCACGTGCGCAAGCCTATCTTGCCGTCCTTCTGGGCTATCTGGCCGCATATTGGGCTGATTGTACTGGCACTTGCCTCGACGATCATGGTGCAGCTCACCTGGACGCACGGTGTTCCACACAAAATCAATAGTAATCCCATCTACTATGATGAGATTCTGGGCGTGTTGACTTTTTTCTTGCCGCTGATCACTTTTCTCGTCACGACGACCATACTGACCGAGAATGAGCGGCTGCTCCAGATCGTTCAGAATTGCTACATCATTGCCGGCCTGGTTGCGGCTGTGGTCGTTGGCATCGACTTTAAGCGTATCGGGGGCGATATTTACTCGTTTCGCTTCACCGAGCCGCATATTGGCTGGATGAGCTTACACGCACTGTCGCAGATACTTGCCCTTACCGCCATGCTTGCTTACGTACGCTTTCTATACGCTCCGGGTTGGCGCGGACCGCTGCGTTTGCCGCAGATTACCTTGTTGCGTGGCGCCATCCGTATCCGCGAGCGCATCTTTCTCTCCAAAGTCAACCTGAGCTATGGCCGGATGCGCGTTCTCTACGGCATCATTGCTGTATTGTGCTCGGCGGGGGTCATCATTACACTGCAAAATAGCTGGTGGGTGGAGCTGGCTGTGGCCTTTGTAGTCATAACTGTCGCCTACTCCTGGAGACTGGTCGCGTTTTTCTTCGTGTTGTGTCTTCCATTGCTGCCTGTTGTGAAGTCTGTAGTAACCAAGGTGCAGTCTGTAAAGGGGCAGATTGATTCCGTGCGCCTTTTGATTGCGCAGGACGCCATCCACGTCTGGCTCAAGCAGCCTGTGCTCGGTGTGGGACCGGGGAATTTCTGGGAATACGATCAGATATTCACGAACCTGCCGAGGACGTTACGTAATTTCAACGGCACGGGACTGGGTGTAGCGCATGATGGATATCTCCAGGTACTTGGAGAGCTTGGACCGCTGGGCCTGTTCTTCTGGATTGCTTTTCCTATCGTGATCTTTATCCTTGCCTTTTGGCTCTACTGGCGGGTCAGTTCTACCATGCCGAGGGTACGACGCAAGGGTAATCTCTTACATATGATCGACCTTGGCCTGTTCGCCGATGCCGACCCCAAGAAACGCCAGGACGCGATGTTGGCGTTGGTCTGTATGGGCCTGATTGTTGGTTCGGCTGTCGGTGATGCTTTTTCCGGCGGCTTCTTCCTGCCGCCTCGCCAGATCAGTGCGTTGAACGATGTACCGCAGCTGGTATCAAGCTGGATCATCTGGGCCGCTGTGATGTATAAGGACAAGTTGTGGAGATTGGCTCGTAAGGCCGCGCGTGTAGATGGCCGGAACTTAACGGCAGGGGAGTATTACAAGCAAGTTAGTGAAGGAGTAAATAAGTACATATGAATAACACGAATGCAGGAACACAGCAGGCGATCGTGCTCTGGCTGAGTGGAGTGGATCTCACAGATATTCGGGCTCTTCCTGAGATAGAGGCGCTCCTTAAGCAGGGTGCGATGGTTGAGCTTGAGCCATCCCCAATTACAGAACCTCTGCTACAACACTATCAAACCTTGAGCGGGCGATTGCCTGAGCATTTTGGCTTTTTCGACACGCTCGTACCTCGAAATTACACTGTTGTAGAGGAATCGAGCGGACGCGGCGTCACTCCTAAATTGTTACCGGATTTACTGCGCACTGTAGGCTGGACCGTGCGGTATGAGGAGGTATCGCTCGCTGACCTTGCTGCCACTGTGCAAGCGTGGACAACAGCTATCCCTGCCTCCCCGGCTTGCTTGATCGTCAAGTGCACCGTGCAGCGTCGCGTTGAGGGTAGCGATATTGCCCAGGCGTTACGTCTTGCGCAAGCAAGCGTTGGCCAGAATGGCTTACTGGCGCTGCTCTCAGACGCGCACCCGGTCATCGTAAAGCGCTTCGTCAACGTGAACAACTTCCTTGCAGAGATGGGCGTGATCGAGCGCGATGAGCAGAACGGGCAGGTTGACTGGCGCGGCTCCGTGGCCTACCACGCGGGGCATGGCCAGCTCTGGGTGAACCTGCTCGGTCGTGACGCGCAAGGTGCGGTGCACCCGCAAGGTGAATACGAAGAGGTGCGCGAAACGCTTGTCAAGGCGCTGCCAGCCAAACTGCGCGATGCCGGGACCGGTGAGCCTGTGATTGAACGGGTGTATCGCAAGGAAGAATTGTATGCAGGGGAGTATCTCTTCTGCGCGCCTGACCTGGTAATTGTATTTAAGCCGGGATATGCGCCATCGCCAAAAAGCACGCACATCGAATTTGACGATGCAACGTTTACTACACCTGCAGCCGGAATGGCTGTCATGGCTGGAGTTCACCCATCCGCTCTCAGGGGCTTTTTGCTGGCCTCTGCCCCTGCGTTGTTGAGGGGCGTAGTTGCGCCGGAACGCGCGCCCCTTACGGCTGTAACTCCAACCTTATTGCATGCTGCCGGTGTAGAGTACGTTGATGTTGATAGCCCGGCGGTAAGTGCCCTGTTCTCACCTGCCTACCTGGAAAGCCATCCTATTCGCTCTGTTTCGCACAACCAGGAGCTTTCAGAGGAAGATGAGGAGCTTATTATCAGTCACCTGCGCGACCTGGGGTATGTTTAGTTGATCTGCGGGATGCCCGGCAAGTAAGAGGTAGAGGGAGGATAATGCATTGTACCCTCCCTTTGGGAGATATGCTATTGCATGAGTGATGCGCCTGAACAGCTACCACAGAATCTTTCATCGCACCCGCCACGCCGGAGGCAATTCTTCTCCATTGTCCATGCTATTGAGAAGGAAGCCATGGCGCAGGTGCCCGTGTCCGGAAATCTCGACCACGAAGGCAACCAGGGGACAATAAACCAGGTAGATGTACCGGGCCAGCGGATCTCGCCTCTGCTAGGCATCCCTATGCAAGCGTATAAGGAAGCAGACACGTTACTGCTTCCCCGCGTACCTGCACAGGCGTACGAGGAAGCGCAAACGTTACTACTTCCCAGCACTCCTAATCCTCTCCCGAGCATCCCCGCGCGACGACAAAAAGGAAAGCCGGCATCTCGTAATGGGGTCTGGAAACCCGGAACTTTTGGCTTCAATGACACCAGTGCTGGCTATTATGCGGTTCCCCCACTCAGCTGGCTTGAGACGGTGCCGATGATGGTGCTTACCGGCATCTCCCAGGCGCAGGGGGAGTCCAAACCGGTGATGCAATCGGAGATCTCGGGCGCGGCGGGTGCAGCGGGTATAGTAGGACTTGGCAATATCCTTGGGACCCTATTTAAGTACATCAGCACATTTCTGATACAGTATGCCTTTGGCCCGGGTATTTATGGCATCTATACGCTGGCCATGTCCCTGGTGAACCTGGTATCTTCCGTCTTCAACCTTGGCCTGGACGATGCCATGGTGCGCTATGTTGCAATTTATCGTGCCAAAAAGAAGGCAACTTCGCTGCAAGGCCTGACCATCTTTTGCACATCCCTGGCTGGAATCGCGGGCCTGATCGGTGCCCTACTGCTGCTTTTCTTCACACCATCCCTGGTGAGCCTGCATGCTAAATCTTATGGTGGCAAAAATTACTTTGCTCAAGTTGTTCCCGTGCTGCAGATGATGGCTCCCCTTGTCCCGCTCTTCTGTATGCAGATCGTCTGGGTAGGCGGGCTGCGAGGCTTTAAGGCTTTCAAGTGGCGTGTCTTAGCGGCGAATATCTTACAACCCGTTGCGCTAATTTTGCTCTTATTAGGCGTGCTTTTTTTCTTTAGCAACCTCGGGATTTACGGTGTTGCCATTGCGTTTCTCGTGAGTACGGCGTTCAGCGTGGTGCTCAACCTGTTCTTCCTTTTTCGCCAGATCTCTCGGGTTGCTACAGCAGAATCCAAACAGTATGAAGTGCGCGAGTGGCTTGGCTTTGCCTCGTTGAACTTTTTAACAACGATCATTGATACAGTGCTGGATTCTATCGATACCATATTGCTGGCTGTCTTTAGCATTCCTTTCATTGAGATCGGGTATTATGGTGCTGCACTGAGATACAGTATATTTATTTCCGTGCCGTTGCTCTCCCTGAATAACATCTTCGCTCCAACCATTGCAGAGCTGCACAGCAAGGGCGAAAGACGAAAACTGGAATCGATGTTTAAGGTTATCACAAAATGGACAATCATGTTTAGTCTCCCCATTTTTCTGATAGTCACACTGTTCTCTCCATACTTGCTGGGCCTTTCTGGACAGAGTTTTGAACTGGCCTGGCCTTTGCTCATCGCGTTCGCGATTGGTGGCCTGATCAATGCTGGGACCGGCGCCGTCGGATACATGCTGTTGATGACCGGCCATAATAAACTTTCGTTTATTAACTCCTTAGTAGCTGTGGCAACCAATGTTGGCCTGGGCATCGTGCTCACGCCTCGGTATGGTGCGATGGGCACCGCTATCAGTACCGGTCTGGCGATCTGTGTCTTGAATCTAATGCGTCTGCTGCAGGTGAGGCTGATACTTAAGATGCAGCCATACCGTTGGGATACGCTCAAACCTTTATGCGCAGGTTTGATCAGTGCCCTGCTCATAGGGGGTGCGCTTTTCCTGCTCAGGGATTTCAAGCTATCCAGGATGCTGGGGCACGCGATCCTCCCCGCACAGCTGTTGTTGATACCGATCTTTCTGGCAATCTATGTCGAGTTGCTTATCCTGTTTAAGGGAAGCCCGGAAGATGAAATCGTGATCAACTCGCTGCGCAAGAAGTTCTTGCGCGGCAAAAAGTAAGCAACATTCAATCAAGAAGAGGTCTCTTATGCGTACTGTTATCTTTGGAGTCGATGGACTGACGTTCCGCGTCTTACATCCGCTGATTGAGCGGGGAGAACTCCCCAACTTCAAGAAGTTAGCTCAAGAAGGATGCGAGGCGATTCTCGAATCGAAATACCCACCGCTCACTCCACCCGCGTGGACATCGCTCTCCACGGGTTTGAAGCCTGCTCGTCACGGCATCTATGACTTCTGGACCTATGATGATCAGCGGGAACCCGGCAAGCCTCGCAAGGCGCAGGTGCTGACACGGCGCAGAGCAGGAAAGGCCATTTGGAATATCCTGAGCGAGTATGGTAAACAGGTACTCGTCGTCAATGTACCCGCAACCTACCCGGCGGAGGCCGTCAATGGGATCATGGTCAGCGGCTATATGACCCCGAGCGTCGACGTCGATTTTACCTATCCGGCAGCCTTCAAAGATGAAATCTTTCGCGTTGTACCCGATTATGTCATCGACCTGGGCAGTGTATACGAACGATTGAAGATAAGCGGAAAAGTAGGGCCGCTGGTGGATGCGATATTAAGCATGACAGAGGCTCGTATCAAGCTCATCATGTACATGCTCAAGGAGAAGCCGTGGGATTTCTGCTACCTGACCTTCATTGGCTCAGATCGTTTGCAGCACCCGCTCTGGGAAGAGGTCACTGCGCTTGATCCGCGTACGAATCGCTACTACCACATGCTGGATGCCGCACTCGGGCAAATCCTGGAAGAGTTGGCACCGGAGGATGCCCTCTTCGTCGTCTCCGATCATGGCTTCGGTGGGCACACGAGCTACTTCGACATCAACGAGTATCTTCTCCAGAAGGGACTGCTTGTGATGGGAGCCGGTGTTGAGACTGATCGCCGCAGGTCCAACCGCGCTGCTCAGTTTCGACGTTTCGTGACCAGCATAGGGCTGCGCTCGGCAGCGCGCAAGTTGAAAAGATCGCTGAAAACAGTGGGTGTTTGGAAGACCGAGAAGTTTGCGCTGGGTGGCCTCAATCGACCTGCGCTTGAGGATGTCGATTGGGAAAGAACGCTGGCATTTGTCCCTTCCTTCTCAGGTTTTCCCTCCGGTTTTGCCGATATCTTTTTGAGCCCTGCTATGACTGATGCGCAAATAGCCGACCTGTGTGAAGACCTCAAGCGTCAGAGGGACCCTGTAAGCGGCAAGCCTTTAATCGATGAGATCTATACCAACGAAGTTTACGGCGAAGGGCCATATGCCCTGCGCGAGCCGCATTTGCTGCTGTTGCCCAATGAGGGCGTTACCCTCCGTGTAGAGTCAGGCAACCGGCGCATATGGGAGTATCTCGGTAAATCTTTTGGTTCGCATCAAAAGGATGGCGTGCTCTATGCTTATGGTGGTCCGTTCAAGCGCGGCTTCAAGGCCCCAAATGCAGAGATATACGATCTCGCGCCAACGCTGCTACAGAGCATGGGATTGCCGTTGCCTCATGCATTTGATGGGCGCGTACTTGACGAAATGTTTGTCGAGGGGAAACAAACAGAGCGGGCATCGACGTCAACCGGTCCTGGTGCAGAAGGCGGTCTGGCGAGACGCAAACTCAAGAAAATGCTAGAGGTATCCTCATAGATGGAAGGAGAGAAGAGATCATGCGTTCAGTTATCTTTGGCGTTGATGGCCTGACATTTCGCATCATCCACCCGATGATTGAGCGGGGTTTGTTGCCAAACTTTAAGAAAATCGCGGAACAGGGCTGTGAGGCCGTTCTGGAATCAAAATACCCACCGCTAACTCCTCCTGCCTGGACATCGCTTTCGACGGGCTTGAAACCTGCTCGTCATGGCGTCTACGATTACTGGATCTATGCGGACGAAGAGAAACGCGGCATCACCCGCGGCGTGCATGTGCAGACCAGGCGCAGGGGTGAGAAAGCCATCTGGAACATCCTGAGCGAGTACGGTAAGAGGGTTATGGTGATCAATGTGCCAGCAACCTATCCGCCGGAGCCTATCAATGGCATCATGGTCAGTGGCTATCTGACGCCAGGCATCGATGTAGATTTTACCCACCCCGCCTCTTTTAAAAACGAACTGTTTAAAGTCGCGCCTGACTACAAGCTTGTACCGGGTCCCGAGTACGACAGCATGAGGTTAAGATTGCAGGTACGGCAGATGGTTGATGTGCTGCTGAAAATCACCGAAGAGCGCACCAAACTCATCATGCATGCGCTTAAAGAGAACGCCTGGGACTTTTGTTACCTGGCGTATGTCTGCGCCGACCGCCTGCAGCACCAGCTATGGGAGCAAGCTATAAGCCTGGACTCACGCACCAATGAGTATTACCAGATGCTAGATCACGCCCTGGGGTTGATCCTGGAACAGCTTGGACCAGACGACGCGCTATTAGTCGTCTCCGATCACGGTTTTCGCGGGCACAACAGCTACTTCGACATCAATGAGTATCTCTCTAAAAAAGGGCTGCTCACGATGGGCACGTCGGTTCAGGCTGCGCGTAGAAAAGCGGGATACGCCAGCACCATCAAGCACGTCGCGAATAAAGCAGGCCTGCGCCGGGTGGCTCGTAAGATAAAAAGATCACTCAAGGCAGTGGGGGTATGGACCAATCCAGGCGTTGATCCCAACCGGCCGCTGCTTGAGGATATCGATTGGGACAGGACGCTCGCATTCGTTCCCTCGTTCTCAGGCTTCCAGGGAGGATACGCGGACATTTTCTTAAGCCCTGATATGACGGATGAACAGCTAGCAGAACTGTGCGAGGACCTGCAGCGCCAAAGAGATCCCAAGAACGGCAGCCTATTGATTGACGAGATATACACAACCGAGGTATTCGGCGAAGGACCATATGCACCGCGCGAGCCTCACCTGCTGCTCCTGCCCAGGGATGGTGTCACCTTCCGTATGGACCTGGGGAATGAACGCATATGGGAGGATATCGGCAAGACTTTTGGCTCGCACCACAAAGATGGTGTATTGTATGCCTACGGCGGCCCTTTCAAACGGGGTTTCAAGGCACCGCATGCCGAGATTTTCGATGTTGTGCCGACCCTACTGCAGGCGATGGGGCTGCCATTTCCATACGCGTTTGATGGGTGTGTGCTGGACGAATTGTTTGTCGAGAGCAAGAAAACAGAACAGGCTCCAACAGCGGCGGGAGTTGGTGCTGAAGGTGAGAGCCTGGCCCGCCGCAAACTCAAGAAATTGTTAGAAGTGTAGAGGAGATAGATTATGCGTTCAGTCATCTTTGGGGTTGATGGCCTGACCTTTCGCATCCTGCATCCACTGATCGAGCGCGGTGAACTTCCCAACTTTCAGAAGCTGGCCGAGCAAGGCTGTGAAGCGGTGCTCGCATCGAAGTATCCACCGCTCACCGCTCCCGCGTGGACTTCACTCTCGACAGGTCTGAAGCCCGCTCATCACGGCGTCTACGATTTCTGGGAGTATGAAGAGCAACAGGAGCCTGGTACTGCCCGCAAAGCTTCGGTGGTGACGCACCGCAGGGGGGGCAAGGCTATCTGGAACATCCTGAGCGAGTATGGCAAGCAGGTGCTGGTGATTAACGTTCCCGTAACGTATCCCCCGGAGACGGTCAATGGGATCATGATCAGCGGGTATATGACGCCGAGCGCCAATACGGATTTTACCTATCCGGCCGCGTTTAAAGAAGAACTTTTTCGTGTCGTACCTGATTATCAAATAGATATCAAGCTGCGTGAAATTTTTGTCGGCAAGGTAGAAGAGCGGACCCGGCGGCTTATCGATGCAGTGATACGTATGACAGAGCAGCGTATGAAGCTCATCATGTACCTGCTCAAAGCAAAAGCGTGGGACTTCTGTTACGTGGCGTTTGTTGGTCCCGACCGCCTGCAGCATCCACTGTGGGAAGAAATCCAGGAGCTGGACCCACGTACGAATGCATACTTCCGCCTGCTGGATAGCGCCCTTGGACAGATCTTAGACCAGCTTGGGCCTGACGATACGCTCTTCGTCGTCTCCGACCATGGTTTTCAAGGTGTCAGGCGTTCCTTTGACATCAATGAGTATCTACATAGCAAAGGGCTGCTGAAGCTGCGCTCCGGCGCTGAACGGAACCGGGCGGGTCGCTTTGCCGATCTGAAGTATATGCTCAAGCGCGTGGGCCTGCTCTCCCTGGCGCATAGAGCAAAGAAAGCGCTCAAAAGCGCCGGCCTCGTCAAGAAAAAAAAGGACGAGGGCGGCCTGTACAGGCCTGCGCTCTCCGATGTCGATTGGGCGCGGACGCTTGCCTGTGTACCTTCGTTATCCGGCTACGGCGGAGGCTACGCCGATATTGTCTTGAGTCCCAGCATGAGCGCGGAGCAGGTCGCCGAGCTTTGCGAAGACCTCAGACGCCAGGTCGATCCTGTGACGGGCAAAGCGTTGATCGACGCTGTCTATACCAACGAGGTCTATGGCGTAGGCCCGTATGCTTTGCACGAACCCCATCTCTTATTGCTGCCTACCGATGGCATTACCTTCAATATGAGCCTTGGCAATAAACGGCTCTGGAGTGATGTCAGTACCGGCAGGGATGCAAATAAAGGGCGTGGTTCGCACCAGAAAGACGGCGTCTTCTATGCCTATGGCAAGGGTATCAAGCATGGTTTTAAGGCTCCGAACGCAGAAATTTACGATCTTGTGCCGACAGTGCTGCGCGCTATGGGACTCCCTTTCCCTCACGCCTTCGATGGGCGCGTGCTGGAAGAGCTGTTTGCAGAGAGCAAGCAAGGCGAGAAGATTGTCGAGACTGCCGGACAGAATGGTCATGAAGACGGGTTGGCCCGGCGTAAGTTGAAGAAATTGCTCGAGGTGTAGGCCAGGGACCGTAGCTTCTATCTCTGGTATTGTGACTTCGTACTGTTCGCCAATCTTGCGAACGTCAAGTGTATAGGTCTTATTCGCTATATCTCTGCAATCCTTTTGCATACCGTTGTAAGGCAATTAGCTCATGCCTTCATCGCTGATCGTGCAGGGCTTCATGATTATCCAACGCTCTGTTGCATGGCAACAGAGGCGAGGAGAAGAAGTTAGCAATAGAACTCTGTAAGCGTCTTTACAACGTGCGGGTGGATGGCAGATGTGGCACTCCCTACGGCCCAGAGCTGACTGGTACCTGGAACTACTGTCACACTGCCCAGAACACTGGTTGGGGCTGTGCTTGGATCGGAAACAGCTTGCCACGCCGTCCCGTTCCAGTGCACGATCAATGGTAGAGTGCCCGGAGTGCTATAAGAGCCTACTGCCCAAACGTTGTTAGCGGATACAGCCGCGACAGAATCTAAAGTATCTCCCGGCGTTCCAGGGTGCGGACTGGGAACGACACGCCACTTTGTCCCGTTCCAGCGCTCGATCAATGTCTGGAAATAGAAAGAAGATCGGGTTTCTACTTTATAGAAACCTACTGCATAGATGTTGCTCGAAGCAACAGCGCTAACCCCGTTCAATACATTATCCAGCATACCAGTATTGGGGCTGGCAACAATGCTCCACTGCATCCCATCCCAGTGTTCGGTAAGTGTCTGGAAAATCCCATGATTGTTGGAGTAATCTCCCACGGCCCACACATTTTTGCTGGAGAGGACAGTAACTGAGGAGAGCCGGTTCTCAACACTGCTCTCATTTGGGCTGGCAACAATGCCCCATTGCTGACCATTCCAGTGTTCAATGAGCGTGGCGCCAAGTGCGCTGTTCGTGATCTGAGAGCCCACAATCCAGATATCGTTACGAGAGATGGCAGCCATGCCGAACAGGCTAGCTGTAGAGAGCATTGGGCTGGAAACGACGTTCCATTGTTGGCCGTCCCAGTGTTCAATGGTTCTCCTTTCAATAGTTATTACTGATTGGATCCTCTTCGTTAAAACACCATCCAATCCAAATTATCACCTGGCTAGTCTAAAGCATCAGTGTCCTCATCGGGACTTGAGTCGGGATATGGATAGATAATCGTCCCGACGCCGCTGGAAGACGCATTTGTGCCAACGTTTGGTCCTGCATACGCCGCAGGCCCGAACGGGTCAGCCCACCTGCTGTGCGAATTGGTGAACACGAATGAGTACGAGTGATTCCCGGCAGGGAGAGTCGTACTCGCCTGGTACAATGCCCCCGTGTTGTACGATCCGCTCACATAGGTCATTGGATAGCCCGTATTATCCACATAGAGCATAGCCATGGTTGGCGCTTGATTTGTGGTATCTGTATAGGTTGTCTGAAAGGTAAAGACCGTGGAACTGGTGCCTGATGCTGGCGACACCAAGGATTGTATCAATGTCATAGGCTCAATCACCGGGAACTCCCCGCCTTCGTAGTTTGCGACTCCCGACCCGTCATCAAAACTAAAGCGGTAATAGTGTCTACCGATCGAGAGCGTGCTGATGCTGAACGAGTAATTGACGCCATTGACGTAGTTCTTCCCCCCCTTTGATATCATGATATAGGGTACGCCGTCAATTTCGACCACTGTACGCGTGGGTGGTGTGTTAGTCGGTGATTTGTAGAGCGCTGTAAATGTTACCGGCTGTCCGGGCAGGGCGTATGGATTGACGATATTCCTGGTCAACCCGAACGGATGCACCTCCGGACCATAAAAGGGTACGCCGTTAACTGGTAAAGTGGCTGTACCCCCACCAGGCTTCGAGAATGTATACGAAAAGCCATGTGTGCCCACACCAAGTTGAGTGCTGTACTGGTACAGGATTCCCCCGTTGGCTTTTCCTACCTTAACCATCGGGTAGGTGGAGTTATCGATGGTCACATTCGCCACGATTGGGGTTAATTGTGGTATATATACGATGCTAAACGTGAATGTCGTATTCGGTCCGCCAACGGTAGGGGTGAGCGTCCCTCCTGCGGCTATCTGCTGGGTCGAAGTTGGTTTCGCGGGTAGTTTTAGCACCTGGTAAGCCGCTGGCAGCGGCAGTGGATTAAGAATGAGCGGCGATTGGGGAGCCTGGCTAAAATCAAAGAAATCCATCAGGTCGCTGGTTTGTGCCAATGAATCGCGCTGTCCCAGGTTGGGTAGATTCCAGTTCTCCTCGATGAACTTATCAAATGAGGAAAACTCTCCTTGTTGGTGCGAGATATAGCCTTGTTTCGCATAAGCGGAAATGACGATCAATGGAACGCGAGGCCCAAGGCCAAAGGCATCGACATTTGGTGGCACTACATGATCGTACCATCCACCCCAATCATCCCAGGTGACGAAAATGGCCGTATTGTTCCAGTAAGAACTATTCATAATATCTGTTGCAACCTGAGTTACAAAGTTTTGACCCAACTGCAGCAACTGCGCCGGGTGGTCACTCTGTGCCGGGGGTGCTGTGACCCAGGAAACATTGGCGAGATTACCTGATTGTATATCGGTGATAAACTGCTTGACATTCGTCACATCATTTGGTGAACCTGAGAGTTTTTGAATGAAATGAGGTGCGTTCCAGTTAGCTCCCAATGAGTAGTACTTCCATGACAGGCCATTCTGTTGCAATATCGGTGGCAGGGTATTTATATTGTAGCAGGGGTAAGTCCATAGGTGGTTGCCCGCCGCATCTTTCGAGTAAATCAGTACATTCTGCGGGGAATCGCAAGCCTGCTTGGCGTTGCCATCAGTGCCGTCATCGCCTCCCGATTGTGATGCAATCATCGCGATGTGATTTGGCGTACTGCTGGTGGACATCGAGGTATAGAAATTATCGCTCAAGCCAAACTGCTGCGCGTATGCCCAGTAATTGGGGATATCTGCCTGTGTATACTGTGCCTGTCCTTCAGATGGGAAGTCATCCAATGCGCCGCCATCTAGTGCAGTAGTGAGCGCTACACTGCTGTGATCGATATCTCCACGCGGCGGATTGCTTTCGCGCCGGAGCGTGACACCATTTGCGCCTGGGAATGTGCCGAAGAAATTATCAAAGGTGTGATTCTCCATCATAATCGCGATGACATGCGTGATGGGAGTTGTGGGAGTCCCGGCGCGTGCTGACTTTGCATGGGCAGGGTGCGACAAGAGCGTGGGAAACACTTGCCAACCTGCAACCCCTACTATGCCCGCAATGGTCAGAACCACGTACCATCGCTTGAACTGACGCATGGCTACCACCTTTCTACCTATGTTCAAATTAGATCAAGTTCAATAACCTATTAGCAGAAAATAAAGTTAGCAAAGAGGAAAAGATAGCGCTCACCCTGTGCAATAATCGCTTTGGAAGAATGCCCTTTCCTCCTGCGGGCCTGCCAACCTAAGATAGGTCATCGTCAGGGTTATACTCCGGGTTTTGTTGAAAATCGGGAGTTATGAGTGTCCCCGGCTGAACAGGCATTGCAGTTGCTCCCACGCCAGGCCCCGCATAGACATTGCCGTTAAGCGGGTCGGTCCACCTGTTCGTCGAGTCGGCAAAGACAAAGTAAAACGAATGTTTTTTCGCGGGCAAGGTCGTCGTTACCTGGTACAGCGCTCCTGCCGAATACGAACCCGAAACATATGACATCGGGTACGGCTGGTTGTCCACGTAGAGCGTAGCCAGTGCCGGCACAACTCCACCCGCATTGGTATAGGTCGTCTGGAACGTGAAAGGAGTCGAGCTTGTCCCGGAAGTCGGGCTCACAGACGACTGCGAGAGAATAATCGAGGAAATCGCGGGATTGGACGAACTTTCAAAATAAGCAGCCCCCGATCCATCGTCAAAGACGTAGCGGTGGTAATGTTGTCCCGTAGACAGCGTGTTAATGCTGAAGGTATAGACTACCCCCTTGGTATAGTCGGTTCCACCTGTGGATTGCATAGCATGGGGAACGCCGTCGATATCAACTTCTGCCCGGGCAGGTGGCTTGTTTTGAGGTGATGTGTATTTAACCGTATAGGTGATCATCTGCCCAGGAAGTGCTACACTTGGGTTGATACCGCTACCTGTGCTGCCTATGCTGAAAGGATAGACATCGGGGCCGGGGAACGGCACGCCATTATCAGGACTGGTAGTGAGCTTGCCATTCACATCCGAGAAAGTAAAGCTGAACATGTGCGACCCCAGGCCGAGTTTAGTCTTATACTGGTAGAGTGTTCCACCCTTGACGGCTCCTACACTGGTCATCGGGTACGTTACCCCGTCGATAGTCACATTATGCACTGCCGGAGCCTGGTTTAGCGTATAAATGATGCTGTACGTATAGGTGTCTCTCTTGGCCCCAATTTGAGGGTTGATGCTTCCCCGTATAGGATTGTTAACGCCTTGCCCCGCAGGAACCAGCAAGGCTGTTGAATAGTTGATCAGGTTGAGAATCATTGGCGGCTGCGGAGCCTGGTTGAAGTCAAAGAAATCCATCAGGTCGCTCGTCTGCGACAGTGCGTCGCGCTGGCCCAGGCCGGGCAGACCCCAGTTTTCCTCGATGAACTTGACAAAAGAGCTGAATTCGGCTTGCGCATGAGAGATATATCCCTGCTTTGCGTAGGGGGAAATCACAATCAGGGGAACACGAGGCCCCAGGCCGACTCCGTCGATCGTTGGCGGCGGCACGTGGTCATAAAAACCGCCCCAGTCATCCCAGGTCACGAAGATAGCTGTGCTGTTCCAGTACGAGCTATTCATGATCGTGTTGACTATGTTCGTCACAAAATTCTCGCCGCCCTCGATTGCCACGGGCGGGTGATCACTGATAGTAGGGGGAGGAGTAATCCAGGAGACAGCGGGCATATTGCCCGACGTTACATCATGAACAAACTGGTTGGGGTTGCCGATGTCATTGGGCGATTGGTACTCCGCCTGGATCAGTTGCGGTGGATTCCAGATCGTCGTATTGGCATAATAATGCCAGCTGATCCCCGCGCCATCCAGTTCCTGCAGCATACTATTGATGCCGTAGCAGGGATATGACCAGTATCCATAGCCGGAGGTATTCTTGGAGAGCAACAGGATGTTTTGCGCCGACTTGCAGCCTGATTCGGCTGTTGTGGCAAATATGCCGGCACTCTGCGCGGCGACCATCGCCATATGGTTAGCTGTGCTGTTAGTCGCTATCGACGTGAAGAAATTATCGCTCAGGCCGAATTGCTGGGCATATGCCCAGTAATTGGGAATATCCTGCTGCGTGTACTGCACCTGCCCGCGGAGGGGGAACTCATCCATTTTGCCGCCGTCCATAGCAGCGTTTACGGATGGCCCGTCATGATTGAAATCAGCACGCTGCGGATTGGATGCCCGGGGCAGAGTAACGCCGTTAGCACCCGGAAAACGCCCAAACATATTGTCAAATGTATGATTTTCCATCATGATGAAGACGGCATGCTGAATGGGTGTCGTCGCTGTATTACTGTGACCACTCGCGTGGACGGGCTGGAAGAGGCGAGAAGGGGTCACAAACCACGCTACGATTCCCAGCACAATTGCCAAAACCGATATGATGTACCACCGGCTACTAGTGCGCATACGTCCTCCTTTTGCTACCTGTCCGGGGTAGGTCTCCACCAGGAGCTTTCCTACCCCTCTACTCGACTGATCCATTGCCGGTATATCGTTATCCAGAGATATTCCAGGGGTCTTGCTCGCCGGTCGGGGTAATAATCGTACCCGCTGGAACAGCTGTGGCCTTTATCGCTACATTTGGTCCAGAATACAAGCCTGGCCCTGTAGGATCTGCCCAGGCGCTTTGGCCATCTCCAAAGACGAAGGAGTAGGTATGATTGCCGGTTGGTAGTGTGGTTGTCACCTGGTAAAGAGCGCCTGTACTGTAGGTACCGGAAACGTGGCTCATTGGATACGCCGTGCTGTCTACGTAAAGTGTGGCCTGCGTTGGCGCGTTGCCCGCCGCATTCCGGTAGGTTGTCTGGAAAGTAAACTGAGTCGAAGTTGTCCCCGACGTTGAGCTGACCGATGAGTTGGTCAAGGTAATGGGCGTAATGATGGGAGCTGTACTGCCGTTATAGGTAACGGCACCTGAGCCATCGTCGAAGCGGAAGCGGAATGTATGTTCTCCCACCGACAGCGAGTTCGTACTGTAGGTGTAAGTCACACCTTTTGCATAGTTGGTGCCGCCCGTAGATGTCAGATCAGAATGAACCGAATCAATGAGAACCTGTGCGAGGGTCGGCGCCTTATTTGATGGAGAGAAATACTGTATCGAGTATGTAACCGTTGCCCCTGGCAGTCCAATGTAAGGAGTAATCGCCTTGTTTTGCAGGTAGAAAGGATTGACCTGCGGGCCGGGGAATGGAATGTTAGATGGGATGGTGATAGTTCCCGAGCTATCGGAGAACGTAAACTTGAAGTTGTGGTTGCCCAACGCCAGTTTTGTGCTGTACTGGTAGAGCTGTCCGTTAGGCACTTTTTGAATAAAGCTCATCGGATAGGCTGTGCCATCGATGATCACATTATGGGTCGTGGGCGTACCAGTAGGCGTGTAGAGGACGCTATAGAGGAAAGTGGTGTTGGTGCCTCCTTGTACCGGGCTAACCGCTCCTGGCGCCTGTGGTAGCAGCGGCACCAGCAGGGTTGTCGATGCTGGTATGGGCTTCTGGATGTACGGCTGCAGCGGCGTCTGGCTGAAGTTGAAGAAATCCATCAGGTCGCTGGTTTGTGACGATGAATCGCGCTGTCCCAGGTTGGCTAGATTCCAGTTCTCCTCAATGAATTTTGTGAATGAGCTGAATTCACCCTGGGTATGAGAAATATAGCCTGGTCTGACGTAGGGTGAGATCACAATCAGGGGGACACGAATTCCCAGGCCGCGACCATCTACCTGCGGAGGCGCCACGTGGTCATAAAAACCTCCAAACTCGTCCCAGGTCAAAAAGATTGCTGTGTTTGACCAGTAAGAGCTGTTCATAATATCGTTGACAATTTTTTCCACCCAGTTCTGGCCGCCCTGTAGTGGCAGTGGCGGATGGTCGGTATAGGTGCTCGTTGGAGTGACCCAGGACACGCTGGCCATGTGGCCAGCCCTCACATCTTTATCAAATTGGGTACTATCTTTGATGATATTCGCCTTATCGGATGAATTGAGGTGCTGGACGAGAAATGGGGCATTCCAGATAGGCGTTGATGCATAATACTTCCAGCTTATACCGGCGCTATCCAATTCCTGGGGTACGCTGTTGATACTGAAGCAAGGATAGGACCAGTAGGCTGTGCCATCAACGTGCATAGAGAAGAAGATGTCATTCGCCGGCGAGTTGCAGCCTTGCCCTAACGTCTGATCGTCGCCGCCGTCCTGGGCTGCAATCATATTGATGTGGTTGGGCGTGCTGCTGGCTTCATCGGAGCTAAAGAAATTATCGCCCAGGCCAAAATGCAGGGCGTAGTTCCAGTAGATGGGGATATCGGACTGCTTATACTGGTACATGCCGTTTGTTGAGAAGGTATCCATTTTTCCGCCGTCAATGGCCGCACGAGTGGAGGGATCATCGTGATTGATGTCGGTGATAATAGGATTTGAGGCCTGCGGCAGCGTGGCACCGTTAGCGCCCGGGAATGTGCCGAAGAAGTTGTCGAACGAGTGATTTTCCATCATGATAACCACCACGTGCTGGATGGGCGTCGTTGTCGCCCCTGTAGATGCGTGGGTTGGGCGGGAGGTGCTGGCGGGGAGGAGACGCCACGCTCCAATACCCGCGATTGCTAAAAGTCCTACTACAGCAAGTAGGCGACTAAGATAGCGCATATATTACCCCATTTCTAGCGTGAATGTATGTTGAATGTTAACGACCAAGATCGGTAGTACCCGTAGGCGCACAATTTATTGGCGCACCGCCGATTTATCGGCCAATGGCTCGTCGATGCCCTCCCCAGGCCGATAAATCGGCGATGTGCACGATAAATCGGCACCTACGACTCTGTTGACCTGCTCGCCGCGGATTGCACGCAGCAGGTGTTGCTCCACACGTTTGACGTTCCCGTCGACCGTGAAACGTTGCCGCACGGTTGCCTGCGCGGCTTCTGAGAGTCGTCTACCTGAGTCTCCGTCTTCCAGCAGGCTTGTGATGGCGGAAACTAAAGCCTGTTCGTCTCCTGGTGTGACGAGTAGTCCATCAACTCCATGAGTAATGATTTCCGCCGGCCCCCCAACATTCGAGGCGATTACAGGCAAACCCCGCGCCATAGCCTCGGCGATAACCAGGCCGAAAGGCTCTTGCCAGAGCGATGGTACAAGCAGCATCTGTGCGCGATCATAGTAACTGATCAACTCATCCTGGGGAACCCTGCCATGAAAGGTAACTGACTGCGCCAGGCGTTTTTCATCAATAAATGCACGCAGTTCATTCACGTATGCCTCATCCCCATCGCCAAAGATATTCAGGTGCAGACCTGTTCTGTGCTGGTCGTTGACGAGCACGTCAAGCGCTTTGAGAATGAGGAGAATGCCCTTCTCTGTGCATAGGCGACCCACGTAAAGCAATTGAGATTCTTCCCTTCCCCCGCAAGGAGGGAGAGCGAGAAAACGGGCGTCTATGCCGTTGTAGATAACCTCGATGCGCCGGGGGTCGCAGCCCACTTCCACATACTTCTGCTTGACCGTTTCACTCACCGCGATGAGGGAAGTGTACGTAAGAGAAGGAACTTTACCAATCAGTACTTGCTTGAACCGGCGCAGACGCAGATTCGATTGTTCCGTCTCCGGCGAAAGGGCATACGGCCACCAGTAGCTACCCAAGTGGAAGACGATAGGGATCCTCAATTCAGGCAGCACAGAGAGCAGCGAATTGATGCCGGTGCCGTTGACCTCCCAGATATACAGCGCATCCGGTTTGGTCGCCGCGAGCACACGCCGCAGCTCTTGCGCATTTGCAGCATTGTGATAATCCAGGTAGAAGTTGCTGAGCTTATTGAATTGCTGCCAGATCGAACGACGGCGGTCAAAATGTGCAGACGCAACTGTGCGCAGCGTACGCCATACCTGGCCGTCCTGCTGCGCTTTGGGGAGTCCATCCCAGCTCGCGAGCACTACAACTTCGTGTCCCAGCTTTTCCAGTCCACCTGTGATGTCTCCCGCCAGTATTTCCGCTCCTCCCTCCACATAGGGTGGATAGAGATTGCTGAGTAACAGAATACGCATAACTTCCCTTACGTTTCAGTTATTCCTCGGCTTAGTGTACCTGATTGCTAGTAAAGGAAGCATTGAGAGTCGGTTGAGAAACCACTACAAAAACGGCCATTTTACAACAAAGTCTTAACCAATACTCTGCCTCTTCCCTGTAGTCTCCCTGCTACACTTGCAGCAATGGAGCCTTGTTGATTGTCTTGAAGATTTGCGAACTTCGCGTGAGCTTGGGAGAAAGGGGAACGTGGGGGAATCCCTGAAAACCCTGCTCTAGTAGAGTGAGGTCGTATGCGTATTCTATTTGTCACTCCTTATCCGCCGTCTCGTATCCGTGTTCGTGGCTATGAGTTGCTGGCGCAACTTCAGCGCACCCACGAAGTAACCGTGTTGACGCAATGCGTATCGGAGCAGGAACTTGCGGATGTTGAGGCATTACGAAAGCTCGGGCACGAGGTCGTAGTCGTGCAGGAATCAAAGCGGTGGGCTATGCTGCGCAGCGGGTTGGCGCTGTTTAGTTCGCTGCCCCTGCAGGTAGCTTATGCTCGCTCAGCTCGCTTTGCACAAGCGGTGCAGGACCTCTGTGGAGCCTTTGATGTTATCCACGTGGAGCACCTGCGCGGCATCGCCTCGATGGAGCGTCTTGCCCTTACACACCCGCTCGTATGGGATGCCGTTGACTGTATCAGTCTTCTCAGTAAGCATACCGCTCAGGCAGGCCCAAGCCTTTCGGTGCGCGCGGTGGCCTTTCTGGAGCAGAAGCGTACGCAGCACTATGAAGCCAGGATGGTACGGCAACACCGGCACATTACCGTCACTTCTGAGCGTGATCGCCAGGCTCTCATCGACTTGCACCGTATGCACACCGGCGATCTTCTCAGCAGCGATGAGCAGTTGGCGCCAGGTATACATGTATTACCCAATGGCGTTGACCTGGAGTATTTCCGCCCGCTGCAGCAGGATCGCCGCCGCTTTAATATAGTGTTCTCGGGCAAGATGAGCTACCACGCGAATGTAGCGACAGCACTGTATTTGTATCACCAGATTATGCCTTTGATCTGGCGGCAGCGACCAGGAGCCACGCTAACGATTGCCGGCAGCAAACCTCCAAAATCGCTGCAGGCGCTGGCGCGAGATCCACGTGTGACAGTAACTGGCTACGTGGCGGATATGCGCCCTTATGTTGGACGCGCCGAGGTCATGCTGAGTCCCATGGTCTACAGCGTCGGGATTCAAAACAAGGTTCTGGAAGCTATGGCTCTCGGCACACCTGTAGTTGTCGCGGCGCAGGCTGCTGCGGCGCTCGGCGCTCGACCTGGCCGTGACCTGCTGGTAGCTGAGTCAGCACGCGAATTTGCTGAGGCCACGTTACGCCTGATTGATGATGCTGAGTTGCGAGCATCCCTGGAACAGCACGGGCGCGCGTATGTAGAGCAGCACCATAACTGGCGAGCTGTGACAGATCGGCTAGTTGATGTCTACCAGCGCGCAATTAATGACCACGCAAGCAAGAGTGCTGCTTTGAGGGATGAGGTCGCGCTCGTGCCTTAGGAGCATAAGTATGAACACACCGCTGGTCAGCGTAATCATCCCCTTTTCCAAACACGACCTGGCTGAAGTTGCGCTTGAAAGACTTGTGCAGCAGACGTATCCTGCCGAGAAGACCGAGATACTGCTTGTAGGTCCTAAGAGTAGCTCTCTGGCCAGTCGCTGGCCCATTCGAGCCATAGAGACCGGGCCTATCTATTATCCTGGTGAGGCTCGTAACACCGGCGCTCGTGCCGCCGCCGGCGAGTATTTCCTCTTCCTCGATGATGATTGCGAACCCGCCTCCGACTGGATCGAACAGAATGTGCGCGAGTTGGAAAAGCCCGCCGTGGGTGCCGTTGGCGGGCAAATCGCAGGCAAATCGAAAGCGTTCTTCGCTCAATGCGTTGATTTCAGCCGTTTCGGTTTCAGCCAGGTAAATAAGTCTGCGCTGGGTGCAGTCTGCTCGGCCAGCCTGGGTGTCAAACGTAAGGCTTTCGAAGAGGCTGGAGGTTTCAGCGAGGTGCTGCGTTCCGAAGAGGACATGGATTTCTGTTACCGCCTCGTCAAATTAGGCTACAAATCTGTCTATCAGCCCGCTATTAAAGTGCTGCATAATCACCGCCGCAACAGCTTTGGCGTACTGATGCGCTACAGCTATTTCTATGGCCGGGTGAGCGGCCTCTACGTCAAGCGGCTCTACCCTGAGATGTCAAAACGCAATTCGATCCTTACCAGAATCCAAAACCCGCTGCTGTATCCGTTGATGATGATTCCTGTCTCGCTTGGCGCCACGCTGAATATTGTGCGAGTGAATGCGCGCGAATATCCTCGTGTCTTGCTGTATGCGCCTTTCATCTTTCTTTCCAAAATGGCGAGTCATGTTGGCATCTGGCAATGGCTTCAGCAGGGCCACCCCGTGGAACCAATGAGCTATAAGCAATAAGCTGAATGAGAACAGGCCGAAGGGACTTTACAATGCATGATAACCAGCACAAACGCTTGAAAATAGGCTTTTTATCAACCCTTGTCTTACAGGATAAACGCTCTTCTTGGAATCTTACCAATCAATACATGATGCGCGTGCTTGAAAAATACTGTGGAGACGTAACATATATCCAGCAGCCGCATCTGAGGTCGCTGCTGTTAGGCAAACTTTTCAATAAGGGTATGCAGCTCTTGTTCAAGAAAAGCTTTATGTATTATCATAGCTTTTTCATTGCCAGGCGTTTTGCTAAAGCAGCCGGGAAACTCTTCGCCGGCCGGCAATTTGATGTGATTGTCGCGCCTAGTTGCGGCACAGAGATCGCCTTGTTGCACACAGCTACCCCGATTGTGCTCATAGAAGATGCCACCTTCGCCTTGTTGCATAACTATTACCCTCAATTCAGAAATCTTATGGGGCGCTCAATCTATGAAGTCCATACGCTGGAGGGGTTGGCTATTCAGAAGGCGGCGCTGGTGCTCTATACCTCGCAGTGGGCCGCAAATTCCGCAATTGAGGACTACCACGCGGATGAGCGGAAAGTCAAAGTAGCCACCTTTGGCGCCAATTCCGACCATCTTCCCGCGAGCGAGATTGTACAGGCCAGGAAGAAATCGGATCGATGCAGGTTGTTTTTCCTGGGCACGGATTGGCAAAGGAAAGGGGGCGCGATTGCCTTTGAGGCGCTCGTGGCGCTGGAAAAGCTGGGTATTGAGGCAGAATTGATTGTTTGCGGCTGTGTTCCCCCGCGGGAATTTGCGCACCCGAGCATGAAAGTCATACCTTTTCTGGATAAAAGCGACGAGCTGCAGCGCAAGGAATTGAATCGATTATTTGAGACCTCTGATTTTATGATTTTACCCACCCGCAACGATTGTGTGCCGATGGTCTTCTCCGAAGCAAGCGCTTTTGGCTTGCCTGTGATCACAACCAGTACAGGTGGCGTCCCAGGCATCATCACTGAGGGAGAAAACGGCTTCATGCTTCCACCGAGTGCGCGCGGTCCGGAATACGCTGATCTCATTGCCGGTATCTATCAAGACGACCAGCGTTACGCCGAACTGGTGGCATCGACACGCGCGGCATTTGAAAAGCGGTTGAACTGGGATGCCTGGGGGATGTCTGTTACGCACTTCATCTACGAAATGCTTGGGCAAGAAGAACCTATGTTCACGCAGATGCAAGCTCTCTGCTCGATGCCAGATAGTCTAAACGTCAATCAAGCAAACAGGCACGCTTAATTAGGAAGAGCTGGGGCCGGGGGCGCCCGTCTTTTGCAGTTGCGCGATCTGGTTTTCCAGTTGTGTTATCTGGTCGCTGAGTTGCTTGACCTTGTTTCGCGTGCCTAAAAACTCGTGCCCGATGTCCATGACAAACACGCCTCGCGTATGGTTAAAGCACAGAACGCTAGATTGAAATATTTGCTGTGTCCCTTTATTATCCTCTTGTTGGAAAAATTCTTCTAATGGATTTTGCCCATGCTCCTCCTCTAATGGAACATTGTTCGGGTCCCATCCCGCGAGTACTCTCTTACGAAATCCCTGGACGACCTTGTGTCCATTTGGAGCGGTAAGTGTTGTACCATCATCATGCCATCCTGCAGGAATTCCCATACTTATGCTTCCTCCTGACTGTATAAACTCCTGTATAAACTGTAGTAACTCGCCCATTGGATAGGTGCCGGGACATCCGGTGGCAATAATCGATTTGTGTGGCTTGATGTGTGATGCCGGGATATCGTACTTCTTCACGAGGTGGGCAACCAATTTGAAACTCGCCTCCTTCTGCGCTGGTGTGAGCGGCGTATTACTATCCTTCGAGGGGTCGCAATGTTCTATACTGAGGGTACAGAGGTTCAAATTGACGAACCTATCCCGGAAGGGGTTCCAGAATGGGTCGTAGCCCGGTGAGTTCGGATTGGATAGGCCATTCGCGCCTGCGCCCAACTCCTCCGGCACAAATTGAAAGATTCTCCCATCTTGTCCTACCGCATAGTGGGCACTCCTATTTCTATTATCTGGATTAGGGTCTTGGGGACTATTTAGAAAGGTTTGCAGTACCCTCTCTGGTGTCGGATCGCCGGCCGTCTTGTGGATGACGATGGCGGAATGAGCATTACTGTCAAACATGAAAGATCGAGGAACAAAATGTTCTTCCGCGCCTGCATAATCTACCATGTCGAATCCTCCCATCGGTAATCACTAATCGTTTTCCACGAGGCGAGCCTCCTGCGGCGCTTGCTTGTGCAGGGTTCCAGGCCACCTAATCGCTCGTGAGAATAGTATAGGATACTCAAAAGGTTTTGCTATTGTCAGAAAAGTCGGATCAGCATGAAAAGGACAATAAGCGTAGAGAGAGCCACGTGTACTCCAGAGGATAGTATAACTGAAAACCTACAATGATACAACGGTAGAAATACTTATTCAAAAGATAGTTGACAGGAGGAGTACAACAGATGTATCAAGATCCCGCCAAATGTACCCCTCTCTTGATGCCAATGCCAAGATGAATTATGCTCTAAAAACATTAGGTATAAGCATAAGCCCAGGTACTCGTAGCTCTATTATCACTATGAGCGCCAGGACCGATTCATGATGAATCTTAATTGACTGAAATTTAGGTGGTAACAGATATGCGCAGGCCTATCATCCTTCTTTTAGTGCTCGTTCTGGTAGTAGGGGTGGCCGTGGCCATCGTAGTAGTACAACTCCAACAGAACAAAGGTACAACGGTTAGCGGAACGCCGGGTCCAACTACTCCAACAGCTACTATATCCGTGGCCGGAATCCCGCATGCCCAGGGTTCGCAGCTCGTCGACGCCGCTGGACATCCTTTCTTACTGCGTGGCGCGCAGATTGAGAGTCCTTTCAATTACATTAAGAGGTGGGAGAAAGGCCAGTCACCTTTTGATGAACTTAACCCCACAGTCTTTAACGCGATGGTGCATGACTGGCACATGAATGCCCTGCGCTTGCCGATTTCCAATTGGCTCTGGGCGAAATATATGTCGGATTATATGAGTAAGCTCGATCAGGTCGTCCAGGAGGCCAATGCTGCTGGATTATTCGTTGTGCTTGATCTGCACGATACTGTGCAAAGCGGCTCACCCTATGGAACAGCTGCTACCCTGCCAAAAACTGAGGATATCCCGTTCTGGAAAGCTATCGCCAGCCATTACAAAGGCAATCCGATGGTGATGTTTGATGTATTCAATGAGCCGAAATATCAAAACTGGGACCAGTGGCTGCATGGCGGCGGAACAGTGAACGGGGCAACAGTCGCCGGCACACAGGATTTAGTGGATGCCATTCGTTCGGTTGGCGCCAGGCAGGTCATCGTTGTCGAGCCAGGCTCAGCCGGTAAGGGGGTGCCAGGAGTAGATGCCGCTGAGGAAAGTGGTTGGACTACTATCGGCAACCACATCATCAACGATCCAAATATCATGTATTCACTGCATGTCTACGATCACGTAGCTGATCCGCCCCAGGTACAGGATGTGAAATGGGGACCCATCCTCCACCGCTATCCTATCTACTATGGGGAGTGGGCGTTCCTGCCAAATGCCAACATTCCTGCCCATTGTAAGAGTATTCCGCACGACCAGGCGCCGCAGATTGTGCAAAATTTCCTCAACTACATGGCTTCCCGGGGCGCAAACTGGACGGCATGGCAGTTCGATCCTGGCCACTTGATACAGAACTATACTACCTTCGCTCCGACCACCCTCAATGTTCCCTGGACATGTGGAGATACGACCTCTGGCGCTGGCATGGGTGTGATAATCAAGCAGTACTTGACCAAATCAGGGCTTTAGCCCGCCGCAAGCCACGTGGATGTATCCCGTGGTGAGGCGTGTGTGGGCTTCAGCCCTTGCTCTCAGGTGTTGAGATATGTTCGACTTGCGTATATACTAGAGTATACGCAGTACTACTGAGGACCATAGACCACAACACGGTTGCTCAGAGCAAGGAGGGAATGAGATGGCAAAAGCCACCACCACGATCAGACAGTGTTTGAACTATCAGAAGGAATATGCTGCCTACTTTGCGGCCAACCAATCCCTCTTTAACCGTGTGGTGGCTTTCTATTTTGAGGTCATTGCCGCGCACGAAGGCGTGCTCGATCTTCCCTCCAAAGAGGCCCTCACGGCTCTGGAACAACTGACACACGCCACGCAGAAGAACCCCTCGCCTGTTCTGCCACTCACCGCAATCGCAGAGGCCATCCCGGCGTTTTTCCGACGTGCTGCCATCAATGCCGCCCTCGGCTCCGCCCGCTCCTTCTCTTCCTCTCTCAAGGCCTGGCGCAGACGCAAAGAGCAGCACGAAGCCAAGCTCCCCCGCAAAGGGAAAAAGCAGCAGGCATTCAGCGAGCGCCCGCCGGTTCCCCCTCGTTCCTGGAACAAGTCGGTTCCCTTGTACGCCGGGATGTGGAAAGAGCGAACAGGCTCATCCATCGTGCTCAAAGTGTGGACTGGCACTTGCTGGTCCTGGGTGAAAGTCCGTACATTCGGGCGTGAGCTTCCTGATGGCTTTGAGATGCAGAGTCCTGTCCTGGTTCGTCGGGGGGCGCAGTGGTGGCTGCACACCTCCCTTGAAAAGACGTTCACGAGCCCCCCGACCATCGCAGAACACCTGACCAACGCAGAAACACGTATTTGTGCGGTCGATCTCAATCTCGACCAGCACGTAGCCGTGTGTACCGTCCAAACTGTTGCAGGTACGATCCTCGCCACCCGTTTTATCGGGGAAGGCAGAGCGATAGCCGGCTTTAGGAAGAGACAGTTAGGACGAATCGCACGCCACCGATCACAGATTGGCATCATCGCGGAGCACGAACAGGACAATGCCGACCTCTGGCGCAAGATCCGCCACAGGGATGAGCAAGTAGCCCATCTGGTGAGCGCCCGGATTGTCCAGTTCGCCTGCGAGCAAGGGGCTTCCATCCTCGTCTTCGAGCACCTGGGGAACCTGCGCCCGGAGAAGGGGAAGTACAGCTCCCGGGGGAACAGCAAACGAGCCTACTGGATGAAAGGGCGCATCTTCACGTACGCCAAATATAAGGCGTGGACTCAGCAGATTATCACGAGCCGGGTCAATCCGCGCAACACGTCCAGAGCGTGTCATCGCTGCCATGCCCCGGTCATTCGCTATGCCCAGGGGCACCCTGTCGAAGGCTACACCCCAGGGGCACCGCTCGTGCTCTGTCCTGCGTGTTCCATGCGCGGGCACGCAGATCGCAATGCGAGTCTGATCATCGGTCAGCGGCTCATCACCCGCTCTCAAGACCCCTGCAAGGAAAAGCCTCATGCTCTGGCGCAACGTGCGAAGAGGGAGTCGAGAGACTCAGGTGTTGGGATCTCCCAGGAGGCCAAACGCAAAAGTCGGCCATCTACCGACGATGCAAGGCGTGGAGAGGGTCCCAACGGGCATGGCACCGCCCAGGAGGGGTTACTCTGGATGGATGAGCCCCCCTCAGCTATTCCTACCCCACTACGCGTATGCAACGAGTAGGAGCTACGCTCCATCTACTCAGGTAAGCGACTACGGAGGAGTGGCAGAAGCCGCTCGGATTTATCCGCAGCGGAGTGTCACAGGCCAGGCATAAAGCTACCCGTCTGAATCCTCCAGGACATCGGGATTGACATCATGGCTTGGAATAATCAGAGTGCTGGGCTCGACAGGTTGGGCGTTCGCTCCCACGTTAGGCCCTGCATACAGGCTGGGGGCAAATGGATCGGCCCAACTGCTCTGAGAGTCCGAAAAGACGAATGCAAACGAGTGATTCCCGGCGGGCAAGGTGGTTTGCACCTGGAAGAGTGCACCCGTACTGTATGAGCCGGAGACGTATGTCATAGGATAACCAGCGTTGTCCACGTACAGCATGGCTTGGACCGGCGAAGTGCCTGCCGACTCGCTATATGTTGCCTGGAAGGTAAAAACTGTGCTAGATGTGCCAGACGTGGGCGTGACAGATGAATTTGAGAGCACTATAGGGGTGATAAGAGGTTTCTCCAGGCCTTCATAGATGGCAACTCCTGAGCCGTCATCGAAGCGGAAGCGATAGTAATGCTGACCAACAATGAGCTTCGAGGTTTTGTAAGTGTAGGTCACACCTTTCAGGTAGTTTGTCCCGTTTGCTTGAAGTGCGTAGGGTGTGCCGTCAACGTCAACTTCAGCTAATGTTGGCGGTGTGTTTGTTGGTGATCGGTACGTTGCTGAGAAGGTAATAGCAGCGCCGGGCAGCGCTATCCCAGGTTTTACGGACATTCCGCCCACGTTGAAGGGATGTACTTCGGGGCCAGGGAACGGCACTCCATTGTCTGGAAGTGTGACCGCTCCTGAAACATTGGAGAAGGTGAAGCTAAAACTATGCGAGCCAAGTCCCAGTTTTGTGCTGTACTGGTAGATTATGCCTGCTCCACCCTGGGACGGACCAAGCACGGTCATAGGATGATTGACCCCATCAATAGTCACGTTGTGTACAGCAGGGGTGTTCGAGAGCGTATAGATGACGTAGTACTTGAAAATCGTTGAAGTGCTGCCAATGGTGGGTGTGATGGCAGCTTGAACGCCTCCGTGCGCTCCATTGTCTCCAAATGTAGGCACCAGCAATGTTTGCGAATACTTTAACATGGGTTCGATCAATGGTGGCTGTGGTGTCTGGTTGAAGTCAAAGAAATCCATCAGGTCGCCAGTGGAAGACAAAGAATCGCGCTGCCCCAGGTTGGGCAATCCCCAATTCTCCTCGACGAACTTCACGAAAGAACTGAACTCGCTTTGCGCGTGCGAGATGTGGCCATGTTTTGCGTAAGGTGAAATCACAATCAGAGGAACGCGGAAACCAAGCCCCGTCCCATCAACTTGAGGTGGTGCCACGTGATCGTACAGACCACCCCATTCATCAAAGCTGATGAAAATAGCAGTGCTGTTCCAGTACTGGCTGTTCATGATGGCGTTGACCTGTTGCGCGACGAAGTTCTCTCCTGCCTCGATGAGGGCCGGTGGATGAGCGCTTGGACCGCCGCCGGGAGGGTTCAACCACGAGACCGCAGCAAGATTGCCCGATTGAACATCATGTATGAATTGGCTTGGATTGTGTATATCATTGGGTGATCCATAAATACCCTGAATCAGTTGTGGAGGATTCCAGACTGCAACCGAGGCATAGTAGCGCCAGCTCACGCTATTCGCGTTAAGCAACTGCGGCAAGCTGTTAATGGAGTAACAAGGGTAAGCCCAGTACTGGTTTCCCACGGTATTCCTGGAGTACAGCAGCATATTTTGTATCGAACCGCATCCTTGATTGTTTACTGTGGTGTCGACGCCGCCACTCTGCGCTGCAACCATGGCCATGTGGTTGGGTAAACTGCTGCTCGCTATAGATGAAAAGAAATTGTCACCGAGTCCAAATTGTTGCGCGTACGCCCAGTAAGTAGGGATATCAGCCTGTGTAAACTGGACAGAGCTTTGCTCTGGGAACTCATCCATCTTCCCACCGTCCATGGCTGCTAGCGAAGCAGGGCCTGAATGGTCATAGTCGCTTCTTAGTGGATTCGATGCCCTCGGCAGGGTGATTCCATTTGCTCCTGGGAACTGGCCAAACATGTTATCAAACGAGTGGTTCTCCTGCATAATGATCACAACATGCTCGATGGGAGTCGTCGCGGTTGCCGTGTGTTGAACGTTTGCACGCGCAGAATGGGAGGTAATAAAAGGCACTCCCTGCCAGATTCCTAATCCCAGCATAACGATAAGGGCAATGATGATATGCCAGCGGCTGATGGTACGCATGGATGTCTCCTCCACTTAACAGTATGGCTATCCTTCCGACATATAGAATAGCCACAACGAAGGCGGAAAAGGTGTGCTTGTAGTGGTAGTTTGGTTATGTTTTTGTATCTGTGGTTATGAAATGATGACTGGCGTGCTGGTGTAGTCTTATCATTCTCATATTTCTGTGCCGGGTAAAGGAAGCTTCGCCCGGCACAGAAATAAAAATGTTACCGAATTAGAGGTGGAAAGCGTAGAGCTTGCCATCAGTTGAGCCACAGTAGACCCAGCCGTTAGCGGTGATGGGTGAGGAATAATCGAGGTTGCCCGTCACGTTGCTCCACAGGACTGCTCCCGTCGCAGCATTCGCCGCGGTGACTCTCTTACCACCGAGCGTGGCGTAGTAGAGCACCCCGTTTGCTACTTCTGGCGAACCCCAGATGATCCCGGCAGTTTTTTGCCAGGTGATCGACCCTGTAGTAGCACTCAGCGCGAACAGGGCGTCGTTAAGCGACCCGGCATACACGAGACCATTGGCAACGGCAAGCGATGCAACATTTCCCGAACCAATCGGCTGGTTCCCTATGAATCGTGACCACTGCAATGATCCGCTGCCCTCGTTCACGGCGTAAACGGTGCCATTCTTACCGTTGAAGTAGACAAGCCCATTCGCGACCGTGACACCAGAACCTACCGGTGTACTGGAGAGAGAGCCTGATACCACGTACTGCCAACCGGATGCCCCTGTGGCTGCATCGAACGACAGGACCGCGCTGGCGGGGCTGCTGACAAAGGCGAAGAGTTTTGATGCACCGGTATCGACTGCAACTGCTCCCCAGATGCTGCCGTTGACAGTATCTTGCCAGTTAACCGCCCCCGTGACATCGTTGATCGAGTAGAGCTGGGTCGTGTTAGCGCCGCGTGCGGTACCAACATAGATCGTACTGCCAGCCAGAGTGGGAGGCGCGTAGTCGTTCCAGGCCAGGATGATGCTCCACTTGAGTTTGCCGGTCTGTGCATCGAGTGCGTAAGCCGGCGAGGGGATACCCGTACTCTCGTAGCCGATAGTACCGAAAAAGACCGTGTTCGTGGCCGGATCAACCAGCGGGGCCGAGAGGTTATTGAAGCCGGTGCCAGAATTAAACTTCCACTTCAACGTACCCGTGGTGGCATTGTAGGCCTCCAGCATGCCGGTATTCGTGGCAATGTACACAATACCATTAGCGTAGACGGGCGTTCCCCGGAAATTTTTATCTGCAGCAGCTGACCACTTCAGCGTGAGACCAGAGACGTTTGACGTATTCAGGGTATTTTCAAACGTGTTCCAGCGCGTGTTGGCCGGATCAAAGCCAAAGTCGCCCCAACGCGTATCCAGGGTGAGCGCAGCCGTGAGGGATGTGCTACTGGTCTTCCCAACGCCGATCAGGCTATGACTGCCGGGCGCAGCGCTGGCAGGGATGGTGACAGCTTGACTGATGTTCCCATTGACATCGGCTGTGGCCGTAGCCAGCAGGGTGCCAGATGTGCTATCCAGGTAAATGTTTACCTGTTCATTGGCCTGAAAACCGCTACCGGCGACCGTCACGCTCGCGCCAGGAGTAGTTGTTGCCGGGTTAGATGACAGCCCGGTTGCGATTGTGTAGGTATTCTTAGTCACAGCGCCGCTGCTAGCTCCTACTACAGCCACAGTGCGAGCGCCGTTGGTTGCAGTCGGGACATTGAAGCTGGTGTTAACCAGGCCTGTAGGACCGGCAGTTGTGCTTGCGATAGTACTACCGGTGGCTGGACCGGTGTATCCCCAGATAACGTTCACCGTCTCGCCTGGCGTGTATCCTTGTGCCGAGGCAGTAACGCTCGTTCCTACCGGACCAGTAGTATTGCTCAGGTTCGAACCTGGAGCAGCAACAATGAAGGTGTTTGTTGCCGTAATAGTAGATGTTGCGCCTACAGCCGTCACCGGATAGCTGCCGGGTGTTGTTCCTCCGGGTATTGTAATGGTTTGTGGCGGCATGTAGCCATAGACGTTGCTGTTCGTCTTAGCAGTGAGCAGCGGAGTCGTACCATTATTGAAGTAGATATTGACATTCTCGTTCTTTTGGAAACCATAGCCTGTCAGGGTGACTTGAGATCCTGCAGACCCGCTCAATGGAGCAAGTGTCAGCGTAGGCGAGTAGAGGACATAGGTGAAAGTAGCTGCATCACCAGACGTCGCCCCGACGGCTCCAACGGGAATGTTACCGGGTGTCGCGCCCGTAGGAACTGCAACATTGACGATGAATGAACCGGTGGTATTGGCAGCAATAGAACCTATTTGTGTTCCTGTACTGGGGCCTGTATAGTTCCAGTAGATATTGACCGTCTCTCCATTACCAAAGGCGTTACCATAAACATTAAACTTCGCTCCTGCACCACCGGCTTCCGGGCTGGCATAGACTTGAGGCAAGAGTTGGAATGTACCCGTGGCTATAAAGCCGGAGGTCTGGCCGATGGCAGCAATAGTATAGGAGGCTGCTGGCGCAAGTGGTATCGGAAATTTGAAAGCAAATGCCCCTGTTCCACTCGCCACGGGAGATCCCTCCGGCGTTCCTGTATTGGGGCCTGTATAGTTCCAGTAAACTTTGACGGTCTCGTTTGCCCCAAAATGAGTCCCTGAGACAACGATACCTGTTTGGGCCGAATAGCTCGCAGATTTAGGGATAATCCTGATTGCTGCTGGTAGTGCTGCATGTGCTGCCATGTGTCGTGGAAAGGCGACGATAGCGCCTGCAATGATTATCGTAAGGGCAAGCACGAGCGTACTTATGGCCCACCTTGTTCTAAAAACGCGCTTACGCGCTCCAGTCGTTTGTGATGTCCTGTCCATGAATGTCGATCTTCCTTTCCTGTCCTTCTCTGCACCAAATGCCATTTGCCACGAATAAAGAATAATCGGTCTGCGGGATTACGTTATGTAGCTGGGGTAATGGTATGGTTGTAAAAACCGGCTTGGGGTTATGGAATTGTAACTTGGCTGTTAGGTTGGTGATAACGTGTAGATTGACAGAACTTAACCATATTCTGCAATTTGCCGCGTTTTCTTAACCCGAGCACAACCGGCTCTCCATAGATGTGTGCTACTGTAAGGGTATGTGCGCGAGCATGGTCCGTGTGGTTAACAGGTGCTTGGACGAGGAAAGAGAGTCCGATCGGAGGGAGAGGATATATGCAGGAAGAGAAAGAATATACTATTCCAGAGATGGTTGACGAGGTGCGCGCGGGCAAAATGCAGCGCCGTCAGTTTATGAAGCGGCTCACGCTCATGGGTATCTCTGCGGCTGGCATTGGTGCCATAGCTGCGGCGGCGGCGCGTCCATTCGTCTCGCAGCCGGTGCTGCAGGGGAATTCATCACCGGATGCTGTCGATCATCTCCAGCGCCATGACGAACACCTTGCGCACCAGACGCGAGGCCACATAGATGAATTGCATAATGATTACGCTGAGCATGCCGTTGTCGAGGACAGCATGTACCCGCAGGCTTTCATTGGTCGCGAGGCAATTCTGGCTCGTAAACGTGTTGGAATGGCTGCTATCCCCGGTTTGAAGATCAGCGTCACGAATCGGATCGTGCGTGACAACGAGTTGACCGTCGAGTGGGTCGCTACTGGCGAACATACAGGTGATTACCCCGGTTTGCCTGCCACCGGTCGTGCATTCTCTATTCCCGGAGTCACCGTTGTTGTCCGTGAACACGGTAAAATTGTTCGTGAGTCGCTCTACTACGACATGGATGAAGTACGGCGTCAGCTAGGCCCAGAGTAGCTCTTTGCCTATTGCCCCTTCACTGCTGGCAGGGCCTCTTGTATTAAATGGGCCCCCATCTCGGCGCTGAAAAGGCTGGTATTGATCAGCAGGTGATACAGGTATGGCTGGTGTTGACTGGCACCGTAATAGCGGCCCAGATAAGCGTCGTGTTCATAATCGCGTCGATCGATGAGTTCCTTCGCCCGGTTATGATCCAGCTGGTACAGCTTCATGACCTGTTCAATGCGGTAATCCACCGGCGCAAAAACGTAAACATGTAAAGTACGTGGCGATCCGTGCAGCAAGAACTGCGAACCTCGCCCTATAATTACTGCATTGCCCTCAGTTGCCAGCTGTAAGACTACTTTCTGAGTCAGTCGCAAAAATGCTAGTTCTCTCACTTGCTCAGGTATCTCTCTTGGAGTAAGCAGGGCATTGTAATTCATATTAAAGGGGCTATTTGATTGCAGCGCCCCGAGGATATGTCCAACGGCTCCAGCAGTCTGCTCATCTTGTCGAGCCGCTTGTTCCTCGTTCACACCTAGTCTTCTCGCCACTTCACCGATGATCTTACGATCGATATAGAGGAGTCCATTCTCTTGCGCTACAATCTGGCCGATCTCCGCTCCTCCGCTGCCAAATTGACGAGAGATAGTGACAACAACTTTGCCCTCTGGCGGTGCGCCTGCAGGCAGCGGCTCATTTTCCAACGTCGTATCAGGGAGCAACTGTGTCGATACGCGGCTTTTGCTTGCCTGGGGGGTCTGTTGATCACGTCCGCGGAATAGGTATGACATCTGGATCCTCGTCAGGTCTATCGATGAGTGTTCATCTTGTACCATCGTACAACGTGAGATGAGTGAGATGCAAGGGCAGCCATGATACGGGCAACTAAGGCATGGTTCAAATGAACTTGACAGTTCCTCACCACCAGCAAGGTCATCAGTTATCAGGAAGATTGGTTCGGTCTCGCCATGTCCTGTTGGCATCGCCAAGAACAAAACGCTGCATCACTTCATCCCACAAATCCTCGTCAAGATCTTTCCCCTGGAGAATCTCTGGCTGCAGCGGGTTGTGCAGAATATAGTCGCGGATGAGAGTTAAGTGTGTTTCGTTACGAATAACATGATCGTAGAATCGCTCCTGCCAGAGATGTCTCCCACAAGTCATATTTCGGCTTTTGTTATACCGAATCCAACTCACGCTGGTAATAGACTTATACACCCGCATAATGTCACTTAATGTTGGCCCTGGAATCTGCTTTAGGGGCGAGATCAAATGGAGGATGCCGTGGACGTGATCCGGCATAACGACAAACGTATCGAGAGACAGGTTCGCATAACGTGCTGGCAATTGTTGCCACGTTTCTACAAGAATGTTACGGAGTGCTGTCCTATCGAAAAGTGGTTGGCGTTGCCAGGAACAGATGGTCACGAAATAAGCGCCTGGCTGGCCGTAGTCGTACCCTTTCAAACGAATAGAACGGCGGTGATGCTTTTCAGGATCATATCCCATTGTTTCCCCCTTGAGGCCCGGATTCGCCCTCAATCATAGCATCTCATTTGACCTGATAGATTTTTGTAGCTGAAAATGGCTACCCTGACCAACTACAATCCCAACGGATCGTGTTGTGACGAGGACAGGCACCAGGCCTCCACCCATCCCCTCATCCACCCTCTGTCCCTACTGAATGTTGACGACCGAATCGGGGAATCCTAGCCATTGAGATGCTTGCGTCCCCAAGGTCCTGTAGGGACAAGGGGCGGGGTAGGGTGGATGAGGGGCCTTGTGCTTGTCCTCGTTGGGATGCGACCTTGGTGCTCCACGAAGTCCCCACTGGATCGCGTTGCCAGCAGGACAAGCACAAGGCCCCCGCCCTGCCCCACATCCGCCCCTTGTCCCTACAGGACCCCATTCGGTCGTCAACATTCATCAGGTGGAGGCGGCATTTCCAGCCCTTTCCCGATTCGGTCGTCAAACATCATCAGGGTGACTGTGCAAACGGTCAAGGACTTTTCTTCACATTGCACCTTGCCTAAATAAAAACAGTTGACAGTTTCAGCTAAGATAGTACTATAGAGTAAGGCCACTTTAGTACCGGGGGCTTCCAAGCTTATGCGCACGCTCAACCTGCATCAACTCGCCACCTTTCAAGCAGTTGCGAAACATCGTAGTTATGTACGCGCTGCAGAAGAATTGCATTTCAGCCAACCTGCGGTCTCCGCGCAAATACGTCACCTTGAAGAGAGCCTGGGCATCAAGCTTTTTGACCAGATTGGGCGCAAAACGCACCTCACGCAGGCGGGAGAAGAACTGTACCTCTACAGCCAGAAAATATTTTCTGTGATTGATGAGACAATGGATGTTATGGAAGCACTGCGCAGCCCGTATTATGGCCGCCTGAGCGTGGGAGCTGATACGACGGTAGGGTCGTATGTCATTCCTGGCCTGCTTGGCAAATTTCGCCAGATCTATCCCCAGGTCGAGATATTGCTGCAAGTACTGAATCGCGCTTCGCTCGTCGAAGCGATCTTCAACAACCGTGTCGAATTGGCCGTGATGGGGTCGGTACCCGACGATGCTCCCGTCGAAATCGAACCCTTTGCCTTTAATCCACTGGTGCTGGTGGCTGCGCCAACACATCGGCTGGCCGGGCTGAAGAATGTACCCATCGAGGAATTAGGGCGGGAACATTTCCTGCTGCGCGAGCAAGGCTCAGGAACTCGCGCTGCCCTGGAAAAGGCGCTGGAAGATGCGGGCCTTCCACTGCAGGTGAGCATGCAGGTTGGTAACAATAGCGCCATTAAACAGGGAGTTACGGCAGGACTCGGTATCGCTTTGATCTCTCGCGTGGCGATTGATATGGAGCTGGAGACAAACCGCCTGGTAATCCTGGACGTGGAGGGATTCCCCATTATTCGCCAGTGGCGGCTGGTCCATGTCAAAGACAAATACCTCTCCGCCACGGCCCGCGCTTTCAAATCGTTCCTCTTGCAGCATGCCGATCGCCGTCTGCGCAGGAGAGATTAGGGAGGAGTGTTTTTCATGGAAGCATCGCTTGAGGCAGAGAGACAGGCTGTGATTGCTGAAATCCAGCGTTTTGTAGAGCGTGAAGTTATACCCGCCGCCCGCCAACTCGAACATGATGATACCTATCCTGTTGACCTCATTGACAAGCTCAAAATCCTGGGTATCTTCAGCGCTACCATCCCCGAAGCCTATGGTGGCCTCGGCTTCGACCTGCTCACCTACGTACAGATTATCGAACAGCTCTCACGCGGCTGGATGAGCCTTGCCGGCATTGTGAACACGCATATACTCGTTGCATACATGATTGCAACGTATGGCACTGAGGAGCAGCGCCGGCGCTTCCTGCCTGTGATGGCTACAGGCGATAAACGTGGAGGAATATGTATTTCCGAGGCCAATGCAGGCAGCGATGTGCAGGCCATTACCATGACCGCCGTGCGCGATGGCGATGATTACCTGCTCAACGGCTCCAAACTCTGGGTCACAAATGGCGTGCACGGCAGTATTTTTGCTGTGTTGACGCGCACCAGCACAAACGTTCGCCCACCCTATCGCGGCATGAGTGTCTTCATTGTTGAAAAGGGCACACCTGGATTGAGCGTGAGCCGTACCTTTGAAAAGCTTGGCTATAAGGGTGTTGAGACCGCCGAACTTGTCTTCGATGATGTGCGTGTGCCTTCTGACAGCCTGCTTGGTGGCAGCGAAGGCGAGGGGTTTAAACACGTTATGAGCGGGCTGGAGGTCGGGCGCATCAACGTAGCGGCGCGAGCTGTAGGTGTGGCCCAGGCGGCATTTAACGACTCCATCAAGTACGCGCAGCAGCGCTCCACCTTTGGCAAGCCGATTGCCCAGCACCAGGCCATCCAGCTCAAGCTGGCGGATATGGCGACCAGGATAGAGGCGGCGCGTCTCTTGCTCCAGCAGGCCGCGCAGAAAAAGGACCGGGGCGAGCGCTGCGACCTGGAAGCTGGCATGGCCAAACTCTTTGCCACCGAGATGTGCCAGGAAGTCACGCTCGAAGCGATGCGCATTCATGGCGGCTTTGGCTACACCAAAGAGTTCAATGTCGAGCGCTATTACCGTGACGCGCCCTTTATGCTCGTCGGCGAGGGAACCAGCGAGATCCAGCGCCTGCTAATCGCCCGCCAGTTGCTGGAGAGATATAAATTGTAATTGCGAAAAGGAGACATATATGCAATTTGGCAGATGTTTCGAAGAATTTGAAGTTGGTGCCGTCTACAAGCACTGGCCAGGCCGTACCATCACCGAATACGACGACACGCTTTTCAGCATGCTCACCATGAATCATAATCCGCTGCATATCGATGCTTACTATGCCGAGACCACTCAGTTCAAGCGGCGTCTCGTCGTAGGCCCGCTCATTTTCAGCATTGCGCTCGGCATGAGCGTTCCCGATGTAAGCGGAAAAGCCATTGCCAATCTGGAATTTGAGAACGTCAAGCACCTCGGCCCGACTTTTCATGGCGACACGATTTACGCGGAAACGAAGGTACTGGATAAAAAGCTCTCCAGCAGTAAGCCGGATCGTGGTATCGTCACAGTTGAAACCATCGCCTACAACCAGCGTGGTGAAAACGTACTCTCGTTCAAACGCCGTGTGATGGTGCCCACAAAAGAGTACGATGAAGCCTGGCAGCGTGCGTGGGATGAAAAGATGGCAAAGCTGCGCACTCACCAAGGTGGTAGAGAGCTATGACAAGTCACGACCCCACTAACGGGTGAAAAGGGAAGGAGGGCTTGAAAAACCAAACGTCCATTTAGCAAGCTCCAGGTTTTGCCGGCAGATGCGAAGCCTGTATGTAACTAGTCCTGATTGGCACAATGCCGTTCGGCTATCTCAGCGCTGAGAGCCGCTAAGAGGTTTCTATATGCAAAGAGAAAATCAAACAGGTCGAATGCTTCCTCTGGCCCCAAAATAAGATCATTTCGACCAGGTACGACCAATGTGACGATGCCTTGCTCATCAATGGAAACGGTAAAGGCTCCATTGTGCCGCACTTGTAGGACGCTTGCCGCAGGACTCGTTCGGACTCGTTGCGCGGGTAACCTCGGCTCTGTCGGTTCATCCTCATTACTTGGAGATGAGGGTACACACTGGATGGTAGATTCCTGAATCATCGGTCAAGTTCCCTCTATACTTCAACGTTTGCCTGCTCTCATTTTTGTTTGCAGCAATACTATACCATATCACACAAGATGCTTCTTGTTTCAAACTGGCCTCCCGGTGCGAAACTGACGAAAAGGTCAGTCGTACCATAGAACTATCATGATACAAGAAAGTTTATGCTCGGACTGGAGAGAGTGGCGTTCGCCGAATGGCTCGGCAAACCGTTTACTCACATCCGACTAGCTTGCAAAAGCACAGCTAGATGAGCGCCCAAATCAGTAGTTACCTGGTACGACTGATCTTTTCGTCTATTGCAGCGTAATCGGCATCATCGAAGGCCATTCGGACTAGCCAATTGGCATGCCGCTCCTTCTTGCCATGTCAATTGCCCTGGCCATGCGAGACAAGAGCCCATCGACGTCGCGCAGGTGATGAAGCGCAGCTGGTTGGTAGTCCATCACAAGTATCATAGTGTGATGAGGGCTGAGAGTTGGAACTTCTGTCGTCATCATTTCTTCTTTCGTTCCCTCGTCCAACGGGCTAGAGAGTATCTGAGATTTGAATCAAGATATCCTTCATTGAGCACAAGTGAGTTGCTAGTCCTTGTTACGCCTGTCAATCACAAATGGAGTCTTGATCGGCCGGGACGGGTGCCAGTTTTCCTAGCGATGCTTCAGTGCCCGAAGTGATCGCCCAAATAAATGTCGCAATAGCAGCTAGAAAGGCTACCACAACAGCGACCTGAGTTCCCAATGCAAGCTTACTGCTTCTCTCTTTAGAGCTTACTTGCTCTAAACTGGCTTCTGGTCTAAAAGCACTGCCACGATTTGCTTCACTAGTATTGCCATAAATTGCCTCAAATCACATGAATGTGAAGAGTCCGATACCTATCAAGCAAGTTATAGCTTCTGTAATGGTCATCGACCACACGATGCCTGACAACCCCGCGAGTGCTTGAGCAACCAGAATAACGGGAATAAAGAGGCCACCCTGCGCAAAGGACATGATCGTTGTCTGGAGAGGCTTATTGGTCGTCTGGAAGTAGGCGATAATCAGCCCCGTAAAGCCATTAAAAAGCGTCGAAATAAGCATGGCAGTAAGTATATAGCTCCCAAATGATACAACATCATGGCTTGAGCTAAACAAGTTGAATACTTCACTGCGGAACAGGTAGACGATA